>Ga0187892_10008084_pt1 | contig 14581 bp, 7 predicted proteins | sample MA1701073metaG_FD_139345 | JGI IMG/M metagenome (GOLD analysis project Ga0187892, IMG submission 139345) | Bio-ooze microbial communities from a basaltic lava cave in the Kipuka Kanohina Cave System on the Island of Hawaii, USA - MA170107-3 metaG ... | reverse complement strand
CTGGGAACGAACGCCCTTCTCCGGCAACATGGACGAGATGGTCGAGGCGATGCGCGCCTTCATGCAGCATCTCATCGCACCGCCGGGGTGTACCGGAACTTCTGGGGCGCAGCACTAGGTTCGTGAGCGCCGTTGTGACGACTGACAGGCCGGCGAAGTTGTCGGCGCAGTCCGCGAAGATGTCCCCCGTCTCCTCATCGACGTAGAAAGGCGTCTCCTTGGGGTGGCCGGTCGCGTCCTGTCCGCAGCTGAACGTGTGATGGACCGATGCGTGCTCGCCGCCCTCCAGCCGCCGAACGAGGTCCTCACGGGGTGTGTCCAGGCGGAGGACCAGGGTGACCCTCGTCTCCGTCCCGTAGACACGACTCTCGACGCGCTCCACCGTCGCCCGACACTCGAGGAAGGGGGCGTCGTCCCCCAGCGCGATGCGCATCCGGGTCCCGATCCGGACCTTAGCGAGAGGGTCGTAGTCGAGCGTGGTCGTGGCCTCGAGGAGGAGCTTCCCATCCCGCTGAACGAGCGAGCTCCCGCAGATGCTGAAGCCGTCGCGGTCAACGTGCGCGACCATGATGAAGTCTCGGGCCGGCTCGTCGGCGCCCCGCCAGGTCACGCGTAGCTGGAGGCCGCCCAGGAACTCGATCCCGAGCCGGCTCGCCCGGTGGCCGAGCATGTCACGCACGACCCGCCAGTGGCCGAGGAGCCAGCCGTACATCCGGTGATCGAAGAACACGACCGAAGGCACGTCGGCCAGAGACCGATACACGACGACGGGATCCGCCGCGCGCTCCGCGATGATCGTTCGATCGTACACGGTCTCGGGCCTCGTCATGCCGGCAGCGGTCCCACTCGGTGGAGGAGGCGCAGGTGCCCTTCGACGACAGCACGCACGCGCGGCGTGCTGGCGGCCTCGAGCGCACTGGCAAGGTACGCGCGCGCGGCGTCGAAGTCCTTCGCGGGCGAGCTCGATCCAAGCGCCGCTCGCTTGAGGTAGTAGTAGCCGAGCGTGTCGAGCCGGTTGGCATCCGGTCTGGACACGGAAGCTCGCTCGAGGAATTCGACCCAGGCGAGGAAACCTGCCTCGCGCAAGAAGCGCCCGTCACTCGGCTTAGAGGCCGGCGGCTCCTCCTGGTGATGGTCCCGCTCTTCCTCGAGCGGCTCGAGCCGCGTGCCGGCGTAGACGAGGTTGTTGACGAGCGCCACGCGCAGGCACGCGTTCACAGGCCACGCGTCGGGTTCGTTCGACGCGAGTCCCTCGGCCAGCTTCATGCTCAGGACGTCCATGACCTCGGCCATGACGTTCGCGACGTCCGACTTGTCCGGAGCGGGAGGGCGCATTCTGTCCGGAAGGCCGACGCCGAGCGACGCCGTCCGTGGAAGGCAAGCGATCCGCTCTTCGGCGAACTCGGCGGCGTGGAGGGCGAGCACGAACCGGGCGTTCAGCACGGCCAGGAACAGGCTTAGGCGCTCCCGATGGAGACCGATCTCGCTCATCAACGTCGTCAGCGCCTGATGCGCAAACGACGGCGACCGTCGAACGAAGAGCCGCTGGTCCGCGATGATGAGGTGTGCGAGGAACCGGAGGGCCGACAGGCGCGCCGGGTCTGTCAGGTCGCGCTGGAGGACGAGCTTCGCCGAGTTGGCGGCCATGGCGAAGTGTCCGCCGGCGTAGCTCCAGGCCGCGCTGAGCAAGAAGTGCTCCGGCGTGCGCCGAGCCTTGGGTCCGATCACGTCGCCGATGCGCTTGTGGAGCGCGCCTAGGAGCTCGAAGTCGGGCCCCTCCGGCCCACCGTCGTCGGCGCTCGGCGCCAGCGCCGCAAGGACGCTCCGGGTCTCGGGGGAGAGCCGCCTTCCGGAGGCGGCCTCGAGGTCCACGATGTCAATCCGCTGGAACACCGTCCGCAGGAGGGGTTTGAAGTAGACGTCCCGCGTGCCGGACTCCGTGTCGAGCTGGATGGGGCGCTCGGGCGCTGGGAGGGCGATGTGCGTGAGGACCTCGCGGACTTCCAGGCTGACGCGCTCGAACAGTTGCTCGCGTCCGTCCGTGAACAGGTCGGAGCGCGTGAGGTACCGGACGAGCAGCTCCATCGCGTGCTTGTCTGCCTCCTGCTTCGCCCTCCGTCTCGCGAGGAAGCCGTCCGTCGCGGCCAGCAGCGACTTGTAGTTCTGGACGTCCCGCAGGTCCTGCTCGATGGCGTCGCGGTGGACGTCGAAGATGCCCTCGCCCTCCCTGCCGCTCGCTTCGAGCCACTCGAGCCTCGCCTTCACATCCACCAGGCGCTGGATGAGCTGCCGCTGCCGCTCGCTCTCGGGGAGATCCCAGAGCGCGCCGAGCTCGAGGAAGTAAAGCCACGAGCGCACGAGCGTGGGCGGCCCGCCCTCGGCGTCCCAGTAGCCGTCGCCCAGGCACGCGAGCCGGCCGGGTTCCTCCTCTGCGGCGGAGGCCATGGCGACGCTGCGTGTCGCGAACAGGATCTGCTGCCCGCGGTCGTGCAGCAACTTGTCGAGGACCTCGAGGTAAGCGAGCGCCTCGGCGTCGCGCTCGCGGGAGAGCTCGGCCTGGCCCCACGCGATCCGGGCGAGCCTCTCACTCCAGTGCGACAGCATCGCGGCCCCCGCGCCGGCGCGGACCGCTATCTCCGTGTCGGACTCGCCCAACGCCCGGAGAATCTTGGGCTGTCCCGCGGTCAGGCGACGGAGCATGCTCGCGACATCCTCCGTCCAAAAGCGCCCGAAGAGGTAGAGCGGACCGAAGGCCTGGCGGATGAGGTCGTCGAACGCGGACTCGCGCTCGAGGTCCTTGAAAACGGCGCGCATGTCATCGAGCGTCGGCGGGCGGCCTTCCTTCCGCTTCGCCGCAGCCACGTACGCCTCGAGGACCTCGGTCACCACATCGCGCTCCGGCGCCTCGGTGTCGTCGGCCTCCCCGATCTCCGGCAGCAGCGTGCGCGCCTCCGCGTCGGCGGCGGACTGGAAAAGCTCTCTCCGGACGATGTTCACGAACGCGCCCATCTCCTCGAGATAGGGCGGCAGCACGATCAAAGGCGGTCCCTTCAACCGCTCGAAGAGGAAGCTCAAAGCTGCCTGGTGGGCGCCATCGACGAGCCGGAGGCACGGGGGCTCGGTGAAGATCCGGAGCAGGGGTTCCGACGTCGGGAGGCTCGTGCTCGTGATGTACGCGTAGACCTCGGACCAGTCCACGGCCAGGAGCAGCGCGGGCTTCTCGCCCTCAGGCCGTCCGGACTGGCGGACGAGCAGCGGCGCCTCCACGAGCAGACACCGCAGGGCTTCCCGGCGCATCTCATAGTGGCGCCTCAGAGAATGAGCCGCCGAGCGCTCGCTGACGTGGATCGGACTATTTGGCATGGGACTCCTCGTCGGGCGGCAGCCGCGCGGCGAACTCGGACACGGTCGAGACGGGCGCGAACGGCCGGCTCCTCGGCGTCGTGCGCGCAAGCGTCTCCACGAGGTCCCCGCTGGCGGGCATCATGTCGGGCAAGGTCACCGGGGTGGCGCGGTCGCGCAGCGTGATGAACGCCTGTCCGCGCCCGGTGCGCGACCCGGGGAGGACGACGGTCCCGATCTCGAGCGTCGTCGCGGCGGATAGTGCGCGGGCGAGGATCGCCGCCAGGCCATGGATCTCCGGGAGGCTTGAGGGGGCAAGGGCGCGCAGCTCAGCCATTGCCCAGGCTGGGCCGCCCAGGGCGATTGCCGAGCGCACGATCGCCGCAACCTCGGCGGGGTGGCCGAGAGCGCAGACGAGGTAGCCGAGGGAGAGCTCGCAGGCACGGCTGTCGCGAAGCGCGGCAAAGGCGGCGGCAGGCGTGCGCACTCCGCGGAGCATCTCGCGCAGGCCAGCGACGTCCTCCGCCGCAAACTCCTCCGGATCGGGAATCGAAGAGGGGCGCGCCAACGCGGGTGGGGCCACCAGCCGGAGCAGCTCCGACTCCCGCGTCCGACCCAGAAGAGCGGTGCAGCGGCTCAAGCAGTCGACGGCGCGATCGAAGGCGACGTCCTGAGGGGGCACGCGATGCGCGCTTGAGCAGGCGACGATCATGCCCTCGAGCACGGTGTCGAGGTGCGCCTGCGAGAGCGGCGTGCCCGCGGGAAGCGCCGCGTGCTCGCGCGAGATCCCGTCCAGGCGGGTCGCGACCTCGGCGAGCCGCCGCTCGTCCTCAAGCGCCGGATCGAGAGGCGTTCCACCGGGCGGCTCGCGAGCCGCGGGCGCGGTAGCTGGCGCCGCCACGATCGGCTCGGCAAGCTCGATCTCGGCGGCCAGGCGCTCGAGGACCACGAGCATCGCGCACGCCCGGCCCCGCTCGACCGGGCCGAGCGGGGCCTGCTCCTCGTCCTCCGAGAGCACGTCCCGGGCATAGACGCGCAGCCGTTCGAGGGCGTACCGGATGCCGTCCGGGAACAGGAACACGGGCTCGGGCGGGAGACGCAGCAGGGCCGCGGCGGCGTCGCCATGCCGTCCGGCGCGCGCGTGTACCTCGCTGAGGATGGCCAGGCCATCCGCCTCCGAGCTGGAGGCGGCGAGCCTCTCCGGCCACCCTTCGACGGACGGCGGAGGCACGAGATCGAACCGCAAGAACGCGTACAGGACGATTGCCGCGGCGATCGGCGCTCGCTCGGGGTCGATCTCGCTGGCGAGGCGGTGGGCGAGCTGGCGCGCGGGCTCATCCATGCGCGCGTGGGCGTAGTGAAGAAGGAGATCGGCGGTGGGGTTGTCGACGAGCGGCTGGACCCGGGCGCCCTCCGAAACGACGTGAAAGGCGGCCGCGGCCGTGTCGCCCGGCCCTGCGGGAGCGACGATGCGGGCGGGCGGCGCGCCCTCAACGACCTCGATCCAGGCACGGTGCCCGGACGGTACGGAGAACCGGTCGATCGGACGTTGCAGGGAGAGCTCGACCGCTTCGCCGGAGTCATGCGACATCGGAAAGGGCGGCGGTCCAGCGTCCACGGGGGCCGAGCACCAGCGAACGAGGACCCGGCCCGTCGCGCTCGGCACCGCCGACGCCGGCGAATCGCGCCTGCACTGACAGATCTCGATGGCGATGCAGGCTTCACGGAGGTTCCGAAGATCGACGGCCGCATGAAGCGACTCGCCTCCGGGGAGGCGCCCGCCGACCCAGTACTCCGAAGGCGCGAGCTCGATCGAATCCGTCGAGAAGAAGGACCGGACGAACGCCATGTCGCGCGTCCGCACCGTGAGCGGCAGGGGAGCCGCACCCCAACGGGATGCCAGGGGCGCGGGCCAGGAGACGAGGAACGTGACCTTCGTCCTCACGGCGCGTCCAGCCCTCCGTTGCAGTCGTGACTCCAGGGCCACACCGGGGGCAGGAACGTTTCCCGTTTCCGCTCCCGACCGCGGTACATCGCCGACCCTGGGTGGTCGATCGTCGCGTCGACGAGGTACTCTCCGGCAGACAAGAAGCGCACGTACGGATACGGGTCGGGGAGCCCTGGCGTCGAGAACGGAATGGTCTCGATCGGGTGGTCCGTTCCCTCCTTGAACACGTGGACGTGCGTGAGGCCCCGCGCCTCGGCGGGCTCGATCGAGAACTTCACCTTCACCTCGGGCGCTCTCTTGCGCGTGTGCACGAGGAACGATCCCGTGCCGTGCGGCTGGTCGAAGACTCGGCTGCCGTGCGGGCCGGGCGGCGGCGAGTGGCCCGTGAGGTCCTCGAAGTGGTTGTTCATGGCGTCGTAGATCGACGTCACCTTGATCTCCCACACGCCCGCGCGCCCCGGGACGTCCGGCGGCCGCGCGGCCTGTCCCCTCTCGAGGCAGGCCATGAGGCCCTTGATGAAGAAGGATTCGTCGTCTTCGACGCCCCATGCCTTGGCGTCGGGCATGGCCGCGCAGAGCATCGGGGCCTCGTGGGCGCGCGGCATGCCCCGATACTCGAAGACGGTGGGCGTATCGGGCTCCGGGAGTCCCTCCAACTCCGGCGGCCACGTCCGGCACATGTCCAGGAGGAAGAGCTGGCGCGACGCGACATCCGCGCCGGTCGTGTGCGGATCGGGGAAGCCCATCCCGACGTAGAGGTTGTTGAGGAGGGCGGTCTTTTCGAAGCGCGTACCCGAGACGTCGAAAGCATCCTGGAGCAGCAGGATGTCCTTGACATCGCTAATGGACGTGAAGGCCAACCCGTGCCCGGCGAAGTAGAACAAGGCCACGTTGTCGCGGTGAGAGCCGGCCGCGATGCGCCAGTCGTGCGCGGCCCGGACGAAGTTCGCGCGAGTAGCGGCGGCGAACTTGAGGCCGGGGGGGAGACCGTCGCGCTCGCACTCCGTCGGGGAAAGAAGGAGGCGGCAGGATTTCAGCCTCTGAGGAAGGCCATCCTGCGCCTGCACGAGCCAGTGATACAGGCGATACGCGGAGCGGGCTGCGCACGAGAGCTTGAGCAGGCCGAGGGTGTTGTACTTCGATCGCGGGCGCGGGTCTTTTTTGCTCGGGAGGTTCTGGTAGTCGCTCACGCCCACGATCAGAGCATGCAGGCCGGGCCCATCGACGAGATCGTCGTGGAAGGCGAGCTCGGACCCCATGTGCACGCGGTCGGTCATGGATCTCGTCGCCGCTCCTCGATCCCGTCATCCCCTCAGAGCACGATGTCGTCGAGCTCTCCGAGCCGCCGCACCGGGGCTGCCTCGGTCCGGCCGAGCGGATCGGCGTCGACGAGCGCCCCGAAGTCGAGCCCCGTCTTCGCCGCGATCCGCGCGACCGGCGCTTGATAGGTCTCGTACTGTCCGAAGACGAACTCAATGTGCGAAATCAGGTCCGCCTGGCTCACGATGTAGCCCGTCGCGCTGAGCCCTCGTCGCCGGTGCCTGACGGCGGCGACCTTCCAGTAGGCCTTCGGCAGCTGCGCGCTGCGATACGGCGGATCCCCGCGGCCGAACACGGGTCCCGTGAAGATCGTCGCCTTGAACCCATCGGTCTCCGCGCTGTCGAGGATGTAGTCCTCGAGGCCGAGCCAGATCCGCTGGTTGAAGCCCGAGTGCTGCGGGGTGCAGTTCGTGAAGAAGAACGTGTCCTTCTCCGCGCGCGCCGCCTGATCGCCCCAGGCCGGGTCCAGGCGGCGGGTGAGGTGGCCCCGGTCCAGGTCGTTGCCGACGTAGAGGTCCTCGCCGATTTGTGCCTCGCTCGAGATTCGCGGGTCGTAGAACCACGCGTCCTTCTTGCGCTTGATCCGCTGGAGGCTCTGGCCGTCGATGTTCGTCGCCGTGTAGAACGCCATGCGTCGTTCCGCGTTCATGACGACCGAGTAGTGCGTGTATCGCAGCACGTGCTCGCCCACCCTCGGGCCGCTCTCGATCTTTGCGACCTTCTCGAGGAGGCGATCGGAAAGCGCCGGCATAGGGACGTCGAGGGCGTCGGTGGTCCCGAGGAAATGGCGGTCGTAGCCTGTGCGGTCGGCGAGATCGCTCGCGGTCGGGGGCGCCTCGTTGGCTGCGGTGGGGGGCGGCGCGGCGGTGGCCGGGACCTGGGGGCTGGGGACGCCGCCGGAGATTGCCGCGTGGGGTCGGGCGAGCGCATCGGCGCCGATGAACCGCGTCACATACTCGCGGAGCTTGCTCGCACTCACGGCGTAGTTGCGGTCGAGGTACTCGCCGGCGAAGTGCAGGCCGACCACGTACCCGGTCTCGAGATCGACGACCGCCGAGCCCGAGCTCCCACCGAGGGTGGTGCAGTCGTGATTGAACCATCCCTCGTCCGAGGAGCCGAGGACGAAGCCCGGCGCCAGGCGCTTCACCTCGTAGATCCCCTGGAAGATCCGCCCCATGTCGTCGAGGTTGTTCCGGTCGTCGAACGCGGGGTAGCCGATCGTGGCGACGAAGTCACCCGCCTTCGCGTTCGCCGCGGCGAGGGTCAGGGGCGACGGGAGCTCGACCTCGGACTCGAGCTCAAGGAACGCGAGGTCCGGAGCGTCGTCCGTCAGGTCGGCCACGTACACGATCCGCTTCACCTTCACCGACAGGACGTCCGGCTGGAGGTGCTCCTCCTTGAAGTCGAGGCTCGCCCCGTACGTGCCTCCCGCCGGGCTACGGCGAAACGAGAAGTCGCCGTTCTTCATGCCCGCGAAGAGAAGGGCGACGTGGCGGTTCGTCACGGCGACGCGTGGCGCGATGAGCCAGCCCGTCCCGGCCCACGGGGCTGGGTGGTTCGCGAGCTCGACGCGGCCGACTGACGCGATCGTGCGATCCAAGCGCGATTTCGCCGCGTAGAGGCGCTGCGTCCAGATGTCCGAAGGCGGTACCTCGAAGGTGCCGTTGCGAACGAGGAGCGTCGGCCGGCCGAAGCGGCGGACGATCGCCTCGGTCCCGGGGACGTTCGCGGCCCGAGCGCGGATCCGGTCCGCCGCGCCTCCCGCGGCCTTCGGCGCGCCGGCGGCTGCGCTCGGCGGCCCGCCGAACCCGGCCATGGCGCCGGGCGGGGGCACGGCGGTCGCCGCGGGCCGCGCGGTCGCGAGCCGATCCAGCTTCGCAGCGATCTCCGCCGCGAGCGGGGCATCGGCCAGGATGGATTCGAGCTTCGGGGTTGCCGGCATCGGGGACCTCCTTTCTCTCCGTTCGCTCGGGGGCTACGGCGGATAGTGCTTCCGGATGAGATCGCCGTCGCCGATCGAAAGGTCGGTGTTCCATGGAACCTCGAAGCCGTCCAGCGTCCACGAGCTCTTGATCGGGCACAGCATGATCGACTGCGGATCGAAGGGGGCCGCGACCGCCGCCGCCTCCTCGAAGTCGCGGAAGAAGTCCGCATCGACGCGCGCCCGGGACCAGCCCTCCAGCGCCAGGTCCGCGTACACGGCCGCCTTGTCCCACCGGATCCCGGAGCTTGGGATCCGAAGCGCATGCATGAGCCCGAGCGCGTGGCCGAACTCGTGGAGGACGATAGCGCGCAGCACGGCATCCGGAGAGTTCTCGTCGATCCAGCCGAAGTTAAGGGTCGGCTCGCGGGGCGCCACGTCGCGGCAACTCGTGCCGACGACGGACCACGAGCCACCGGGATAGAACCCGACGCGGATGTCGCCGGCGTGCGGGTCTGCCCGGAAATCGAGCCTCAGGTTGGCCCGGCGGGGGGAGGTCCACGTCGTCGCGATCTCGCGGACTCGGTCTCGGAGCGCGGCGGGCCCGTTGAGGAACGACACGCCGATGGTCTGGCCGGGCAGCCAGCGCGATGCATCGCTCCGGGCGCGCCGGCTCATCTCCGGGCTCGGCGACCCGGGGAAGAACGCTACGCAGGACCGGGTCGATAGTGACCGATCCGCCTCGCCCGAGCGCCGAGGCCCGGGGAGCCGATCGAGCTTGCGCGCGATGCTCCGCAGCATCCGGCGGACGGTGCTCGGCGGCAGCGCGTGCTCGCGCGCGAGATCGCGGATCGACAGGGCGGAACGCGAGGCCTGTTGCACGGGGCTCTCGATCTCCTCCGGGTCGACGTCGAGCCGGCGCCCGAGCCAGAGGACCAGCGCGCGCTCCGCGCGGTCGAGTCCGGCCGGGCTCAGCGCGTCGCGCGTCGGCTTGAGCCGGAGGATCGTCTCGCGCACCCGCGCGAGGTCGTCGTCCTCTCTTCCTCTCGTGTCGACGCCGAAGCTCTCGAGGACGGGCGCCGGCGTCCCCGAGCCCGCGTGGAGCGAGTTCGCCTTTGGCGCCTCGCCCCGCTCGTCTTCCGGTTGCGCGAACAAAAGCCACGGGCCGTCGCCCCAGAGCCAGGCGGCCACGCGCGCGCTCAGCGACTCCGCGGGGATCAGCTCGGGTCGCTCGCGGCTCTCGGCGCTTACGATCTCCCAGCTCGCGATAAGCAGAGGAGGCACGTGAAAAGCGTCGTCCCCGTCGACAGTCATCCCGGCCGCGAGAGCGAGCGCCTCCACGTCCGGATGCGGCACCTTGGGGAACCCCGGCTCGTTCAGCATCCCGCGGAGGTTGTCCACGACGATCTTGAGGGTGGCGAGCGACTCGCGCCGGTGAAGGAAATGGCCCCCGAGGATGCCGAGCACGGGGTTGTCGAACTTGCCGCTCACCAGCGGGTCGACCTCGTCATCGGAGAGCGCCGGCCGCTGCAGAGCGAGTGCGGCGCAGGCGATCTCCGCGCGCCGGACGTCGGGGTGATCGGGGGCGAACCCGGCGCGTCCCATGTGGACGCTCATCCGGGCGAGGGCCGCGGCGGCGTCCTCGCCTCCTCGCTCGAGGAACAGCTGGGTCTGCCAGCCCCCGGAGCAGATCACCGTGCGGGCCATGCAGGCGGGACCAGCGCCCGAGCGGGCGCGACTGGCCTGGATGAGATAGGCTCCCGGCGGGAGCTCGAGGTGATGCGCGACGAACTCCGTTCCACCCGCTTCCTGCCGCTCGCCGTCGGCGAACTCGCACACGACGTTCCCCGCCGCGTCCGTAAGCGACACATCGGCCGTGAGCGTTCCGCTCTCGTCGGAGCTCCGGTCCGTCCGACGGTCGGACCGACTGGGCTTGAGGCCCCGCCTGCGCCGGCGGGCAAAGAGGTAGAGCCGGCTGCCGCCCTCGCGGATCCGGGCGGGCACCTTGCGGCTATGCCGACCCGCTTCCCCGATCTCCGGCTCGTCGGGGATTCCCGACTGGGAGATTGGCGCCACGGAGTCGACGGCGAGAGCAGAGAAACGGACCGTGAGTGACCCCGCCTCGCCGTGCGCCGTGATGCCGGCGCTGCTCCCGACGGCGCGGGACCCCGCTGGGTCGAGGATGGCAAACGTCTCGCGCGACGCGTTTCCGGCGTCGACGCGGATCCGGTACACGCCGGGCGACAGGCTGTCCTCGAAGGAGCCCATGTGCTTCAGCTCCCGCGGACTCGCAAGCCCGAAGCCCGCGTCGTTCACGACGATCTTGGCGCCGCGATCGTCCGCCTGTACGCGCAGCCGGATGCGCGGCGTGCTATCCCCGGACGTCGACATCTGGGTCTCCGATCCCGGTGACCGAGAAACCATACTCGCGCGGCGCGCCGAGCGAGGCGACGTAGAAGCCCGGCGCGAACGCCGCTGCTCCGCGCGTCTCCTCATTCGTCTCGGTGAGCGGCACGACGACAGGTTCGAGCTTCCCCGCGGCCCCTCCGATCACCCGGATCTCCTTGTCGCCAGCGCGCGCGCGAAAGGTCACCTTCACGACGGCGACCCTCGGAGGCGACGCCGCGGGTGGCGCGGGGACCAGGACGAAGGGCTGCTGCGAGACGTGCTTGAACTGCGGACGGTCGTTTGGCGGCACCGGCTGGCCGTCGGGGTCGACCCCGAGCACGTTGTACACGTAGTCGGCGAGGGAGTTCGTCGTGATCGAGCCGTCCGCCTCCCGCCGGCCGCCCCGCAGGCCGGCCAGGAGCGCCGTCGTGAATGCGCCGCGGACCTTGCCGCCGATGGGATACTCGCGGGCGACCTTCCGGGGCTGTGCGGCGAAGCCCATGAACGTGCGCGCGTCCTCCCCCGGCTGGGCCGGAAGCGCCGCGTAGGTGGGCTCCCGGAGCGTCACTTTGAACACGGGCCGGCGGCAGCAATCCTTGAACAACACGATCTGGTCGAATACGCCCGCCCGGATGAAGTGCCGGCCGAACAGGCGCGCCGCGACGTGATCCGGGTCCTCGTCCTCGGCACGTGCCGTGAGGAGCGCGGTCTCGTCGTTGAGCATGCAACCGTGACCCGCGAAGTACACATAGAGCCGGCGCCCCAGTCGCGGCCCCTTACCAGCGTCGCGCCGGTCCGTCGAAAGCTGTCGGAGCCGGCGGAAGGCCCCCTCGATCTCCTCCGACGCCGGCCGCGGCTCCACAGGCCCCTCCGCCGTGAGGATCTTGATGATACGTGCGGGGTTGTCGGGGACGTTGCCGCCTTCCGGCGCCGTGAGCCAGTGCACGAAGTCGGAGACGTCCTGGACGGGGCCCTCGAGCGACGCGTCCTTGAGTCTCGGATAGGCCCAGATCCCGATGACGACGGCGTAGTCCTCCGTGCCGTGCGGGGCCGCCGGCGGCCCCGCCACGCCCGCGTCGTCCGCGGCCGGCGCCGCCGGGCCAACTGCCGATCCCAGCCCTGCACCGCTCACTGCTGGTAGTGCTTCCGGACGAAGGCCAGGTCGCCGGGCGATAGCTCGGCGTTCCAGCCGACCTCAAAGCCGTCGAGCGTCCACGAGCTCTTGATCGGGTACATCATGATCGAGGCGGGGTCGACGGGCGTCGCATCGACGCTGGCTTCCTCGATCTCGCCGAAGATGTTGTCGTCGACCTTCTCGGCGGACCAGCCTTCGAGCGCCATCTCGGCGTAGACGACCGGCTTGTTCCACTGGATCCCGTTGTGCGGGATCTGGTGCTCGTGAAGGAGGCCGATGGCGTGGCCGAACTCGTGGAGGACGACGGCCCGCAACACGTCCTCAGCGCTGTCCTCGTCGATCCAGCCGAAGTTCATCGTGGCGACGCCACCCGGCACGTCGCGACAACTCGTGCCGATCACGGACCACGATCCGCCCAGGACGAAGGACACGCGGACATCCGTCGCCAGCGTGTCTTTGCGGAAATCGAGCGTGAGGTGCGCACGATCGGGACCAGTCCAGCCCCTCGCGACCTCGCGGACGCGGTCCCTGAGTTTCTCGGACCCATCCAGGAAGGACACGCTGATCGCGTCGCTGGGGACCCAGCGGTACTCCACGCTCAGCGCCTGGCGTGTCTTTCCCCGGTTCCGAGGCTTCGGCGGAAAGAAAGCCATGCAGGAGTTCGCGAGATATAGCGACATGGCCGGCGATCCCCCCTGGACGGGCGCCGTGCGCCGGCGCGGCCTTCGCACGACGATCTCGGGCCGTTCGTGCAGTCTGGGGGAACGTTGGACTCGAGCGCATCGCCTTCCAGGCCTCGCGCGTCCAGCGTCCGGCGGAGGTGCCAGTCCCACGGCAGGTCGCGCTCGGGCGGCTCGGTGCGTACGCTTTCGGGCGGTGAAGGCAGCTCGAGCACGGCGTCGGGCTCGGCGTAGGTCACGCCCGGATGCTCGAGGGCCGGACGCTCTGTCGCGGTCGCGCTCCCCGTCGCCGCTCGAGGCCTTCCCGCCGATGGCGCCGCTTTCGCCCGCGTCAATCGTCGAGCGCTGGCACACGCTGTCGCTGGTCGAGATGCACGCGGGCGACGCGGACCCCCTGCTCTCGGAGGCGCCCCCGGACGAGGTCTGGGATGGAGTGCGCCGGGCCCAGGTGGGCTCGAGCGTAGGACCTTCGCATCGGAGCCCGGCGCGCCTCGAGATGGCGTCCATGGCGGTGGTCGTGGCAAACGCCGCGGCCTGCGGCGGCGGCGCCGCGCCCAGCTGGATGTGGATACGGTCGGTGAATCGAAGCCCGCTGCTGATCACCGACATGGCGACGTGCTCCAGTCGGCCGACGAGTCAGCCTGACGCGACGGCCCGCGGTCGCCCGCTGATCGGAAGTGTGCGTGGAAGGACAAGCTCCCACCCCCAGCGAAAGTGTACCTCAGACTCTCTTGAGAGACAACGCACGCTTGAAAGACTTACGTAGAATGATACAAGCACGTAGGTCACGGAGTCGGCGGGGGACAAAGTGCACAGGATTTTTGATCCAACCCCTGCAGAGATCAGCTAGGCGCACCCCAAGTGTAACCTTACTGAGGTGAACCTCCGCCTCGAGCAGCCCGCGCACTCCTCAGGGCTCTCCTCCCTGCGGCTTCTGCCGGTCGCCACCTACCCGTCATGGGAGCGACCGAGTCGAGGCGGTCCGCATGCTCGCCGGCTGGGATCAAGCGGCAAGCAGGAAGGCGCGAGAGAGACAGTGACGCGTGAGGCGCGCCGCAGCGACCTCTGCGAGCGTGCCGTCTCGTTCGAGGCCCTCGTGCCGCCGCTCGGCGCGCCGCGCACGGAAAGCGCCGAAAGCGGCCCATCGACCGGTTCCTCCTCGACGTCGAGCCCGAGTCCTCGCGCTCCAACGTGAGCTTCAGGCAGGCGCCTGCGGCCGAGCCCCCTTCCGGACGTTCCTGGTCTACGAACCGACGATACGGCGCGTCTCGGCTGTCGTTTCCGCGATCGCGTCGTTCATCACGCCCTCATGGCCGTACTTGCGCCGGTTCTCGACGCGACGCTGATTGCCGACAGCTACGCATGCCGCGAAGTGCCGCGACGGAGAGGCGGGGCACTGGGCGGTGCGGCGGGCCCAGGCCTTCGCCCGCGCCAGCGGCTACTTCCTCAAGTAGGACTCGAGCACTGCTTCGAGACGCTCGACCACGACATCGTCCTCCGGCTGGTCGCCTGCGCGGCGTGGCTCCATCGCAGCCGCCAAAGTGGCCCCACTTCACCGCCACCGACTGCTCGCCGACTCACAGCCGCATGTCCTGCGAGCAACACCAGAGGATCCTCAGAGGATCCCGCGCCTCTCGAGCTCGCGCGTGAAGGCGCTCTTGCCGCGCCACGTGACGTACTGCGAGCCGTTGTCGGTCAGGATCTCCTCCGGCGAGCCGTACCCGGCGATCGCCGCCCGCAGCACCTCGAGCGTCAGCGCCGTCGACTGCGACGCGTGCAGCCCGTACCCCGTCACGAAGCGGCTGTGGTCGTCGAGGAAGGCGACCAGGTAGACGCGCACGTTCTGG
>Ga0187892_10008083_pt1 | contig 14581 bp, 14 predicted proteins | sample MA1701073metaG_FD_139345 | JGI IMG/M metagenome (GOLD analysis project Ga0187892, IMG submission 139345) | Bio-ooze microbial communities from a basaltic lava cave in the Kipuka Kanohina Cave System on the Island of Hawaii, USA - MA170107-3 metaG ... | reverse complement strand
GCCCGCGCGGGCCGCGGCCAGGAAGCGCTCGGCGCGGGGGTCGTCGAGGTTGATCACGGCCGCCGCGCCCGGCTTGAGGTGGGAGGAGAAGAGCAGCGACTTCGCCTCGGCGTAGGCGTCCATGTTCCCGTGGAAGTCGAGATGGTCCTGCGTCAGGTTCGTGATCGCGGCCGCATCGAAGCGGCAGCCCGTCACGCGCCCGAGCGCGAGGCCGTGCGAGGAGACCTCCATCACCGTCGCCGCGACGCCGCGCGTGCGCATGTCGCGCAGCAGCCGCTGCAGCTCGAGGCTCTCCGGCGTGGTGTTGATCGCGCGTTGGCGCTCGCCCGCGTACCGCACCTCGACCGTCCCGATCAGCCCGGTCGCATGGCCGGCCGCCGACAGGATCGACTCGGTGAGGAAGGTGGTGCTCGTCTTGCCGTTGGTGCCGGTGACACCGACGAGCGTCAGCTCGCTGGCCGGATCGCCGAAGAAGCGCACCGCGATCGGCGCGAGGGCGCGCCGGGTGTCGGCGACCACCGCGGCCGGCGGGAGCGGCCCCTCGGGCGCCGACTCGACCAGCAGGGCCACCGCGCCGAGCGCGGCGGCCTGTGCGAGGTACTGATGCCCGTCGGCGTTCGCGCCGCGCAGGGCCACGAACAGGTCGCCGGGCGCGACCGCGCGCGAGTCCGTGGTGATGCCGCGGATGCCGGGATCGACGGAGGGGCGCGAGAGCGGCGCCAGCTCCGGCGGGAGCGCGGCGAGCAGCGCGGAGAGGCGGATCATCGCGCGCCTCCGCCCGCGCCGAAGCGCACGCGCACCGAGCCGCCCGACAGGATCGTGCCCGGCGCCGGCTCCTGCGCGACCGCGCGGCCGCTGCCGGAGACCTGGAGCGCGATGCCGAGACCCGAGAGCTGGCGGCGCACCTGCTCGGGCGTGAGGCCGCTGAAGTCCGGCAGCAGGACGCGCTCGGGGCGCGGGGCCTCGCTCGCTGCGAGCTTCGCTCGAGGTTCGCTGCGGGCGGAGACTCGTGTCGCCCGCGGCGGCGCAGCGGCCACCGCGGGAGCGACCTTCTTCGTCGCGGGCGCTGCCTTCGTCGCCGACGTCTTCCACGGCGGCACCCAGTCCGCGCGGGCCCACTCGGGCAGGGGCAGCTCGGGCTCGGTGAGGATGCCGTCGCGCGCCAGCGCGGCGGCCGCCACGCGCGCGAAGAGCGGCGCGGCGGTGGCGCCGCCCGTGTGCACGAAGCCGCGCGGCTCGTCCACCATCGCGACGATCACGAAGCGCGGCGCGTCGGCGGGCGCGGCGCCCGCGAACCAGGCCTGGTAGCGGTGCACCGAGTACGTGCCATCCGGCTCGAGCTTCTGCGCCGTGCCCGTCTTGCCGGCCACGCGGATGCCGCGCAAGCCGGCGCGGCGGCCCGTGCCCTCCGGCCCCACCACCGTCTCGAGCATGCCGAGGACGGTTCGCGCCACGTCCGCGCGCAGCACGCGCCGCGGCTCCGAGGTCGGGGCGTGCTCCCAGACGCCGTCGGGCTCGCGGCGCGCCGCCACGAGCCGCGGCGCCCGCCACTCGCCGCCGCTCGCGAGCACGGCGAACGCGTTCGCAAGCTGCATCGGCGTCGTCGCCATGCCCTGGCCGAAGGCGATCGTGGCGTGGTCCACCGGGCGCCATTGCTGCCAGGGGCGCAGCAGGCCGGCGGACTCGTCGGGGAAGCGGCTGCCCGTGGCGCGGCCGAAGCCGATCGCGCGCAACACCGCATGGTGACGCTCGGGGCCGACACGGAACGCGATCTTCGAGGCGCCCACGTTCGACGACACGCGCAGGATGCCGGCGGGATCGAGCCGCTTCTGCGGATGCACGTCCCGCACGGTCTTGCCCGGCACGCGGAAGCTCTCGCAGTCGATCACCTCGTCCTTGCGCAGCACGCCCGACTCGAGCCCGGCGGCCACCACGAAGGGCTTGGCGGTGGAGCCGGGATCCGCGGCATCGAGGAAGGCGTGCGAGCGCGTCGCGGCGTAGGGCATCGCGCGGAAGCGGTTCGGGTCGAAGCCCGGGCCCTCGGCGAGCGCGAGGATGTCGCCGCTCGCGGGATCGAGCACGATCACGAGGCCGCCGCGGCCTCCCGTCGCCTTCACCACCTCGCCGAGCGCGGCCTCGGCCTCGGCCTGCAGCATCGCGTCGAGCGTGAGCGCGACGTCTCCGCCCGCGGAGCTGCGCGGGTCGTAGTCCGCGAAGGCGAGGAGACGCCCGCGCGCGTCGCGCTCGATCGCTACGCGCTGCGCGCGGCCTGCCAGCCAACCATCTTCCATCTGCTCGATGCCCCGCGCCCCGACGCCGTCGATGTTCGAGAAGCCCACCAGCGCGCCGGCGAGCGCGCCTTGCGGGTACGCGCGGCGCGGCTCCTCGACGAGCCCCACGCCGGGCAGCTCCAGCTTGGACACCGCGGCCGCCTGCGCGGGCGAGAGCCAGCGCTTCACGAAGACGAAGGGCGTCTTGCGCTCGAGCTGCTTGCGCAGCGCGCCCGCGGGCAGGCCGAGCGCGCGGCCGAGCGCCGCCGCCGTGCGCGCGGGCTCGCGCACCTCGCGCGGCACCGCGTACACCGACGGCGCCGGCACGGTCACCGCGAGCTCCGCGCCCGACCTGTCGAGGATCGTGCCGCGCGCAGGGGCGAGGCGGAGCACGGTGCCCGTCTGCGCGCGCCCGCGCTCGACGCCGCGGCGGTCGATCACCGAGAGGTGCGCGGCGCGGCCCGCCAGCGCCAGGAAGCCGAGCACGAGCACCGCCCCGGTGATGCGAGCCCGCAGGCTCACGCCACGCAGGTCGGCCGCCCTCATCGGCCGCGCGCCTCGCCCGTGAGGTCGATCACGCGCTCGGGGCGCGTGAAGCCGCGCTGCGCGGCGAGCTCGCGGAGCCGGTGCGGGTCGCGCTCTTCGCGCGCGGCGACGGCGGCGGAGCGCTCGCGCGCGCGCAGCTCCGTCTCGCGCTGGAGCGTCGCGCCGAGCGCGTAGCGCGTCCGCAGAATGGAGAGACGGAGCGCCGTGAGCGAGAGCACCGAGAGCACGGCGACCGCGGCGAGCGGGAGCCAGGCGATCGGCCGGCGCTGCCGCCGGCGCGGGGCCGACCAGTCGCGGCGCAGCTCGTCGCGCCCGCCGGAGTCGCCGGAGAAGAGCTCCTTGCGGCGGTCGCGCCAGCGCAGGCTCATGCGGCCTCCGCGAGGCGGCGGGCGGCGCGCAGCCGCGCCGAGCGGGCGCGCGGGTTCTCGGCCAGCTCGGCGTCGTCCGCGCGGAGCGCGCGCCGCGTAAGACGCTCGAGCCGCGGGCGGCGCCCGCACTGGCAGACGGGCAGCTTGGGCGGGCACACGCAGCCGCGCTGCTCCTGCTCGAAGGTCCGCTTCACCAGCCGGTCCTCGAGCGAGTGGTAGGCGATCACGCAGAGCCGGCCACCGGGCGCGAGCGCCGCGACCGCGGCCTCGAGGCCCTCGGCGAGCGCGCCGAGCTCGTCGTTCACCGCGATGCGGAGCGCCTGGAAGACGAGCGTGGCGGGATGGTGGCGCCGCCCGCCGCCCACGCGCGCCTCGGCGATCGCGGCGAGCAGGTCGGCCGTCGTGCGCAGCGGCACGCGGCGGCGCCGGGCCACCAGCGTGCGCGCGAGGCGCCGCGCGCCCGGGAGCTCGCCGTACTCGCGCAGCCAGCCCTCGAGCTCCGCTTCGCTCGCGCGGGCGAGCAGCTCCGCGGCGGTGGGGCCGCCGCCCGGGTCCATGCGCATGTCGAGCGGGGTCGCGGCGGCGCTCGCGTCGGCGAAGCGGAAGCCGCGCTCGGGCACGTCTAGCTGGCGCGACGAGACGCCGAGGTCGAACAGGACGCCGTCGACGCTGCGCACGGCCAAGCGTGCGAGCACGGCGCCGAGCTCGCGGAAGGAGGCGTGCTCGAGCGTGACGCGGGCGCCGAAGCGGCCGAGGCGGGCGCCGGCGATGCGGAGCGCGTCGGGGTCGCGGTCGAGCCCGATCAGGCGGCCGTCCGGCGCGGAGCGTTCGAGGATGGCTTCGGCGTGGCCGCCGTCGCCGAGGGTGGCGTCGATCACGAGACGCCCCGGGGCCGCGTCCAGCAGCTCGAGGCACTGGGCGACCAGCACGGGCCTGTGGAAGGCGGCGTCGCTCACGGCGGGACGGGCTCGGCTTCCGCTCGGAGCCCGCATCTCCTCAGGGATTCCCATTCACCGCGCTGGCGACCCCCCTCGCCAGCGCCGCCGTCGACAGCCTCCGCTGCCTCCGGTCTCGAACCGGGCCGGCGCCTACTCGGCGCGCGGCGCCTGCGGAGTTCGGGGTGCCTCCGGAGAGCCTGACCGTCCGCGGTTCACGCCCCCCAACGATTCCGCGCGGGCGGCTCGGCTCATCCGGAGAACACCCCGTTCTCCACCTCTCATCCGGAGGACTCGCGCCCTCCGGTACTCCCCATCATCACGGAGTTCATACACCCAGGTCTCCCAGCGCCTTCGCCACTTCCTGGCTCTGGAGCTGGGTCGACTGCAGATCCTGCTGGTAGCGCGCGTGGTCCCAGATCTCGAAGCGCGCGCCCGTGTCGAGGAGGGTCACCTCCTTCTCGAGGCCCGCGTAGTCGCGCAGGTGCGTCGGGATCAGGATGCGGCCCTGCGCGTCGAGCGGCGCTTCCTTCGCGCCGGCCACGACCATGCGGCGGAACTTCTGGACGAACGGATCGAGCTGGGACATGGTGGCGATCCGACGCTTGAACTCGAGCCAGCGTTCGGCGGGGTAGAGCCCGAGTGCCTGCACGTCGAGCAGCCGCGTCACCACCGGAGGCCGACCATCGTGTCCCAGGAGCTCCATTCTCATCCCCGGTGGAATCGCCAGGCGGCCCTTGGCATCGAGCCGATTCGTCGCTTCGCCCTGGCCCTCGCCCATCGCTCGGTCCCCACCGCCTCGCCTGATGGTGGGTGGGATCACCACTGATCCCCACCAATCCCCACTGGAACAGGCTTATAGCATAGGGGCCACCCGCAGCTTCAAGAGCAAATTAGCGATCTGGCAAGAAAATTTTCATCCACAACATCTTGGGTAGGAGGTCGGGGAGGACCCCAAGATGGTGTGCTTCGGGGGCTTCCGGGCGCGCTTCAGGCCGCGCCGAGACCCGGAAAGCGCTGGCCGTGGATCCCCACCACGCGCTCCACCACCCGCCCGAGCAGGCTCTCGGGCGCCGCGGGCACCGCGGCCGGCAGCGCGGCGCGCTCGGCGAGGCAGGCGCCGAGCAGCGCGCCGACGCCCTCCTCGAGCCCGCTCGCGGCGTAGCCGCCCTCGAGCACGAAGGCGACGCGGCCGGCGCAGACGTCCTCCGCGAGCGCGCGCACGATGCCGGCGAGCGCCGCGAAGCCGGCGCGCGACACGTTCATCGCGGCCAGCGGATCGTCGCGGTGCGCATCGAAGCCGGCGGAGACGAGGATCAGCTCGGGACGAAAGCCGCGCGCGACCGGCGCGAACACGCGCTGCATCACGCCGACGTACTCCGCGTCGCCGGCGCCGGCGGGCAGCGGCACGTTCACCGTCGCGCCCTCGCCGCGCCCGACGCCGATCTCGCCGAAGCCGCCGGTGCCGGGGTAGTACGGGAACTGATGCAGCGAGAAGTAGAGCACCGACGGATCCGACTCGAAGGTGTGTTGCGTGCCGTTCCCGTGGTGCACGTCCCAGTCGAGGATCAGCAGCTTGCCGACGCCGTGCTCCGCCTGGAGCGCGCGCGCCGCGATGGCGACGTTGTTGAACAGGCAGAAGCCCATCGCGCGGTCCGTCTCGGCGTGATGGCCGGGCGGGCGCACGGCCGCGAGCCCGGTGCGCGCGCGGCCGCTCGCGACGGCGGCGGCGAGGTCGATCGCGGCGCCGGCGGCGAGGCGCGCGGCCACGAGGCTCTGCGGCGCCACGAAGGTGTCGGGGTCGAGCTGCGCCGGCGCGAGCGCGACCGTGGCGGCGACGTGCTCGAGCAGCGCGCGCTCGTGCACGCGCAGGATCTCGCCGTCGTCGGCGCTGCGGGCGCCGAGCGGCGTCAGCGACGGACGCACGGCGTCGAGGGCGCGCGCGACGGCGGCGAGCCGTTCGGGACGCTCCGGATGGCCCGACGGACCGCGGTGCTCGCGGTAGCGGGCATCCTCGATCACCGCGAACCGCGAAGTGACTGACATGGTCGCGGATGGTAGAACACGACGCGTGACCACCATCGGGATCACCGGCCTGCGCACCTTCCTCGGCCGCCGGCTCGCGGAGCGCCTCGCGAGCGAGGCGGGCCTGCGCCTCGTCGGCCTCGACCGGCTGCGCCCGCACGGGCTCGCCGCGGGCGTGCACTTCCGCGAGATCGACCTGACGCGGCCCGACGCCGGGAGCTCGCTCGCGGACGTGTTCCACAAGGAGGACGTCGACGTCGTGGTCCACCTCGCGTTCCGGCGCGAGCCGACGCCGGATCTCGACGGCGACCACGAGCTCGAGACGATCGGCAGCCTCCACCTGCTGCACGCCTGCGCCGCGGCCGGCGTGCCGCGGCTCGTGGTGGGCTCGACCACGATGGTCTACGGGCCGCACATCGACAATCCGAACTTCTTGTCCGAGGAGCATCCGCTCCGGGGCCACCCGCACGCGCACTGCGTCCAGAACCGGGTCGAGACCGAGCGCCTGGTGGCCGACTGGACCGCGCGCCACCCCGGCACGGCGGTGACCGTGCTGCGGCCGTGCTGGATCGTCGGCCCGACCTACCGCGACGCCGTCACGCGCTATTTCGGGCGCCAGGTGGTGCCGACGCTGATGGGCTACGACCCGCTGCTCCAGTTCGTGCACGAGGAGGACTGCCTCGACGCCTTCGCGCGCGCCGCCACCGGGCACCACCCCGGCGTCTACAACGTGGTGGCGCCCGGCGTGCTCCCGCTCTCGACGGTGCTACGCACGGCGGGCAAGCGGCCGCTGCCCGTGCCGCCGCCTCTCCTGTATCGCCTCCGCGCCTACCCGTCGCAGGCCCAGACCGGGGACCGGCCGGAAGGCTTCTACGACTATCTCCGCTACCTGTGGGTGGCGGACGGACGGCGCGGCTGGGAGGCGTTCGGGCGGCCGCTCTACACCACGCGCGAGGCCTGGATGGCCGCCATCTCCGCCGCGCGCATGCGGAGCTACCGGTGAGCGAGAGCGAGCCCGATCCGGAGAGCCCGGAGCGCGAGAGCGGCGACCTCTGGTCGGCGGCGCTCGCGAGCCTGCGCGACGAGCTGCGGCGGCGTCTCTCTCCGAATCCCGCGGCGGACGGCGACGCCGGCCCCGGCTTCGACTGGGTCGCGCTCGGCGAGGACCTGCGCCGCCGCTTCGGCCAGCTCGGCATGCGCGAGCGCAGCGGCGAGGTGGACGACTTCGGGCTCGATCCCGAGACGATCCGCAGCGCGCGCCCGCTCTTCTCGCTGCTGCGCAAGCGCTGGTGGCGGATCGAGGTGGTCGGGCTAGAGCACGTCCCCGACGACCGGCCCGTGCTGTTCGTCGCGAACCACTCGGGGCTGCTGCCCTGGGACGGGCTCGCCCTCGCGGAGACCATCGAGGAGGCGCACGGCGCGGCGCGCCGCCCGCGCTTCCTGATCGCCGACTGGCTGATCACGCTGCCGTTCGTGCAGCCGGCGCTCGCGCGCCTCGGCGGCGTGCGGGCCTGCCGCGAGAATGCGGAGCGCCTGCTCGAGAGCGGCCGCTCGGTCGTCGCCTTTCCGGAGGGCGTGAAGGGCGCCGCGAAGACGTTCCGCGACCGCTATCGCCTCCAGCGCTTCGGACGCGGCGGCGCGGTGCGGCTCGCGCTCGCCGCCGGCGTCCCGATCGTGCCCGTCGCCATCGTCGGTGCGGAGGAGACGCATCCGATCCTGTTCAAGGTCGAGACGCCGGCGCGCCTGCTCGGCCTGCCGTTCCTGCCCGTGACGCCGACCTTCCCCTGGTTCGGCCCGCTCGGCGCGCTGCCGCTGCCGTCGAAGTGGGTGATCTCGTTCGGCGAGCCGCTCGCCACGGCCGGCCCTGGCGGCGCGCAGGCCAACGACGACCTGCTCGTCGCGCGCCTCACCGAGGAGCTGCGCGCCGAGGTGCAGCGCCTCGTGAAGGCGGCGCTCGGCATCCGCCCGGGCGTGTTTGCCTAGGACCCGGTTTGGATCTTGCGGTCGGGTGTCACGGCGGCCGGCTCGCGCGTCGCGCTGCTGACGTCGCTCGCCTCGGGCGCCGCGGCTTCGAGCGCGCGCGCGAGGCGGTCGAGCCGCTCGGACAGCTTCTCGAGGTCGGAGCGCCGCGGCAGGTCGAGCATCTGCGCCACGCGCTCGAAGGCCTGCTGCACGACCGACTCGAGGTCGGGCGCCGCGAAGGCGACCCAGTCGCGGCCGCGCGGCCGCAGCAGCCGGCGCACGTTGCCCTTGAGCTCTTCGATGCCCTCGCTGGCGTCGTCCACGCGCTTGCGCACCGCGCCGTAGAGCACGTCGCCGCCGCGCTGGAACAGCTCCGACAGCAGGTTGCCCGGGACCGAGCGCCCGTCGCGCTCCGTGTCCACCAGGATCTGCGAGAGCGTGACCGAGGTGATGTCCTCGCCGCTCTCGTTGTCGATCACCTTGACCTCCTGGTCGTTCTCCAGCAGGTCGGCGATGCCCTTCAGCGTGATGTAACGGCTGGTCTCGGTGTTGTAGAGCTTCCGATTCGCGTAGCGCTTGATCAGGACGGCCATCGGCCCCTCTGCGGTTCCCGAGAAGGGCCGGACGGTAGCAACTGACCCCTCGGTGTCAGCCCTCGACGGCGACGCGCTCCACGCGACGGCGGGGCCGGCGCGCGCGCGCGGGACGCGCAGAACGCTCGTCGGTGTCGCCCGGCTCGGCGGCGGCGGGCGGGTCCGTGCGCGGCGTCGCGAAGCGAGCGCTCATCTCGAACAGCACCTCGCGCACGGCCAGGAAGGCGCGCAGCACGGAGCGCGCCTCGGGGTCCTCGCGGCTCTTCGCCTCCCAGCGCTTGATCTCCGCGTCGAGGCCGTCGGCGAGCGCGCGCAGCACGTCGTCGCCGCTCTGCTCACCCTCGGGGCTCAGCCAGGCCGCGACGCGCTCGAGGGCCTCCGCGAGGGGGGCGAGCCGCCCGGCGGCCGCCGGCTCGCCGCGGGCGGCGAGCGTCGCGGCGTCGAGCAGCGCGCGCAGCGCGGCTGCGCTCTCGGCGGCGGCGCGGCGCGCGTGGAGGCGCGCCTCGGCGAGCGCCTCGGCCGGCGTGCTGGGGGGGATGCGCTCCGTCACGGCTGCTCCTGCGCGTCGTCGAAGAACCGGCGCTCGATGCCCGCGAGCCCGTCGAGATCGTGGACGTCCCGCGGCAGCTCCGGGATGCGACGCACGAAGCACCCACGAAGCGAGGCCTCGGCCAGGAGGGGCGCCGTGGCCTCTGCGTCCCGCGTGACGGCGGCAGCGTAGCCGTCGAGCACGTCGAGCGCTGCCGCGGCGGCGAGCCGCGCCGGGAAGGCGTCGCCGTGCTGCTGCGCGAACGCGCTTTCGAGCTCCGCGCGCCAGGCGTCGCGCTCGCCCGCCCCGGGCAGCGGGGGCGCTCCGTCGGGCCAGGCGCGCACGCGGTTGGCCACCACGCCCACGACCTGCGCGCCGTGGGCCTCGAGCCGGGAGAGCAGATCGCGCGCGTGCGCCACCGACTCGCCGCTCGCCGCCGCGGCGAGCACGAACGCCGTGTCGGGTCCGAACAGCAGGCGCCGCACCGCCTCGGCGCGGCGGCGAAAGCCCTCGGACATGCCCTCGAATGCGAGCAGGAACTCGGACACGTCCTCGAGGAAGCCGAAGCCCGTGATCCGCTCGACCAGCGAGAAGGCCTGGTGCGCGCCGCGCTGGAACAGGCGCAGCCCGAGGCGTCCCGCGCTCATGGCGGGATGCAGCAGGCGCTGCACGAGGCGGCTGTCGAGCATGCCGATCAGGCGCTCGGGCGCCTCGAGGAAGTCGAGCGCGTGCGCGGAGGGCGGCGTGTCGAGCACCACGAGGTCGAACTCCGGACGCGCGCTCATCTCGTAGACCTTCTCCATCGCCGAGTACTCGGCGCTGCCGGCGAGCGCGTCGGAGACGTGCTGGTAGATGCGGTTCGCGAGGATGCGCTCGCGCGCCTTCGGGTCCGGGGCGAAGCGCGTCACCAGCTCGTCGAAGGTGCGCTTCATGTCGAGCATCATCGCGAAGAGCTCGCCCTCCGGCGGGACGCCGAGGCGCCCGAGCAGCTCGCGCGCGATCGGCTGCGGCTCCGGGCCGAGGGTGCCGACGCCGAGCGCATCCGCGAGGCGCCGCGCCGGGTCGATGGTGAGCACGAGCGCGCGCCGGCCGCGCCTCGCGGCGCCGAGACCGATCGCGGCGGCGAGCGTCGTCTTGCCGACGCCGCCGGCGCCGACGCACGCGATCACGCGGCGCGCGAGCAGATCCGCGGAGCGCGGCGCGCTCACGGTTCGTCTCCGGGAAGCAGCACCGACGCGAGGCGGGCCAGGTCGTCGGGCCCGCGCACGCCGCCCGCCAGCAGCGGGAGCTCGACCGTGGGGAGCCCGGTGTCCGTGCCGATCTCGTCGGCGAAGCGGCGATTCAGCTCGTGACGCGAAGCCAGGTGCGCCGCGCAGGCCGCCCAGGTGCGCGGCGCCGGGCCGGGCGCCCTGGGCAGCGCGCGCAGCCGCTCGTCGAGATCCGGAAGCTCGGGCGGGAAGGGCGCCGGCTGCATCGCGTTCACCACCACGCGATCGAGCGCGACGCCCACCTGCCCGCGCAGGCGCGCCACCAGCTCGGCCGTCTCGCGCGCGGGCAGCTCCTCGGCCAGCGCGACCGGCAGCAGCAGGGTGCGCTCGGGGTCGCGCACCAGCTCCTCCACCCAGCGCGCGTGGCGGCGCAGCGGACCGGAGCGGATCGCGGACACGACCACGCGCGGCACGTCGAGGAAGGTGAGCCCGTGGCCCGTGGCCGGCGCGTCGACCACCAGCCAGTCGAAGCGCGGGCGGTCCGCGTCGCGCGCCTGCTCGAGGTGCCAGACCTTCCCGAGCGTCACCAGCTCGCGCCAGCCGGGCGCGGCGTCGAGCAGGCCGCGGAAGCCGGGCTGCTTCAGCACGCGGGTCACGAGTCCGGGCACGCGGAGCTGGAGGTGGAGGTACTCCGCGAGCGCCTCGTAGGGCTCGATGCGCATCACCCACGGGCCGCTCGGCGTCCGCACGCCCGCGTGGCCGACGAGGCCGCCCCGGTGGCCGAGCAGGCGCGGCAGGTTCTCGTCGCGGCCCGTCTCGACCACGAGCACGCGCCGGCCACGGGCTGCTGCCGCGAGCCCGAGCGCGGCGGCGACGGTGGTCTTGCCGGTCCCGCCCTTGCCGGTCACCACCACGAGGCGGCGGGCCAGGAGGGGGCGCAGGCCCTCTCCGCGCGTCTCAAGCACGGGCGCTGCGCGTCCGAAACGTCCCGCGAGGGCTCACGAAGCCCGACACTAGCCATCGATCGTGCCGACTGGCGAGAGCGCCGGCGGCCGCCACGAGGGGGATGCGTGGTCGTCGTCTGCGAGAGCTGCTCGACGCGCTTCCGCATCGACGACGCGCGGATTCCGGCGAAGGGTCGGCTGGTCCGCTGCTCGCAGTGCAAGGCGACGTTCATCGCGAAGCCCGAGAACGCGACCTTCGAGGACACGGTTCAGGAGGTCGTCGCAGAGGTCACGGGCTCGGGCGGCGCGCCCGTGCCGGAAGCTTCGGCCGATCTGTTCGACCCGGGCGGCGAGGAGCTCGGCGAGACGGCGCGGCGACCGGCCGGGGCATCGGACGAGGAGCGCTGGGAGTTCGACGAAGAGCCGCGCAAGTCGGCGCCCGAGCAGGGCGGACTCGAGGAGCACTTCGGCAAGCCCGACCAGGAGGTGGGCGCGCCGTCTGCGCTCGACGACGACATCGGCGATCCCACGGAGTGGGACCTGCTCCGCGGCTCGGTGGAGCCCGCCGCGCGCGAGGCGCAGTTCGTCGAGGCGCCGTCGGCGCGTGCACCCGTGCGCGCTCCCGTGCGCCAGCCCGAGGCGGAGGAGCCCTTCCTGCGCCCGCTCGCGCCGGAGCCGGTGCAGGAGAGAGAACGCGAGCGGGAACGCGAGTGGAAGCCGCGGCGCGCGAGTCGCGTCGCAGGCGTCGGACGCTCGCTCGCGCAGCTCGCGCGGCTGGCGTTCACGGCGGCTGCGTGGGGCGTGCTCGCGATCGTGGGCTTCGCGGGGCTCGCCCCCGTGCTCGCGCCCGGCGGCGCGCGGGAAGCGGCGCCGCCCGCGCCGCGCACGCTGGGCCTCGCCGACGGCGAGGTGCGGGGCGTGCAGGGGCGCTTCGTCGAGAACGCCTTCGCGTCCTCGCTGTTCGTGATCCGCGGCGAGCTCGCCCGGCCGAACGCGGACCCCCGCCTCGGCTTGCGCGCGCACTTCGTGGACGCCAACGGGGCGCGCATCGGCGAGGGCGCCTGGGCGGGGGCCTCTCGTCCTGCGCAGGACCTGCGGGAACGCACGCCCGAGGCGCTGCGCAGAGCGCTCGACGCCAGCGCCGCGCGGGCCGCCCTCGGTGGGCCCTTCGTCGCCGTGTTCGAAGCCGTGCCGGCCGACGCCGCGAGCTTCGGGCTCGCGCTCGAGCCGCTGCCGGCGCCGCCGGCCGCCCCGGCCGCAGCGGCGCCCGCGCCTACGGCTTCTTCCCCTCCGTCACCTCATCCTTCTTCGGAGTGACGTCGATCGCGTCCTTGCCGGAGACGCCTTCCTTGAAGCCCCGGATGGCGCGACCCAGCCCGCTCCCGATCTCCGGGAGGCGGCGCGCGCCGAACAGCAGCACGACGATCGCCAGGATGATGACGAGCTCGGTCGCTCCCAGTCCGAACATGTCCGCAAGCTTGACCGGCGGGCAGAGGCCGGTCAAGCCGATGCGCCGTTAGAATCCGGCGCCATGTCGATCTTCAAGGCCTATGACGTGCGCGGCGTGGTGCCGGATCAGCTGCGCGCAGAGGACGCGCATCGCGTGGGCCGTGCCGTGGCCCGGCACTTCCGCGCGCGGGAGCTGGTGGTGGGGCGCGACGCCCGCCGGAGCTCTCCGGAGCTCAGCGAGGCGTTGATCCGCGGCATCCGCGAGGAGGGCGTGGGCGTCGTCGAGATCGGCCTGGTCGCGACGCCGATGCTCTACTTCGCCGTCGAAGCGCTGGCGGCCGACGGCGGCGTGATGGTGACGGCCTCCCACAATCCGGCGCAGTACAACGGCTTCAAGATCTGCCGCGAGCACGCCATCCCGGTCGGCGAGGCCAGCGGGCTGCGCGAGATCGAGAAGCTGGCGGAGGGCATCGCGCGCGAGCCCGTCGCGGCGCAGCTCGGAGCCCGCCGCAGCGCGGAGGTCACCGAGCGCTACGTGCGGCACGTGCTCGCCGTCGGCGAGAGCCGGCCGAAGCTCCACGTGGCGATCGACTGCGGCAACGGCATGGCGGGCGTCGGCCTCGAGCCGCTGCTGGCCGAGCTGCCGCTGCGCGTCGAGCGGCTCTACTTCGAGCCCGACTGCACGTTCCCGAACCACCCCGCGGATCCGCTGCACGCCCCGAACCTCGCCGATCTGCAGCAGCGCGTGCGCAGCAGCGGCGCGGATTTCGGGGTCGCCTTCGACGGGGATGCCGATCGCGCGATCTTCGTCGACGAGCACGGCGAGCCGGTTCCCTCCGACCTCGTGACGGGTCTGCTGGCGCGCTCGCAGCTTCGCCGCGCGCCGGGCTCGCGCGTGCTCTACGACCTGCGCTCCAGCTGGGCGACGGCCGAGGAGATCCGCGCCGCCGGCGGCATCGCCGAGATGTGTCGCGTCGGGCACTCCTTCGTGAAGGCCGCGATGCGGGAGAGCAACGCGCTCTTCGCCGGCGAGCTGTCCGGCCACTTCTACTTCCGGTTCTCGCCGAGCCTCGTCGCCGACGACGGCATCGCGGCGCTGGTCGCGATGCTCGACCTGCTCGGCCACGAGAAGCAGCCGCTCTCCGCGCTGATCGCGCCGCTGCGCCGCTACTTCGCGAGCGGCGAGGTGAACCGCCGCGTGTCCGACCCGCAGGCGATCCTCGCCGCCCTGGCGCGCGAGCACGCCGGGGCGCCCGAGCTGTCGCGCATGGACGGGCTGCTGGTCCGCTACAGCGACTGGTGGTTCAACATGCGGCCCTCGAACACGGAGCCGCTGCTGCGCCTCAACGTGGAGGCGAAGACCGAGGCGCGCATGCAGCAGGAGCGCGATCGCCTGCTCGCGCGGATGGTCTGAGCGGGAGCTAGCCCTTCACCTTCCCGGCGAGCTCCTCTTCGATCACTTTCTTGAACTCCTCGGGCGGGAGCGCGCCGCGCAGCGGGATGCCGTTGATGAAGAAGGCGGGGGTGCCGCTCACGCCAGCCGCCTCGCCTTCCTTCAGGTCGTTCTCGACCAGCGCCTGGGTCTTGCGGCCGTCGACGCACGCCTTGAACGCGGCCGGGTCGAGGCCCGTCTTCGCGGCCGCGGCGTCGAGGCCGGGGCGATCGAGCTGCGCGTTGTCGGCGAAGAGCTCGGCGTGGTACTCCCAGAACTTGCCCTGCTCGGCGGCGCAGGCGGCGGCCTCGGAGGCGCCG
>Ga0187892_10008082_pt1 | contig 14583 bp, 10 predicted proteins | sample MA1701073metaG_FD_139345 | JGI IMG/M metagenome (GOLD analysis project Ga0187892, IMG submission 139345) | Bio-ooze microbial communities from a basaltic lava cave in the Kipuka Kanohina Cave System on the Island of Hawaii, USA - MA170107-3 metaG ... | reverse complement strand
GAGCCGGAGCGGATCATTCTCCAGCACATCCTGATTTCCTTCGAGGGGGCCAGGGCCGGCAAGAAGCGGAGCAAGGCGGATGCGGAGAAGCTCGCGGCCGACATTCTGGAGCGGGCGAAGAAAGGCGAGGATTTCGACAAGATGATGAAAGAGCTGTCGGAGGACCCCGGCCCCGGCGTCTACCGCTTGGCCAACGCGGGGGTGCCGACGAAGGCGGGCGACGAGTACGAGCGCAAGCAGATGGTGGCCGCGTTCGGGAACGTCGGGTTCAAGCTCAAGGTCGGCGAGGTCGGTCTGGCGCCCTACGATCCGGCGGCGAGCCCGCACGGCTGGCACATCATCAAGCGGATCCAATAGGAGCCAGCATGGCAAGCAATCCTCCAAAGCCTGCCGCAGAATCTGAGCGCATCACCCGGTCAGTTGTTTCATGGACAGGGACTCCTCAAGATCGTCTACCGGTTTGAGGACGCCAGGTCGGTTGACGTTATGGCGTTTCGGGGATCCTTACGACTCCGAGATGGGTCCCGGCGCTGGAGCAGGGGCTGCCGCATCTCGAACGCGCCGCGACGCTTCCCAATGGGCGCGCCAGGCGGCTTCGTCGTCTCCGAAAGACTCGCCGGAAAGATCCTCCAGCGCGTACCGCGCCTCCTCGCGCATCGGGTCTCTCGGGTCCGCCAGCACCTCGATGAGCGCCTCGACGCCGTAGTCGTATCCTGCCCGGCCCAGCGCGCGCAGGGCACCTCTGCGCACGTCCGATAGCGACGCGCGGCTTTTCACGGCCGGGAGCAGCACTCCGTCGGCATGAAGGCGGAATCCGACCGTCGGTGCCGGCACGGGCGTGTTCACGCCCGCCTCGCAGCCCGCGAGCGCCTCCTGTAGGACTTGGTCAGACGTCCGCTTGAAGCACGTCGTCCACCATGTCCCGACGTCCGTGGGACGCGTGAACCCGAGAAGAAACCTGCGGAACCCATCCCCGTCGGTAAGCGCCAGATGCCGGACTAGGATCAGGCTCTGGGCATAGAAGGCGTAGACCATCGTGCTGAGCCGAGGCGACATCCAGTCGTCGAAGGCAACGCTCAGCAGCTCGTAACTCATGCCAAGGACGCGGTCCGTGGGCAGAATCTCCCTCCGGCGTCGAGCTGCTCGGAGCCACCTACCGAACGCTCCCTCCGGGCATGTCTGGGCCTCGCAGCGCGAGGCGATATCTTCGGCCAGGCCCTCCATCAGCCAGGGCGGGAGATGTGGCAGGCGCCCCGGCTGAAGGAAGTGGGTCAGTTCGTGCGCCATGAAGTGGCGCCATTGGCCGGGAAGTACCGCGTCGCTATCGTCCGAACGGAGGATGACGCGACGGCCGGTAAGACAGCCCCCGATCGGTCCCATGGGCTTTCCGTAGAGCTCCTTCAGGTAGCGACTCGGGGCGTCCCGGTGAGAGAAGACAAGCACTCGCGGTCCCGGCTGCGGCCACCCCGTGAGTCCTGTCACGGTCGCGAAATGACGCTCTACGTTCCTGGAGATTTCATCAATGGACTCCGGTTCGATTCCGGGCGAAGCGATCCATCCATGCCATCGATCCTGATGATAGACGTTTCCACTGGACCGGGCGGCTCGCCGGGCCACTTGGACATCCCATCGCTCGGGATTGTGGAGCAGGAAAACGGCCCATTGCCGGAGGGGCTCGCGCAGGGACGGGTTGAGCAGGATGGGAATGATCGAAATTGCCGCGAAGACTCCCGCGGACGTAAACACGGAAGACCACGGGGGACGCACCAGATCGCCCAGAAAGTGAGACCCCGTGAGCCAGCCGAACCGTGGCGATGACGAGGAAAAACAGCCCGCCCTGGAGGACGCGCGGAGGGATATCCATCCACCTCGAAGTCTATCCTGATCGCCTAACTGAGCCCATAAAGTAAGATGGCCGCCACGGTCTTGACCGCGTCCCAGGGGCCGATCTTTTTGCCCTCCCGGTAGCCGCGCCGGCGGTAGGAGACCGGGACCTCGGCGATGCGCGCGCCGCGGCGCGAGAGGAGCGCCGTCACTTCCGGCTCGAAGCCGAAACGGTCGCACCGGAGCGGGAGCGAGCGGAGGAGCTTCGTCGGGAACACCTTGTAGCAGGTCTCCATGTCCGTCAGGTGACGCCGGTTGACCAGGTTGGACAGGAAGGTCAGGCAACGGTTGACCAGCGTGTGCCACGCCTCCGCTTCCGGACACCCCCGGTAGCGCGACCCGTAGACGACGTCGGCCTTGCCCGCCAGAAGGGGCGCGAGGAGACGCGGATAATCGGCCGGGTCGTACTCCAGATCCGCGTCCTGGACCACCGTGTAGGGCGCCGTCGCGTGCCGGAGCCCCGTCCGGATCGCCGCCCCCTTCCCGCGGTTGCGCTCGTGCGCGAGGAGCCTGAACCCGTACTCCTTCTTCAGCCCCTCGAGCACCGTCCGCGTCCCGTCCCCCGAGCCGTCGTCCACGACGATCATCTCCGCCACCTCGCGGATCGCGGCGACTTTCTGGACGAGCGGCCGGACCGTCGCCGCCTCGTTGTACACGGGAATGACCACGCTCAGGAGACCCATCCTGGGGATCGAATGTAGTCGAACGGACCCCGTTCAGGCCAGCGCCGTGCTATTGTTAGGGTGACCCCCAATGGCGGACGAAGAAAAAGAACTCGACATCCGGAAGGTCTTCGAGCAGGCCACCAACCGGATGTCGCTCCAGGACCTCGCCCAGCAGGGCTTCGAAAAGGTCAAGGTCCTCGACGAAGACGCCGTCCAGAGGATGGTCGCCGAGGCCGTCGACCGCGCCATCACGACCCAGACCGCCGGAGAGCGCGACCGCCTGCTGGAGAACTCCCGCCGCGAGCTCGACAAGCTCCTCCGCGACCACAAGGCCGCCGCCAGCCGCGCCCGGCTTCTCGAAGCCGACAAGAACGAGCTCATCAGCCGCGTCGAGAACCTCGAACGCCAGCTCCAACTCAAGGAGGACCTCGAGGAGGAAACGCTCCACAAGCGCGTCGAAGAAGGGCTCGCCTCGCTCCAGAAGCAGGTCGAAGACCTCCGCGGGCGCTACCAGGGCGCCCTTCAGGACCTCGAATCCTCGCGGGCGGACGCGGCCGGGTTGAAGGAAAAGCTCGACGACGTTCAGGGCACCCACGACGCGGCGCTCGCCGAGCTCGAAGACCTCCACAAGGAGGCGGCGCGGCTGCGCCAGGACCGCGACCGCGTCGAGAAGGAAGCCGAAGCGACCCTCGCCAGGACTGGAACGCTCGAGAAACAGCTGGCCGAAGAGCAGTCGCGGGCGCGCGGCGCGGAGAAGGCGCGTTCCGACCTCGTGGGGCAGATCCTCGGCCTCCAGCAGAAAGAGCAGTCGGCCGCCGAGCAGCGCGACCGCGCGGCGAAGGAAGCCGAGGCGACCGTTGCCGAAGCCGGGGCGCTTGAAAGGGAGCTCGCCGGGCTCCGTCAAAGGGAGCAGTCGGCGTGCGAAGACCGCGACCGCGCGCAGAAGGAAGCCGGCGCGCTGCAGAAGGAGCTGGCCGGGCTGCGACAAGAAGAACAGTCGGCCGCCGAAGACCGCGACCGCGCCAGGAACGCCCTGGAGAAGCAGCTGGCCGCCCTCCGGCAGGAAGGGCAGGCGGCCACCGCGGAGGCCGGGCGCCTCCGGGAAGCGCTGGCGAAGTCCCAGGCCGACGCCGACGGAGCGCGAGAGGCCGTCGAACGGGAGCGCGACAAGTCCCGCCGCGCCGAGGCCGCCGGCGCGGACATCCTCAAGCGCCTGGAGGAGCTTGCCGCGGAGGCGGCGTCGGCCCGGAAGGACCGCGACGCGGCGGCCGCCGACGCGGAGCGCGTCGGGGAGGAGGCCGAACAGGCCCGGCAGGAGGTGACGTTCCTCAAGGCGCAGCTCGCCCAGCAGCAGCAGGACCAGGACGACCAGAAGCAGAAAACGATCATCGTCACCGCGGAGCTCCAGACGATCGAGGAGCAGCAGCGCCGCGAGAAAGCCGAGCTGGAGCGCGCCCTCGCGGAGGCCGGGCGCATCCAGGACCGCGCCGCCGAAATCGACCGCCAGCTCGAGGAGCTGCGCGGCCGCGCCGAATCGGCCCGCGAGCAGCTCGTGGTCCGGACCGACGAGCTCGAGAAAGCCCGACGGGACATCGCCTTCCTCCGCGGCCAGCTCGCCCAGCGGGAGAAGGACCGCGAGGAACAGTCGGCGGAGCTCCAGGAGATCGAGGGGCGGCAGAAGTCCGAGCGGGACGAGCTGGAGCGCCTCCGCGCGGAAGTCATGCGAGGGGCGGAGGAGCGGGTGCGTCTGGAAAAAGAGGTCGCCGACGCGCGCGCGGAAGTCCAGGCGATGCAGGAGCTCCTGGGGCGCGAGCAGGAGGCGGCCCGCGAGGCGCAGAACGAGACCGCGTCGCTGCAGTCCAGGGTCCTCGACCTTCAGGAGCGCGTCCAGGCGGCGTCGCGCGACGTCGACGTGCTCCGCGTGGAGAAAGCCGCGCTCGCCGAGCGCGGAGAGGTCGGGGTCCGCCTCGACCGGATGGAGCGGCTGCTCGACTCGGCGCGGAAGAGCAGCACGGCCGCGCGGGCGTCGGCCGCGCACACCCGCGAGACGGCGGCGGAGCTGGATCGGACCCTGGCGCGGCAGCAGAAGCCGAAGACCCCGAGGAAGAAGGGCGCCACGGTCCAGGGCGCGGCCGCGTACGACGGCATGGCGCTCCTCGAAAACTTCTTCCGCAAGATCCGCCTCAAGGAGCTCTTCCAGAAACACGTGCCGGTGCAGGAGCGCCAGGGAGAGGCGCACCCGTCGGAGATGGTCGTCGAGGTCCTCAAGGCCCTGGCGGCGGGCGACCGGCCGCCGGAGCGGGAGGGAAGGGCGGCGCCGCTGGAGATCGTCGGCCCTTCGAACGGGCCCGACGTCGAGCGTCTGAGGCTCTTCCTGGGTCGCCTGTCGCCCCAGGCGGTGCGCTCGATCGGGCAAGTCCACCACGCGCTGCGCCTCCACCTGTACGGGCTGCCTCGGGGGAACGAGCCCCTGGTGCTCGACGTGGCGGACCTGGAGCTGGGCCTCGGGAGGAAGCGCGCGCGGCGCGCGGTCCGCCCGCTCCTGTGCTTCGACCCGGCGCGGGAGGAGTTCTGGAACGGCCATTACCGCGCCAACCGTCCGCCGGGCGTGAGCGAGATCCCGGGGTTCCTGACCGAATGCCTGGCTCGCGTGCCCTCGCCGTTCGCGCGGCACCGCGTCCGCCTCCGGATGGATTCGACGTACTTCAACGAAGGCGTGATCCGGCTCCTGAACGCCAAGGGGTGCGGGTACGTGATCGCCGCGCCGGACCTGCGCGCCGTCCGGAAGCGCGCGCGGGCGTGCGCCTTCACGAAGCTCACCAACGGCTGGGAGGTGGGCGAGTTCCGGCTCCGCCTCCACCCGATCCGCAAGACCGAAGGGCGGTTCGTCGTCGTGCGCCGGCGCGTGTCGAAGAAGGCGCGCGAGGAAGGGCCGGCTCTCTTCCGCGACGACCGACATCTCTACCACGTGTTCGCGACCGACGCGCGGGGCACGCCCTGGCGCTCGTTCGAGTTCTATCACGGCCGCGCGGCCGCCCTGGAGCGGGCCCGGGCGCTCCTTTCGGACTTCGCGACGAGCCGGCTTCGCGGACGGAGCCGGCGGGCGGTGGCGGCCCTCTTCCAGGCCTCGCTCCTGGCCTCGGACCTCATGAAGTGGTTCCGGAAAAGCTGCCTGCCCGGCGACGAGCGCGCGCGCGACGCCCAGGAACTGCGGGCCGACTTCCTCCTGTCGCCGTCGGGCAACGGGAGGAGCCTCCTGGTCATGCCCCGGAAGGACCGGCGGCGGAAGCTCTTCGCGCGCGTCGACCGGATGACGCGCCGCCTGCGGCCGTCCCGCCCCTTCAAACTCCGGTAAAACCGGGACCTCCCCTCGAAATCGCGCCTCGTTGGGGGATGGCACGATTTCGAAAGCCCTCTGTTAATCTTCACGGGGAAGCCCGGAAAGACTTCTGGAAAGATCCAAGGGAGACTGACTTGACGGACGGAGGCGCCGAGGAGATCTGGGCCCAGGGCGTCATCGAGCAGAACCGCCGCTGGATGCTCGCCTACCTCTTCGCGCTCACGGGCGATCGGGCCGACGCGGAAGACCTGGTCCAGGAAGTCTTCATGATCGCCTACCGGAAGCGGGCCGAGTTCCGGAAGGGAGAGTCGTTCGGGGCCTGGCTCCGGGGCATCGCGCGGAACGTCGCGCTTCGGCACGACGAGAAGCGCGCCTCCTCGCGGATCCTGTTCGACAGCGCCTCCGCCTGGGAAGCCTTCGACCGGCGCGCGGCCCATCTCGAAGAGGCCCACGTAGACCCGGAGTACAGCGCCCACCGACTTTCCGTCTTGCGCCGCTGCCTGGAACGGCTGACCGAACGCGCGCGACGCCTCATCCGCGGCCGCTACGGCGAGGGCCTGTCGCCGGCCGAGCTCGCGGAGCGTTCGGGCGTCGGGTCGGCTTCCGTCCCGGTCCTCCTCCACCGCGCGCGCGCCGCGCTGGGCGACTGCGTGAGGCGGCACCTGTCGGCCGATCCCCAGGGGGGCGGCGCATGAACCGGGACGAACTCGACGCCCTGATCCTCCAGCATCTGAGCGGGGATCTCGGGCCCGAGGAGGAAAAGCGGCTTCGCGAGCATCTCGCGGCGCGTCCCGAAGACAGCTCGCGGATCGTCGAGCTGAGCGACGAAGAGCTGCTCCTCCAGGAAGTCGCGCGGATGCCGCCTCGCGTGACCCGGTCGCGGCGGGTGTTCGCCGCGCGGACGCGCGTCCCGGCCTTCGGCCTTGGGTTGGCGGCCGCGGCGGCCGTGCTGGGAACGATCCTCATCGTCGCGATCCTCTACGGCGCGCGAACGCCGGCCCGGCAGGAGGGCGCCCCCGTTGCGTCCCCCTCCCGGCAGACCGCGCCTCCTCCAGATGCGGAACCGCCTCCTCGGCCGGAGCCTGTGCCGCCGCCCGCCCCCCGGCCGGTGCCCATCCCTCCGGCCCCGGTCCCCGTCGCGCCGCCGAGTCCGGCGCCCCCGCCTCCCCTTCCGCCCAGACCCGAGCCCGCGACCGTCCCCCCGCCTCCGCCGCCCCCGGAGGTTGTGAAACCGCCGGCGCCCCCGGTTCCCGATCTCCGGGAAACGGTCACGGACGTCGCGACCGTGGGGCGCTGTCGCGGAGACGTAATTCTCGTGGCCGGGCGGGAGAGGACACCCGCCCGGAAGGGAGAGAAAGTCAAAGCGGGACAGGGGTTGGAGACCTCCGGACCCAAGAGCTCGGCCTGGGTGAGTTTTCCGGACGGCACCCGCGTGGAGCTGGGCGGCGATACGGCGGTACAGAGCTTCGCCGAACGCGCCTCCAAGGGGGGTCCGGGAAAGCGCGTGGTCTTGAGCCGGGGAACGCTCGACGCGGAGGTCGTGAAGCAGCCGGTCGACCAGCCGATGGTTTTCGCGACCCCCCAGGGGGAAGCGAAGGTCCAGGGGACGTCGCTGTGGCTCCGCGTGGATCAGGCCGAGGGGACGTCCTTGGAAGTGAAGGAAGGCAAAGTCCGGCTGACGCGGCTTTCAGACCGGAAGTTCGTGGATGTCGCGGGCGGGTACGCCGCAACGGCGGGGTCCGGCCCCCTGCAGGTGAAGCCGCTTCCGCCCAACCTGCTCGCCGATGGGGGATTCGAAGAGGGCGGAAGAAAGTGGTTCAGCGGCCAGCTCGGGTCCAAGGATTTCGTCAAGGACGGCCGGGTCGTTTCGTCGCCGGTCCGCCGCGGGGCGAGATCTCTGGCGATCATCGGACGGGGAGAGCACATCATCCGTCAGGGGATCGCGGTCGAACCCGGGATGACCTACGAGGTCGAAGGCTGGCTGAAGGCGGCCGAGGGCGCCGGGGACGCGGGAATCGCCCTGATTTGGTACCCCTCAAGCCAGTCCGACTCGTGGATCAAGGTGGAAGAGCTGGCCGACGGGCTCGACGTTCGCGAGTGGACGCGGTGTTCAGGACGTTTCACCGCGCCGCCGGGCGCGACGTGGGCTTGGGTCACTCTGGCCTTCGGGGGGAATCTGGACACGGGTCGGGCGTGGTTCGACGACGTGACCCTTTCGAAGCGGCCCTGACTTGGTCCTATCGGAAAGATGAGCACGCGTATTCACCACAAAGACGCAAAGAACACAAAGAATCCCCATTCGGGGGCCTTTCCAAACCCTTCCTTTGTGGTCTTCGTGTCTTTGTGGTGCTTTTCATGCTCACGAAATCACTCGGACCCACTTGGTTAGACCGAGGTGCTTGATGAAGACTACGCTCGGGCTGGGGGTGGCGGCCGCCCTCCTTGGCGCCGCGTTTCAAGCCGGGCCGACGATCACGATCGATCTCTCGACCCGCCACCAGACCATGACGGGGTGGGAGGCGGTGGACTTCGCGCTGAACGATTCCCCCGATTTCCCCAACTTCATCAGCGGCGTCCTCGACGGCGTCGTCGAGATCGGGCTGAACCGGGTCCGGCTGGAAATCAAGTCCGGGGTCGAGAACACCAGCGACAACTGGACCCTGTACAAGACGGGCCAGATCGACTACGCGACCTGGCGGAGCCGGCGCTACGCCACCGTGAACGACAACGGCGATCCGAACAGCATCAACGGGAGCGGGTACCACTTCTCGGCCCTGGACTGGAACGTCGACAACATCATCAATCCCCTGAGGAGCCGCCTGGCGGCCCGGGGCGAAACGCTGTTCGTCAATCTCTGCTACGTCGCCTTCACCGGCCAGATCACCGGCGGGGGCACGTACCTTCACGACAACCCCCAGGAGTACGCGGAGTTCGTGCTGGCCACGTACCTCCATCTCAGGAACAAGTACGGCTGGGTCCCGGACGCCTGGGAGGTGATCCTCGAGCCGGACAACGTGTCTCAGTGGAGCAGCGGGACGGTGCTGGGGAACGCGATGGTGGCCGCGGCCAGCCGGCTCACGGCGAACGGCTTCACCCCCCGGTTCGTCGCCCCGGCGACGACCAACATGACCAACGCGCCCACGTACTTCGACGCCATCGCGGCGGTCCCGGGAGCACTGCAGCACCTCGACGAGATCGCGTATCACCGGTACTCCGGCGTGTCGTCGTCCGCCCTCCAGCAGATCGCCAACCGCGCGGTCCAGCACGGCAAGAAGACGTCGATGCTGGAGTGGTGGAGTTCGGGGAACAGCTATCAGATTCTTCACGAGGACGTCAAGCTGGGCCGGAACTCCGCCTGGCAGAGCGGGGCCCTGGCGGGCGACGGGACGGGGTCGACCGACCTTTGCGCGGTAACGGGCAGCCCGCCCGTCGTGAGCATCACTCCCTACGGCAAGTTTCTCCGCCAGTACTTCAAGTTCGTGCGGGCCGGCGCGTCGCGCGTCGCGGCCGCGAGCACGAGCGGCACGTTCGACCCCCTGGCGTTCCTCAACACCGACGGGAAGAGCGTCACCGTCGTCAAGGCCGCGGCGGGAGGGTCCTTCGCCGTCCAGGGGCTCCCGGCCGGCACGTACGGCATCAAGTACACCACGTCGACGCAGTACGACGTCAATCTTCCCGACGCGACGATCAGCGCCGGCCAGACCTTGAATTCCAGCATCCCGGCCGCGGGCGTGATCACGCTCTACGGAAAGACGAGTACCGCTTCTCCGGGTTCCCTCCGGTTCGGCGCCTCCGGCACCACGGTCAACGAAAACGGCGGGCAGGCCACGATCACGGTCACACGGACCGGCGGTTCCTCCGGCGCGGTTTCCGTCAATTACGCCACCTCGAACGGAAGCGCGACGGCGGGCAGCGACTACACGGCCCGCTCCGGCATGCTCTCCTGGAGCGCGGGCGAAACGGCCGCCAAGACCTTCACCGTCCCCGTCACCGATGACGCTGCCGTCGAGCCCAACGAGACCGTCACGCTCACGCTCTCAAGTCCTACCGGCGGGGCGTCTCTCGGGATTCCTTCGACCGCCACCCTCACCCTCGTCGACAACGACTCCCCCGACGCGGACGGCGACGGGATGGCCGACGCGTGGGAGATCGCGAATCTGGGGGGGACGAACGCCCAGCCGGGAGACGATCCCGACGCCGACGGGGCGTCCAACCTGCAGGAGTTCAACGCCCTGACGGACCCCCAGAACCCCGACACCGACGGGGACGGGTATCCGGACGGGACTGAGATCGCGGCGGGATCGAACCCCCTCGACCCGACGAGCGTGCCCTCGGGCGGGGGCAGCTCCGGCGGCGACGACGGCTGCGGCGCCACGGGGCTCGAGGCGCTCGGCTTCCTCGCCTGCCTCTTCCTTCGCCGGCGGACGATTCCCACAAAAAAGAGGAATCCGTAGGTCGAGGGTCCATTTTCATCTCCCGTCGCGGGCTCTCCCCACTTCTGGGGTGTAGCTCCGTTTTGTCGGTAAGGCTCGTGCGCGTCATAAATCAAAGAGTTTGATTCGTGACGCTGTGGGCTTGGCCCAGGCGTCACGAATCAAACTCTTTGACTTATGACGCGCACCGCAACACCGCTGCTTCTGCAGGAAGCATCCGCTTCTTGACAGAGGGGCGCCGGGCGCGGAATATGCGCCCGTGAAGGAGATCCCGACATGAAGACCCTGCTGGCGGCGGCGCTTGCGGCACCCTTGCTGATGGGGGCTCGCGATCACCAGGAGAAGATCGTGGCTCACGAGAACGTGGTCTACGGCCTCGTCCAGGGGGCGGGCCTGCTGGCCGACATCGCCTACCCCGAGGGCAAAGGGCCGTTCCCGGTGATCCTCTCCGTCCACGGCGGGCGGTGGTTCCGCGAATCGAAGAGCACCCACAGCGCGATCAAGGTCCGCCAGTGGGCCGGCTTCGGCTTCTTCGCCATGTCGATCGAGTACCGCCTGATCGGCTGCAGCCCCCCGCCGGCCTGCTACCAGGACGTGCTCTGCGCGGTCCGGTGGGTCCACGCGCACGCCGACAAGTACCCCATCGACACGCGCCGGTTTTTTCTCATCGGCCAGTCGGCCGGCGGGCACCTCGTGTCCCTGACGAATACGCTCGGACCGGGGCCCTTCAAGAAGACCGGGGGGTGGGACGACAAGCCGCACGACGTCACGGGCGTCATCTCCGTCGCGGCGCCGTACGACCTCACGAAACTCGACTGGGGGAACGGCTGGACCCCGCCCGGCGAAGAGCCCGTGCCCGCGCGGCAGCTCGCCTCGCCGATCAACCACGTCAGCGACAAGATGAAACCGACCCTCATCATCCATTCGGACGACGACAAGTCGGTTCCGATCCAGCAGGCGCTGGACATGGCCCAGGCGCTCGAGAAGGCGAAAGTCCGGCACCGCTTCGTCCACTACAAGGACAAGGGCCACATTTCGATGACGGAGGACGTCATCCGCGAGGCGCGCGCCTTCATCGACGAGGTGAGCGGCGCGAAGTAGGCGGAGATCGCGGCCGGATCGAACCTCCTCGACCCGACGAGCGTGCCCTCGCGCGGGGACAGCTCCGGCGGCGATGATGGCTGCGGTGGCACGGGATTCGAGGCGCTCGCTTGCCTCGTGCTCTTCGTGCGTCGGCGTTTGGGACAGGCCTCACGGAACGTAGCTTCGGGCGTCCGTCAAGCATTCGCTCCCGAACATGACCTCGTTCCCGGCAAGGACATCCCTCTTGACGAACTGGCGGGCCGCGGCGACTCCCTCGATCTGCCAGTACATGACGCAGGCCAGGTTCGTGCAATGGGCGCCGTTCGCAGTATCCTGGTGCGCGGCGGTCAACGGGAGACCGTAGTTCACGAGACCCAGCGCGTGGCCCATCTCGTGGACCAAGGTGGTCTGCTCGACGTATTTGCCGACATACGGCAACTCTCCCGCCGCGGCCGATTCGATCACCGGCTTGAAGAGCGCCATGACCGTCGTTCCACCGACCAGGACCCCGAGGACGTTGAGGTCGGGGCTGCCCGAGACGTCGAAGTAGCCGTTCAGGAAGGCAACGAAGAAGTCGCCGGTCGCGGCCGTCGAGGTTCCCGTCCTCCGGACACGGGCGAGATTCAGCAGGTCCGCCGCGGTCCACGTGGTCTTGTTTTGAGTCGGCAGGCTTTGCATCTCGGTCAGGGAGACAGGAACGCTGACGTTCGGAACCGTCGCGCGACCCTGGAAGAGCGCCGCCAGGTTGCTCTTCAGGAAATCCCAGAGCGGCTGGCCCAGGCCGATCCCGGTGTAGGGCTCCGCTCCCGTTTCGTACGCCACCTCGACGACGAGCGCGGTCATCGTGGAAAAATACGTCCGCGGAGTTTCGTATGGATTCCCGGCGCTTTCGGGATCACCGCCGTCCAGGGGACATCCGGCAAGGGTCAGGCTCAGGGCTCCCAGCAGCCCGATCCTTTCATTGCTCTTCCGGCTCACGGCCCAGTTCCTCCCGGGGGGCGGGCTCAACAAAGGCAACGGACCCCAGAGGTCGGTCCCGGCCCCCCGGACTCGCTCGAATCTAAGTCGGTCCTATTGGAAACCTGAGCCCGAACGTCACCGCTGAGCACGCTGAGAGCGCCGAGGCGGGCCTTTCCAATGTTCTTCTCTGCGTCCTCAGCGGTGAATCCGAGCTCGTGGATCTACCCGGAGGCACTTAGAGGATCAGCATTTTGAAAGAGGAGATGACCTGCGCCGCGGTGTATGGGCCCAACACCACCCCGTCCACCGTGATCACGATGTTCGTAGGGCCTTGGGTGTCGATCACAATCACGTGGGTCGTTGTCCCGTCGGTAAGGGTAATCTCAGTATGAGCGGTGGCGCTCCTGGAGCGGCTGATTGCTCCCGCGGACCGGCTGACGCTGCCGGCGACATCCCGCGTGCTGTTCACCGTCGCCGAGACCGTCGAACTCCCATCCGTGACGGACGCCCGGAGCCCGCTCAGCAGCGCGTTGGACGAGGTCGTGATCGACCAATGGAGCGAATCGGTCCAGGTCCAGGAGACGTCGAGCCCGTAAGACCACGACGCGCCGGCCTGAATCCGTCCCTGACTGGCCGAATACGGGTCTGTGTAGACGACGTCCGTCAACGTCGTCACCTGCACGGCGTACGCCGCCAGCCCTGACGACCCGGTGCCCGTGACGGTGCCGCTCGCCGCGACCGAGATCCGCCCGGTGACGTTGGGGTACCGGTCGTTGCCTTGGCTGTCGGCCGCGTCGAGATCGAGGGTGATGTTGATGGAGCCCTGCCAGTTGAATCCCACGGCGGGGGCCGCGGGTATCGAGGTGGTGGCGCCGCCGATGCCGCCGTCCAGGATGGCCTCCGTAGCGGCATCCGTCGCCTGGCTGACGGGGGCGCTTGCGGCCTGCCCCTGCTGGGCCTGGCTTACCTGCGGGTTGGAGGGGCTTGAGGATGTACTCCCTCCCCCGCCTCCGTCTCCGCCACATCCCGCGGCGACGGCCAAGATCACGGCCACGGCCGCTCCGGTCACTTTTCCTATCGGCGTCATCCGTTCCTCCTATGTCCGGTCCTCCGCAGTTTTCTTCCGGGGTCGGTCGCCAGCGGGGACAGCCAATCGGCCAGGAAACGATAAAAAGCGGAAACCGGCACCCCGGAAGTGCGCCCCGAGTGCGCAAAGTTCGGGAGGAATCGGAGGATTTTCTGTCCCCGGAGGCGCCCGGGGCCTAATGGAGGAATAGGTGGACCCTTCCGGCAAAGAGGTGTTCGAAATCCTGGTGCAGGGGCACGCGAACATGCTCCGGGCATTCCTCCTCTCGGTCGTCCGCCGGCCTCAGGATGCGGACGACCTCTTTCAGGAGACTCTGGCGGGCGCCTGGAGAGGCTTGGGCCGCTACGACCGCGACAAGCCCTTCGGGCCCTGGCTCCGCGGCATCGCCATGAACCTCGTTTCCGACTGGAGACAATCGGAAAGGCGGCGAACTCTGCTGCTGTGCGACGGTCCGACGCTGGAGCGGATCGAGGAGCGTTACCTGCGGCTGGAGCGGGACGACCGGGATACCTGGCAAGAGCGGACGGAGGCCCTTCAAGGGTGTCTGGGCCAGCTCGAGTCCGAGGATCGCCGTATCCTCGAGCTCCGGTATCGAGGCGGCCGTTCCTGCGAGTCGATCGGCGGCGAACTCCAGCGGGGCGTGGAGTGGGTGAAGAAGCGTCTACAGCGGGCACGCTCGGCGCTGGCCCTGTGCGTGGAAGGCCGACTCTCCGAGAGCGGAGGGGCGCCGTGAGCGATTCCGCGGACGACATCGTTTCGGATCTGGTGGATGTCGGGGCGACCCGGGATATCCCGCACGCATCCCGGGAGGCCGTGGCTCAGCGGCTTTTCCTTCATGGGCTCCTTGCAGAGCATTATCAAACCGCGGATCTGAAGGCCTTGATCGGCGGCGCGCTCCGGGTTGAGCGTCACCCGGGGCGCGCCCGGCTGGGGACCCGGGGCTTGGCGGCCGCCGCGATCCTCACCGGCCTGGTTGTCCTCTTCTTTCTCGCGGGCGATTCCCTCCCTCGCGCGGAGGCGGTCGTGGACCGGGCCATCGGCGTACTGGAGAAGCCGGTGGATTCTCACTATGCAGGCCGGCTCCACGTGGGCGACGGGTCTCAGGCCCCGGTCCTGACGATGGATTGGTAT
>Ga0187892_10008081_pt1 | contig 14583 bp, 12 predicted proteins | sample MA1701073metaG_FD_139345 | JGI IMG/M metagenome (GOLD analysis project Ga0187892, IMG submission 139345) | Bio-ooze microbial communities from a basaltic lava cave in the Kipuka Kanohina Cave System on the Island of Hawaii, USA - MA170107-3 metaG ... | reverse complement strand
TAGCCCCTTCTTCGACAATACGTTCGTGATCGCGGCCGTCAATGTCGTCTTCCCATGGTCCACGTGCCCGATCGTCCCTATATTTACGTGCGGCTTTGTCCTCTCAAATTTTTCCTTACCCATGAGCAACCTCCTTAGAGACAAGAAATCTGAACATTCTAATGATTATTTTCACTTTGTCAATTTACAATTCTTTAAACATCTACAGCTCCTGAAAAGGCTTACAAACTGTCAGGAGGCCTTAAGCAGCCACGAGTTTATCGGCGATATGCTTAGGAACTTCAGCGTAACTGTGGGGCTCCATCGTATATGTAGCTCTCCCTTGAGAAAGAGAGCGAATAGCCGTAGCATAACCAAACATTTCTGCCAAAGGAACAAGACCTTTAACATATTTCAAATTCGAGCGATCACCCATCATTTCTATACGGCACCGACGCGAATTCAAGTCGCCGATAATATCTCCCATGTATTCCTCGGGAACTACCGCCTCAACCGACATAATGGGTTCCAGAAAAACCGGATTGGCTCTTTTAACTCCGTCTTTAAACCCCATGGAGCCTGCTATTTTAAAAGCTAATTCTGAAGAATCGACATCGTGATATGAACCATCGGTTACAGTCACTTTCACATCCACAACCGGATAGCCGCCGAGAACACCGTTATTCATCGCTTCTTTAATGCCTGATTCAATCGCGGGAATATATTCACGCGGGATGGAACCACCCACAACTTTATTCACAAACTCAAAACCTTTTCCTCTTTCCATGGGTTCCACAATAAGATAGCAATGTCCATATTGACCGCGGCCGCCGGATTGACGGATAAATTTACCTTCAGACTCGACTGATTTTTGAATTGTTTCCTTATATGCCACTTGCGGTTTTCCAACATTTGCCTGAACCTTGAATTCCCGGAACATACGATCACGAATAATGTCCAGATGCAATTCACCCATCCCTGAGATAATCGTTTGACCCGTTTCCTCATTGGTTTTAACCCGGAACGTTGGATCTTCTTCAGCAAGCCGCTGCAACGCTTCGGACAACTTGTCACGATCCGCTTTCGTCTTAGGTTCAATCGCCATGGAAATAACCGGTTCCGGAAAAAACATGGACTCTAACACGATTGGCTGTTTCTCATCGCAGAGAGTATCTCCCGTTTTCACATTTTTCAAACCGACCACAGCCGCAATATTCCCTGCTGGAGCCGTTTCAATTTCCTCGCGTTTATTGGCGTGCATGAGCAGCAACCTCCCGATACGCTCTTTGGAATCCCGGGTTGCGTTATAAACATACGAGCCGGCTAACATCACACCGGAGTATATTCGTACATAAACGAGCTTCCCTACAAACGGGTCAGACGCAATTTTAAAAGCCAAGCCGGAAAACGGCTCTTTTTCATCGGCATGACGTTCAGATGCATTCCCTTGCAGATCGTGCCCTTTAATGGCAGGTATATCATTAGGTGCGGGGAGATAAAATACCACCGAATCCAGCAATTGCTGCACTCCCTTATTTTTAAATGCGGAACCGCAAATTACAGGAGTGATTTTTAATTCAATCGTGGCTTTTCTGAGAACCTGACGAATTTTTTCCGGAGAAATGGCCTTTCCTTCCAAATAACTATGCATCAATTCATCATCAAACTCCGCGATCGCCTCGACAAGATGTTCATGCCCTTTCTTAGCCGCTTCCAAATGCTCGGGCATAATCTCAACGGTTTCATACTGCGCTCCAAGAGTTTCGTCTTTAAAAACATAAGCTTTCATTTCAATAAGATCGATTACACCTTTGAACTGGTCTTCGGCACCGATCGGAATCTGAATTGGAACCGCTTTCGCTCCAAGACGGTCTTTCATTTGCTTTACTACTTCATAGAAATCAGCGCCGATACGGTCCATTTTATTCACGAAAGCGATACGGGGAACATGGTAACGCTCCGCCTGACGCCACACAGTTTCTGACTGCGGCTCAACACCGCCCACCGCGCAAAATACGGTACAAGCGCCGTCAAGTACGCGAAGCGAACGCTCTACTTCAATCGTAAAATCAACGTGGCCCGGCGTATCGATAATATTGATACGGCAATCGCGCCAAAAGCAGGTCGTTGTCGCCGAAGTAATGGTGATGCCGCGCTCCTGCTCCTGCTCCATCCAGTCCATGGTTGCCGTGCCTTCATGGACCTCACCTAATTTGTGAGTTTTACCGGTATAGTACAAAATACGTTCCGTAGTTGTAGTTTTACCAGCGTCGATGTGCGCCGCGATTCCAATATTACGAATTTTTTCTAATGAATACTTTTTTTGCTCTGCCATAGTTTATTACCACCGATAGTGACTGAATGCTTTATTGGATTCTGCCATTTTATGAACATCCTCGCGTTTTTTCATCGCTCCGCCCGTTTTGTTTAACGCATCCATAATTTCATTGGCGAGCTTAATTTCCATTGCCTGGCCTTTTTTACCCCGCGCGAAGTCCCTGAGCCATCTCATTGCCAAGGTAGCCCCTCGGTCAGGTTTCACTTCAACCGGAACCTGATATGTGGCTCCGCCGACGCGTCTTGATTTTGTTTCAAGCAGAGGTCTAACGTTGTCCAAAGCTTGTTTGAACACATCTAAGGAAGGTTTCCCTGATTTCTGTCCAATAATGTCCATGGCAGAATAAACGATTTTTTGAGCCAGAGATTTCTTACCACGCTCCATGATAATATTAATTAGTTTTGCAACCTGAAGATTGCGGTATTTTGGATCAACATTGATTTTTCTTTTTGGTGCCCTTCTTCTTCTCATATTTGTTTACCCTGTTCTTTTTATTTTTTGGGAGTCTTCGCGCCATACTTGGAGCGGGATTTTTTTCTGTCTTGCACGCCGCTAGCGTCCAGTTTTCCTCGGACCATATGATAACGCACACCTGGCAAATCTTTAACGCGGCCGCCTCTAACCAGGACGATTGAGTGTTCTTGTAGATTATGCCCAACACCAGGAATATATGCCGAAATTTCGTAGCCGTTTGTAAGACGCACCCTAGCTATTTTACGCAGCGCAGAGTTCGGCTTTTTCGGAGTCATGGTTTTAACGATTAAGCAAACACCTTTTCGCTGCGGGCATCCGCTGAGCGCAGGAGATTTGCTGCGATATTTTTTCTTTCTTCTCGGCATTCTAATTAACTGGGATATTGTCGGCATAGAACTTTGTTTTTCCTTTTATTGATTTTCAGTTTCTTTCTTCGACGCGTCTCTCTCGCCCTTCTTACCTTCTTCGGCAATACGTTGAATCGAGTAATCCGTATGTTCACGGAAGCCTGTTCCCGCAGGAATCAAGTGCCCCATAATAACATTTTCTTTGAGACCGATCAGATCGTCCCTGCGCCCGGCAGACGCAGCCTCGGTAAGAACGCGCGTTGTTTCCTGAAAGCTCGCGGCTGAAATGAAGGATTCCGTGCTCAAAGATGCTTTCGTGATTCCCAGAAGAATCGGCGTCGCTTTAGCAGGCTGTTTTCCCTTCTTGATCACTCGCTCATTTTCCTCCTGGAAACGCATACGATCTACCTGAGAACCGACAAGGAATTCAGTGTCTCCGGAATCTTCGATGCGGACTTTCTTGAGCATCTGTTTCACAATAACCTCAACATGCTTATCGTTGATTTTTACACCCTGAAGGCGGTACACTTCCTGAACTTCGTTCAGCAAATATTCCTGAAGTTTGCGGTCTCCGCTAACCCTCAGGATATCCTGCGGAACAATGGGTCCGTCAACAAGCTGCTGGCCGGACACCACTTTATCCCCCTTATAAACGTTCAAGTGTTTTCCGTGCGGAATCAAATATTCTTTTGTCATACCCGAAGTGCTTTTCACAATAATTTTACGCTGACCTTTGGTCACTTCGCCAAATTCTACGATCCCGTCGATTTCGCTGATGATTGCGGGATTTTTCGGCTTACGTGCTTCAAAAAGCTCGGCCACACGCGGAAGACCGCCCGTAATATCACGCGTTTTCGCAATCTTACGAGGAGTTTTTGCTAGCAAAGTACCACCGGTAACCTGTTGACTCTCTTTGACAACGATGTGCGCGCCGGCCGGAATCGGATAAAAGGCCTGCACTTCTTCACCCTCTCCCAGAATCACGATCTGAGGGTGCAGATCTTCTTTATGTTCAATGATGACACGCTCGGTTAAACCGGTAGTGGCATCCATTTCTTCGTGCATTGTGACGCCTTCCTTAATATCCTCAAAGCGCACTTTTCCGGAAACTTCCGTGAGAATCGGAACGGTGTACGGATCCCATTTTACGAAGATGTCATCTTTTGTTACTTTGTCACCTTCCTTAACGGAGAAAAAGGCGCCTGAAGGAATGGTATAGCGTTCCAATTCTCGGCCCGTTTCATCATGAACCGTTGCCTGCCCATTACGATTCAATACAATAATTTCTCCCGTTTTTGTGGTAACTGTTTTCAGGCCATGGTATTTAATAATCCCGCTATTCTTTGCCTTGAAATAGGATTGTTCGACAACGCGTGACGCCGTACCACCGATATGAAACGTTCTCATCGTCAGCTGAGTTCCGGGTTCACCGATAGACTGAGCAGCAATAATACCCACCGCTGTACCTAATTCAGCCACTCTTCCGGTAGCCAGGTCCCGTCCGTAGCATTTTGCGCAAACACCCTTTTTCGATTCGCAGGTAAGAACCGAGCGGATGCGGATTTTTTCAACTCCTACTTCTTCGATGCGCGCAGCCACGGCTTCGGTAATGAGCGAATTAGCATCGGCAATTACCTCGTCGGTTACGATATTGGCAACACTATCAAGCGCCACACGTCCTATGATGCGGTCCTTCAAGGGGACGACAACGTCTTCCCCTTCGTAAACCGGCTCGACAAAAATACCATTCAGCGTACCGCAATCATCTTCCGTGATAATGACATCCTGAGCCACATCAACGAGGCGGCGTGTCAAATAACCGGAATCAGCAGTTTTAAGAGCGGTATCCGCAAGACCTTTTCTGGCACCGTGAGTGGAAATGAAATATTCAAGCACGGTGAGACCTTCACGAAAATTGGCAGTAATGGGGCTCTCAATAATTTCACCCGAAGGCTTGGCCATCAATCCTCTCATACCGGCTAACTGACGGATCTGCTGTTTGCTTCCGCGGGCTCCGGAATCAGCCATCATAAAAATCGGATTGAATGAATCCAGCTCATCGAACATGCTGTCTGAAACGCGGTCAGTGATATGCGTCCAAATATCGATGACTTTGTTGTAACGCTCACCGTCGGTGATCAAACCATTTTGGTACTGCTCTTCAATGGCATTAACTTCTTTCTTGGCTTCTTTGAGCATTTCTTCTTTAGTCGTTGGAATCTGAATATCATCAATGCCGATTGAAATTCCGGCTTTAGTGGCTTCTTCAAAACCAGCTTCTTTCAAACGGTCCAGTAATTTGATAATTTCATGATGTCCAAACTGCTGATAACATTCATAAATAATATTGGAGAGTCTGGATTTATTTATGGTGTCGTTTACGTACCGGAACTCTTTGGGAAGAATGTCATTGAAACGGATACGGCCTAAGGTGGTTTCGAGAATCTCACCGTTCGGCATTCTCACTTTACATTTCGCATGCACACTGATTTCTTTATCCGCATAGGCCATCAAAGCCTCTTCCTTATCGGAAAAAATGAGACCTTCGCCTTTTTCGCCTTCTCTCATCTTGGTGAGATAGTACACTCCAAGCACAATATCCTGCGAAGGCGTAGCAATCGGGCCTCCGTTTGCCGGCGAGAAAATATTGTTGGCGGCGAGCATGAGAAGCTTCGCTTCCATCTGCGCTTCAAGCGAAAGCGGAACGTGCACCGCCATTTGGTCACCGTCAAAGTCCGCGTTAAAAGCCGTACAAACAAGCGGGTGAATTCTGATCGCTTTACCTTCAACAAGGACCGGCTCAAATGCCTGAATACCGAGACGGTGCAGTGTGGGAGCGCGGTTCAGCATGACCGGATGTTCGCGAATTACTTCCTCAAGAATATCCCAAACTTCCGGTTTTACCCTTTCTACCATTTTCTTGGCGGATTTAATCGTGTGAACCAATCCCTTTTCTTTTAGTTTTTTGATAATGAAAGGCTCAAAAAGTTCCAGAGCCATTTTCTTCGGAAGCCCGCATTGATGAATTTTGAGTTCAGGACCAATGACAATAACGCTTCTGCCCGAATAGTCGACACGTTTCCCGAGAAGGTTTTGACGGAATCGGCCCTGCTTGCCTTTAAGCATGTCCGCAAGTGATTTAAGCGGACGGTTTCCCGCACCCAAAACAGGGCGGCCGTGGCGGCCGTTATCAAAAAGGCTGTCCACAGCTTCCTGAAGCATTCTTTTTTCATTGCGGATAATGACATCCGGAGCCTTCAGATCGAGGAGTTTTTTCAAGCGGTTGTTGCGGTTGATCACGCGACGATACAAATCATTCAGGTCACTCGTTGCAAAACGGCCGCCGTCAAGAGCCACGAGAGGCCTCAAATCCGGCGGAATAACGGGAATGCAGTCTAAAATCATCCATTCCGGTTTATTTCCGGATTTTTTAAAGGCCTCGACGATTTTTAGAATTTTAATTCCTCGCGCTTTTGCCTGTTTGGATTTCGATGTTTTTACCTGCCGCTGAAACTTTTGTGAAATTTTTTCTAGATCCAGCTGTGACAGCAGCTCACGCACCGCATCCGCGCCCATTCTCGCCACGAAGCTCCCCTGGCCGTATTGCTGAATAGCTTTCTGATACTCATCTTCTGACAAAAGAGTTTTTTCTTTTAGCGGGGTATCTTTCGGATCAACAACAATATATTCTTCATAATAGAGGACTTTTTCGAGAGTTCTGACGGAGAGGTCGAGCAAATTACCGATACGCGACGGCATGGTTTTGAAAAACCAGATATGAGACACGGGAGCCACAAGTTCAATATGACCCATTCGCTCTCGGCGTACCTTAGCCTGAGTCACTTCAACCCCGCAGCGGTCGCAGACTACGCCCTTATGCTTAATGCGCTTATATTTTCCGCAGGCGCATTCCCAGTCACGCGTCGGACCAAAAATTCTTTCGCAGAACAATCCGTCTTTTTCCGGCTTCAACGTACGGTAGTTGATCGTCTCCGGCTTTTTTACTTCCCCTTTGGACCATTTACGGATTACTTCCGGGGAAGCTATCTTGATCGTCACCGCGTCAAAGGCGTTCATGTCAACTTTCATCATGTACTGTACTCCTCCGGTTATTCCGGTAAATTAGAATTGGTTCGTGAATTAAATTAGCTTTTCGCCTTTTCTTCTTTGAGCTCAAGCTCTCTTTTTGCTCTCACGAATTCTCTCTCGCGAAACGCTTCGTTTTTGATCGGAACAATGTCGAGAGCCAAGCTTTGCAGTTCTTTCACAAGAACGTTGAATGACTCCGGCGTTCCGGGATGTAATGCGTTTTCGCCTTTCACGATTGCTTCATAAACACGAGTACGTCCGACGACGTCGTCGCTCTTTACTGTCAAAAGTTCCTGCAGTGTATAAGCCGCTCCGTATGCTTCCAGCGCCCACACTTCCATTTCTCCGAAACGCTGTCCGCCGAATTGAGCCTTACCGCCTAGAGGCTGCTGGGTCACAAGCGAATATGGTCCGATGGATCTGGCGTGAATTTTGTCATCCGCCAAATGCGCCAGTTTGAGCATGTAAATGTAACCTACGGTTACCTTTTGATCAAACGGCTCACCGGTACGGCCGTCATACAGCTGAATTTTTCCGTCCTGAGGCAGACTGGCTGATTTGAGCAGCTGCTTAATTTCTTTTTCCTGAACTCCGTTAAACACAGGAGTTTCAATGTTGTATCCGAGCGCTTTTGCCGCCCAGCCCAAATGGGTTTCGAGAATCTGTCCGACGTTCATACGAGACGGCACGCCGAGCGGATTGAGCACAATATCCACCGGTGTTCCGTCCGGAAGAAACGGTATATCTTCATCCGGAAGAATTTTTGCAATCACGCCTTTATTCCCATGGCGTCCGGCCATTTTGTCTCCAACAGAAAGTTTTCTTTTGGAAACAACGTAAACGACCACTTTCTTTATGACTCCGGGAGGAAGCTCATCACCCTTTTTCACACGGTCAATTTCGCGGGCTCTTTCTTCCACCAATTCATCAATTTCATCGCCCCACACGCGACTAATTTTACGGATGCTTTCTTCGGTCTCCGAATCATCTTCAATTCGAATGGAATCAAAATCGCACTCTTCAAGTTTTTTGAGATCTTTTTTCTCAAATAACTTTCCTGATTTCATAATTTCTTCACCAAGAACGTCGTCTAACAACGGCTCGGCAAGTTTTTTCCCGACGATGAGCGCGGCAACTTTGTTATAGCGCTCACGCTTCAATGACTCAATACGATTATGATACTTGTCTTTAATCTCATTGATCTCTTTGAGCTCTTGACGTTTTTCTTCTCTTGTCTTGGGCTTTGACTCTTTTCTCTGGAACACCTTAACATCAACCACGATGCCCTCAACTCCGGGAGGAACCGTAAGCGACGCATCGCGGACATCCCCTGCCTTTTCGCCAAAAATGGCGCGAAGCAGTTTCTCTTCCGGGGACAGTTCCGTCTCGGTTTTGGGCGTGATTTTTCCGGCAAGAATATCGCCCGGTTTTACTTCAGCACCAACACGGATCACGCCTTCTTCATCCAGATCTTTCAGAGCATCTTCCCCGACATTCGGAATATCACGCGTGATTTCCTCATTGCCAAGTTTGGTATCGCGGGCTTCAATTTCAAATTCTTCAATGTGAATCGATGTATAAACATCATCACGAACGAGCCGCTGGCTTACCAAAATAGCATCCTCAAAGTTGTATCCGCGCCATGGCAGGAACGCGACCAGAATATTCTTGCCGAGCGCAAGTTCTCCGCCTTGAGTAGCTGCTCCATCGGCAATAATTTGTCCGCGTTTTACTTTCTCCCCTTCTTTAACAAGAGGACGCTGATTGATGCATGTCCCTGCGTTGGAACGCTCGAATTTTTTAAGTTTATATACCAAATCGTCGATATGGATTTCGCTTGAGGAAACGAACTTCACAGTTCCCTTTTCCTTCGCAACCATCGCTGCGCCCGAATCTTTTGCAACGCGATGTTCCATCCCGGTGCCCACAAGAGGAGACTCGGTTTCAAGCAACGGAACAGCCTGGCGCTGCATGTTTGAACCCATAAGAGCGCGATTTGCGTCGTCATGCTCCAAGAACGGAATCAAGGAAGCTGCCACGCTGACGAGCTGCTTCGGCGAAACATCCATATAATCCACTTTGTCCTTGGTTACTTTTGGAAAATCACCGCGAAACCTTGAGTCGATCCGTTCGTCAAGGAAATTTCCCTTGCCGTCAATTCTGGCATTCGCCTGTGCAATTGTGTACCTGTCTTCGATGTCCGCCGTTAGAAAATCGATTTTTTCAGTCACACGGCCTTTTTCGACTCTACGGTACGGACTCTCAAGAAAACCAATCTCATTGACACGGGCATACGTGCTGAGTGATGCGATCAAGCCAATATTCGGCCCTTCCGGCGTTTCGATCGGACAAATACGTCCGTAATGCGAAGGATGTACGTCACGCACTTCGAATCCCGCACGTTCTCTGGACAAACCGCCAGGCCCCAATGCGCTTAAACGGCGCTTGTGGGTCAATTCAGCCAGCGGGTTCGTTTGATCCATAAATTGGCTAAGCTGACTTCGGCCAAAGAAATCTTTAATCGAAGCAGACACTAATTTCGGATTGATCAAATTATGCGGCATTACGGAGTCAAGATCATATATAGACATTCTCTCAAGAGCCGAACGCTTCATTCGAGCCAACCCCACACGGAACTGGTTCTGAAGCAGTTCTCCAACCGAACGGACCCTGCGGTTGCCAAGATGGTCAATATCATCTACTTTGATTTCGCCATCTTTCAACTTAAGCAAAGCTTTCATGGCGTGCATGATATCTTCTGATTTTAAGCAATATTCATCAAGACTGGTGTTGATATTCAGCTTCCTATTCAGCATGAACCGTCCGACACGCCCCAAGTCATAACGGGTAATATCGAAAAATAATTTTTTTACCAAATCTTCAGCGCTTTCCTTGGTAGGTGGATCGCCGGGACGGATTCTTTTATAGATTGCGATCTGAGCTTCTTCTGTGTTGTGATAGGGGTCCTTTTCAAGAGTATTTATGAGAGAGATTTCATCTGAAGGAAGTTTAACGATGCGGAGTTCGTTCACACCGTGGGTCATAAAATATTCCAGGAGATCGCGCGTCAGCTTTGTTCCACCTTCTGCGATTACGTCTTTGGTTTCCGGATTGACAACCTCTTTTGCCAAATACTGACCTTCGAGTTTTTTGAATGCTGCGCGAGTAAAATCCGAAACTTTTTCAACTTCATAGAGGGCTTTGAGAATATCGTAGTTTGTGGAATAGCCCACCGCTCGAAGCAGCGTCGTTGCGAGAATCTTGCGGCGCCTGTCAATGTAAGCATAAAGGAGATCATTTACATCTGCTTCAAACTCCACCCATGCTCCTCGATATGGAATAATGCGGACGCTATAAATTTTTTTCCCGCTAGGATGCAGAGCTTCTTCGAGTGAAATACCCGGCGAGCGGTGCAGCTGACTGACAACAACTCTTTCCGCTCCGTTAATAATGAAGGTACCGGTCTCTGTCATAAACGGCAGGTCGCCCATATACACTTCCTGCTCTTTGGCGACGCCTTTGCGGATTAAACGAAGCTGTACTTTTAAAGGTGCGGCATAAGTCATTCCCCTCTTGTGGCATTCCGCAATGGAATACTTAGGCTTCCCGAGGGTATAGCCAACATATTCAAGACAGCAGCTTCCGTCAAAGCTTTCTATCGGAAAGCAGTCCTGGAACGCTGCATCCAAACCCTGGCGCTTTCTGCGCTTTTTAGGTTTGTCCAGCTGAAGGAACTGCTCATAGGACTTGATTTGAATTTCAACCAGATTGGGAAGTTCCATGCAATCTGGAATTTTGGCAAATGACTTACGTTCTCTCACTTCACTCATAAAAGGCCTTTTTCCTTTTCTAGGATTTTGGGGAATTGAGATACGATTCGGACAGGAATTTCTACATCTTCCTGCAGCAACCAAATCGGCATTAATAATCCTGATTACGTAAGACTATTTAATCTCAATCTTAGCGCCGGCGGCTTCAAGAGCCTTCTTAATTTTCTCGGCTTCTTCTTTATTCACGCCTTCTTTAACATTTTTTGGCGCGCCTTCGACCAAGTCTTTGGCTTCTTTAAGGCCGAGGTTGGTAACACCGCGGACTTCTTTAATCACGTTGATCTTATTTGCTCCCGCATCTTTCAGAACAACCGTAAAGGAAGTCTTTTCTTCAGCAGCAGCGCCGGTTCCCCCTCCAGCACCTGCACCCGGGGCGGCTACTGCAACAGCAGCCTGAGCGGATACACCAAACTTCTCCTCGAGAGCCTTAACGAGGCTGGCAAGCTCAATGACGGTAAGCCCTTCGATTGCTGTTAGAATTTTCTGGCTCTTATCTGACAAGTCCATTTTTGCTTTCCTTTCTTCTTTTTTTTCTTCCACCTGCACATTCAACTGTTCGCTCATTTCCGGCTTCCTCCCTTTGATATTTGAATTTTTTTATATTAAACCGATTAAGCGGTGGCCTGTTCGGGCTGCGCCTGGCTGCTTTCGCCTTTTTTCTTGGCAACTTCATTCACAACGACTACAAAAGAGCGCAGTACGGCATTCAGAGTTAATACAAATCCGGTAATCGGGGATTTGACACCGATTGCGACTTTCGTAAGCAGCTCTATCTTACCCGGAAGTTTTGCCAGCTCTGTCACATAGGCTTTCTCATAAGCCTTTCCTTCAACAATGGCTCCTTTGATTTTAAAAGCTTCTTCCTTCTCTTTTGCAAAATCGACAAAGATTTTTGAAATTTTCTGCGGTTCTTCCAAACAGGTCGCAACAATTGTCTGCCCTTCGATCAAAGGCGCAGCTGAACCATTAATACCGATTTTCTCAAGGATCTTCCGCGCAAGCGTGTTCTTCAGAACCACACAGCTGTCTGCGCCTTTCTGAAGATTTTTTCTCAGCACACTCATATCACCTGTTGAAAGTTTGCTGAACTGGGCAAAAAAGATATAGGGTTTGTTTCCGATCTTTTTCTCCAGCTCCCTGATCATAACCGTTTTTTCGATACTAGGCATTTTAGAACTCCGTCAATAAGTAATCAGGCCACTAAAGAACTGGTTTCGAGTTTTAAACCCGGACCCTGCGTTGTTGCAATTGAAACAGCTTTAATAAATTCGCCTTTAACTGAAGAAGGTCTTTGATCAACCAATGCCTTGATAACCGATTTGGCATTTTCCTGAAGCGCTTGGTCTGTAAAAGAGATTCTTCCGCAAGCTACGTGCAATCCGCCGGTTTTGTCGCTCTTGAATTCAATTTTTCCTTTTTTAATTTCTTTCACGGCTTTGCCGACATCCGTTGATACCGTTCCTGCTTTTGGGGAAGGCATCAAACCTTTTGGGCCAAGAACTCTTCCAAGCTTGCTGATTTCCCGCATCATATCCGGGTGTGCCACCAAAACATCAAAATCTAGCCAGCCTTCCTGTATTTTACTAACATATTCGTCGGCTCCAACGTAATCCGCTCCGGCGGACTGAGCGGCTTTTACTTCTTCTCCCTTGCAAATACAAAGAACTTTCACTGCTTTTCCACTTCCGTTGGGAAGCTGAACAGTGCCACGGACGTTCTCCTCGGCCTTTGCCGGATCAACCCCCAGCTGAACATTTAGTTCAATAGATTCGTCAAACTTACCCTTTGGAAACTGCTTTAATACTTTCAAAGCTTCTCCAAGAGAATACCGCTTCTTCGCATCTACTAGGTTTGCTCTTTCCTGATACCGCTTACTTCTCTTTTTCACGACAATTCCTCCGTCAAGCAGTCAAATTACTTTACGATCTCAATCCCCATGCTACGAGCTGTACCTTCTACAATCCTCATTGCAGCCTGCAAATTGGTCGTATTCATATCATTCATTTTTTCTTTCGCGATTTTTTCAACATCGGCCAAAGATACTTTGCCGATTTTTAATTTATTGGGCTGACCCGAAGCTTTTGCTATGCCGGCCACCTTTTTAAGCGCAATTGCAACAGGCGGTGATTTTAGAATAAATGTAAAACTTTTGTCTTCATAAACGGTGAGAACAACGGGAAGCACGGTTCCCTGCTTATCCTGGGTTTTAGCGTTGAATTGCTTACAGAACTCCATAATATTTACGCCGTGTTGACCCAGGGCCGGTCCAATCGGAGGAGCCGGATTCGCCTGACCGCCCGGAACCTGCAATTTAATTTGAGTGACTACTTTCTTAGCCAATTTGGGTCTCCATCTTTAAGAGTTAAATTTTCTCAACCTGCCAATATTCAACTTCAATCGGCGTCTGGCGCCCGAAAATCGTGACCATGACTTTCAGCTTTCCCTTATTGGGATTCACTTCGTCAATCGTCCCGTTAAAATTGGCAAACGCGCCTTCTTTAACACGGACATTTTCCCCGATATTAAAATCAATTTTAGGCTTCGGCTTTACTGTCTTGTCTTCCTGTTGCTTTATAATATTGTCGATATCCGTTTCCTGAAGAGGAATCGGCTTGTTACCCGAACCGACAAAACCCGTAATTCCGGGAGTATTCTTGATGAGATACCAACTCTCGTCATTCATCTCCATTTCAACCAGGATATAGCCGGGAAAGAACTTGCGTTCTGAAATCTTCTTTTTCCCCTCTTTTACTTCAGACACTTTTTCCGTAGGAATAAGAATCTGCCCGATCAAATGATCCAAACCCTGGGTTTGTACTTTCGACTCAAGATTTGTTTTAACTTTGTTTTCAAACCCGGTTTGGGTGTGAATGACGTACCACTTTTTCATTAACTCTTCTCTTATTAATTTATTGTCTGACGATCAGTCTAATAATCAAAGAAAGAACAAAATCAATAACTCCGATAAATCCGGCGAGTAGAAATGTGAGCGTTATGACAACTACCGCAGATCCGAACAATTCATCTCTTGACGGCCAGGTAACTCGTGATAGCTCACCCTGAACTTCTTTAAAGAACCCCGTCAATTTATTCGCCATCTAAAACCTCACGTTTTCGAATCCGGCTCTTTACTCTTCTGCTTATTCTTTTAACTGGCAGGCCAGGAGGGATTCGAACCCCCAACCCCCGGTTTTGGAGACCGGTGCTCTACCGTTCGAGCTACTGGCCTTCCTTAACCATCTTTACTTCGTCTCCTTATGAGGAGTTCTCTTTCTGCAAAATTTGCAGAATTTTTTCCGCTCGAGACGTTCAGTCGTTTTTTTCTTGTTTTTGCGCGTTGAATAATTTCTGTTTTTACATTCGGTGCAAGCAAGTGTGATAATTTCTCGCATGATATCCCGGCCTTACTTTATAATTTCGCTGACAACACCGGCGCCGACTGTTTTGCCGCCCTCGCGGATGGCAAATCTCAGTTCCTTCTCCATCGCGATCGGAATGATCAACTCCGCCTCTACCGCCACGTTAT
>Ga0187892_10008080_pt1 | contig 14584 bp, 14 predicted proteins | sample MA1701073metaG_FD_139345 | JGI IMG/M metagenome (GOLD analysis project Ga0187892, IMG submission 139345) | Bio-ooze microbial communities from a basaltic lava cave in the Kipuka Kanohina Cave System on the Island of Hawaii, USA - MA170107-3 metaG ... | reverse complement strand
TGGCCTTCCCCGCCCTGTTCGTCGGCGCGATCATGATGACCTTCGACCGGCTTCTGGGAACCAGCTTCTTCATGCCGGCAATCGTCGAGTTCGGCGAAAGCCTGACTTACGGTGGCGGCAGTCCGATATTGTTTCAGCACCTGTTCTGGTTTTTCGGCCATCCCGAGGTTTACATCGTCGCCTTGCCGGCTTTCGGCATCGTCTCCGACCTGCTCAGCACCCATGCGAGAAAGAACATTTTCGGCTACCGGATGATGGTGTGGGCGATCGTCGCCATCGGCGGCCTGAGTTTCCTGGTATGGGCGCACCACATGTATGTCAGCGGCATGCATCCCTATTTCGGTTTCTTCTTCGCCACGACCACGCTGATCATCGCCGTGCCGACCGCCATCAAGGTTTACAACTGGGTGCTGACGCTGTGGCGCGGCAACATCCACTTCACCCTGCCGATGCTGTTTGCCATCGCCTTCATTCTCACCTTCGTGAATGGCGGGATCACCGGCCTGTTCCTCGGCAACGTCGTCGTGGATGTTCCGCTTGCCGACACCATGTTCGTGGTCGCCCACTTTCATATGGTGATGGGTGTCGCGCCCATCCTCGTCATCTTCGGGGCGATCTACCATTGGTATCCCCTGATGACCGGACGGATGCTGAACCAAGCCATGGGCCATTTCCATTTCTGGGTCACTTTCATCGGCGCGTATCTGATCTACTTCCCCATGCACTATCTGGGCTTTATCGGCGTGCCGCGCCGCTACTACGCGTTAGGCGACCTTGAATTCATTCCCCAATCCGCCGCGACGCTGAACGCATTTATCTCCATCGCGGCATTCATCGTCGGCTTCGCCCAGGTGGTGTTCTTATTCAACCTGGTGTGGAGCCTGTTCAAAGGCAAGCTTGCCGGCCGCAATCCCTGGCGGGCCACCACGCTGGAGTGGCAAACACCGCAGGTACCGCCCGGACATGGCAACTGGGGCAAGGAGTTGCCCGTGGTCTACCGCTGGGCCTACGATTACAGCGTGCCGGGGGCCGCTCAGGATTTCCTGCCGCAAAACCTTCCGCCACAGCAGGTCGCCGCCGAGGTAGCAAAGGCGTGAGCATCTTCCGTCAGCTGACAGAAAAACCCTGGGTGACGGCGCAGGCCAGGGTCGACAACTTTCACTTTGGAGGCACATTCGCCCTGCCTACGGCGAAGCTCGGCCTGCGGGTGTTTCTTGCCGTGGTCACGGTTGTGTTCATGCTTCTCATTCTCGCCTATGGCAGCCGGATGGAGTTTGAGGACTGGCGCCCCGCACCCGAGCTGAGACTCTTGTGGCTGAACACGGCCATGCTGGTCATGAGCAGCGTGGCGATGCAATGGGCGCGGTTAGCGGCGCGGCGCCACGACATTGACGGCGTGTGGTTCGGCCTGCTTGCCGGAGGGGTTTTTGCCGCTGCATTTCTGGGCGGTCAGATCGTAGCGTGGCGGCAGCTGAATTTGGTGATAGCTTTCGACATCACCAACCCGGCGATCGGTTTCTTTTTCCTCATCACGGGGCTGCACGGGTTGCATGTGCTGGGCGGCTTGGTGGCATGGGGCAGAACCACCGCCAAGGTGTGGCGCGGTTTTGGCGCGGTCCGTGTACGCTTGAGTGTGGAATTGTGCACCGTCTACTGGCACTATTTGCTGCTGGTTTGGCTGGTGCTTTTCGGCCTGCTGTTTTCGGGCAACGACAATCTGGATATTTTGTTGACGCTCTCCGGGCTCAGGTAAACGGGAACAAAGCTTATGGCACAATCCGCCGCGACAGATACGGCTGAATCCCTGGCGCGGCCGAGAGGTTTGCGCGGCATCACTGCCGACTTGTCCTCGGACCAGCGGGCATTCAAGAATGTTCCCTGGGGCAAGGCGATGATGTGGATCTTCTTGCTCAGCGATACCTTCATCTTCAGCTGTTTCCTGCTGTCCTACATGACCGTGCGATGGTCCACGAAGGTGCCGTGGCCCAACCCCAGCGAGGTATTCTCCCTAAACATCGGGGGCAATGACATCCCGCTGATCCTCATCGCCATCATGACCTTCATCCTGATCAGCTCCAGCGGCACGATGGCCATGGCCGTCAAATACGGCTACGCCCGCGACCGCCGAAAAACCGCAATCCTGATGCTGGTCACGGCGGCATTCGGCGCCAGCTTCGTGGGAATGCAGGCCTTTGAGTGGACCAAGCTGATCCTTGAAGGGGTCCGCCCCTGGGGCAACCCCTGGGGGGCGCCCCAGTTTGGCTCGACCTTTTTCCTGATCACGGGGTTCCACGGCACGCACGTGTCGTTCGGCGTGATTTTCCTGATCGCCATTGCCCGGAAAGTTTGGCGGGGAGATTTTGACGATAATAGGCGGGGCTTTTTCACGAGCCGGAAAGGGAACTACGAGATCGTCGAAATCACCGGTCTGTATTGGCACTTCGTCGATCTGGTCTGGGTATTCATCTTTGCCTTATTTTATCTTTGGTGAGGGAAAACGTGGCACACGCAAAGGGACAAGAACATCCGATCAGTGTCTACCTGTGGATATGGGGACTGCTCTTTGTTCTCAGCGCTTTTTCTTACCTTGTCGACTACTTCAACTTGGAAGGTTACCTCAGGTGGTCTCTAATCCTCCTGTTCATGGTGTTGAAGGCGGGCTTGATCGTCGCCGTCTTCATGCACATGGCTTGGGAGCGGCTGGCCCTGATTTATGCCATCTTGGTCCCGCCGGTGCTGGTGTTGGTGTTTGTGGGCCTCATGACGCTCGAATCGGACTACACCCTGTTCACGCGCGAACTATTCTTTAAGGCGGGAGTCTAGCCACCGAGCGAGGCTGCCCAGTGGTCGGCAGTGTCGGGGTCATGGCAAGCTAGCCTGCGGAGGTTGGAATGGCAGTCATCTTGATTGGTGCGCTCCTGGTAATCGGCGGCGTGTTGCTTATGGCTTACAAGGCCATCTGGCGAGGGCGGTTGAGTGGTGCAAGCCGGCGGGATTCAATGGTGGAAAGCACAACTCTGGAACCTCAGGGGCGTAGCGCCGCCTTTGATCCCAAAGCGAACTGGCCTGGCCTCGCCCTTATCGCGCTCGGTACCATCCTGTTATTTGCAGGGACCGCTTTTTTGTAGGGACCACCGAGTCGGTTTCAACCTGAGACACTCCCCAATGGTCTGGCTGCGGCATGGCCGAGGCGCTCTTGCGTTCCCCGGGCGTCGATGCTTGCTGCCAATTGGCTTCACAGAACATCAAGGAACCACTACTGTAGCCCGTCTAGTGGTCACCGAAAGGAATGTCGAATGAAAATCAGAATTATTGTCACCGCCTTGGGGCTCATGGGGCTCAGCACGGCCAGCTTCGCCCAAGATGCGGAGAAGGGCGCGCAGGTCTTCAAGAAGTGCATGGTCTGCCATACGGTCGAGGGCACGGCCAAGAAACTCGGACCTTCGCTCAAGGGCATCGTCGGCCGCAAGGCGGCTTCTGTGGAAGGCTACAAATACTCGGACGCCATGCTGGCCAAAGCCGCGGAAGGCGTGGTCTGGGACGAGGCAACACTTGCCGTCTATCTGCCCGATCCGAAGGGCTTCGCGCCAGGCACCAAGATGGTCTTTCCCGGCCTTAAGAAGCCGGAGGATGTGGCCGACATCATCGCCTTTCTCAAGACCAAGGCGATGTAGCCTCCCGCACAAGGGACTGTGTAAACATTGGCCCGGCACACACTGCGGGTCCGCCGTGTATAACCGCTTCGGGGCGCCTCCGAAACCTCGTCAAAAACATTGGCCGAAGATGCTTCGTCGAGCCTTATGAGTTTCCAACCCATACGCTCGCTGCTTTGGCTGCCCCGGGCGCATGGGCTCGTGCGCTGTCGCGTCCGGGCGAGACCTGGAACAAGACGATCCCCTATCTCGCGGCGGCGCCCGCCCTCATTGCCATGGCGGTTGTCGTGGAGCTCTTTGCTCTGCCTTCGGACACATGGTCCGCCAATTTGGTCGGCACGAACGGCTTGGTCTGCCTGACCTATATATCGCTGATCGGCATTGGCCCGCTTGCCATCTTCCTACTGGCGCTGCGCCATGGTGCGCCGACGAAACCAGCCTTTGCGGGCGCAGTCGCTGGCCTGCTTGCAGGCGCCATCGCGGCCACCTTATACGCCGCCCACTGCACGAACGACTCCCCGCTTTTCGTCGCCACATGGTACACTATCGCGATAGCCGGGCTTGCCATCCTTGGAGCCATCGGCGCTAGTTGGTATGCCCGCTGGTAACTCTTTAACTAGGCGACATAACTACACGTCCACCGCCTCCGGAACGTCCGAACACGGATAGAGTCTACGGTCGTCAACGACATCATGGCCTGCTTGCCAAGAACGTCTGCTTTGGGTCAAGAGCCGAAGCCAGGCATTCCCCACGCGACGTCCGCTGTGCATCTGATAACGGACATATTTCAACTGCTAAGGAAACTATATATTCCCCAGTGAATATCTGAACAGCGTCCGGGTCTGGAAATAGTCCACAACATGAGGAATGGATGATCGCCGGATTTTCATACCGCCGACGGTGATGATGGCGAAAAATACCTTGCCGCTATATTCCGCACACCATTCTTGATCATGTGGGGGATCTGGGAAAAGAGGCATTGGGGAGCTTACGATAACGTTGCGCGTTTTACCGCTTGAGGGACGGTAGGTGCTGAAATAGCGACCGAGCTTATTATCTAAAATGAAGGAAAGGACAAGCAATGACCAAGAAGCCAGCCGGGCGGAACAGGAGAGACCCATGAGAAAGGTGATCGTCGGCGCGATGGTTTCGATGGACGGCGTGATGCAGGCCCCTGGCGGGCCGGAAGAAGACCCCACAGGCGGGTTCAAATTCGGCGGTTGGGTCGCTCCGCTAGCGGACGTTGATCCGGTTTTCGGCGAAGAACTCGGCAAATTGTTCGGAGAGCCGTTCGACCTGCTGCTCGGCCGACGCAGCTATGATATTTTCGCGGCGCACTGGCCCTATGCCGAAGGCGGGCCGTACGACGACATCGCCAAGACGTTCAACCGGATCACAAAGTACGTGGCGACGCGCAAGGGCGTGGACCTTAGCTGGCAAGGCTCGGTCGCGCTGCGCGACGCTGCCAAGGATGTCGCGAAACTGAAACAAGAAGACGGCCCAGCCCTCGTCACACAGGGCAGCACCGAGCTTGTGCATGCTTTGCTCGCCGCGGGCCTCGTCGACGAGATCCGCACGTTCACGTTCCCCGTGGTGTTGGGCAAGGGCAAGCGCCTGTTCGGCGACGATAGTCAGCCGCGGGCGTTCAAACTGACGCATAGCGCCGTCTCGCCGAACGGCCTCATCGCCGCGACTTACATGCGCGATGGCGAGGTAAAGACGGCCACCGTTGGCGGCGCGAACGAACCCTCAGCCGCCGAGCTGGCGCGTCGCGAGAAGCTGAAGCGGGAAGGTTAGCTGCCGGCGCAACCGCCGCCATGGATGCGTAGAGATCAAGCTGGCAGATCAATAATCAATTCTGAGAGCGCTTTAGCTCATAACTGCCTAAGGGTTGCACACATGCAACAGTGCATCCTCTCAGAGCTTGAGTCGATCACGATTTGTGGGCGGGAAGAGCCATGCATTAGGCAACAAGTGAGCGCCTGCGTAACAAGGAGCCAGAGCCCGAGATTTAGCGAACTGCTACATGGACGCGGCACATAAGGTTCATGTGCCAGAGAATAATTTGGGGCGTACTGGGCTCCCCTAATGAAGCCTTGCTTCGCAGCCTACTGTGGATCGCAGCTTCTGGTGACGAAACGCATTTTGAAAGTGGTTATACTCTCCTCAGCCCTAAGCCCGTGAGATACCAATCTGGTGGTCGGAGGTTCTTCAACTCACCTGGACGAAGAGGTCCTTCTAGACGGGCAAGATGCTACCTATTTGCTACTTTCGTTCATGTGACCTTTAAGTTTTTTCTAATTTAGGTGATTTATCAATGGCTTCCAGAATTCCGACGTCCGCAACCTCCTTCGGAAGGGGTCCTGTTCGCGACGGTGATCTGGATGGAGTGGATGCGGCGTCCCGCGGGTGGGCTGAAACGTACAGTTCGTTCCCGGGAGCTTTGGATTGGGACCCTTGGGTACTACGATCCGAGCGCCTTAGATGGCTAAACAACCCCAGCGGCAAACATCAGAAACCGTGCGATCTGGGGCTCTGCAAGAGCTCAGTCCGAGGCCAAAATCCCCGCAAAAGCGTGGGCGCGGGTCGCGCCTTTGAGCCGGACGACACGACCGGCATTCTGCGTCGACCTTGCGTCCACGCAACCCTTCTTACTCAGAAGGGATAAGAGAATTCCTCCGGCCGCCGGCATAACCGGCGCCACAAGCGGCGGAGCTATGGCTGAAGCTCAACTTTCAAAATTTTCCCTTCTCCCCTCGCGGGAGAAGGTGGCGCGAAGCGCCGGATGAGGGGGCGGTTCAGCATCTCACTGGCGATGGCGAGACTCGCTGAACCAGCCCCCTCATCCGTCTCGCGCCTGCGGCGCGAGCCACCTTCCCCCGCGAGGGGGGAGGGGAAGAAAGATTATTCCGCGATTTGCATCAGGTGGTCGAGCGTGTCGGCTTCCTCGGCGGGCTTGTCCCAGCGGATGCGGGCGATCCGGGGGAAGCGCATGGCGAGGCCGGCTTTGTGACGGCCGGATTTTTGAATGGCGTCGAACGCCACTTCCAGCACGAGCTTCGGCTCCACGGCGCGGACGGGGCCGAAGCGTTCGGTGGTGTTCTGGCGCACGAAACGGTCGAGCTCCTTCAGCTCCTCGTCGGTGAAACCGGAGTAAGCCTTGCCGCAGGGCACGAGCGCGAGGCCGCTCTCGCCATTGGCCCAAACGCCAAAGGTATAATCCGAATAGAACGAGGAGCGTTTGCCGGCGCCGCGCTGGGCATACATCAACACGCAATCGGCGGTGAGTGCCGCGCGTTTCCATTTGTACCAATGGCCCTTGGGCCGCCCCGCCAGATAGGGGCTCAAGCGCCGCTTCAGCATCAGGCCCTCAATGCCGCCATGGCGCGCGCCCTGCCACATCTCGCGCAATTCATCCTTGGAGGCGGGCGAAAGCTGCGGCGACACATCGGTGCGGGGAGGACGCCTGTCGCGGTGCCAGCACTCCAGCCGTTCGCGCCGTTCCACAAAAGGCAGCGCGCGCAAATCCTCTCCATCCAATTCCAGCGCATCATAGAGGCGGACATGCGCCGGATATTTTTCGATCATGGCGCGGGCCACCGTCTTGCGGTTCAGCCGCTGCTGCAAATCGCCGAAAGGCGCCACCTCGCCGCCGCGCACCACCAGCAATTCGCCATCGAGCACGGCGTCGAAGGCCGGCCCTTCAATCACATCGGGAAAAGCGCCGCCCACGTCATCGCCGGTTCGCGAAAACAGCCGCGTGACGCCGCCACGGCCCGAGAGCTGCACGCGAATGCCATCCCATTTCCATTCAACCGCAAACTCGGCGACGTTGAGCGCTTCCCAGTCGGGATCCTCCAGCGGATGGGCCAGCATCAACGGGCGGAACACTGGCGTCAGGGATTTTTCCGGCAATCCCGTGCGGCCTTCGAGCCAACTGAACAGCGTCAGAAACGGCGGCTCCAGCCCGTGCCAAAGCTCCTCGATTTCCGTCACATCGCGGCCAAAGGCCTGGGCCACGCCAAGCCGCGCCAGCCTGGCCGAAACTCCGACGCGCGGCGCTCCCGACAAAAATTTGAGCAAGGCCCAGCGGCCCGTCACATCCAGCCGGTCGAGCCACGAGGCAAGCTCCGCTGCCTGTTGATGGCGGCCAATGAATTTCAGCCGCTCCACAATCTCGGCGAGACGGGGCGGAGCGCCGGCATTCGCCGGCTTTGGCCACAGGAGCGACAGGGTCTCGGCGGTGTCGCCCACATAATCGCGCGAGAGGCGATAGAGTTCGGGATCGAAGCGGTTCTCCGCCAGCTCGACGATAATGCGGCGAATGGGAAAGGCGTACGGCAATCCATCGGTCAATGCCGCAAGCGCATAGCCACGGTCGGGGTCCGGCGTCGCCCGGAAATAATTCGTCATGAGCGTCAGCTTGCCGTTGCGCGACGGCGTGTAGAGCAGACGGTCCAGAAGCTCCGCGAAGGCCTTCATTCGGGCTCGTCCTCGCGCCCCACCAGCGCCAGGGCGCGAGCTTTCAAGCCCATCGCCTCCACGGCATGGACAAGCGCTTCCTCGCGGCCGTGGGTCACCCAGATTTCCTCAGCACCCGTTTCGCGGATCGTATCCAGAAGCTCCGGCCAATCCGCATGATCGGAAATCACCAGCGGCAGTTCCACGCCCCGCTGGCGCACGCGGCCCCTGATGCGCATCCACCCGGATGCAAAGCTGGCAAGCGGTTCGGCCAACCGCCTCGACCAGCGGTCGCCGATGGCCGAGGGCGGAGACAGGACAATCTCGCCCGCCAGCATATCGGTCGCGGCGGCGACGGCTGGAACATGGCCCAACTCAATGCCGCGGCTCATGTAGTAATCGGTCATGGCGCGGAGCGCGCCATGGAGCCATATGGGCCGGTCATATCCCGCCTGCCGCAGCAGTGCGATCAGCCGCTGGCATTTGCCAAGGCTGTAAACGCCGACCTGATGGGTGCGCTCGGGAAACGCCGCCAGCGATGCCAGCAGCTTGCCGATTTCGCCGTGGTCCGGCTCATGGCAAAACACCGGAAGCCCAAAGGTCGCCTCGGTGATGAAGAGATCGCAGGTGATGGGCTCGAACGGCAAGCACGTCACGTCGGGGTGCCGTTTGTAGTCGCCCGACACGACGGCGCGGCGCCCGCGATACTCGATCACGATTTGCGCGCTGCCGAGAATATGGCCCGCCGGAACCACCCGAACGGTAACATCGCCCATGGTGAGCACGTCACCATAGGCGATGGCTTGCAACTGGCCGCCGGCAAACTCGCCAAGCCGCAGCCGCATGATATCCAGAGTCTCCTCCGTCGCCAGCACCGCGCCATGTCCGGCGCGGGCATGGTCGGAATGGCCGTGGGTGATGACGGCCCGCGCGACTACCGCGTGCGGGTCGATATAAAAATCCCCCGGCACGCAATAGAGGCCGTGATCGTCCGGCCTGAGCCAGGTTTCAAAAGCAGGCATGGCGGGCATTACAGAGCAACGGAGCTTCCTTGACAATGTTCCCTACCGCCAGCATGTAGCCCTCATGAGGAAGCCGCCGCTCACCATCCTGCTCGCCGGCCCCCGCGGCTTCTGTGCCGGCGTGGTCCGCGCCATCGACATCGTGGAGCGCGCGCTGGCCCTTTACGGCCCCCCCGTTTATGTGCGCCACGAGATCGTCCACAACCGCTTCGTGGTCGACGATCTCCGCGCCAAGGGTGCAATCTTCGTCGACGAGCTGGACGAGATTCCGCCGGGCGATCATCCCGTGGTCTTCTCGGCCCATGGCGTGCCCAAATCCGTGCCGCAGGAAGCCACGGCGCGAAAGCTATTTCACATCGATGCGACCTGTCCCCTGGTCACCAAAGTTCACATGGAGGCGCAGCGCCATTACGATGAGGGCCTCGACATCATCCTGATCGGCCACCGGGACCACCCGGAAGTCATCGGCACCATGGGTCAGTTGCCGGAAGGCGCCATCACCCTCATAGAGACTGTTGAAGATGCAGAAGCGCTCAGCGTGCGCGATCCCGAGAAACTCGCCTATGTGACGCAAACGACGCTCTCCGTCGATGACACCAGGGATGTGATCGCCGTGCTGCAGCGGCGCTTCCCGGCAATCCGCGGCCCCTTCAAGGAAGATATTTGCTACGCCACGACCAACCGCCAGGACGCCGTGAAATCAATCGCGCCGCGCATCGATCTGCTGCTGGTGGTTGGCGCTCCCAATTCTTCAAACTCCAAGCGACTCGTCGAGGTCGGCGAAAAGAGCGGCTGCCCGCGCGCCCTCCTCGTGCAGCGCGCCAGCGATCTGGACTGGACATCGTTGCAGGGCCTCCGCACCATCGGCCTCACGGCGGGAGCCTCGGCCCCGGAAATTCTGGTCAATGAAATCATTGATGCCTTCCGCGAGCACTATGAGGTGACGGCCGAGAAGGTCACGCTTCGCGAGGAAAACGTCTCCTTCAAGCTGCCGCGTGAATTGCGCGAAAGCCAGCCCGCCGCATGACGGCAGATCGCGTCATCGCGCATACGGATGGCGCCTGCTCCGGCAATCCGGGGCCCGGCGGCTGGGGCGTCATTCTCGATTACAATGGCAAACGGAAAGAGCTTTCCGGCGGTGAAGCTCTCACCACGAACAATCGCATGGAGCTGATGGCGGCGATTGCCGCACTCGAGTCGCTCAAGCGGCCTTGCACGATTGAGATGCATGTCGATTCCAATTACGTGAAGGACGGCATCACCAAATGGATCCATGGCTGGAAACGCAATGGCTGGAAAACATCTGACAAAAAGCCCGTCAAGAACGCCGAGCTTTGGCAGCGCCTTGATGCGGCACTCGCCCGGCACAATGTGTCATGGCATTGGGTAAAGGGTCACGCCGGCCACGATGTCAACGAGCGCGCCGATGAATTGGCGCGCGAAGGCATGGCGCCGTTCAAGCGCGGCAGGAAATTTAAAGCTGGCTAAGAACCGTCTCAGCGCCCGAGACGTTGACGCCGGGCTTGTCCTCGACATTCAGCGCCTTGACCACGCCGTTCTCCACGATCATCGAATAGCGCCGCGAGCGCTCGCCCATGCCCGATCTGCTAAGATCGATGTTGAGGCCGAGGCTCCGGGCAAATTGGCCGTTGCCGTCGGCCAGCATCATGATCCTGCCCTCGGCGTCCAAAGCCTTGGCCCAGGCGGTCATCACATGCACGTCGTTCACCGCCGTGCAGGCGATTGTGTCCACGTCCTTGGCCTTGAAGGCATCGACCGCCTTCAGGAAGCTGGGGAAATGATTCATGCTGCATGTCGGCGTGAAGGCGCCGGGCAGCGCAAACAGCACGACCTTGCGGCCCCCAAAGATCACATCGGTCGAAAGCTTCTGCTGGCCATCGGCTGTCATGACAGAGAATTCGGCCGCTGGCAGCTTGTCACCGGGCTTGATGGTCATGGCCGCTCCTTACTTGACTGTTATGGTCTGCTCAATGCCGGAGCCGTCCGCGGCAATTGTCAGATTGAGGGAAAGGCCTGCGAGCTGCGCCGCATCCTTCACATTATCGACAGTGAGGCGTGCTTCAAGCCCATCGGCAGAGAAAGCTGGCTTGCGAAAATATGCCAGGCTTGCGGATTCCACGAAGATATCATCGACCGGCCGGATGAGCTTCACCACGAGAAAGGTTTCTTCGCCATCCATCGCCGCGGTAACGGCGCGAACCGCAGTTCCGGGGACGGGCACCTGTTCAATCCATCGATCGACAATACCGGCATCCGGAGTGCTGGCGCTGGTGAGAAGAAGTGTGCCTTGGGCGTTGGCGGGAATGCAGATATCCTTGCACACCGCGAAGAAGAGATCGAGACGCAGTCTCACTTCCGCAGCGTTTTCCGCTGGCGTCACAATCACCGGAAAGACCACCCGGCGCTCATAGCCTACAGTCTCGCCGCTCAGATCATGCAATCGCTGCGGCAACGGATAAAGCACCTCAACGCCACTCGCGCCCCTCGACTTGGTCCAGTCAAACCGCGGTGGAATGCCAGCCTCGCCGGGCATGCGCCAATAGGTTTTCCAGCCCTTGTCGAGATCGACCGCAACGCCCGCCCGCCAGGCCGCCCCATCGTGGGCCCCGCCAATAAGCGTTATCCGGTACGGTGGAGACGCCTGGGCCCATGGCTGCCTCGCCATGGAAAAACCCGCGATGCCGGCGATTATTGCCCTGCGATTCATGCCCGCCTATATGAAGCGTAAGGCGGCGTTCGCCAATCACGTTCCCGTCACCTTCCAAATCTAAACGGGAAGCCGATCGGAGTGGTTGGAGTTCGACCCCGCAAGGATAGCTCTATGAAGGCACGGACCTATCTCGACGGCCAGGTGATTATCGCCATGCCCGGCATGGGCGATCCCCGCTTCGATCATTCGGTCATTTACCTGTGCGTCCATTCGGAAAGCGGTGCCATGGGCATCATAGTCAACAAGGTGGCGCCGATGATGAATTTCGGCGATCTGGTGTCGCGCCTCGATATTGTGCCCGAGACGGGCAGCTTCCATATTCCCGAGGAAATCATGGCCATGGCGGTGCAGTTTGGCGGCCCCGTCGAGCCCGGGCGCGGCTTCGTGTTGCACACCTCGGATTATTTCTCGGCGGATTCAAGCCTGCCGGTGACGCCGCGCATCGCTCTCACGGCCACGCTCGACATTCTCCGCGCCATGGCCAAGGGCGAAGGCCCGAAGCGCGCCATGCTGGCGCTCGGCTATTCCGGCTGGGCCCCCGGCCAGCTCGAAGACGAAATCCAGCGCAACGGCTGGCTCCATTGCGCGGCCGATGAGGACTTGCTGTTTGGAACCGCCCATGAAGACAAATACAGCCGCGCGCTCGCCAAGATCGGCGTTGACCCCGCCATGCTTTCGAGCGACGCCGGCCACGCCTAGACTTGGATCACCGTTAATGCGGCGGTGAGGGCAGTTTTTTGGGGGTGCGCTTCGTCAACTCCTCCGCGGCGCGCCGTTTGCGGCGTTTGCGAACCTTGCGCGAGCCCGCCTCGTTTTTCGATTCCGCCGCCTCAACCGCCGCATGTTCCGACTCAAGGACCGTGTCCTCCGCAGGTTTCGCCAGGCGCGGGGCCCTGGGTGCTGATCCGAGCGGCGGAGTTGCAAGTTTCGCCGTTTCCGGCTCGGTGGCGGCCACTTCACTTGGCTCGATCGTGTCTACTTCCTCAATTGGCGCTGTCGTGCTCGCCGCCTTGATTGGCTCGCTCACGGGTGGTTTCGGCGGGGCATCCTGGTCGATTGTGTGCCGGGCCTGGTGTTCATCGATGCCGGCTGCCGTTACTTCAGTGGTAAGCGGGACCGGCACTGGATCCTTGGCCGCTCTCTCCCACAGCCAAGTGATGGCGGTCCGGCCGCTGCTCGCGGTATAGGGCAACCCTGCAAGCGCATCGGTCACCTGCTTGGCGGTCATTGGCCGGCCGATGAAATAGCCTTGACCCAAATCGCAATCGAGCGCACCCAGCCGGTCGACCTGTTCCTGGCTTTCTATACCCTCGGCCACGATCACAAGGCCGAGCGCGTGGGCAAGGGCGACAATCGCTTCAAGAATCACTGTCGCCCGCTCGTCGCTTGGCTCGGCGGCGATGAACGTGCGGTCGACCTTCAATGTGTCAAATGGAAGTTTGCGCAAGCTCGAAAGGGAGGAATGGCCGGTGCCAAAATCATCGCAAGACAAACCTACGCCCAACTCTTTCAAACGTTCGAGAATGTGGCCGGCCCGTTCAGGATATTGCATGACGAGGGACTCGGTCACCTCAATCTTGAGACTATCTCCGCTTACGGCCTCACGGCGAAGAACCTGAGCGATATCCTCCAGCAAGCCCGGTTCTATCAACTGAGCGGATGAAATATTGACGGCGACAAATACCGGCTCGGCTTGCCGGAACGAGCGCTGCCAGATGCCCAGTTGACGGCCGGATTCGTTAAGAACGGCGCGGCCAATGTCCTTGATCATTCCGGTCTGTTCGGCGAGGCCCACAAAACTTTCCGGGGCGAGCAAGCCCAAAACGGGATGACGCCAGCGCACCAGAGCCTCGAAGCCCGCGAGGTTCATGTCGGCCAGCCGGGCGATCGGCTGATAATGAACCTCAATTTCATTCCGCTGGATGGCGCGGCGGAGTTCCGACTCAAGGACTACGAGCTCGGCACGGTCATCGCGCATGGCGGGCCGGAAAACTTCGATTGCACCGTTACCCCGGCGCTTAGCTTCATAAAGGGCGATCATTGCATCCTTCAGCAACTGTTCGGCTGAAAGTCCCGGATCGCGGTCGTGCGTCACGCCTATGGAGGCCGTTAGGAAAATCTCCTGGGTATCGAGCGTGATGGGAAGGGCTATAACCTTACGTATCCGCTCACTGAAGATGGTAACGGAGCGTTCGGTTTCCTCGCCCAGAAAGAGAATGGCAAACTGGCCGCCCGGCAAGCGGCTCACGGTGTCGGTTGGTCCCACCTCGGCTGCCAGGCGGCGCGCGACCACCGTGAGCAGACTATCGCCTGCCTCATGGCCCAACGCGTCGTTCACGATTTTGAAGCGGTCTATATCGGCGAGAACGACATATACTTTGGCCTGAACGTCCGTGGTGGCGGCGGCAAGCGCCCGCGCCACGCGGTCGAGGAACAAGGCCCGATTGGGAAGCCCCGTAACCGCATCGTAAACCGCATCGCGGAGAAGCCGCTCTTCGGCTCGCTTGGCGTCGGTCACATCGGTTAAAGTTCCGATACAGCGGATGGCGCGCTGGCCGCTGCCCGGCATGCCGCGGCCGCGCAGCTGGAACCAGCGATAATCGCCGTCATCATGGCGGAGGCGGAATTGCCGTTCGATGATGCCATTGCCTTGCTGTTCGGCGGTTTCGATCGCGGCAAGATAGGCAGAGCGATCCGCGGGATGCATAAGGTCAAGG
>Ga0187892_10008079_pt1 | contig 14589 bp, 6 predicted proteins | sample MA1701073metaG_FD_139345 | JGI IMG/M metagenome (GOLD analysis project Ga0187892, IMG submission 139345) | Bio-ooze microbial communities from a basaltic lava cave in the Kipuka Kanohina Cave System on the Island of Hawaii, USA - MA170107-3 metaG ... | reverse complement strand
TGGAGGGAGTGGAGCGGGTGGGGGGAGCCGGTTCACGTTAAGGTTGGTCACCGGCACCGGCTCGGTGGGGATGAGGAGGATGGCCGCCACCGCAGTACCACCGAGGATGAGCACGGCGAGCGCGATGATGAGGATGAGCCGCCCCTTCTTCCGCGGACGGGGGCCGACCGGACGCGGGGGCGGGGGCGGCGGTGGAGCGGGCCGCGGCGGAGTGGGGCCCTCGGCTTTGCTCGGGCCGGGCGGAACGGCGAGTATCGGAGCGCGCCCAGCGGGTGCCCCAATGAACTTCTCAGGCATCACGTGGATCTCCGGCTCCTTGAACGCAGGGGGAGGCGACGCCGTACCCGACTGTCGCGTGGGGAGCGCCGCAGGTGCGGAGGTCGGTTGTTTCGGTGCCTCGGCCATGCGCAACGATTAGCTCCCGTTCACCGGTGGGAGCAGCTTTCCCGGTCCGAGCGGGTTAAAGCCGTTACTCACCTCCTGCCCGTCGTTAAATCCATCACCATCAGAATCCGGGTTGTTCGGATCGGTCTTCCAGGTGATGACCTCCTCCCGGTCCGAGAGGCCGTCGGCATCGGTGTCACGCGAGAGCGGATTGGTGTCGTACATCTGCGTCTCTTCGGCGTCAGTGAGACCGTCGGCATCTGAATCGGCGGGCGATTCCGAGGGTTGCGGAGGTTCCGGCACCGGTTCGGGTGCGGTGGGCGGCGGTTCGACGGGCGGCGGTTCGGGTGCGATCGGGGCTGGGGGCACATTCACGTTCAGGTTGATCTCCGGGACAGCCGCGGGGGTAAGGCGCGGCGCGATGAAGAAGACGTAGGCGACGTAGCCTCCCCCGCCGACGACCGCGAGGATGAGCACGACCCCAATGAGCCGGCCGACTTTGCGCCCGAGCCCGCGCGCCGGCGTCTCGGCGATGGAGGCGGCGGAGGTGGGAGCGGGGAGTCCGGGCACCGAGGGCCGCACGGCGGTAGGCGGAACGCCGGGTGCCAAAGGACGGGGCGGCGAGGGGGGGCGGAGTGGACCCCCGGCAGGCCGCGGCGGCCCGGACGGCGAAGGAGAGGAGCCCGCAAAGATATCTTCCGGCTCTTTCCCGATGGGTAAGTTGGACGGCGGTTCAAAGAGGGCCATAGTTCGGCGGGCTCACTATAATGAAGATATCGTACTAAATGACGACACGACGGTACAGGGAAACATCACGGTTGCCAGGGCTCTTTCCCCTCGAATGGGGGCTCTGCGGAAGGATCCCACTCGATTTCCCCTGCAGTCGTCGATTCTCCGGGAACGATGACGGGATAGGAGCCGGTGGACGTCTCGATGAACTGGATGCGGTCGTCCTCGGCAAGACCGTATCGCTCGCGCTCCTCTGGGGTGGGCGTCCGAGGCGCGGTCCGCACCGTCATATCGCGCTCGTCACCGCGATCGGATTCCGAAGCGGTTCGATTTCGCAAGAAATAACGCATACCGAAGATACCTGCGACTACCGCCACCAAGACCATGACGAGGATGAGGAGAATGGCCCACCGAGGTCGAGACGGAGTCGTTTGATATCCCTCGCCCGAGGGTTGTGGTGATTCGGGAAATGCACCGTTCATAACGGATGATAGAACTCTGTTACGGCGAATTTTCAACCGTATTAATGAGTTGGAACGTGTAAGGATTTTGCGGATTTCCGGTGTAATTGAATCGCATCACCCGCCAGTATCGCCCGGCCGAAGCGTTAACGGCAGCCGATCTGATGGAGAGTGTCTCACTGTTATTTAACAGCACCTGCTCGGTAACTACGCGTCCACGCGCGTCACTCTTACCAATGAACACCGTGATCTCTGCGTTGGTACCTTGCACTTGGGCTTCTCCGGACCAGTTGTAGGTCCAGTAGTAGTATTGGCTCGCTGACTGCGGCACATTCACGGTGATCGTCTCCGGATTTGAATTAGACGGACTATTGGTATTGTCGAGATCGAGCGATGCACCCCCCACTACCTTATTCGCGTAATAGACGTGGTTCGAACCGAACTCACCGAACTCGAGGTGCGAGTCGAGGTCGCGCGGCGGACCAGTCCATTGGTGGATGATCTGCATCTGACCGATCTTCAGCTTCGATCCGAGGAAGAGGATTTTTTGGGTAGTGCCTGAAGATTCAAGCGCGAACGGTTTGGTCCCCACCGGCGCGTACTCGTCGGTCCCGGGTATCGCGATGAGCTTGTACTCGGAGCATTCCGCCGTACGGAGCACGTTCGCGAACACCACCCGGCCCGCCGCATCGGTCGTACCGCTCCTTAGCGCGACCCCTCGAGTGCCGTGCCGGAGCTGGACCTCCACGTTCCGAACCGGTACCCCATCTTTCCCCGACTTCACGAGCGCCTCGATGGTGCCGGTCGGACCGCTTCCGGGCGCCACGATGCCGCAGCTCACGCAGGACGCGGTGTCGTAGGTGCAGTTCGGTTTGCACCCTGGGGTCCCGATGTCAAAGTTCAACTGTGCGCAGGTGGCGTTCCCGATCTGTGTGCCGCTACAGCTGCCCGACGGGCAGTCACACTGCTCGGCGCCGTTCCGGATGCCGTCCCCGCAGAACGGCCCGGAGAAAGTCACTCGCGCGCAGGACGAGGTACAGTAATTGCAGGTCGACGCGGTGCAGGCGTTTTTGAGCTGTTGGATGGTGGCGCTGTCAGACGGGCTCACGTTACGGCGCCCGTCATCGCACTGTTCCACCCCGGCACGGATGAATCCATCGCCGCAGGCGGCGAGCCGACAGCCCGTGGTGCAACCGTCAGATTCCGACGTATTGCCGTCATCGCACTGTTCGGTCCCCTCCCGCACGCCGTTGCCGCAACTCCCCTGCCGCTGGCAGGCGCTCCACGCCTCCCACCGACAGGCGCCTCCGCAGCTCCGCGTCCGCTCGGTCGTATACCCCTGGCCGTCCACCGTACAGGCGGGGAGGCCGTCGACCGCCGCAGAGGTGGTCTCTATCTGCGAGTCGCACTCCTCCCCACCGTTCGGGACGGTGTCGCCGCAACGCGGCCCGCGGCTCTGGCAGTCGAGCGCGCAGCCGGTCCCATCGGCCTTGTACTGACCGTTGGGCGTCGCGCCGGAGAACGGGCTATCCCCGTTATCGCACACCTCCCCGGTCTGGATGACCCCGTCGCCGCAGCGGGACGAGTATGCGGAGCACGATGCGTTGCAGTGGTTGTAGGTACCGTTCAACGACCCGTCGTCGCACGCCTCCGCTCCAGGGAGGGTGAAGCTGCAGGTCCCGCCCGCGCCGCAATCGGCGTTCCGGACGCAAAGCTTCTGGTCGTTGGTGCACTTCCCCTGCTGGACCCCGTCGCCGCAACGCGCCACCTGGCACGCTCCCCGCTCCCACGCGCACGTCGGTGAGCAGGTCGAGACGGTGAACCCGGGGCGCCCGCCGGAGGCGCACGGCTCGGTCTTGGCGTTTCCCACCTCGCACTGCTCCGCGGGGCCGACCACGCCGTCCCCGCAGGTGCCGCCGGAGGAGATCGGATTGCCCCGGCACGACTCCGCGAGCTCAACGCGCGGCTCACAGGAGCCGGTTCCGGTGACGTAGCAGGACGGATCGGTCGCACACTCGCCCGAGGTTCCGTAGGTACAGTGGCGCCACACGACTTGCGATTCCTGATCGGTCTTCAAGCGAAAGTCGGTACCCGCCGAAATCGCCTCATACCGGTAGACGTGCGAACCGACCGGACACGCGTAGAGGGCGTCCTCGTCGTTCCAGCACGTTCCTGCCTCGTACTTTTCGCGCGCCGCCGGCACCCCACAACGGAGCGCCTTGGCGTTCGCATCAAAGACCTGCTCATGTCGGTTCACCGGGTCCGTGGGCGGCGCGACCCCGAGTTCTGCGGCGAACCGATCGGTCCACGACGGCCACGCCGACACCGACAACCCACGGAGGAACGTGCCTGCGGTCAAGGGTGGGACGGTGCCCGAACTTGCCTGCGCGCGGACGAGCGCCGTGGAGAGGGTAGCGAGGTCCGTAAGGCGTCTTGTGTCGCGCCGAATCTCGCTCTGCGCCGCATCGCAGATCGAGGAGGCGACGAGCGACCGCTGTGCCTCCGCGACGGTCAAGGGGTCCGCCGAGCGGCAATCGAAGTCGCTCTCGCACGTAAGGGGGTCCCCGACCGATGCGCCCTCGGGCAGAGCCGCAGTGATGAGAGTCCCGCCCGACACGCACACCTGCTTATCGGTGTAGAGCCGCACCCCCCGGGAATCGCGGTTCACGTTGAACTCCCCGTTCGCCTTAATCTGCCGGAAAATCTCCTGGGTCGCCGCGCCAGCCCCATCCGTATAGGAGATGAGGTAGACGTTCGTGAATCCAATACCGGGGACGGTCGGCGCGTCGTCCTTATCGGTTACGTTCGAGGCGACCACGTACGCGGTGCGACCGTCCTGGATCGCCTGGTAACCGGCGATGGTGAGCGGCGTCGGAGAGCCGCGGAACCCGTTTGAGGTGTACCACGCCTGCGGCGCGAGGTGCGCGGGGTTCGGCGCCACCCGGAGCCCGATCCCCTCCCGCGCGAGCGCGCCTGAAACGCCGCGGTAGGTGAAAAGGAACTGGCGGAGGAATCCGGGAGGCGCGGCCGGGGTCGCCGCGGTCTCATCGAGCGCCGGAAGGAGCGCGCCGCCCTCATCTTTCGCGTCGCGGCAATAGAAGAAGGAGAAATTATGTTCCGCATTCTCATACGGCGACCAGCTCCCGTCCGAGCGGCGCGCGGGCCACGGGTTCAAGCACAGGAACACCACCACGCTCGCGTCTCCGGAGACCACCTCTCCCGCGGTCGAGGGCTGGCTCACCGTGTCCGCCGTGATCTTCGCGGCGGCCGTGAGGAACACCCGCCCGTTCTCCGCCTTTGCCACCCGCGCGGTGGTGGTCACCCCGGTGCCGGACGCGGCGACGAGCGTGGGGTCGTTCGAGCTCCAGGAGGTCTCCCACGCGTAGACGTTCGGGATCGGCGAGATGGCGGCCTCCTCCGGTCCCTGGAGCGAGACGGCGTGGGCGCGGAACACGTTCGTCTCGTTCACCTGCGTAAAGAGCCAGTCGCGGGGTTCGACCCGCACCGCGTCGAGCGTGCAAATCTCGCTCCCCGTGGTGAACGTCCAGATCGCGTCGGCGCCGAGCGGCACACCGAACGACGACTTCGCGTCGCGCGATATCTTCACCTTGTAGCGGGTGCCTGCTTGCAGCACGGCCTCGATCGAGAAGCGCGCGACTGAACGCGGCACGCCGTTAACGGTCACCGTATCCACGGCCACCGACCCGGGGATCGCACAGAAGGTCGCCTGCGCCGCGGCCGGACGCCCGATGAGGAATCCCCATGCCGAGGAGAGCGCGCCGCGCACCCGGTCGAGCACCCCCCGCCAGCCTGGGCGAACCACGACCCTGTCCGCGGGACAGGTGCCGGTCAAAACGCCCACCACCATACGACCGGTGAGCGAGGCGGTGTCCATGAGCCGGTCGAACTCCACCTCGATCGCCGGGTTGCGGCACACGCCGGACGCGTTCTCGGGCGGGGTGCGCCGCACGATGCCCGGCGGCGGGTAACAGCAGGAGTTGGTGCCCAGGCGCGTACCGGCCGGGCACTGGCTGTCGCTCGTAAAGCCGCACTGCAACGTCACCGTCGCCGTACCCGCGGTGCTGTCCGCCCGCGCGGTGACCGTGGAGACGAGCTGGTTATCGGTGGGATTCCCGTTCCCGATCAGGTGGGCGTACTGGGTGGGATCGGTGAGCGTGCCCGACGGTCCGGGGTCGTAGGTCTCACCCGCATCCACCCGCCCGTCCCCGCAGAGGGAGGGCGGCGTGAACGAGAGCGACGCTCCGGAACGGAGGCAGGAGAGGTCGCAACCCTGCTCCACCACCGGCGAGAGCGCGACCGCGTCAAATCCCTTGTCGCACCCCGGGTGCTCTCCCGGATCGATGCGGCTGTTCCCGCAACAGTTCTGCGAGGAACCCGAGGTGCAGGCGGACGTGCCGCTCGCGCGGCAGTCCAGGGTGCACGCGCTCCCCGGCGGATCGCAGTCCTCCCCCGCCTCGACGATCGCGTTCCCGCACACCGAGAGCGGTCCGGGCTCCGAACCTTCGTCGCGGCAGTCCGACGAACAGCCGTCCCCGGGGGTCGTGTTCCCGTCGTCGCACTGTTCATTGTAGGCGCGATCGTTGTTCCCGCAGGTGGTGGGTGGGCTCCCGCGGAGCGACCCCTCCCGGAGACAGAGCGGCGAGCACCCGTCGCCTGCGGTCTTGTTCCCATCATCGCACTGCTCGGTGTAGATCCCGCTCCGGTAGGCATCCACCGTGCCGTTCCCACAGCTCGCCTCGGTGTTCCCCTCGAGGAGGCAGTTCGAGGAGCACCCGTCGTTGGAATTCACGTTGCCGTCATCGCACTCCTCGCCGCCCCCGAGCTCAATCTGCGTCTTCACCCGCCCGAACGGATCCTCGATCCGTCCGTTGCCGCAGGCCGGCCGCGGGGGTGGAGTGCCGGTGTTCAAACACGCGGGAGAGGCGTAGGGGGAAGCGAGCGCTCCGACGTTCAGCGCACCGTTCCCGAGGAGCTCTGCCGCTCCGGGCGGGGTGGGATTCACGCCCCACTGCCAGTTCACCGAATGCGGATTGATGCGCTGGCCCTGGCTCGAGCACTCATCGGGCCCGGTCACCGGGGTGGCGGTGAGCGCGTGATAGCTCCCCACCACGTCGGTGACCACGGCGTCCGGTTCGACGATCACCTTCCCCACCGTGCAGTTCTTGTCAGAAGTGCGGAAGCTCCAGCTAAACGCAGGCGCGCCCAAGTAGGTGTCGTTCACCCCCGAGAGCTGGACGCCGGAGTCCGAACGGATGCCGAGCGCTCCGCCCACGATGACCGCGCGATAGAAGGTGTTCGGTTCGAGAGCGGCCGGGGTGATGGAGGCGCGCGAGACCGCATCGTTGGTGTAGCCCACCACGGCGGGGACCGGGGAGGTTTGGCGGCACCCCTCCTCCGAGCACTTCAAGAGTTTCACGCTCGAAGTGGAAACCGAAGCGGGATCAAGCGCGGTGTTGAACGCCGCCGCCACCTCGGCTTGAAGACACGCGGCCTGGCACCGCGGCCAGCTGTCCACCACCGCCGGGTCGGTGAACTTGATGGTGAGCTCGCCGGCCCCCGTTACCCCCTCGGCGGTCGCAGAGATGACCGCGGGGGTGGCGGGCGGGGTTTGGGCGAGCGCACGGACCTGCGGGGTGCAGAGGGTCGCATTCGCGACCTGCGCGCTCGAGGTGTCCGAACGCCATGACCACGAATACCCTTCGCAGACAAGCGCGTTGCAGTTCTCGGCTTGCGGGACCGCCGCATACGTGGAGAAATTCTCACCCTCGGCCGGACGCGCGGAGCTCCAGAGCTTGGTGAGCCGATTCTGCGCGGGCGCGACGGTGACGCTCGAGAGCGCGCACGGCTCGACCGAGTCGCGCACGCGGAACCGCCAGAGGTAATCCGCCTCCATCGGCACCCCCTGCGCCGAGGAGGCCGCGGCGAGTATCCGCGCGAGGTACCACGTGCCGGGCTTGAGTCCGGCGGACGGGACAAATTCCATCCCCTCATCCATCGGCTGATCGCTCCCGAAGCGCGTCACCGTGCCGGCGAAGTTCGCGCTCGAACAGTCCCCTGCGTCATAGAATTCGCCGGTGCCGCACTCGCGCACGAGGAAGTTCGCCCCCGAGAGGGTGGCGTTATTCATGTCCACATTGAACCTGGCCGAGACCGTGGCGTTCACGCACGCGTCAACGGAGTCAAGGTAGGGCGAGGGTGACTGGCGGCGAACGGAGCAGGTGACCTCCTCTACCACGCGCGGCACCACGGGGATCGTGCCGGTCGAGAACCGGTAACGGTAGGCGCCCTCGCGGCGGAGCGGCACGCACGCCGAGCTCCCGTCGGTGCGCGGAGCGCGGCAGGTACCGTCCTCGCAGCACTCCTCGCCCTGGCTGCAGATGTTCGACTGCGTGCAGTTGGCGACGGTGAAGAGGAGCCGGTTGGAGCCGGCCCCCGAGGCCGAAGTCGCGCGCACCGGTCCGCTCACCGAGGTGGCGGGCACGCTCCCCCCGATCCGGTCGTCGGCCCAGCCGGTGAGCGGGCTCGCCACGCGGTTGTCATGAAAGGTAACCGTGCCTTCGCTCGTGCCGAGGCGCTCGCCGTAGAGCACGAACGAGGTGCCGGTCGGTCCGGCGGTGGGGTCCACGCGGCAGAGCCCGGGCGAGGGGGCGCCGCCCGCAAGCGAGAAAGAGAGGGCGTTATCGGACTCCACCCCGTCGGTGCGCACGAGCCGCACGGTGAAGGTCCCCGTCGCGAACCCCTTGGGCACCTTCACGGTCACATACGTGTCATGCCAAAAATCGCGGCTGCACTCGGCCGGGAAGTCCGTATTCCCGGCGACGGTGTCCGGTCCGATGGTGAAATCGATCCTGCCGGGAGTCGATCCGAACGCGGAACCGGCGATGGTGACGTACTCCCCCACGGGGCCGGTGTCAGGATCGATCGAGAGGAGGTGCGGCACCCCGCCCGCGCCCGAGGGGATGCTGAACCCGGCGCTATTCGAGTTTGCACCGCCCGCGACGACCATGACCGGCCAGATCCCGGCGAGGAGATTAGGGACGGTGAACGAGATTTGGGCCCCGCTCCAACCGGTGACCGTCGCCGCACGACCCGCGACCGTGACGCTCCCGCCGGATTGCGTTTCCCCGAAGCCCGTGCCCGAGATGGTGGCCGCGGTTCCCACCGGGCCGCTCCGAGGGTCGAGCGTGCAGATCCCCGGCACAACCGCCGTATTCACGGTAAAATTCCTGATCGAGGTGTTACCGAACTCGTCATTGGTGCGATCGGTCTTGCCGTCAGCGGTCATGAGCTCGAGCGGCCCGCTCACCGCGCCGTCGGGGACCGCGACGATCACCTCGGTATCGGTCCAGGCGCCGGGCGCGCACGGGGCGGCCTCACGCTCGTCGCCGGGGCTGTCGGCGCCGAGGAAGATGACCCGGCCTGCAGAAGCGCCAAAACTCGCCCCCCGGAGCGTGACGAGCGTGCCCGGCCCGCCGCTCGTCGGTTCCACGGCATCGATGCGGGGGCGCGAGACGCACTGTCCTCCCTCGCACACCCCCGAGGCGCACTCCGACCCGGCCGAACAGGCGGCACCGGCGCACGCCCCGCAGCTCCCGCCGCAGTTCAAGCCAGTCTCGTCGCCGTCCTGCACGCCGTTAAAGCAGTGGAGCGGCCGCACGGTAACGGTGACCGGAGCGGCGAGCGCCTGGTTCCCTACCGCGTCTATCGCGGTAGCGGTGAGGGTGGCCCGGCTCCCGGCGACGAGCCCGGTGGTGTCCCAGTCCACCTGGAACGGTTGGACGCCCGCGAACCCCATGCTCACCCCGTCCGCGAAAAACTCGACGCTCGCGACCGCGTAATCGTCGGTCGCCTCCCCGATGACCGGCACGAACGCGTTCGTGGGCACCGACTGGTCGCTCACCGGTGAGGCGATCGCGACGCGAGGGTTCTCGGTGTCTATGAAATTCCCGGTCCGGAACGTGGCGCTACAGAGTCCGCAGGTGAGCGCGCGTCCGGTCGAAGAGCGGATCGAGGACGAAACCGCGACCGTAAGCACCGCATCTCCGGGAAGACAGGTGCGCGACGGGTCCTCGGTGCAGGGAGCGGTGGCGGTCCAGACGATGCGGTTCCCGGAGACCGAAAGCGTGCCCGAGACTGCGGCGCCCCCCGCAGAGACGGTGACGCTCCCCGCGGCGACCGAAGTCGGATCCGGCACGCCGTTCCTCGTCACCACGGTCACCTGCGCGTTCTTGGGCCACAGGAAGTCCGGCGCTTCGCTCCCCGGCGGGGTGATCGCCGAGACGCTGAAGTCCCCGACGCCGAATCCTCCCCCTCCGCCACCGCCGCCGCCCGTTCCTCCGCCCGTTCCGCCCGCGGCACCGGTCGCTTCGACGAGCCGGGAGATCACGAACTGGGCGATCGCGAAGGCGGAGAGGATGATGATGAGCCCGATGACCGCCTGGGTGAGCGTGCGTTTCGCACGCGCGATCTGCTCCTCGTTCCCCCCCGAGGTCATCCAGAGGAACCCGCCGTAGACGATGAGGATGAGCGCGACCACCCCGAGGAGCCCGAGGAACACTTGGATGATCCGCCCGATGATGACCCGGATGTCTCCCCCGCCCAATCCGGTCTGCGCGCCGAACTCCACTCCGGTCTGTATCTGCGCCTGCGCGTACGGCGCGATCGCGAACGCCGCGGCAAGGAGCGCGAGCCCGAGGATGATCAGCTTGGCGGGGGTGCGTGTCATGTACCAAATCTCTAGGTCCTACCTCGTACAGGTGAGGCCGCCACCCGGCCCGACGGTGCAGGGTACGCTACAGGAGACCTCTCCGCTTGCGTTCGGACAGCAGTATGGACGAGAGGGGTCCTGGCCGCAGGCGGGGAAGAAACAGTTTTGGTTCAGGTCCTGTGCGCCGCTCGTCACCAGCGGGTAGTAATCGAAGCGCGTGATGGCGCACGTCCCGCCCGCGCAATCTGCCGGTACGGTACACTCGCGGCCCGCGCGCACCCCGCCCGAGCAGATACCCACCGAGGGCGCGAGCGCCTGGTGCACGATCTCGCCGCGCGTGCGCACCACCACGTCGGCGGGGGTCTGCACCGGCACATCGCCTGACGTGAGGTTGGTCGCCTGTCCGTAGTACCAGAGCGGGAGTGAGGGTCGGGTGGTGAACTGCATGGTCTGGTTCGAAAGGGTGACGAGCGACATGGGCTTACTAAAGGTGAGCTCCACTGGTTTCACGAGATCCGCGCCGCCGGAGTCCGCCGCCGGGGAGACGAGGGCGAGGGTGGGCGGGGTGAGATCGATCTGCGCGCTCGTCCCAAAGATCCAGGAGACCGAGTCCGAGGGCGGCCCGTCGGCCGAACCGCTCGCGTCCCCGTCCATCGAGTTCCCCGCGAGGTCTGCGACCCCGTCGTAGGGGTACGGGAACGCGGATTGCGGCGGGTCGGCGCCGAGCGAAGCGGCGGCGGCGTTCACCGTGATGTTCGCGTTCGCGGGCAGGACAAAGACGTCATTCCCGCAGGAATTGGTGCCGGCGCGCTCTGCGGCGCGGAACTCCACCGTGCGGTACTGGTTCCCGATCTCCCAGATCCCCGGCACCGCGGTGCCGTTCGCGGTCACCGTGACGTTCCCGAAGGGCGGGATGGTGCCCGCGGCGACCACCGGGTCCACCGCCTCATCGAAGGTGATCTGGATCACCGAGTTCCGGGGAAGGTTGGATCCGCCGTCGCGGGGATAGAGCGAGACGATCTTGGGCGGGGTGGTGTCTATGAAGGTCCCGGTCTCAAACTCCCAGCGATACCCGGTGATGAAGGCACCGTCGAAGGCGGGTGAGCCGTCGGCCTTCTTCACTCCATTGCCCCCTCCGGCGAGCGACACGGTGTAGGAGACGCGCTCCGACGGGCTCCCGAGGTAATTCTCCGGGATGAAGACGAACGTCTTGCCGTCGGTATCGATCGCGTCCACCGCGATGAGAAACCGTTCCGCCGGGGTCTGCGCGAGTCCGCCCCCGTCGATGTCGCGGGTAGGGATGATCCGCACGTTCGCGGGGTTGAGCTTCCCCCCGGAGATGAGGGAGGCCGGGTCCATCGGGGCCTTGAAGGTGATGATGATCTTGGTGTTCCGCGCCACCTCCGTCGCCCCGGGGGGCGGATAGTGCGACTGCACGATGCCCTCCCCGAGCGCGCCGCTCTCGAAGCTCCCAAACCGGTTAGTCACCTGTGCCTCAAACCCCGGTCCGCCGGCGCCGGTAGTGGCGCCGAGGAGCCGGGTGATGACGAACTGCGCGATCGCGAAGGCCGAAAGAATGATGGCGAGTCCGATTACCGAGTTTAGGAGCGTCCGCTTGGCGGTGGCGACCCGCTCCTCGTTCCCGCCGGAGGTCATCCACATGAACCCGGCGTAGATGATGAGGACGAGGAGCACGGTCCCCGCGAGGCCGAGAGCGACCTGGATGATGCGGGCGATGATGACCCGTATGTCTCCCCCGCCCAGCGCGATGGTGCGTCCGACCGGCTCAAGCCCGGCATCCACCTGGGCGGCGACCGGCCCGGCAACAAAGACCGCCGCGCACGCGCATACGGCGGCGCAGACGAATACCGTGATACGTGTTCGTCCCTTCATGCGCTGGGGAAATCTTTCAAGCTCTGACACCAGTATAACATAAAGAGCCCCCGCATTACGGGGGCTCTTTTTGGCTCTCTAGGGTTATTTTCCCTTCAATTCCTCTGAAACGACCTTGGAGACGAGCGCGCCGTCAGCTCTTCCCTTCGCGACCTTCATCACCTCCCCCACCACGCGACCCATCTCATTGGGCGTGACGGAGCCGAGCGCGGCGATCCTCTCGCGGACGATGGTCCGCACCGCCGCCTCGTCCAACTGTTCGGGAAGGTAGGCGGCGAGGATGCGTAGCTCCTCCTCCGCCTTTGCGGCGAGCTCGGAACGACCTGCGGACGTGGCGGTTTCGAGCGCCTCCTTGAGCTTTTTCACCTCGCTCCGCACCACCGCCTCCACCTCGGTGTCGGTCTCGAACTTCTTCATCTTTTCGATCTCCGCGTTCTTCACGGCGGCGCGGAGCATGCGGAGGGTGGAGACCTTCTGCCCCTCCTTCGCCTTCATCGCGTCGGTGTACTCCTTGTCTATCCTTTCCTTGAGCGGCATTTTTACCTGCGGCGGCGGCCGCGTGCCTGTTCGCGCAGCTCCTCCTCCGTCACCTGCCCGGTTTTAAGGAGGTACGCGCGCTCGGTCGAAAACTTGATGCGACGGAGCGCGTCCGAGTGCTGCTTGTTCTTGTTGGGCTGACGCTCGTGGAACCGCACCTTCTTGGCCTGCAACAGGCGTCCTGAAGACTGAACACGGCGCGTGAAGCGCCGGAGCAGCGACTCAAAGCTCTCACCCTTTTTCCGCTTTACTTCCACCATGGGAAATTCACCTCGCCGGAAGTGTATCCCGCCGCCCGATTCCCGTCAACGAGTTAGGAGACCGACTGGAGCCGCACGGTGGGGGCGATGACCTGCTCGCCCTTTCCGGAGGAAAAATCGAAGATCTGCGACCGTGCCGGTTGGTACCCGGCGGCCTCGACCGACACGTAGTACCGCGACGGGCCGGCGAGGAACGCGAAGCGGCCGCCGGCGTCGGTGACCGCCGATTCGATGAGCTTGTTGAACTGGACGTCGAAGAGACGCACGACCGCGCGTACCGACGCGCCGTCCGCAGTAACCACCGAGCCCTCAGCCGGGGGCCGTTTCCTTCCGGCGACCCGACGGATACCCCCGAGGACGAGGAGCTGGAGCGCGAGCGTCCCCCCCGACCAGACGGTAGGGGTCACGAGGAACGAACCGAGCGCCACGACTACGGCGACGATCGCGACAGAGTGCTTGGCCGCCCACCCGAGCCGCTTCCGTATGAGGGCCCGAAGGTCATACGGGACGTTCGCGGGTTCAAGGGCGATGGAGGGCGCGATCACCGAACCGGTCACGGTTATCGGTTCGCCCTGATAGACGTCGGGGTAGTCGGCATCGCTCCGCTTCCCCGAGACCGACGGCGCGGGGAACGCGAAGCCGGATTTGGTCGCCTCAATCCGGTAGGTGCCCGCGCCTACGATGAACAGGAACCGTCCGAGGCGATCGGTGACCTTGGTCTGCACGACCCGCCCCGTACCGGCATCGAGGAGTCGGATGGTGGCAAGATCGAGCGGCAGCTTGGAGAGGGCGTTGTAGGCCACCCCGAACCGGCGCGCGCGGCGCCGCGCGATGGTCGCCGCAGGGACCGCGAGGAGGAACCGGAGATAGAGCGCGAGGAACCCGACGTCTGCCGCCGCCGCGGTGGCCACGGCGGCCGCCGAAGCGGTCGGCGCCACGGCGACCTCCACGGCGTCCTCCACCGCGGGATTATCGAGCGCCACTGCGCGCGTATCACGGAACGCGCGCGCCACGGTGCGCACGAGCGGCGCGGGGGCGGCGGCCGGATCGGTGAGCACGTCGAAGGTCTTGACGCCCGATGGTTTCCCGTTCACGCGCACATAGTAGAAGTATGCGCCGTTTCGGAGCGCTTCGGGGGGTGCGAAACTCCAGTTCCCGTTCGCGTCGGCGAACACGGTACCCACGACGCGCCCGTCCACGTATATCTCGACCTCACTCCCCGGGGGGGCCTGCCCGGCGATGAGCGGCGCGTCGTTCGCGGTGGTCTCCCCCCCCTCGGGTCCGTAGAGCGACGGAGGGGCATCGGGCGCGGCGGGAGGGAGCACGGCGAACTGCGAGGACTGGCTCGCTCCGTCCGACTGGACGACGACGTCGTGCACGCCCGGCCCGAGCGGATCGGTGAATACGAGATACCAGCTCCCGGATGCGTCAGCCGTCGTCGTGCCGACCACCTGACCGTCCACTATTACCATGACGGTACTCCCCGGTTCTGCGCTCCCGGTGAGCACGGGGGTGGGGTCGGTGGTGACCGTGCCTTCGGTGGTGCTTGGCGCGGGCGGCCCCCCGGTTTCGCTCGGGGTTGAGGGCGGCGGTGCAG
>Ga0187892_10008078_pt1 | contig 14590 bp, 12 predicted proteins | sample MA1701073metaG_FD_139345 | JGI IMG/M metagenome (GOLD analysis project Ga0187892, IMG submission 139345) | Bio-ooze microbial communities from a basaltic lava cave in the Kipuka Kanohina Cave System on the Island of Hawaii, USA - MA170107-3 metaG ... | reverse complement strand
CGGCGGCTGAGGCATTCGGCGTCGGCATCCTGCCTTACTTCCCGCTTGCGAGCGGGTTGTTGACGGGCAAGTACAAGCGCGGCGCGCCGGTGCCCAACGATTCGCGCGCCGCCGCCAATCCCGATGCGGCCAAGCAGCTGCTCAGCGACAAGAACTTCAGCGTGGTGGAGGCGCTCGACGGCTTTGCGCGCGAACGTGGCAAATCGGTGCTCGACGTGGCGATAGCATGGCTGCTCAGTCAGCCAGCGGTTGCTTCCGTCATTGCCGGGGCGACAAGACCCGAGCAAGTCGAAGCGAATGTCGCCGCGGGCGCGTGGGTGATGCCACGCTCAGACGTCGACAACGTGAGAGGGATGACCGCCCGCTCGTGAACGACGAAGCCCGTGCAGAAGCCCAATTCCAAGAGGAGGTGGCGAAGAACCTGACGCGCAACTACGTCAGCCAGCTCGCGCACGGCATGCTGGCGATGACGGGTTTTCGCCTGGTCAACGCCCCGACCTTCGTCCCCGCGTATCTCTTCCTCCTTTCGGGCTCGACTACGGTGGTTGGCATCGCGCTCGCGGCACAGCATTTGGGCGCCTTCGTCAGCAGCGTGTTCGGTGCAACCGCGGTCGAGCATCGACGGCATATCGTCGAGCTTGGGCTGCGTTACGGCTGGATGATGCGTTTTTCGGTCCTAGGCCTGGCGCTGGCGGGATTCTTCGCGTTGCCGGCGATGGTCGAAGTCTATGTCTTCGCCGTGTTCCTGTGCTTGCTCGGCGTGTTCTCTGGCATGCAGAATGTGCTCTGGAACGTGCTTCTGACCAAGACGATTCCGCCCGATCGGCGCGGCATGTTGATCGGGTTGCGCAACTTCTTGGGTGGGTTGACCGCCTCAGGCGTCGCCTATGTCGGCGGAAAATACCTCGTCGAAAGCAACGCCTTCGGCAACGGCTACGCGACGACGTTCCTCTTGGCGTTCGTGCTAACGGCCGCAGGCTTGACGCTGCTTTATCTCGTGCGCGAGCCGGAGGCGCCGAGCGTGCGCTCGCCGGTTAGCGTGCGCGAGCGGTTGGCCGACATTCCGTTTCTCCTGACGCAGGACAGAGCTTTTGCGATCTATTTTTGGGCGCAATCGCTGGCAACGCTTGGGACACTCGCGCTGCCCTTCTATGTATTGTTCGCTGGCCAAACCGTCGGCTTGACGGGTGGGATCCTCGCCAGCATCACGCTTGCTTTTCTCTTCTCGCAAACCGTTGCCAATCTCGGTTGGGGCGCGCTTGCCGACCGACTTGGGTTCAAGGCGGTGTTCGTACCCTCGCTCCTGCTTTGGGCTGGTGCGACCGTGGCGCTGGTCTACGCCAAGGAACCGAGTGCGATCCTGTTCTGCTTCGTGGGCATTGGCGCCGGCTATTCCGGGTTCCTAATTGCCGCGCAAAACATGGTGCTCGAGTTTGGTTCGCGTGCGGACTTGCCTTTGCGCATTGCGATGGTTAACTCCGCGCAATCTTTGGTCCAGGTTGTCGGTGCCGTTGCCGGCGGACAGATGGCGCAGTCGCTTGGATTTGAAGTTGTCTTCGGTGCTGCGGTCATTGCCAAGCTCGCCGCCGCAGGCATGTTGTGGTTCTATGTGCGCGAGCCGCGTCAGTTGCGATCCCGGGGGGAAATCGTGAGCGACGCCGGCGAGGGACTGGAAATGTCAGTCAGTGGCGATGGGGCCGCCTACCCCCCAACTGCGGCCGAGACGACGGCACGTGCGAAAGAAGGAACGGTCTCCGCCGCAAGCGATGCGGCGCAGGGCAAATCCTTGCTTGGCGTGCGCATCGACGACATCAAGTGGACGCTGTTTCCGGCATGGATAGCGTTTGCCATTCTTGCATTCTGGACGGACGCGTGGGCGTTCTCGGCGTTGCTTGGCTTTGCGGTCGGACTCTTCTCGCTGGCACGGATCGGCTATGTGCGCGGCTTGCCGGAACCCGTTGTTGCCCCGCCGCCAGCGCCTGCGGCGCCGGTCGACGTCAGCGCTGCGATCAGGCCCGCGCCGAAGTCCGAAGTGTCGCCCGCCGATCTGCTGCGCCGGCTTCCTGACCCCGCAATCCTGACCGACTACACCGGTCGCATCGTCGCCGCGAACGAGGCGCTCGAGCAGGTATTCGGTGTGGCCGAGCCGCGCAAGCACCTCGCAAGCGTCATTCGTGCACCCCAGGTTTTGGGCGCACTTGACCTCGCGCTGGCCGGAAAGGGAGCGCAACGCGTCGAATTCCCGCTAATGGGCGGATCTCCGGAACAGAATTTCGAAGCGTTCGTGGCGCCGATCGAAGGCGAGGATCGGCTGTTGCGCGCAGCGTTGATCGTGCTGCGTGACATGACGAAGGCGCAGCGAGTCGAGCAAATGCGCGCTGACTTCGTTGCTAATGCGAGCCATGAGCTGAGGACGCCGCTCGCCTCGCTCACCGGTTTCATCGACACGCTGAGGGGCCACGCGAGGGATGATCCGGAAGCGCAGGAGCGTTTCCTCGGCATCATGGCCGAGCAGGCGATGCGCATGCGCCGCCTGATCGACGACCTGTTGTCGCTCACCCGCATCGAGCTCAACGAGCATGTGCGGCCGGTCGGCAGCGTCAATCTGGGTGATGTGGTCGAGGAGGTCGCCAACGCGCTTTCGCCGGTGGCGGCCTCGGCCAACATGCAAATCGACGTCGTCGAGCCCTCGTCGCTGCCCAACGTCGCGGGCGATCGTGAAGAACTCATCCAGGTCATCCAGAACCTCGTCGACAACGCGATCAAGTACGGCCGGCCGAGCACCGCGATTACGCTCGAGCTGGGGACACGGCGCGCCGGCCCCGGCGAGCCCGGTCCTTCGCCTGCGGTTTTCGTGGCTGTGCGCGATCGCGGCGAGGGCATTGCGCGCGAGCACCTTCCACGCCTGACCGAACGATTCTATCGCGTCGATGTGCGGCGAAGCCGCGCCATCGGGGGCACGGGCCTAGGCCTTGCCATCGTTAAGCACATCGTCAACAGGCATCGCGGTCGCTTGGCGATCGCAAGCAAGCCCGGTGAAGGCTCAACTTTCACCGTCCATCTGCCGCTTGCGACCCAGGCCGGTGTGGGGGATGCGGTTGCGCCGGGCCTTCTCGCGGCGTCATAAATTCGTCATTGCTTTGTCACACGGGGTAAGCGTAACCGCCTTAGGCAGCGCTCATGGCCGACCACATCGTCAAATCGTTTCACGACCAGTTGGAGGCACTGACCACCGCCGTCGTTCTGATGGGCGGGTTGTGCGAGTCGCAATTGGCGGCGGCAATCGACTCCGTCGTGCGGCGTGACGTGGCGCTTGCCGAGCAGACAGTGGCAGCTGACGCGCGCGTCGACCTGCTTGAGCAGCAGATCGAGCAGCAGGTCGTGCAACTGCTTGCATTGCGTCAACCTTTGGCGCTCGACCTGCGGGTGACTTTGGCCGCGTTCAAGATTTCCTCGGACCTCGAGCGTATCGGCGATCTGGCGAAGAACGTCGCGAAGCGGGCGCTGGTCATCTCAAAGGACGCGCCGGAGACGCACTTGACGCAAAGTCTTGCGCGCATGGGGCGCTTGGCGCTGGCGCAGGTCAAGAACGTGCTCGACGCCTATGCAAGGCGCGATGCAAACGCCGCCAAGACCGTGTGGAAGAGCGATGGTGAGATCGACGAGATCTACAACTCAATGTTTCGCGAGCTACTCACCTACATGATGGAGGATCCGCGAAAGATCGGGCCTTCGACGCATCTGCTGTTCATCGCCAAGAATTTCGAGCGTATCGGCGATCACGCGACCAATATTGCGGAAACCGTACACTACGCGACGACCGGCGGGAGAATGGGCGAAGAGCGCCCGAAGAGCGATGTCACCTCGTCAACGAATGTGCTTGCCTATGACAAACACTGAGACGGTGGCGGTGCGCCCCGCCGCGCCGCGTAAGCCCGTGATTCTCATCGCCGAGGACGAAGCACCGCTGGTTACGCTGTTGCGATATAACATCGAGAAGGAAGGCTATCGTGCCGTCGAGGCGCGCGACGGCGAAGAGGCTCTGATGCTTGCCGAGGAAGACGCGCCCGACCTTGTGCTTCTCGATTGGATGCTACCTCGTGTGTCGGGAATCGAAGTGTGCCGACGATTGCGCGCGCAGGCGCAAACGCGCAACGTGCCGATCATCATTTTAACGGCGCGCGGCGAAGACGCCGATCGCGTGCGCGGGCTCGACACTGGTGCCGACGACTATGTTACCAAGCCGTTCTCGATGACCGAGCTCCTGGCGCGCATGCGAGCGGTGCTCAGACGCGTGCGCCCGACGCTGTCGGAAAACGTTGTCACGTTCGCCGACATTGTGATCGACCGTGCGGCCCATCGGGTCAAGCGTGCCGAAAAGGAGATCCATCTCGGCCCGACGGAGTACCGTCTGCTCGACCACCTTATGCAACATCCCGGCCGTGTGTTCAGCCGCGAGCAGTTGCTCGACGCGGTTTGGGGCTCGGGCGTTTACGTAGATGCGCGCACGGTCGACGTTCATATCGGACGCCTGCGCAAAGCGTTGAACGAAGCGGGCCAGATGGACCCGATCAGGACTGTCCGCTCCGCGGGCTACGCGCTCGACGAGTCGCTCAAGAACTGAGGCTGCCGGCTGATTTCTCGCGAGCTTTCGGCGAATTATGCGGGGGTGTGATCCGTGATCCGCGCCGCTTTTTCCGGGCGGGGACTGTGTGGGAAGATGCACCTGTCGCTTAAGCCAGCGGAGGGCGAGTGTCCAACAACGATGCAATTGCAGCCGCGGAGGCCTACGCCTTCCTGGACGTCGTTGCGCCCAAGTTGGAGCAACTGCGTAAGCGCCTTGCCGTCGCCAACGGACACTTGAAAGCATCCGATCCTGATCAAGGGCGATTGAACGCGATCATCGAGACTCAGCTTGCGTTCAAGGATTTCCTGGCAAGCCTCGTGAATCTCAGTCCGTTGGGCGAGCCGATCGACCTCTTGCTTGAGGCCCTGCGCGAAGAGGCCATGGAGCGCCCAGAGCTCGAACCGGTGAAGACCGAGCCGCCGCCTCCGCCACCTCTGGCGGTGCCGCCAGCGCAGAAGAACGGATCGACGCCGATGTGGCTGCGCGTCGGCACTGCGATCATGGCTGAGCGCCTGATCGGCGCCGGTATGACGGTGACGAGCGCGCATGTGCATCTGGCGAACGTCTTCGCGAGCGTCGGCCTCTGTGACGGCGATGGAAGCCCGATCAGCGACCAGATCATCAAGCAATGGCGCACGAAGGTCATCGGGCCGGCTGCGAGCGTGCGCGGACGGCAAAAACTTATGAAGCGGCGCGTGGGCTCGGGCGCTGCACAGGAGACGGTCGCTCAAGTCAAAGAACGCGTGGCCGAGCTTGCCGTCATCTTCCGCCAGATGGCGCGCTGGGAGACTGGGTGAAGTGGCGGAATTCGGGCGGAGACTCGCCTTGAGCGTGGTAGCGTCGTCCTCGGGCGTCCGGATGCCAGCGATCCAAAAAAGGACCGCCTCACGGCAAGTCCCTTTGCTTCCCCTTCCGTCTCTCCTTGGCTAGCTGTTCGCCAGATAGCGGCGGTAGTCGCGGTCGCGCTCGCGATCACGGCGACTTTGTGTCGGCTGGAAGGCCTTGACGCTGTGGGCGTCGCAATAGGGTGAGTTCACCTTTGGCGGATGGCCGCAGAAATGAAACTCGGCTGTCGAGGGATCGCCGATCGGCCACTTGCACATGCGGTCGGAAATCGTGAGCACCGTGGTCTTTCGGCCGTGCTCATCGACCACCGGGTCCTTCTCGATGATGGGGACCTGGATGACTGGCGCCGGCCGCGGCCGCGCGGCGCGGCGGGCAACGGCCAGGCGCGGACGTTCGGCCCGCGCGGGGGTCGCCCGGCCGGCAAGGCCCAAGCGATGCACTTTGCCGATGACGGCGTTGCGCGTCACCCCGCCGAGCTGGCGGGCGATTTGGCTTGCGCTCAGGCCGTCAGCCCAAAGCTGCTTCAGCTGTTCGACGCGTTCGTCCGTCCAACCCATGGGGAATCTCCTCCCACTCGTCCGGCTTCAGAGGCCAGGCATAGTATGCGGGATGGATCGGACCACAAGATAATATGGTTAGCACCAGATGTAGTTATTGGGGATTGTTGCGACACGATCACAATGGTTAACCCGTACAAGCAGGCTCCGTTGACATGGCTGCTCTCGGCACCAAATACTCAGCGCTTTCTCGGAAATCTGAGCTTTTTTTCGCCTTCAGCCCCAAGGACCGTCGTGATCACACCGCTTCTCCCGACCTATGCTCGCGCGCCCGTGGCGTTCGAGCGGGGCGAAGGCCCGTATCTTTTCGCGACGGATGGCCGACGCTACCTCGATTTCGGCGCGGGCATCGCAGTCAACGTGCTCGGCCATGCGCACCCGCACCTTGTCGCCGCCTTGGGCGCTCAGGCGGTGAGGGTCTGGCACACGTCCAACCTCTATCAAGTGCCGGCACAACAGCTCTTGGCCGAGCGGCTGGTCGCTGCGACCTTCGCCGACACCGTCTTCTTCGGCAACTCGGGGGCCGAGGCCGTCGAATGTGCGATCAAGATGACGCGCAAATACCACGCCTCGCGTGGCGACGCGCAGCGTTACCGCGTGATCACTTTCGAGGGCGCATTTCACGGGCGAACGCTTGCGACCATCGCGGCCGGCGGTCAAACGAAACACCTCGACGGCTTCGGGCCAAAGGTCGACGGCTTCGACCAGGTGCCATTCGGCGATCTTGAGGCGATCGAGGTTGCGATCAGCGAGGAGACGGCCGGCATTCTCATCGAGCCGGTCCAAGGCGAAGGCGGCGTCCGGCCGGCCGCGCCCGAATTCCTCCGTGCCTTGCGATCGCTCTGCGACGAGCACGGGCTGCTTCTTGTGCTCGACGAAATTCAGACGGGATTCGGACGCACGGGAAGGCTCTTCGCGCATGAGTGGGCTCAAATCACGCCGGACATCATGGCGGTCGCTAAGGCTCTGGGCGGCGGTTTTCCCGTTGGCGCATGCCTGGCTACGGAGCGCGCCGCGCTTGGAATGACGACGGGCAGCCACGGTTCAACGTTCGGGGGCAATCCATTGGCGATGGCGGTCGGCAACGCCGTGCTCGACCTAGTGCTGGAGCCGGAGTTTCTGGAGAACGTCAATCGGGTCGCCAACTACTTGCGACAGCAGTTGGCGATGTTGGTCGATAAGCATCCGGCCGTTATCGAAGGGGTGCGCGGACAAGGACTGCTGCTTGGCCTCAAGTGCAGGCCGCCCAACACCGAACTCGCCGACGCGCTGCGCGAGCGCGGGATGCTCGTTGTCGGCGCCGGCGACAACGTCGTGCGCATCCTGCCGCCATTGATCATTTCCGCGGAACACGTGCGCGAGGCGACCGGCATCTTGAACGACGCCTGCGCGAGCCTCAGCTATCGGCCAACCAAGGACGCCGCGAAATGAACGCGCCTGCAGCCGTGATGACGGCAAAGCACTTCCTCGACATCGACGCGATCGATGCGGCCACTTTGCGCAAACTCATCGACGACGCCAAGCGCCTGAAGGCCGCTCGCAAGGGCAAACCAAAGGGGGCGACCGACGACGCGACGCCGCTCAGCGGGCGAATGCTTGCGCTCATCTTCGAAAATCCCTCGACCCGCACCCGAATTTCGTTCGACGTCGGCATGCGTCAGCTCGGCGGCGAGACCATGTTCCTCGACGGGCGGGACATGCAGTTCGGGCACGGCGAATCCGTTTGCGATACGGCGCGCGTGCTCTCGCGTTACGTCGATGTCATGATGCTCCGTACGAAGCGGCATCAAAGCCTGATCGAGCTCGCACAGAATTCGACAGTGCCTGTGATCAACGGGCTCAGCGATAAGACGCATCCATGTCAGCTTATGGCCGACGTGATGACGTTCGAAGAGCATCGCGGGCCGATCGCCGGGCGTGTGGTGACGTGGTCGGGCGCCGGGAACAACGTCTGCGCGTCCTGGATCCATGCGGCCGTGCGCTTCGGCTTCGAGCTCAGAGTCGCGTGTCCCCCGGAGGCGGCACCGGACCCAAAACTCACGGCATGGGCGAAAAAGGAAGGGGGGCGCGTGCAGCTCGTGCGTGATCCCTACGAGGCGGTGGCCGGAACGGACGCGATCGTCACCGACACCTGGGTGCAAATGTCGGAGACCGATCAGTTGGGCGAGGGCGGGACGCGCGCGCGGCACAACGTGCTGGCGCGCTACCGTGTCGACGAGCGGTTGATGGCGGCGGCGGGGAAAGGCGCCATTTTCATGCATTGCCTGCCGGCGCATCGCGGCGAGGAGGTCACCGACAGCGTCTTCGATGGGCCGCAATCGGTCGTGTTCGACGAGGCGGAGAACCGGCTTCACTCGCAGAAAGCCGTGCTGCTTTGGACGCTGACGTGACAGCGGACTTTGTCCGCAGCTTCCAGATCGAAGGGATGAATGTCCGGGGACGGATCGTTCATCTGACCGACCTGGCCGACCGCGTGATCGCCGCGCACGACTATCCCGAGAGCGTGTCGCGAGTGGTCGGGGAGGCGCTCGCGCTTGCGGCGTTGCTCGGCGCTTCGGTCAAGTTCGAAGGAACGCTGACACTGCAAACGCGCAGCGACGGGCCGTTGCGCTTGGTCGTAGCCGACTACACCTCGCCGGGCACTCTGCGCGCCTGCGCGACGTTCGAGCGGCAGGCGGTCGAAGCGCTTGGAGCCAAGCCGCAATTCACCGAGCTCACGGGCACGGGGTCACTCGCGATCACCATCGACCCCGGGGAAGACATGGAACGCTATCAAGGAATCGTGCCGCTCGAGGGCGATGGGATCGCCGACGGGGCGATGAGCTATTTCGAGCGTTCCGAGCAGATCCCGACGCGCATAAAGCTCAGCGTCGCGACCTTGAGCGCGCGGGGAGCGGAGAGCCCACGGCCACGCTGGCGAGCGGGCGCCATTATGATCCAGAACCTCGCGGAGCTGGGCGGGCGCATGTTGGCCAAGTCGGCGAAAGATTCGAGCGAGGACTGGGCGCGTGCATCGACTTTGTTTGCCACTGTCGAACCGCACGAGCTTGTCGATCCGCAGGTCGAGGCGGAGCGTCTGCTCTATCGACTGTTCCACGAGGACGGCGTGCGCGCCTTCAGGAAGCAGGACCTGGCGTTCGGCTGCCGCTGCAACGCGGCGCGGGTGCAAACCGTTCTGTCGCAATACTCCGACAGCGAGGTGCAAGACCTTGCCGAGGCGGATGGACTGATTCACGCCAAGTGCGAGTTCTGCTCGACCGTTTATCGTTTCGCCCCGGACGACATTCGCGCTCAGTCTGCGCAGACGTGATCCATCAGACGGTGCATGAAGGCGACGCAAAGATCGACTTGCGTTAGCTCGATGAACTCATTCGGTTTGTGGGCCTGGCTGATGTTGCCCGGGCCGCAAACGATCGAGGCGATTCCGGCTTCCTGAAAAAGGCCTGCTTCGGTGCCGTAGGAAACGGCTTCGCTCGAATTGCGGCCGGTCAATTGCTTGGCCAGCGCTTCGGCCGGGCAGTTCCATTGCGGGGTCAGCGGCGGCACCCGCGAGCGCGGGGTGGTTTCGATGTCGGCCTCAGGCGCTATGTGTCTCAGGGCCGGCAACACGCGGTCGCGGGCGTGAGCGTTAAAGCGATCCTCGATCTCGCTGTCGCTCGTCCCCGGCAGATAGCGGAATTCCCATTGGAAGCTGCAGTGGCGCGCGAGGATGTTGAGGGCCGTGCCGCCTTCGATCAGCGAGGTCTGCGTTGTGGTGTAGGGCGGGTCGAAGCGCTCCGACGGATCGCCGCGCTTGCGCATCTCCTCGGCGAGCGACCCTAGATACGCGATCATCTCGGCCGCGACCATCACCGCGTTGACGCCGCGATCCGTCTGGCTCGAATGCGCCTCACGGCCGGTGACGAGGGTGTGGAAGGAGCGAATCCCCTTGTGCGCGTTCACAACCTTCATGTCGGTCGGCTCGCCGATGATGGCGAGCTTGGGCCTTGGCACGTTGCGCACGATCTCCTCAATCATCGGGCGCACGCCAAGACATCCGACTTCCTCGTCGTAGGAGAGCGCAAAATGGATCGGCGTTTTGAGGCCGCGTTTCAAGAACTGCGGGACGAGTGCCAGCGCGATCGCCGAGAAGCTCTTCATGTCGGCCGTGCCGCGGCCCAGCAACCGTCCGTCCTTTTCGACAACGCGGAAGGGATCGGTGTCCCAGGGTTGATCGTCGACGGGCACGACGTCTGTGTGACCGGAAAGGATGATGCCGCCGGGCTCGTCGGGACCAAGGGTGACGAGGAGGCTCGCTTTTGTGCGCACTTCGTTGGGGATTCGACGCGGCTTGAGGCCGTAGCCCTCGAGATAATCCGCGACGAAATCGATGAGGCCCAGATTGGAGCCGCGGCTCGTCGTGTCGAAGGCGACGAGGCGCTCGATCATCTCGCGGGGGGTGTAGGTGGCGCCCATTGTGTCCTCCGGGCGCCTAGGTAATCCAATCCCCGCTCAGCCGTCGAGGCTCGACGTCGGATTGCCGATGATGGTGAGGAATTCGCGGCGGGTTAAGGGGTCCTTGCGGAAGGCGCCGAGCATTGTTGAGGTCACCATGGTGACGCCCGGCTTATGGACGCCGCGAGTGGTCATGCACTGGTGTTGTGCCTCGATGACGACGGCGACACCCTTCGGTTCAAGGATGCGCTGAATGGTGTTGGCGATCTGCGCGTTCATCTTCTCCTGAACCTGCAGCCGGCGGGCATAGCTTTCCACGACGCGAGCCAATTTCGAGATGCCGACGACACGATTGGTCGGGAGATAGCCGACATGGGCCTTGCCGATGATCGGCGCCAGATGATGCTCGCAGTGCGACTCGAAGCGGATGTCGCGGAGCACAATCATCTCGTCGTAGCCATCGACCTCCTCGAAGGTGCGTTTCAGGTAGTCTTCGGGATCTTCGTTGTAGCCTGCGAACCATTCTTCGTAGGCGCGAGCGACGCGTGCCGGAGTCTCGCGCAAGCCCTCGCGCGCCGGATCATCGCCGGCCCAGCGTAAAAGCGTGGCGATCGCCTCCTCCGCTTCCTCACGCGATGGGCGTGTCGATTCGACCAGTTTCGGCTTTGCTAGTTGCTTGCGACCGCCGTTCGCCATTCTCCAGCTCCTCGATCCCCGCGGGGCCCGTTGATTAACGCACGGAACCGCGTGTTAGATCAAAGGCCTCGAAAGCATGGATTCAATAGATGCTGCCAAAAATTGATTGGCAGGGCGGCCTTGACGAACCTGGCGGGTGCGCCCAAGCGCTAGTGAACTCGGCGCTCCTCGTGCGGACTGTCGAGCGGGAAGATCGGGATGTCGACCTGAAAGGCCTGGCCGTCCGCGGTCTGCATCTGGTAGGCGCCGAGCATCATGCCCGAGGGCGTCTCGAGCGGCGTGCCGCTCTTGTACTCGAAGGTCTCGCCGGGGCGGAGGATCGGCTGTTGGCCGACGACACCCGCGCCTTTGACTTCGATCGTCCGGCCATTGCCGTCGATGATGCGCCAGTAGCGGGCGCGCAGCTGGACGGTGTCGGGGCCGCCGTTCTCGATCAGCACGGTATAGGCCCAAAAGAAGTGATTGCTGTCAGGCGCCGACTGGTCGGGAAGGAAAGTCGGCTGCACCGAGACCGTGATCTGGCGCGTGGTCCGCTGGAACATGTTGCCCCCGTTCACCCCCTGAGCCGGCACGTTAACGTCGCCAGTCTCAGTCCCCATTTCCCGTTTCATCGTAATCTATCCGGACGTCCGTCTTCACCGAATTCGCAATGAAGCAATTTTCATGCGCAGCGCGATGAAGTTCGGAAATCTCCCGCGTTGATGGTTGACGTCTGCCCGAGAAGACAACTTTGGGCCGCAGTGTGACACGCCTGACCCAGTATCTGCCTTCCGGGTTTCTTTCCATTACCCCGAATGCTTCGTCGACGTAACTGTCAACGGTGTAGCGTTTTCGCGCAGCGATCGCGAGAAAGGTCAGCATGTGACATGAGGACAACGATGCGACAAAGGCTTCCTCCGGATTCGCGCGGTTCCTGTCGCCCTTGAACTCAGGGGCCGCGGACCAAGGAACCACTTCGCCGCCCGCGAATCTAACCTCGTGCGCGCGGTTGTAACTTTCGTAGGTGAAGGCAGGCGAGGTCCGTCGCCAGATCGTCGTTGCGCGGTATTCGTGTATGGCCCGTCTCCTAAAGCTGCTTGAGCGCTTGCACGAGGTCTTCTGTCAGGTCGGCGGGATCCTCAAGACCAACCGACAAGCGCATCATGCCCTCGGTCACGCCCAGTTCGGCACGCGCCTCAGGCGTCAGGCGATAGTGGGTCGTCGTCGCGGGATGCGTGATGAGCGACTTGGCATCGCCAAGGTTGTTCGAGATGTCGATCAGCTTCAACGCATTGGCGAAATGAAAGGCCGCGGCCTTGCCGCCGTCGATCTCGAAGGTGACGAGCGAGCCGCCGAGCCCCATCTGTGCGCGGGCCAAAGTCGCTTGCGGATGATCGGGGCGGCCGGGGTAGATCACGCGCGCGATCTTGCGTTCGCGCGCCAGCGCGTCGGCGACGGCGGCGGCGTGCTCGCACATCGCGCGCACGCGCAAGTCCAACGTTTCCAGCGCCTTTATCAGCACCCACGCATTGAACGGGCTCAAGCTAGGGCCGGTGTTGCGAATAAACGGGAGCAGATGATCGGCCAGGAATTTCTCGTCGCATAGAATGGCGCCGCCGAGGCAGCGGCCTTGACCGTCGATGTGCTTGGTCGCGGAGTAAACGACGATGTCGGCGCCATATTCAAGCGGCCGCTGCAGGACCGGGGTGGCAAAGACGTTGTCGACAATGAGCCGCGCGCCTGCCTTATGGGCGATCTCAGCCACCGCGCGCAGATCGATTACCTCAAGGGCTGGGTTGGCCGGCGTTTCGAGAAACAGCACCTTTGTCGTTGGAGTCACGGCTTGGCGCCAGGCTTCGAGATTTGTGCCGTTGACCAAGGTTGAGGCGATGCCGTAGCGCGGCAGGATGTCCTCGATCACGTAACGACAACCGCCAAACATCGCGCGCGAGGCGATCACGTGATCGCCTTGCTTGAGGTGACAGAGCAACGCCGCGGTGACGGCGGCCATTCCGGTTGCGGTCGCGCGCGCGGCCTCAGCCCCTTCGATGAGCGCCATGCGCTCCTCGAACATTGCCACCGTCGGGTTGCCGAAGCGGGAGTACATGTAGCCGGGCTCTTCGTTCTTGAAGCGCGCCTCGGCTTGCTCAGGGCTGTCGTAGGCATAGCCTGACGTCAGATACAGCGCCTCGGCCGTTTCCCCATTCGCCGAGCGCTTCAAGCCGCCCCGCACGAGGCGGGTCTTGAGGCCATAATTGCGGCCCGGTTCCAATTCGCCCATCGTCGGACACTCCAACAAAAAAGCCCCGGACCAGGGGACAATTCCCAGCCGGGGTCGGAGGTCACGCGACCCGGCCTTTTAGCTGCTTGTTTTACGTGGCCGCGAAGCCGGCCGGCTCAAATCACCACGTGGCGCGCAACTTAAGGGGCTGCTGCGGCCTGGTCAACGAACATGCCCTGTTGGGGACATTCCGCCGCGCCGCTTTGATCGGCGGTTGGGAAGGCCTAAAACTCAAGCCATGGCTAGTGGTTCGACTCTGTTCAGCGCCAACGATGACGCAGCCGAGAATGCGCGCGGCCATTCGACCGGGATTCTCCCGGCGGCGCATCTGAGGGGCATGATCCTACGCGGGCGCCTGCAGGCGCTGAAAGACATCGAGGATGCACAAATTCAGCCGGCAAGCCTCGACCTCAGGCTCGGGTCGCTCGCCTGGCGCATCCGCGCGAGCTTCCTCCCCGGGCCTGACGTCACCGTCAAGCAACGCATCGAACAGCTGGCGTTGCACCAGATCGATTTAGCGAAGGGCGCCGTGTTCGAAGCGGGGTGCGTCTACGTCGTGCCGCTCATCGAGAGCGTGGCGCTTCCCTATCGCGTGTCAGGGATCGCCAATCCGAAAAGCTCCACCGGCCGGCTCGACGTGTTCACGCGGTTGATCACAGACGGCGCGCGCGAATTCGATCGCATCGAGCCCGGGTATGAGGGTCCGCTCTATGCAGAGGTAAGCCCGCGCACGTTCTCGATCCTGGTGCGCGAAGGGTCGCGACTCAATCAATTGCGGTTGCGTCGCGGGTCGCCGCCGTTTTCGGACACCGAACTCAGGCGCTTGCAACAAGAAGAGGGGATCGTCGCGGGCGAAGCCGACATCGACGACGGCATAGCGCTGACTGTCGATCTCAAGGGCGCCGGGCGGAACGAGCTTGTCGGGTACCGCGCCAAGCGGCACGCGGGGCTCATCGATATCGACAAAGCGGCGGCCTACGACATCGCCGAGTTCTGGGAACCGATCCGCGCGCGCCAAGACTCAACAATGGTGCTCGACCCCAACGAGTTCTACATCCTGGCATCGCGCGAGGCGGTTTCGATTCCGCCTGAATACGCAGCCGAAATGGTGCCGTACAATCCGCTCGTCGGGGAGTTTCGCGTCCACTATGCGGGGTTCTTCGATCCCGG
>Ga0187892_10008077_pt1 | contig 14592 bp, 12 predicted proteins | sample MA1701073metaG_FD_139345 | JGI IMG/M metagenome (GOLD analysis project Ga0187892, IMG submission 139345) | Bio-ooze microbial communities from a basaltic lava cave in the Kipuka Kanohina Cave System on the Island of Hawaii, USA - MA170107-3 metaG ... | reverse complement strand
CGCCGCATGTCAAGTTGCTATCATCGCGCCATGCGCGTCGTGATCACCGGCGGCGCGGGCTTCCTCGGCTCGCACCTGTGCGACCTGTTCCTCGCGCGCGGCGACGAGGTCGCCGTCGTCGACAACCTCGTGACGGGCGACCGCCGCAACGTCGCGCAGCACGCGTCGAACCCGCGCTTCAGCCTTCTGGAGCACAACATCTCGACGCCGGTCGAGGTGCCCGGCCGCGTGGACGCCGTCCTGCACTTCGCGTCCCCCGCGAGCCCCGTCGACTACCTGCGCCTCAAGATCCAGACGCTCAAGGTCGGCTCGCTCGGGACGCTCAACGCGCTCGGCCTCGCGAAGGCGAAGGGCGCGCGCTTCCTGCTGGCATCCACGAGCGAGGTGTACGGCGACCCGCTCGTGCACCCGCAGCCCGAGACGTACTGGGGCAACGTCAACCCCGTCGGCCCGCGCGGCGTGTACGACGAGGGCAAGCGCTTCTCCGAGGCGCTCACGATGGCGTACCACCAGACGCACGCGATCCCGACGCGGATCGTCCGCATCTTCAACACGTACGGGCCGCGGATGCGCGCGAACGACGGCCGCGCCGTCTGCACGTTCATCGCCCAGGCGCTCGCCGGGCAGGACATCCCCGTGCACGGGGACGGCTCGCAGACGCGCAGCTTCTGCTACGTGAGCGACCTCATCGACGGCATCGTGCGGCTGCTCGAGTCGGACGAGACGATGCCGGTGAACATCGGCAACCCGATCGAGATCACGGTCAACCAGCTCGCGCGCGAGATCATCGAGCTGACCGGCGCGAAGAGCCGCGTCGTCTTCGTGCCGCGCATGCAGGACGACCCGTCGCAGCGCCGCCCCGACATCACGCGCGCCCGGACGATCCTCGCGTGGGAGCCGAAGGTGGACCGGCGGGACGGGCTGAAGCGGACGATCGACTACTTCAAAAGGGCGAATCTCGAATGACGAATCACGAATCCCGGGGACCGTTCCGTCGACGGCACTGCTCCGGCGATTCGAGATTCGCTCGCTACTCCTTGACCTCCTCGATCTCCTTGACCAGCTTGTCCTTCCGCGGGTCGATGTCCAGGTCCTCCTTCACCCGCGTGAAGATCGCCAGCTTGAGCGTCGAGCGCGGCACCACCGCCATGTAGTACTGCGGGCGCGTCGAGAAGTCGCAGCAGTCGTCCTCCTCGATGAGCATCCCGAAGAGGATCTCCTCCTTCGTCTTCCTCACCGCGTGCAGCGTCACGTGGTCGTACGTCACCGGCCCGAGGAAGCACGCCACCACCATGCTCTTGTCGAAGTCGACCTCCGGCGCGCGCTCCTTCTTCCCCGTGTGGCGCTGCCAGAGCTTGTGCCACGCCTCCGTGTCCGTCACGCGATGGTACTCCGCGGCGGTGATCTCCGTCTTCCCGCCCGCCCACTCCTTGTCGACCTTGAGCGTCTCGGGCTGGTCCTGCGCGTCCTGCGCGCCGGCGACGGCGCCCGCGAAAAGCAACGCGATGGCGAACCGCATGATTCCTCCTTTACGGACGCTGTTATTATATACATCGGTCGGCCCGATCGGTTAGCGAGCGAATTCGTTACCCGCTCCCCGGCGGGAACCGTCACAATCTGTGGGGGACGAATGATCCGGATTCTGGCCGCCGCAGCCATCCTCGCGCTCGCGCCGCAGGACTCCGACGTGGCCGCCAAGGTCCGCGGCTTCATTGAACAGGTCCGCTCCGAGGACCTCCAGGCCGCCGACGACGCCGTCCTCGGGATCGTGCGCCTGGGCCCCCCCGCGATCGAGCCGCTCAAGATCGAGATCGCGAAGGCCGCCGGCGACACGAAGTTCCGCCTCGAGGCCGCCCTCAAGCAGATCGAGCGCAACATCCGCCGCGAGCGCGCCATGGGCACGCCGATCCGCGTCACGCTCGCGCTCGACGACCGCCCCGTCGCCGACGCGGTCGCGGAACTCGCCCGGGCGAGCGGCCGCGCGATCGACGCGAAGGATCTTCCGGCCGGCAACGTCACGCTCAAGCTCGACCGCGCCACGTTCTGGGAGGCGCTCGACGCGCTCTGCAAGCGCCACGGCGGCGTCATGTGGCGCGTCCGCGGCCCGCGCGTCTCCGTCGAGAAGCGCCCCTACCGCGACATGCCCAAGAGCTTCCAGGGCAACCTCATCCTCTTCCTCGACGAGATGTCCGCCACGCAGTACGTCCAGACCGGCAACAAGTACGGCACCTTCAGCGTCAATGGGCAGCTGGCGTGGATCCAGGGGACGCGCCCGCAGCAGGCCAGCCTCGCCTTCGACGCCCTCGAGGACGACAAGGGCGTCGTCCTCACACGCCAGAACGAGGGCGGCGCCTTCTTCATCTCCTCGTCGGGCGTCGCCGGCGCGGAAACCGAACGCGACAACATCTCCCTGCCGCTCGCCTACTCGCATCGCACCCTTCCCGACGAGGCCGCCGAGAAGCTCGCCAAGTGCCGCGGCTCCGTGACGATCAAGTACGTGCTCGAGACGAAGCGACTGCTCAGCATCGCCAACCCCGGCACCGTCCGCGGCCAGATCCACGAGGCCGGCAAGGTGTCCGTCGCCGTCCAGGACCTCAAGGTAAGCGGGCGCGACGTCACGCTCCGCGTCGACGTCACCAGCCGCGACCACGCGGAAGTCAACACCGTCAAGCCCGGCGACTTCTGCATCGTCGACAGCAAGGGGGCCTCGCACGCCGCGCGCGGCAGCTCCCACGGGCGCAGCTCGATGTACGACGCGCAGGGCCTGTCGATCACGTCGCACTTCGGCCTGAACGTGACGCTGCCGGAGGGCGTCGAGGTGGCGTCGCTCGACTTCACGCGGCCGACCGACATCGAGGAGATCGTCGTCCCGTTCGACTTCAAGGACCTGCCGTTCAAATGACCACCGGATAACCACGGAGGCGCGGAGCCACAGAGTCCGACCCGGACCGGATCCACCGGGTCTGCGGAATCCTCCCAGAACAGGAGCTGGAAGTTGGTGCGGGCGCAACAGGCCGTGTCGGGGGTCGACTCCGTGTCTCTGTGTCTCCGTGGTTCTCTTCTCCGTGTTCTCTGGGGTGCCGTGGTCGCCTGCTCCGCGGTCCTCGCGCAGGACCCGCCCAAGCCCGACGCCCGCAAGCTCGTCGAGCGCATCACGCCCGCCGACCCGGCCGCGGCGTTCGACGCCATCGGGCGCCTCGCCGACCTGCCGGCCGCGGACGTCGAGGCGGCGGCCGCCGCGCTGCCGGAGGACGCCGCGTTCTACCGCAACGCGCTCCTGGCCGAGCTCAAAGTCGTCGCGAAGCTCGGCGACCGCTACCCGCGCGAGGCGCGCGTCTCCGTCGCCGCGAAGGACAGGATGCCCCGCGACATCCTCGCGGACATCCTGGACAAGTCGAAGGAGACCGTCGACTCCGGCTGGGCGTTCCAGGGCCCCGGCCAGCCTCCGATCTCGCTGCAGCTCGACGACGTCCCCTTCCTCGCCGCGCTCAAGGCGTTCTGCAAGGAGGCCAGCGTCCGCCTCCAGTCGCAGGTCGGCTCGCTCATGCTCTACCGCGGCGGAGGCGACCTCGGGCCGACCTTCCAGTTCCGCAACTACCTCCTCGTCGTCACGTCCGTGGTGCGCACGCGCCGCGTCGTCTTCGGCGCCGGAGAGAAGCGGACTCTGCTCATCTCCGCCACGCTCATGTGCGACGCGCGCTCCGGGACGATCGGCGTCGCCCGCCTCGAGTCGGCGGAGGCGGTCGACGACAAGGGGCGGCGCTTCGAGTCCGCGCCGGAGGACAGGGAGGAGGCGCCCGCGGACGACCTCCCCGAGGCGGCGCCGAACGCGCAGCTCCCGCTCACCCTCTCCATTCCGCTGAAGCCCCCGGAGAAGGGCGTCGACAAGATCGCGCGCCTCCGCGGCTCGTTCAGCGCGCTCCTCCCCTCCGCGACGAGCCGCTTCACGTTCTCCGAGAAGCTCGAGAAGGGGACGAAGCAATCGGACGACCACTTCGAGGTCGAGATCGAGCGCGCGGCGACCGTCAACCGGCAGACGACCGCGGTGCTGCGCGTGAAGCCGAAGGGGGACATGCGCGCCTTCCTGAAGCTGCCGGTGCAGATCCTCGCCAAGACGAAGGACGGGCCGCTGCGCCCGTGCTGGACGAGCGGGCGCGTCGCGAAGACGGAGGTCGAGTACACCGCGCAGCGCTACGCGACCGGCGAGGAGCAGATGCAGGGGCGCGCGAACGAGATCGAGTCGGTGACGCTCCTCGTCCACCGCGCGTGCGACGAGCGCGTCGTGTGGTTCGAGCTGCGCGACATCCCGGTGGAGTAGCCATGGCCCTGCTGATCGCGTGCGTCCTGATGCAGGACGCGGACGTCGCGAAGCGCGTGCGCGCGCTCACGGAGCAGCTGAAGGCGGACGAGCTGCAGGCGGCCGACGAGGCGCTCGCGGCGCTCGTGAAGCTCGGCCCGCCCGCGCTGCCCGCCATCCGCGCGGAGGCGGCGAAGGCGGACGGGGACGTCAAGCTCCGCCTCGAAAGCGCGGTGGCGCAGATCGAGCGCGCCGTGCGCCGCGAGAAGGCGCTCGGCAAGCCGGTCGCCGTCTCGCTCAAGGCGGACGCGCGGCCGCTTGTCGACGTGCTTACGGAGCTGCGGAACCACAGCGGACAGCCGATCGACTGGCGCGACCTGCCCGACGGGAAGGTGACGGTCACGCTCGACAAGGCGGGATTCTGGGAGGCGCTCGACGCGGTCTGCCGCGCGCACGGGGGCGTCCTGTGGGGCGTGAAGAGCGAGCGCCTGGCGGTCGAGCGCGCGCCCTACCGCACGCGGCCGACCGTCTTCGCCGGCAACGCCGTGTTCTGGCTCGACTCGCTCGCCACGACCGCCACGGCCGGCGAGGGCTCGCTGGCCATCCGCGGCGGCGCGGCGACGACCGCCGGGTCCCGCCCCCGGTGGCTCGCGCTCACGTTCGACGCGCTCGAGGACGACAAGGGCACGCCCTTCATCGACGCCGAGGGCGGTCCCGAGTGGGCCGTCGGGCCGCCCGCGCTCGCGCAGCAGATCGATTACACCGCGGGCGTGCTCCCGAACGAGGCGGCGGAGAAGCTGGCGAAGTGCCGCGGCGCGCTCCGGCTCACGTACGTGCTCGACACGAAGAAGCTCCTGTCGCTGGGCATCGACAAGGCGCGCGGTGCCGCGCACGCCGCCGGCGACGCGTCGGTCACGGTCCGGGACATCGACGTCGAGGGGCGGCGCGTGACGATGAAGGTCGAGGCCGCGCGCAAGGGAGCAGCCTTCTCGGAGCTCGACGCGAGCTGGGTGATCGTCGACCGCGACGGAAAGACGCACCTCGGGCGTCCCGAAGTGGTCGACGCCGCCGCCCAGGAGGATGACGCCGGCGGCCGAACCGTCGAGACGTACTCCGTGACGTGGACGCTCGGCGCCAAGGAGGAGGCGGCGGCCTTCGAAATCGTCGTGCCGTCCGAGTTCGAGGAGCGGTTGATCCCCTTCGACTTCCAGGGGCTGCCGCTGAACGGGGAGCCCGCGAAGCCGGCCGCCCGCGCCGCGGAGCCCGGCCCGCGGACGTCGTTTCGCGAGGTCGCCCGCATCGTCGACCTCACGCGCGCCGAGGCCGAGAAGGCGGCGGCGGGACTGCCGGCGTTCTACCGCGATGCCGTGCTCGACGACCTCAAGGCGCGCGAGCGGCTCGGCGACCGCTTCGGCCGCGACGCGCGGATCTCGATCGACGCGAAGGCGGACTCCGTGGACCGGGTGATCAACGCGCTGAAGCGGGGCTCCGGCATCCCGATCAACGCCGAGGAGCCGCAGGACGTGCAGGCCGCGCGGATCACGCTCAAGCTCGACGACGTGCCGCTCATGGAGGCGCTCGCCGCGGTCTGCCGCGAGGCGAAGCTCACGCCGTTCATGGCGAACGACTCGATCGCGTGCGTCTACGACTCGCTCGGCTTCGCGGCGACGTCCGCCTACAGGGACTTCCTCGTCGTGCTGCAACCCATCGAGCGCGCGTGGGAGACGGACTTCGGCGGCTCCTCGCGCGGACGCTTCGGCGTCCAGTTGGTGCTCATCCGCCGCCCCGAGACGCCGATCGTCGGCATCGGCGGCGTCGAGCTCGTCGAGGCGGCCGACGACAAGGGACGGGCGCTGGAGCGGACGAAGCCGCCGTGGGAGGCGGAGCCGGAGGCGACGACGGTGTGGAACGCGGGCGAGGGGCATCTCCCGCGCCTGTTCCTGACGTGGCCCGGGCGCGACGCGTCGAAGATCGCCCGCCTGCGCGGGTCGGTCGCCGTCCGCTTCGCCCTGGAGACGAGCCGCTTCGAGTTCGCCGCGCCGAAGGAGGGCGAGCAGCGCGCGGACGACCACTACGAGCTGACGGTGACGGGCGCAGGCGGGACCGGATTCGCGGTGCGGGTGAAGCCGAAGGGGGGCATCGAGGAGCTGAAGAAGGCGCCCGTCGAGCTGCGCGTGCGGATGAAGGGCCTCGACGAAGCGATCACGTATGCGAGCGTCCATCCGGAGGAGGCTGCGATCATCTACCTGGTGCCGGTGCCGGTGGACGACGAGGGGCATGCCGCGGGCGTAGTGGAGTCGGCGGAGGTGCTCATCCACCGGACGACGGTCGAGCGGAAGATCCGGTTCGAGTTCGTGGACGTTCCGCTCAAGTAGGCTTGAAACCGTACCCTCCCGAGGAGTAGATTGTCGTTGTCTGACGAGGAGGGGTTTGTGCGGCGGGGGAAGGAACCGTTCGGCCAGGTCGCCGTGCGCAAGGGCTTCGTGACGCAGCCGCAGGTCCAGTGCGCGCTGAACGCGCAGCGGCTGCTGGGAGTGCGCGGCGAGAAGCACAAGCTGATCGGGCTCGTCATGCTGGAGCTCGGGCTGCTCGGCACGACCGAGCTCATCGCGGTTCTGCAGGAGCTGAGCCGGCCGGCGCACTCGACGACGAGCGTGCCCGTGCCGATCGTGGCGCTGCGCCTGCGCCGCTGACCGTTCACCGTTCGACCGTTCGCCGTTGAACCGTTCGGGTCGCGGCGCGGAGCGGATCGTCTGCGTTGATCGAACGGTGGAACGGTGGAACGGTCGAACGGTCGAACGGTCGAGCGGTTGAGCGGTTGAGCGGTCGAGCGGTTGAACGGCTTGGTCGAACGGTTGAGCGGTTGAGCGGTTGGGCGGTTTAACGGTCAGACAGCGGGCGCGAACTCGCCGGGCATGACGCTGACGACGGCGCGGCGCGGCGCGGCCCACGACAGCGCCTTCCGGCAGGGCCAGCGCTCGCCGGACTCCGGCCCCTGCACCGTATGCCCGTCCGCGATCACGTCCCCCCGCTCGTAGAGGTAGCGCGCCACCGAGTAGAGCACGGCCGCGACCCGCCCCGGTGAGCACCGCTCGAAGTGGCACTGCACGTCGGGCAGGCCGAACGCGCCGAGCCCGACCGTGTCCATCAGCGTCTGTGTCCGCCCCTCGACACGGAACATCCGCACGTTCACCGCGGCCGCGAAGAGCGCGTCCCCGCCCGCGACCGCCGTGAAGAGATCCTCCGGCTTCACGACGCGCTGCGACGGCAGCCAGTGGACCGCCTGCGCGGGGGCGAGCCTGTGGACCGCCGCGACGAGCCCGTGCATCAGGTCGAGCCGCTCCGACCGGTCGAGCCCGGCGGCGAGCATGTCGCTCAGCGCGAGCGCCGCGCGGCATCGCGACGCCACCGCGCGCCCCTCCGGCCAGGCCCACGTCTGCGAGAGCGCCGCGGCGAGCTGCGGGTCGCCCTGCCGCAGCTCCACCGGCAGGATCGAGCACTGCACCGGCGCGGAGCCGCCCTTGAACGGCACGCGGTGGTTCGGGTGGTAGAACGCGAGCGACTCGCCGTCCGCCTCGAGCGGCGCGACCGCGCCGAAGCGCTCCCGCAGCGCCGACAGGACGTCCGCCTTTTTCAGCTCCGCCGGAGCGGTCAGCAGCAGCTGCACCGTGTACGGGCACGACGCGCCGCGCTGCGCCTGCATCTCCAGGTAGGAGCCCACGCAAAGGCGAGTATACCCCTCCCTGATGCGTTATGCGTGATGCGTGATGCGCGCCGCGCTATAATCCGCGCCCGATGCGCCCTCTCCTCCTCCTCGGGCTCCTGGCGGCCGCCTGCGGCGGCCCGAGGCGCGAACCGACGCGCCCCGCCCCCGCGCCCACGACCGAGCAGGTCGTCCCCGCGGGCCCGCAGTCGAAGGACGACCACGTCGTCGCCTTCGTCAACGGGCGCCCGGTGACGTGGCGCCAGGTCGCCGAGCGCGCGATGAACCTCGGCGGCCGCCAGCTCATCGACCAGTACGTCCACTGGATGCTGCGGCAGGATTTCCTCCGCACGAACGGCATCTCCTCCACGCCCGCCGACCTGCGGGCGCGGGCCAAGGGCATCGTCGACCAGGCGCGCCGCACCCAGGGCGACGCCAAGGTCGACGCCGCCCTCAAGCAGGAGGGCCTCACGGAGGCGCAGTACATCGACCGCTTCGTCGCCGACCCGCTGTTCGCCGAACGCTTCCTCACCGAACTGGCCCTCGTCTACGCGATGTTCGTCGAGGCCACCATTGAAGTCGACACGGTCGCCTTCACGGAGGAGGCCGACGCGGAGGGCGTGGCCTCGCGGCTCAAGAACGGCGCGGACCTCGCCAGGGCGGTCGAGGGGCTCGGGAGCACGACGCGCGGCCGCATCGTGCAATGGCCGCGCCGCCGCGTCGCCCGCGGCTACCTCCCGTCCTCGATGGCGCACCTCGAGCAGCGGCTCTTCGCGATGAAGGAGGGGGAGTCGACCGGCCTCGAGCGCACGCCGGGCAACCTGCTGATCATCGCGCGCATCGCGAGCGTCCATCCGGCCGCGGCCGCGCCGTTCGCGCAGGTGCGCGACAGGGTGATGGAGGAGATCCTGCGGTCGCCGCCCGGCGACGAGCAGATCCGCCTGTGGACCGAGCGCCTTTTCCGGGGGAGCAAGATCCAGTATGAAGAGCGGTACTCGCAGCGGAAGGAGTGACGGCGCGATGCGCGACTTCCGCGCCCGTCGCGTCGTGGAACTGCCGGTGTCCGGCATCCGCAGGTTCTTCGACATCGCGGCGACGATGAAGGACGTCATCTCGCTCGGCATCGGCGAGCCGGACTTCGTGAGCCCCGCGCCCGTCATCAAGGCGGGCATCGAGTCGCTCGAGCGGGGCGAGACGCACTACACGTCCAACCACGGCATCCTGGAGCTGCGCGAAGCGGTCGCGGAGCAGATCCGGAAGCTCTACGGCGTGCGCTACGACGCGAAGACCGAGATGCTCATCACGGTCGGCGTGTCGGAGGCGCTTTATCTCGCGCTGATGGCGACGCTCAATCCGCGCGACGAGGTCATCGTCCCGCAGCCGTGCTTCGTCTCGTACGTGCCGGAGGTCGTCTTCGCCGGCGGCGTGCCGGTGACGGTGGACTCGCGGGCGTCGGACGGCTGGCAGGTCCGGCCGGCGGACGTCGAGCGCGCGATCTCGAAGCGGACCCGGGCGATCCTGATCAGCTACCCGTCGAATCCGACCGGCGCCGTCGCGTCGCGGGAGACCCTGCTCGAAGTCGCGCGGATCGCGCGGAAGCACGACCTGCTGGTGATCTCCGACGAGATCTATGACCGCCTCGTCTACGGCGTGGAGCACGTCTGCTTCGCGTCGCTGCCCGGCATGCGCGAGCGGACGGTCACGCTGAGCGGCTTCTCGAAGGACTACGCGATGACCGGCTGGCGCATCGGCTACGCCGCCGCGCCGGCGCCGATCCTCGCCCAGATGGCGAAGGTGCACCAGTACACCATCATGAGCGCGCCGACGCCCGCGCAGCGCGCCGCGATCGAGGCGCTCCGCAGCGGCGAGCCGTTCGTGCGCGACATGGCGGCGGAGTACGACCGGCGCCGCCGCCTGATCGTCGGCGGCTTCAACCGGCTCGGGCTTACGTGCGCCGACCCGCGCGGCGCGTTCTACGCCTTCCCCGCGATCGCCGCGTCGGGACTCGACGAGAACGCGTTCGCGGAGCGGCTGCTCCAGGAGGATCACGTCGCCGTGGTGCCGGGGAGCGCGTTCGGGCGCTGCGGGGCGGGCCACGTCCGCTGCTCGTACGCCACGGCGACCGGGAAGATCGAGGAGGCGCTGCGCCGGATCGAGCGGTTCCTCGCGAAGCTCCAGGCGGAACCCGGGGCCGCTCGCGCGCCCGTACGACGGGCCGTCCGCGGCTAGGAGCGCGTCGGGCGAAGCCGGCGGACACGCGGTTTCGCGTATCAAGGATCAAGTTTCACGTCGTCCTCGGTTGATGCCTGAAACGTCACACCCGTGACCGCGGGTTCAATCCGCCTCAGACCCGACGCACGAATTCGCATCGAAAATGGTTGACAGGAAACGCTCCGGGTAATACATTTTTTCATCCGAACTTTCGGGAAAGACGTACGTCTAATAGACCGGACATGACCAAGACGATCCAGAAAACCATCAGCATGCCGTGCCACCCCCGCTTCCTCAACGAGGTGCGCACGCTGCTGAACGAAGCCCTGACCGAGGCGAACGTCGGCAGGCACGAGAAGGACCTCATCGTGCTCGCGATCGACGAGGCGGTCAGCTCCATCGTCAAGTACGCCAAGTTCAAGGGGTTCGAGAACGAGATCTCCCTCACCATCGACATCAACGACGTGCGCTTCAAGGCCACGCTCGTCGATTCCCTGAACGTCTACGACTTCAACTTCAACGGCGGCCAGAGCGAGTCGCAGATCGCCGCCCGCATCGAGCAGGAGCGCTCGTACACGCTCGGCATCTTCCTGATGCGCCAGATCATGGACGAGATCACCTACACCTACAAGAAGGGCTTCCAGAACGAGCTGGAGCTCATCAAGTTCCTGTAGTCCCTGTCCGCCCCTTCCCCTAAGCTCACTGCCGTGGAGACCCTCCATCTCGCCGCCTGGGTCTTTATGGGCGCCGCCCTCGGCGCCGGGCTCATCGGCCTCCTCGCCGTCCGCGCCGTCGCCGCCGAGCGGCGCCGGGTCCAGGACCTCGCCCGCCGCGCCCGCGACGAGGAGCAGGCCGCGCTCCTCGGCCAGGTCGCCAGCGGGCTCGCCCACGAGATCCGCAACCCGCTCTCGACGCTCTCCATGAACCTCCAGCTCCTCCGCGAAGACTGGGCCGACCCCGCCTCCGAACGCGAGCAGCGCGCCGCGCGCCGCCTCGACACCATCCTGCGCGAGATCGAGCGGCTCGACCGCGTGCTCGAGGACCTCCTCCGCTTCAGTGCCGGCCACCGGCTGCGGCTCGATCGCGTCGACGTCAACCGCGTCGTCGACGAGCTGCTCGACTTCTGCGCGCCGCAGGCGGAGAAGGCGCGCGTCCGCATCGCGCGCGCCCTCGCCCCGTCGCTCCCGCCGGTCGAGGCCGACGCGAACCTCCTGCGGCAGGCGATGCACAACCTGCTCGTCAACGCCCAGCAGGCGATGCCCGACGGCGGGGAGATCTCGGTCCGCACCGCTGCCGCCGGAGGCGCCGTGCGCGTCGCGGTCGCCGACACCGGCCCGGGCATCCCGCGCGAGAACCTCGACCGCATCTTCAACCTCTACTTCAGCACCAAGCCCGGCGGCACCGGGCTCGGCCTCCCGATGGCGAAGAAGATCGTCGACGAGCACCGCGGCACGATCTCCGTCGAGAGCGAGCCGGGCCGCGGGACCACCTTCACCGTCTCGCTCCCGGCGCTTGACGGGCGCCCGTGATGCCGACACGATAGGGCCGCGATGCCGGACAAGACGAAGGTCCTCGTCATCGACGACGACCGCGGGCACGCCGAGGCGGCCGCCGAAAGCCTCGAGCGCGCCGGTTTCCAGTGCCGCCTCGCCTTCAGCGGCGGCGAGGGCGCCCGGCTCGTGGAGTCCGAGGAGTTCGACATCGTGCTCACCGACCTCGTCATGGGCGACGTCTCCGGCATCGAGGTCGTCCGCCGCGCGAAGGCGCGCTCGCCCGACACGCAGGTCGTCGTCATGACCGGCTACCCGTCGTACGACACCGCCGTCGAGGCGCTCGAGGAGGGGGCGTACGACTACATCGACAAGCCGGTGAACCTGCAGGTGCTGCGCGCGAAGCTGCGCAAGGCGGCCGAGAAGCAGAGGCTCGTCCGCTCCAACGAGGACCTCCGCCGGCAGCTCGACAAGCGCTACGGCTTCGAGGGGATCCTCGGCAACGGCGCGCGGATGCAGCGCGTCTTCGACACGATGCGGCAGGTCGCCCCCTCGACCGCGAGCGTCCTGATCCTCGGCGAGAGCGGCACGGGCAAGGAGCTCGTCGCGCGCGCGATCCACGTCAACAGCCCCCGCCGCGGCCGCCACCTCGTCCCCCTCAACTGCGCCGCCCTCTCGGAGAGCATCCTCGAGAGCGAGCTGTTCGGGCACATGAAGGGATCGTTCACCGGCGCGACGTACGAACGCAAAGGGCGCTTCGAGTACGCTTCGGGCGGCACGCTCTTCCTCGACGAGATCGGAGACCTCCCGCCTGCGACCCAGGTCAAGCTCCTGCGCGTCATCGAGAACCGCGAGATCATCCGCGTCGGCTCGAACGACCCGATCAAGGTGGACGTGCGCCTTGTTTCGGCCACCAACCGCGACCTCGCCGCGCTCGTCGGGCAGGGCGTGTTCCGCGAGGACCTCTACTTCCGGCTCAAGGTGGTCACGATCGAACTGCCGCCCCTGCGCGAGCGGCTGGAGGACCTCCCCATCCTCGTGCAGGCGTTCCTCAAGGAGTTCGCCGGGGCCCACCACAAGGCGGTGCACTCCATCTCCCCCGCCGCCATGCAGGCGCTCGCCGCCTACCGCTGGCCCGGGAACGTGCGGCAGCTCCGCAACGCCGTCGAGTGCATGGTCGTCATCACGCGGGGCGACACCCTCGAGATCGGGGACGTGCCCGACTACGTGCGCGCGCAGCCGGAGGAGGACTCCGACGAGCCGGGCCTCGCCGCCGCCGGCTTCAACATCGACGACAAGGAGAAGGAGCTGATCCGCCAGGCGCTCGCCGTCGCGGAAGGCAACCGCGAGAAGGCCGCCGCGATGCTTGGCATCGGCGAGCGGACGCTGTACCGGAAGATCAAGCGATATGGACTGTCGTGACCGTCGGACGAACTGACCACGGAAAACTCCCATGCCCCGCTTCACGATATCCCAGCACGCCGGCTCCGCCGAAGGGGAGCACTTCGACCTGTTCCTCGCGGTGGAGTCCACGCTCAAGACGTGGCGCCTCCAGCGGACGATCTTCGACGCGCCGCAGCCGGCCACGCGCATCGACGACCACCGCCTCCAGTACCTCGACTACGAAGGGCCGGTCACGAAGAACCGCGGGACGGTCAAGGTCTGGGACACCGGGGAGTACGCGACCGACCTCTGGACCGACGCGCGCGTCCTCGTCGCCGTCCGCGGCCGCCGGCTGAGGGCCCGCCTGCGCCTCGACGCCGTCAAGCCGGGCGATCCGAACGCCTGGCTCATCGCGGACGCCTCCCTGCAGGTGCGCAAGCTCGCCACCGCCCTCCTGCGCGAGTCGGTCATCGACGCCGCGCCGACCGACGCGCTGGCGCCGCTCGCCATCGCGCTGTCGGCCGAGGAGCGCTCGATCCTCGGGGCGGTCGACGCCTACGCGAAGGGGCGCGACGTGAAGTGGGAGAAGGTCGCCGCCGATCCCGCCCTGCGCGACCGCATCGCCGCCGAGCGCGCGAGGTGGCGCCATCCGTGGCTCGAAGCGGCCGCCGCGCACGCCACGCGGCTCGAGGAGATCGCCCGGTCGCTCATCCAGGGCCGGGCGTAGCACCGTTCGACCGTTCTGCCGTTCGACCGTTCAACCGCTCCCCTGCGAGCTCTGCGGTTCACGAAGCCGGTTCTCGGGCACGCGCCGGCACCGGAATGAGCGAAAGGTGCTGGCCACGCCGCCCATTCTTCAAGTCCTTTCCGTGTCTTCCGTGGATTCCGTGATTCCCGTGGTGAACCCTCCGGGGATGTCGTGCGCCAACGATGTTGCGGCCTGCAGCCCCGGGGGTCCCTGCGCTCCGATCTTCGATCTTTGATCTTCGATCTTCGATTTCGCGGTTAGAATGCGGGCATGCTCCTCCTCCTCTCCCTCGCCTTCGCCTGCCAGGACATCGACGCGAAGATCGAGTCGGCCGCGTCGGAGTTCGCCGCGTCGCTGACCGAAGCGCAGCGGTCGACCCTCGTCCAGCCGTACGAGCACGCCCAGCGCGACCAGGAGCTCTTCTTCCCGGGCAAGCGGCCCGGCCTGAAGATCGGCGCGCTCGCGGAGAAGCCGCGCGCGCTCCTGGAGGCCGCCATGAAGCTCTTCCTCTCCGAGGAGGGCTGGAAGCTCTGCGAGGCGATCGCCGCGCAGGGCGGGGGCAGCCGCTCGCTCGGCGACTACTGGGTCACCTTCTTCGGCGCCCCCGGCCAGGGCAAGCCGTACGCGTGGCGCGTCGCCGAGCACCACCTCACGGTCCTCCACGTGACCGTCGATCCCAAGGACCCCGCGCGCTTCGGCCCCATCCTCCTCGGCGCGAACCCGCCGACGCTCTTCAAGGCGCACGAAGACGCGGCGCTCG
>Ga0187892_10008075_pt1 | contig 14595 bp, 10 predicted proteins | sample MA1701073metaG_FD_139345 | JGI IMG/M metagenome (GOLD analysis project Ga0187892, IMG submission 139345) | Bio-ooze microbial communities from a basaltic lava cave in the Kipuka Kanohina Cave System on the Island of Hawaii, USA - MA170107-3 metaG ... | reverse complement strand
GCCCAAGGAGCCCGAGCCCGCGAAGCCGCCCGGCAGCTTCTCCGACTCACTGCTCGCCGACCTCGATTCGTTCACCACGCGCGACGAGCAGGAGTCGAAGGAGCGCGAGGAGGCCGAGCGCAAGGCGAAGGAGGAGGCCGCGCGCCGGGCGCGCGAGGCCGAGGAGCGCCGGCAGAAGGAGGAGGCCGAGCGCCAGGAGCGCGAGGAGAAGGAGCGGGTCAAGCGCGAGGCCGCCGAGCGCAAGGCGAAGGACGAAGCCGAGCTGCGGGAGCAGGCGGAAAAGGAGAAGCAGCGCCTCGAGGACGAGGAGGAGAAGCGCAAGAAGGAAGCCGAGGAGCGCGAGAAGAAGGCGAAGCGGGACGAGGTGCTCGCGGCGAAGGCCGAGCGCGCGCCGAGCTCGTTCGAGCAGGACGCGGCCTTGCGCTCGAGGCGCGAGCGCGAGCTCGCGGCCAGGCCCCGGGCCGGCGCCGCGGCGCGCGAGGCGCGGGAGAAGACCGGCTGGGGCAAGCCGATCGCCATCATCCTGTTCCTGGCGCTGCTGGTCGGCGTCGGGGTCGCGCACATCATGCCGATCGACGTCGAGCCCTACCAGGCCGCCGCGAGCGACGCGCTGCGCCGCCCGGTCACGATCCGCTCGGCCAACCTGTCGCTCGTCACCGGGCTGCAGGTCAAGCTGCACGACGTCACGGTCGGCGGCGTCAAGGTGGGCGAGGTGCGCGCCTACCCGGAGCTCGATGCGCTGACCGGCCCGCGCAAGAGCTTCAGCCGCATCGAGATCGAGGGCATGAAGCTCGAGCAGGAGGCGCTCGGCGAGGCGCTGTTCGCGCGCGTCAAGTCCGACAACTTCAGCGTCGGCCGGATCGTGCTGCGCAAGCTCGAGCTGACCGGGCCGCTCGCCCTGCCCAAGCCGCTCGACGCCGAGCTGGTGCTCGACGCGGAAGGCGCGCTGCGCGCGGGCGAGGTGCGCGGGCCGCAGGCGCTGCTCCTCAAGCTCACCGCCAAGGGGAGGGTGATCGAGTACGAGCTCGAGTCCTCCAGCTTTACCGTGCCGTTCGCGCCCGACGTGTCGCTCGCCGGCTTCAAGGCGAGGGGCAGCGCGACGCAGCAGGCGGCGAGCGTCGACGAGTGGGACGGCGAGATCCTCGGCGGGAGGCTGTCGGGCAACGCCAACGTGCGCTGGGGCGACAACTGGATCGTGGACGGCGCGCTGACCGCGCGCAACATCACCGCCGCGGTGTTCGCGCCGGCGCTGCTGTCCGAGGGCAGGGGCGAGGGCAGCGGCAAGTTCTCGATGCGCGGCGCCGATCCGGGCAAGCTCGGCAACGCGGCGCGGCTCGACGGCAGCTTCACGGTGACGCGCGGCGTGCTCGGCAGCATCGACCTGTCGCGCGCGATCCAGACCGGCGGCAAGCAGGCCAGCGGCCGCACCCAGTTCAGCGAGATGAACGGCCAGGGGACCTACGACCGCGGCGCGGTGGCGTTGCGCAGCGTCACGATCAACGCCGGCCAGCTCAACGCCGGCGCGAGCGCCGACATCTCGCAGAGCGGCGCGCTGTCGGGGCGCATCGTCGCCGACGTCAGGATCGCGCAGCAGCAGCTGCGCGCCACCCTGAACCTCGCCGGCACGCTGAAGGAGCCACAGGTCAAGAACTAGTGCCACGCATCGTCCAGCTCCGAGGCCCGCGCGCGCTGTCGGAGTCCCGCCTCGCCAAGCTGCTCGCATCCCTGAAGAAGCTCGACCCCGGCGTGCGCTCGGTCGCCGCCGAGCACCGCTACTTCGCCCAGACCGACGGCGAGCTCGCGCCCGCCGCTCGCCGCCTGCTCGAGCGGCTGCTCGACGACGGCGCGCCCCTGCCGCCGCAGGCCCAGGGGGCGCTCCACCTCGTGGTGCCGCGCCTCGGCACGGTCTCGCCCTGGTCCTCGAAGGCGAGCGACATCGCCCGCAACTGCGGCCTGGCGCAGGTCAGGCGGATCGAACGCGGTACGGCCTTTTACGTCGACTCGAATCACCCCGGCATTGCCGCGCTCCTCCACGACCGCATGACGCAGACCGTGCTGCGCTCCTTCGACGAGGCGGCGAGGCTGTTCGAGCAGGTGCCGCCGCGGCCGCTGCGGCATGTTGCGGATATCAGGAAGGCGAACCGGGAGCTCGGCCTCGCGCTGAGCGACGACGAAATCGGCTATCTCGAAAGCGCGTACCGCGAGATGGGCCGCGATCCCACCGACACCGAGCTCACCATGTTCGCGCAGGCGAACTCGGAGCACTGCCGGCACAAGATCTTCAACGCCGACTGGATCGTCGACGGCGCGCGCCAGGCGCAGTCGCTGTTCGCGATGATCCGGCACACGCACGCGGCCAGCCCGCAGGGCACGGTGCTCGCCTATTCCGACAACTCCGCGATCATCGAAGGACGCAGCGCCAGCAGGTTCTTCCCGGGGGAGAACGGCGTGTACCACCGCCACCCTGGCCTGGTGCATTCCGTCATCAAGTGCGAGACGCACAATCACCCCACCGCGATCTCGCCTTTCCCCGGCGCGGCCACCGGCGCCGGCGGCGAGATCCGCGACGAAGGCGCGACCGGGCGCGGCGCCAAGCCCAAAGCGGGCCTGGTCGGCTTCACCGTGTCGCACCTGCGCATCCCCGGGCACGAGTGCCCCTGGGAGCAAGCCGACCCCGGCAGGCCGGCACGCATCGCCGGCGCGCTCGACATCATGCTCGAGGGGCCGATCGGCGCCGCGGCGTTCAACAACGAGTTCGGCCGGCCCAACCTGTGCGGCTACTTCCGCACCTTCGAGTGGCAGGACCGCGGCTACCACAAGCCGATCATGCTCGCCGGGGGCGTCGGCAACATCAGCGCCGCGCACGCCCGGAAGGAGGCCGTTCCCCCGGGCAGCCTGCTGATCCAGCTCGGCGGCCCGGGGTTCGCGATCGGCATGGGCGGCGGCGCCGCGTCCTCGATGGGGGCGGGGGCGAACATCGAGGACCTCGACTTCGACTCGGTGCAGCGCGACAACGCCGAGATGCAGCGGCGCGCGCAGGAGGTGCTCGACCGCTGCTGGCAGCTCGGCGCGGCCAACCCGATCCTGTCGATCCACGACGTCGGCGCCGGCGGCCTGTCGAACGCCCTGCCCGAGCTCGCGCACGGCGCCGGGCGCGGCGCGCGCCTCGAGCTGCGCGCGATCCCCTCCGAGGACGGCGGCATGTCGCCGCGCGAGATCTGGTGCAACGAGGCCCAGGAACGGTACGTTTTGGCAGTTTCAAGCAAGGACTTGGACCTTTTCCGGAAGATATGCGAGCGGGAACGCTGCCCGTTCGCGGTTCTTGGCACCGCGACCGCCGATCGCCGCCTCGTGGTCTCGGATGGGAAGCTCGGGGATACGCCGGTCGACGTCGAGCTCGCGATGATCCTCGGCAAGCCGCCGAAGATGCTGCGCGACGTGAAGCGCGTGCGTCGCGAGACGCCCGCGCTTTCGCTCGGCGAGGTCAGCGTCGCCGCGGCGGCGATCCGCGTGCTGCACCACCCGGCGGTCGCGAACAAGACTTTCCTCGTGTCGATCGCCGACCGCACGGTCGGCGGGCTGTGCGCGCGCGACCCGTTCGTCGGGCCATGGCAGGTGCCGGTGGCCGACTGCGCCGTCACGCTGCTCGACTACGAGGGCTACGCCGGGGAAGCCTTCGCCATCGGCGAGCGCACGCCGCTCGCGCTCATCGACGCCCCAGCCTCCGGCCGCATGGCCGTCGGCGAGGCCCTTACGAACATCGTCTCGGCGGGAACGGTTTCTCTCTCCAGCGTAAAACTGTCCGCCAACTGGATGGCGGCCGCGGGCCATCCCGGCGAGGACGCGGCGCTCTACGACACGGTGAAGGCGGTCGCGCTCGGGCTCTGTCCGGCGCTCGGGGTGTCGATCCCGGTCGGCAAGGATTCGCTCTCGATGCGCACCGCGTGGGGCGGGAAGGAAATCGTGGCGCCGCTCTCGCTCGTGGTCTCGGCGTTCGCCCCGGTCGCCGACGCGCGCGCGGTGTTGACCCCGCAGCTGCGCACCGATGCGGGCGACACCGAGCTCGTGCTCGTCGACCTCGGCCGCGGCAGGAACCGCCTCGGCGGCTCGATCCTGGCGCAGGTGTACTCGCAGCTGGGCGACGAATGTCCCGACGTGGACGATCCTGCGCTTCTGAAGGGGTTTATTTCCGTGATGGCCGAGCTTCGCCCCCTGGTGCTTGCCTATCACGACCGCTCGGACGGCGGGCTGTTCGTCACGCTGTGCGAAATGGCGTTCGCCGGGCATTGCGGCGTGACGCTCAGCCTCGACGCGCTCGCGTTCGACGCCGCGGCGAACGACGTCGACGCCTTCAAGCGCGACGCCGAGGAGCAGCTCGCCGGGCGCATGAAGGACCTCGCGCTGGGCGCGCTGTTTTCGGAGGAGCTCGGCGCGGTGCTGCAGATCCGCGCCGCCGACCGCAGCCGCGTGATGGCGGCGCTGCGCGCCGCGGGGCTCGGCGAGCACGCGCACGTCGTCGGGCAGCTCAATGCGCGCGACGAGCTGCGCATCATGCGCAACAACCGCGTGGTGTTCCACGCCAAGCGCGACCACCTGCAGCGCACCTGGAGCGAGACCAGCTGGCGCATGCAGACCCTGCGCGACAATCCCGAATGCGCGCGCGAGGAATACGACCGGATCATCGAGCCGCACGATCCTGGCTTGGCAGTCGATCTCAAATTCGACCCCGCGGAGGTCCTTGTCAATACCGGCGCCCGCCCGCGGGTCGCGATCCTGCGGGAGCAGGGGGTGAACGGCCAGGTCGAGATGGCGGCCGCGTTCGACCGCGCCGGCTTCGAGTCGGTCGACGTGCACATGACCGACCTCATCGCCGAGCGCGCGACGCTGCGCGAATTCAAGGGTTTCGCCGCGGGCGGCGGCTTCTCCTACGGCGACGTGCTCGGCGGCGGGCAGGGCTGGGCCAAGACCATCCTGTTCAACCCCCGGGCGCGCGAGGAGCTCGAGCGCTTCTTCGCGCGCGGCGACAGCTTCGCGCTCGGCGCCTGCAACGGCTGCCAGATGATGGCGGCGCTGCGCGAGCTCATCCCCGGCGCCGCCGGCTGGCCGCTGTTCGTGCGCAACCGCTCCGAGCAGTTCGAGGCGCGCCTCGTCATGGTCGAGATCGTGGAGAGCCCCTCGATCGTGTTCGCCGGCATGGCCGGCAGCCGCATCCCCATCGCTACGGCCCATGGCGAGGGTAGACCTTCATCCCTCAACCCCTCCATTGTTTGCATGCGGTATGTGAACAACCGCGGCGAGCCCACCGAGGTCTATCCCTACAACCCGAGCGGCTCGCCGCAGGGCATCACCGGCCTCACCACGCCCGACGGCCGCTTCACCATCGTCATGCCGCACCCCGAGCGCGTGTTCCGCAACATCCAGATGTCGTGGTCGCCGCCCGGCTCGGGCGAGGACTCGCCCTGGATGCGCCTGTTCCGCAACGCGCGCAAGTGGGTCGGCTGATGGTTCTGATTTCATGAAGCGCCGCGCAACTGACACCGGCCCGGGCTACGTGCACGGCTACGAGCAGGCGGAGAGTCAGCGCCTGCAGGACCAGGCGCAGTCGGTGGTGGAGCTGTTGCACGCGGATACGTCCTACCCGGCAGGCAGCCTGGTGCTCGAAGCGGGGTGCGGCACCGGCGCGCAGACGGTCTCGCTCGCGCGCAACAGCCCGGGCGCGCGCTTCGTCTCGGTCGACATCTCGGCGGGCTCGCTCGCGGAGGCCCGGGCCCGGGTAAGCGGGGCAGGGCTGGGCAACGTAGAGTTCAAGCAGGCGGACATCTTCGCGCTGCCGTTCGCGCCCGGATCGTTCGACCATGTGTTCGTGTGCTTTCTGCTGGAGCACCTGTCGCGCCCGGTCGAGGCGCTGGTAACACTCAAGGGATTCCTCAAGCCGGGCGGGACGATCACGGTGATGGAGGGCGACCACGGCTCGACCTACTTCCATCCCGACAACGAGGCGGCGTACGCGGCGATCCGCTGCCAGGTCGAGCTGCAGCGCGCGGCGGGCGGCAACGCCAACATCGGGCGCGAGCTCTATCCGCTGCTGCGGCAGGCCGGGTTCGACGCGGTGCGGGTCTCGCCGCGCATGGTGTACGTGGACTCGAGCAAGCCGCACCTGGTCGAGCTCTTCACCAGGAAGACCTTCACCGCGATGATCGAGGGCGTCCGCGAGCCGGCGATCAAGGCGGGGATGATCGAGCCGGAGCTGTTCGACGCCGGCATCCGAGCCCTCTATCGGGCGGCGGCGGAGGACGGCGTGTTCTGCTACACCTTCTTCAAGGGGCTCGGAATCAGGGTTGGATAACGACGTACTGATCGTAGGCGCCGGCATCGGCGGCCTGGCGCTCGCGCTGGAGCTGCACCGCCGGCGCATTCCATGCCGCATCTTCGAAGCCGCGCCCGAGGTCAAGGCGGTCGGGGTCGGCATCAACCTCCTGCCGCACGCCACCCAGGCGCTCGGCGAGCTCGGCCTCGAGCCGGCGCTCGCGCGCGTGGCGGTCGAGACCGCCGAGGGGGTGTTCTTCAACCGCTTCGGACAGCTCATATATAAGGAGCCGTTCGGGCGGCGGGCGGGGTACGCCTGGCCGCAGTTCTCCATCCACCGCGCCGACCTGCAGGCGGTCCTGCTCGAGGCCGTGAAGGCGAGGATCGGCGCGGACCGCATCCAGCTGGGCTGGCATTGCGTCGGTTTTGAGCAAAGCACCGACGAAGTCAGGCTGATGTTCCGCGAACGCGATCCCGTGGCAGGGAAGATCGCCGTGGGCTGCGACGGGATCCATTCGGTCATCCGCAGGCAGCTCTACCCCGGCGAGGGCGAGCCGAGGTACAGCGGCGTGAACATGTGGCGCGGCGTGACGCGCTGGAAGCCGATCCTGTCGGGCGCGAGCATGGTGCGCGCCGGCTGGCTCGCCACCGGCAAGCTGGTGCACTACCCGATCCGCAACGACGTGGACGGGCAGGGGACGCAGCTCGTCAACTGGCTCTGGGAGATCGAGACGCCGCAGTACCAGCGCTGGGACTGGAACCGGCCGGCGCGCGTCGAGGACTTCATCGCCGGCGCCGAGGGCTGGCGCTTCGACTGGCTCGACGTACCCGCCTTCCTGCGCGCGGCGGAGCTCGTGCTCGAGTACCCGATGGTCGACAAGGACCCGCTGCCCGCCTGGACCTTCGGCCGGGTCACCCTGCTCGGCGACGCGGCGCACCCTATGGTGCCCCGGGGCTCGAACGGAGCGGGTCAGGCGATACTGGACGCACAGGCTCTTGCCGCGAATTTCACTCTTGGGTTTAGTGGCCTAAAGTCATATGAAAACAGTAGGCTAGAGCAGACTTCTCTGGTTGTGCTTGAGAACCGCAGAAACCCGCCCGACGCCATCCTGCGCGAGGTCTACGAACGCACCGGCGACCGGCCGTTCCGGCGCATCGAAGACGTGATCAGCGCGCAGGAGCTGGCGGCGCTGTCCGAGCGCTACAAGCAGGTCGCCGGCTATGACAAAGTCACCCTACAAGGAGGAGCCCAGCGATGAGCATCACCCGGCACGACCCGAGCAGCATCCTTTCCAACGCGGTGCAGTACGGCGACACGGTGTACCTCGCCGGCGTGGTCGCCAAGAACCTCGACCAGGACGTGAAGGGCCAGACCAAGCAGATCCTGGACGAGATCGACCGGCTGCTCGGCAAGTGCGGCTCGAACAAGTCGAAGGTGCTCCAGGCGCATATCTGGGTCACCGACATCCGCAACCGCGCGCCGATGAACGAGGTCTGGACCGCGTGGGTGGATGCGAAGAACCTGCCGGCGCGCGCCTGCGTCGAGGCGAAGCTCGCCGATCCGAAAGCGCTGGTCGAGATCATGGTGATCGCCGCCAAATAGCGCCGCGCCAACGCCGCGATCGACGAGCTGAAGAAGCGCCCGAGGCCCAAGAAGTAGTTCTTTCAATTGCTGAAGATCTCCCGACAGCACGCCGCCGCGGGCTGGCCTATGGTGGACGCGGCGCTGGACGGGGAGGCGATGGATCCGATGGCGGTGCTGGTGATCGAGGAAGGCGCGGCCGAAGCCGCGCTGGTGTGCGCGGCGCTCGCGCTGCACCCCGATGTCCGCGTGGTGGACGCGCCGGACCTCGCGGCGGCGCTCAAGCGGCTGGAAGACTACCCCTACCCCGCGCCGGTGGCGCTGGCGATCGCCGGCGCGACGGCGCTCACGCAGTCCACGGACGAGCTGGTATCGCGGCTCGGCGCCCGCGGCATCCCGGTGATCGGCATCGCCGCCGGCCTTGCGCCAGACGCCCGGCAGCGCGCGCTCGATGCGGGCGTGCGCGAGATCCACGAGCGCCCGTCCGAATGGCGGCCTTATTCGGAGCTGGTCGCCGCGCTGGTCGGCCGCTTCATTCGAAAAGGTTGACCACCGCGTCCAGCCCCGACCAGTTGAGCGCGCAGGTCGCCTGCGCGCGCACCACCGGCTTGGCGTGAAACGCCACCGAGATCCCGGCCTCGTTCATCATCTTTAGATCGTTGGCGCCGTCGCCGATCGCGACGGTTTGATCTTTCGAGGCCTTGAGCTCTCTTGCGACCGCACGGAACTTCGCCGCCTTGGCATCCGCGTCGACGATATCGCCGACCAGGGCACCGGTGAGCTTGCCCTGCTTGATCTCCAGCACGTTGGAGATCGCATGGTGCAGGCCGAGGCGCTCTTTCAGCCGTTCGGTGAAGAAGGTGAAACCACCCGATACCAGCAGGATCTGCACGCCGTGCTTTCTGCATGCGGCGAGCAGAGCCTCGGCGCCAGGCGTCGGCTTGAGCCGCTCTTCGTAGACCCGGGCAAGAGCATCTTCCTTCAATCCCGCCAAGGCGGAGACGCGGCGCCGCAGGCTCTCGCGGTACTCGATCTCGCCGCGCATCGCCTGCGCGGTGATCGCGGCGATCTCGGAGCGCTTGCCGGCGAGCTCGCCGAGCTCGTCGATGCACTCGATCGTGATCAGCGTCGAGTCCATGTCCATCGCGAGCAGCCTCAGGTCGGCGAAGCGCCGGCCCGCGGGCATCCAGGCGTGGTCGATGCGCCGCGCTTCGCACCACGGCGCGATGGTGTCGCTGGGAACGGCGTCGCGCAGCCGGAAAGCGCCCCTGGCGATCTTTTCGATGCCAGCGGCGCGGGCGAGACGGGCGAGCTCCTCTGCCTGCGGTTTCCCGATTTCCGGCCCCTGGAGAATGAGATTCATCTGAATGGGGTCTGTCCCCATCTATTTGCTAGGCGGCCAGCTGGCGCAGGATGTCCTTCACCGCCTGGGCGCGGTCCTGCCAGGCGGGCAGCCTGGCCTCGACGCGCAGCTTCTCGGGGCCGGCGAGGCACGCCTGGCGGCCTTTCCTGCGGATGAAGTCGATGACCCTGGCGCCGTCGAGCGGCGGGTCCTTCACGAACTGGAGCTGCACCGCCTCGTGGGTCGCGTCGACGCGCGCGACGCCGAGCGGCCGCGCGGCGATGCGCACGCGGTGGCACTCGAGCAGCGCGCGCGCGGGCTCAGGCAGCTCGCCGAAGCGGTCGACCAGCTCCTCGCGCAGCGCATCCAGCGTCTCGCGGGTGTCCGCATCCGCGAGCCGCTTGTACAGCGACAGGCGCTCGTGCACGTCGCTGCAGTACGTCGCCGGCAGCAGCGCCGGCACGTGCAAATTGACCTCGGTGGAAATATCGCTCGCGTCCTGGAGCTCCAGACCTTTTCCTGCTTTCAACCTGCGCACCGCGCGATCGAGCATGCGCGCGTAGAGCGAGAAGCCGACCTCCTGGATCTCGCCCGACTGCGCCTCGCCGAGGATCTCGCCCGCGCCGCGGATCTCGAGGTCGTGCATCGCGAGGAAGAACCCCGAGCCGAGCTCCTCCATGTTCTGGATCGCCTCGAGCCGCTTGACCGCGTTGCGGTTCAGGGCGTCCTCGGGCGGCGTGAGCAGGTAGGCGTAGGCCTGGTGGTGCGAGCGGCCGACGCGCCCGCGCAGCTGGTGGAGCTGGGCGAGGCCGAAGCGGTCGGCGCGGTGGATCACGATGGTGTTCGCGGTCGGGATGTCGATCCCGCTCTCGATGATGGTGGAGCACAGCAGCACGTTCGCGCGCTGCGCGGTGAAGTCGCGCATCACGCGCTCCAGCTCGCGCTCGCGCATCTGGCCGTGCGCCACCGCGATGCGCGCCTCGGGCAGGAGCTTCGCCAGCCGCTCGCGCATGCGCTCGATGGTGTCGACCTCGTTGTGCAGGAAGAAGGCCTGGCCGCCGCGCCGTAGCTCGCGCATCAGCGCCTCGCGGATCAGCCCCTCGGACCAGGGCGCGACGAAGGTCTTGATCGCGAGCCGCTTCTGCGGCGCGGTGGCGATCACCGAGAAGTCGCGTATTCCTTCCAGCGACAGGGCGAGCGTGCGCGGGATCGGCGTCGCGGTGAGCGTCAGCACGTCGACCTCGGCGCGCAGCTTCTTCAGCGCCTCCTTGTGGCGCACGCCGAAGCGGTGCTCCTCGTCGATGATCACCAGGCCCAAGCGCTTGAGCTTCACGTCCTTGGAGAGCAGCCTGTGCGTGCCGATGACGATGTCGATCTCGCCGCTTTCCAGCTTGCGCAGGATTTCAGCAGATTCTTTCCCGCTCCGAAACCTGGACAACTCTGCAATGCGCACCGGCCAGTCGGCAAAGCGGTCGGAAAAGGTCTGGAAATGCTGCTCGGCGAGCAGCGTGGTCGGGCAGAGCATCACCACCTGCTTGCTGTCGGAGACCGCGGCGTAGGCCGCGCGCAGCGCGACCTCGGTCTTGCCGAAGCCGACGTCGCCGCACACCAGCCGGTCCATCGGCTTGCCCGCGGCCATGTCGGCGACCACCGCCTCGATCGCGGCGGCCTGGTCGGGCGTCTCCTCGAAGCCGAAGCCGTCGGCGAACGCCTCCAGATCATGTTGCTGTATCGAAAAAGCGTGTCCCAGCCGGGAGGCGCGCTTGGCATACAGCGCGAGCAGCTCCGCCGCGGTGTCGCGCACCTGCTTCGCCGCGCGCGCCTTCGCCTTGTCCCACTGGCCGCTGCCGAGCTTGTGCAGCGGCGCCTCCTCGGGCTGCGCGCCGCTGTAGCGGCCGATGACGCCGAGCTGCGATACCGGCACGTAGAGCTTGTCTTCGCCCTCGTACTCGAGGAGCAGGAATTCGGTGTCGCCGTCGCCCAGGTTCAGGCTGATCAGCCCCTGGTATCTGCCGATGCCGTGCTGCTCGTGCACCACCGGCTCGCCGATCTTCAGCTCGGAGAGGTCGCGCAGCATGCCGTCGATCGAGCTCGGCCGCTCGGCCGCGCGCCCGCGGCGGCGCACGACCCCGGCATACAGCTCGGCCTCGGTGACCACCGCCCAGCCTTCAGCGGGCAGCACGAAGCCGTGCGCGAGCGGGGACACGCACAACCCGAACGGGAGATTGGATTTCTGGAACTGCTCGAAGCTCGTGCACGAAGGCAGCCTGAGGCCGTACTCGGCGAAGTAGCTCGCCATCGTCTCGCGCCGGCCGGCCGATTCGGCGGCGAGCATGACGCGCAGCCGCGCGGTCTCGAGGAAGCGCTTCAGCGCCGCGAGCGGATCCTGGGCGCGCCGGTCGACCGCGACCGCGGGCAGCGGCAGCGCGGCGAGCGGGCCGCTTTCCTCATCCGCTCTTTGGATGAAATCGATGCGCGGAAAGGCCTGCGCCCGGATGTAGAGCTCGTCGGCCGGGAGGAAGAGCTGCGGCGGCGCGAGCAGCGGCCGGTCCGGGTCGCCGCCGGCCATCTTGTAGCGCGAGCTGGCGTCGCGCCAGAACTCCTGCACCGCTTCGGCCACGTCGTGGTGCAGGACCAGCGTGCAGCCCGCGGGCAGGTAGTCGAACAGCGTCGCCACCTGGTCGAAGAACAGCGGCAGGTAGTACTCGATGCCCGCGGCCGGCACGCCGTTCGATACGTCGCGGTACAGCCGCTTCTTCGAGGGATCGCCTTCGAACAGCTCGCGCCAGCGGCTGCGGAAGCGCGCCCGGCCCGCCTCGTCGAGCGGGAACTCGCGCGCCGGCAGCATGCGGACTTCCTTCACCGCGTAGAGCGTGCGCTGGCTGTCGACGTCGAAGGTCTTGATCGCGTCGATCACGTCGTCGTCGAGGTCGAGGCGGTAGGGCAGCGCCGCGCCCATCGGGAAAAGATCAATCAGGCCGCCGCGCCAGCACACCTCGCCGGGCGAGACGACCTGCGTGACGCGCTGATAGCCGGCCACCGCAAGCTGCTCCCTGAACTTCTCCAGCACGATCTTCTCCCCGGTCTTCAGGAAGAACGTGCGGCCGGCGAGGTAGGAGGGCGGGCAGAAGCGCACCAGCGCGGTCGACGCCGGCACGATGGCGACGTCGAACTCGCCGCGCTGGATCCGGTAGAGCGTCGACAGGCGCTCGGACACCAGGTCCTGGTGCGGCGAGAACTGGTCGTAGGGCAGCGTTTCCCAGTCCGGCAGCAGGCAGACGCGCAGCTGCGGCGCGAACCACGGGATCTCCTCGAGCAGGCGCTGCGCGTCGAGCGCGGTCGCGGTGAGCACCGCGAGCGGCGTTCCCGGCTGGGCGAGGCGCCCGAGCGCGAGCGCATCGGCGGAGCCGGCAAGCCGGGTATAGCGCCTTCGGGCGGGGAGCGAATCGCGGTGCATCAGAGGGGTGACCTATGTAATTATATCGTCCTGAATTAAAAGAACTTCTGTGTCTCTCTTCGCCCTCATCCCGGCCGCCGGAAGCGGCACGCGGCTCGCCTCCGGCGCGCCGAAGCAATACCTTCGGCTCGCCGGCCGGCCGATGCTGTGGCACGCGGTGCGAGCAGTTTGCGTGCCGCAGGTGGAATCGGTGTTCATCGTGCTCGCGCCGGATGACGCTGCGTTCGCGGCGCACGACTGGAGCGCGTTCGCCGGCCGCGTCGAGCCGCTGTATTGCGGCGGCGAAACGCGCCGCGATTCGGTGTACAACGGGCTGCTCGCCGCGATGGCCGCGGTGGAAGCCGACGACTGGATGCTGGTGCACGATGCGGCGCGCCCCTGCCTGCCGCGAAAGGACCTCGAGAGCCTGATGCGAGAGACACAGCACGACGAGGTGGGCGGGATCCTCGCGCTGCCCGTGGCGGACACCGTGAAAAGAGCTTCTCGAAACAGGATCGAAGCCACGGAGGACCGCGCGCAGCTGTGGCTGGCGCAGACCCCTCAGATGTTCCGCGCCGGGCTGCTCGCTCACGCATTGCGAAGCGCCAAAGGCACGCCCACGGACGAGGCTTCGGCGGTGGAGCAGCTCGGGCTCAGGCCGCGGCTGGTCGCCGGCAGCCGCGAGAACCTGAAAGTGACCTGGCCCGAGGACCTCGCCATCGCCGAAGGCATCCTGAAGGGGCGCGCATGAGAATCGGCCAGGGGTTCGACGTGCATCCGCTGGTGACGGGCCGCAAGCTCATCCTGGGCGGCGTCGAGATCGCCTACCACAAGGGCCTCGAGGGCCACTCGGATGCCGACGTGCTGCTGCACGCGATCTGCGATGCGCTCCTCGGCGCCGCCGGGCTGGGCGACATCGGAAAGCACTACCCCGACAGCGATGCCGCGTATGCCGGCGCCGACAGCCGCGCGCTGCTGCGCGGCGTGGCGCAGAAGCTGCGCGAACGCAGGCTGAAGGTCGTCAACGTCGACGCCACCATCCTCGCGCAGGCGCCGCGCATGGCGCCGCACATGCCGCGCATGATCGCCAACATCGCCGCCGACCTCGGCATCGAGCCCGGCCAGGTCAACGTCAAGGCCACCACCACCGAGGGCCTCGGCTTCGTCGGGCGCCTCGAAGGCATCGCGGCCCAGGCGGTCGCGCTCGTGGAGTAGGGATGTACTCGCCCGCCTACAACCGCCTGGAAGACCGCGCCGAGCTGATCGAATTCATGCGCGCGAACAGCTTCGCCGTCCTGGTCACCGGGACCGGCGGCACGCTTCATGCATCCCACCTCCCGGTCCAAGTCCGCCCCGAGGGCGAGAAAACCGTCCTCGACATGCACATGGCGCGCAACAACCCGCAGTGGCAGGAGTTCTTCGACGATGTAGTGATGGTGATTTTCTCCGGCCCGCACGCCTACGTGTCGCCGCGCTGGTACGAAGAGCAGGAGCGCGTGCCGACCTGGAACTATGCCGCGGTGCACGCGTATGGCATACCGAAACTGATCGAGGACCGGGCATCCAAGTACGCGAATCAGCGCAACCTCGTGGCGATGCTCGACCCGCAGTGGCTGCCGCGCTTCGACGCGCTGCGCCCCGAGTATGTCGAGAACATGCTCGCCGGCATCGTCAACTTCGAGATCGCGGTAACGCGCCTCGAGACGCGCTGGAAGCTGTCGCAGAACCGCAGCCGGCGCGAGCAGGAGCTGATCGCGGCCGAGCTGGACAAATCGGCCGATCCGGCCGAGCGGGCGCTGGCTGCGCTTACGCGGAAGCACCTGACCGGAAATTGAAAGTCGTCGTCATGGGCGCCGGCCTGGCCGGCGTCACCACCGCCTGGTATCTCGCGAGGGACGGCCACGAGGTCGTGGTGCTCGACCGGGAGCG
>Ga0187892_10008074_pt1 | contig 14596 bp, 10 predicted proteins | sample MA1701073metaG_FD_139345 | JGI IMG/M metagenome (GOLD analysis project Ga0187892, IMG submission 139345) | Bio-ooze microbial communities from a basaltic lava cave in the Kipuka Kanohina Cave System on the Island of Hawaii, USA - MA170107-3 metaG ... | reverse complement strand
TGCCTGCATCGGCATCGACCGCGCGCAGGAAGATCCCGCGCAATCGATCTATATCTCCAATATCCTGAACTGGCGTCCCCCCGGCAACCGCACACCCAGCCCCGCCGAAGCCGATGTCAGCCTGCCCTTCATCGAAAAGCACATCGCGCTTATCAAGCCGAAGCTGCTGATTTTCTCGGGAGGGGTTTCGACCAAGGCGCTTATGGGGACCGATACGAATATTTCTAAACTGCGCGGGCTATTCCATGAATACATCCCGCAGACCAAAGAACTGTTCGATGAACCGCACGCGGCAATCCCGGCGCTTGCCACCTATCCCCCCTCTTATCTTTTGAACACCCCGTCGCAAAAAGGGCTGGTATGGCAGGATATGCTGATGCTCCAGCAGAAGCGGCGGGAGATGGGGCTGATCTAATCTCTGCTGCCTTTCAGATTCGAATCGGTGCGTTTTATCCGGAGCCGTCATTCGGTACGCTTTTTACCGCGAAGGCGCGAAGGAGCGAAGTTTCTTTTTTTCTTCGCCCCATCGCGCTTTCGCGGTAAAAATGTTTATGTAAATTTATACTCCAGATTTTTCAAAGGCTTGCAAATCCAAGCAGGCCGCGCCTCCGCATTATGGTTTCGATACAAAACGTGTTGATAACAATTCATTTTGGGCCCCGCATTTTCTAGACTCTTTCCGGCGGATGGTTTATCACTTGGGCATTATGCTTGACAGTCTTTATAAAGGGATCCGTCCCGGAGCGTTAGCGCTTCTGGCGTGCGCGATTTTTCTGACCGGAAAATCCTTCGCCGGGAACATGGTCCCCCTGCCGCAGAACAAGCCGCTCATCACCGATGTGGCGCAGGTCGTCGAGCAAAGCGGCGTTATTCCCGTTCCCTTTGCCAAGCCGGATTTTTCAAAGCCCGATGTTACCGCCCTGCTGACCTTCGGCCAGAGCGTGCCTATGCCGGCAAAGAAACCGATGCGGCACGGCAGCGCGCCGATCAGCGGCGATGACGCGCAGCTTTACCGCAAGATATTCGCCTACCAATCGGCGGCGCAGTGGGACAAGGCGGATGAGCTGATGTCAAAACTCGGCGATCTGCGCCTGCGCGGCCATGTGCTGTTCCAGCGCTATATGCACCCGACCGCCTATTCCGCGAGTTTTGAAGAACTGGAGGCGTGGATGAACGCCTATGCCGACCATCCCGGCGCGGAAAAGATATACAAGCTTGCGGTACGGCGCGCGCCGGCAGGGCTTGCCGCCACGCTTGCCAAACCCGTCGACAGCGAAGGCGTCAACGGCTATCTCGATATCCTGTCCGAGCGCAATAAAGTTTACAGCCCGTCCGTCAAGCGCTCGAAAGCGCAGCGCGGCGATATCGCCCGCCTGACCAAAGAGATCAACAAGCAGATTTTAAAGGGCCAGCCATCGGCGGCGTATAAAAATCTCCAGGCGGACGCGGCGGCAAAGCTGCTGGATGCGGCCGAATATGACGAACTGCGGGCGCAGATCGCCTATGGCTATATGGTGAGCAACAAGCTCGCGGAAGCGCGCAAGCTGGCGGCGGAGAGCGTGAAGCGCTCCGGGGCGCAGGCGCCGCTCGCGGGCTGGGTCGGCGGGCTGGTCGCGTGGCAGCAGAACGATTACCGGGCGGCCGCGCCGCTATTTGAAATCGCGGCGAACTCGCCCTATTCCTCCGACTGGACGGCGGCAGCCGGCGCTTACTGGGCATCGCGCGCCTATATGCGGGCGGGCAGGATCAAGGATGTCACCTTCTGGCTGCGGCGCGCCGCCGCGCATCCGCGGACGTTTTACGGGCTGATCGCCACCCGCGCGCTCGGCTGGGATTTCGATTTCAACTGGACCATGCCCGCCTATACGGGAGAGCATAAAAAGCTGCTGTCGAAATATCCGGGCGCGCAGCGCGCGATGCGTCTGGTCGATGCCGGGCAATATCACCTTGCCGAAAAGGAACTGCGCCAGATCGACCCCAAGGCGAGCCCTGAACTGACCGATGCGCTGCTCGCGTTCGCCAACGATGCCGGCCTGCCTTCCTACGCGATGCGGCTCGCGTCTTCCGTGGAAGCCCCCGGCGGCAGGCTTTACGATGCGGCGCTTTATCCGCTGCTGCCGTGGAAACCGCAAAGCGGCTTTAAAGTCGACCGGGCGCTGATTCACGCGCTGATCCGCCAGGAGTCGCAGTTCAACCCGACAGCAGAGAGCGGCAGCGGCGCCACCGGCCTGATGCAGCTTATGCCCGCGACCGCGAGTTTTATCTCCGGCAAGCGCGAGTACCGCTCGCGCGAAGGCCGCCACAATCTGATGGATCCGCAGGTCAATCTCGATATCGGCCAGCGTTACGTCGAAGACCTGCTCGGCCAGGACCATGTCGGCACCGAGCTTTTCTCGCTGGTCATCGCCTATAACGCAGGACCAGGCAACCTGAAGAAGTGGAAAGAGACCTACAAGCATATTCAGGATCCGTTGCTGTTCGTCGAGACCATACCGCTGCATGAAACTCGCGCATTCGTTGAAAAAGTGATGGCGAATTACTGGATCTACAGGTTGCGCCTTGAGCAGCCGACGCCGACGCTCGATGCCGTCGCGGGCGGAGAGTGGGCCCGTTACGTGCGGATGGACGGCACCGATCATGCGGCGGCAACCGCGAATAACAGGCCCTATCTTCTGGCGGCAACCTCCGATTACTGAGCGCCGGACGCTTCCCTTAAAAAACCCTTCTTGCTTTTTAATACGGCAATGTAAATATTACATTCATGGGTTGTGATTTTCTGAATTTAATATGAAAAATATATTTCCTGAAACGACCAGGATTTGCCAAGAAATAATGACGACTTGCGCAGTCACCAATCTGCGCAAGCTCACCCGGCTGACGACAAACCAGTTCAACGAAAAGATCAAACCCACCGGCATGCGCACGACGCAGATATGCGTCCTGCTCGCGATCGGCAAGGAAAGGGGCAAACCCCTTAGCATGTATGCCGAGGAACTGGGCATGAATCTTTCCACGCTCGCCCGGTCCATTGAAACGCTGGAAAAAAGCGGCTTTGTCATGCTGAAAGCCGGCAAGCGGCGGGAGCGCCTTGCCCATCTGAGCGCGGAAGGGGAAAAGAAAATCGCCGAGGTCTACCCCTTCTGGCAGGCGGCGCAGGCCGAGTTCATTGCCGCCTTCGGAAGAAACCACTGGCAGAACTATCTTGACGCCGCCGCCGAAAGCACCCGGTAACCGCCTCTAAAAACACTTGAATCCTGAAGGCGGCTCGCCATAGAGTGTCTGTCATGAAAACCGTCAATGACATCAGAACAGAATTTCTCGGCTTTTTTGAAAAAAACGGCCATACAATCGTGCCCTCATCCCCGCTCGTGCCGCAGAACGACCCGACGCTCATGTTCGCGAACTCGGGCATGGTGCAGTTCAAGAATGTGTTCACCGGCATGGAAAAGCGCCCCTACAAGCGCGCGACCACGGCGCAGAAATGCGTGCGCGCGGGCGGCAAGCATAACGACCTCGATAATGTCGGCTATACGGCGCGGCACCTGACCTTCTTTGAAATGCTCGGCAATTTTTCGTTCGGCGATTATTTCAAGGAAGAAGCCATCGCGTTTGCATGGGAACTGGTCACGAAAAATTTTGAATTGCCCAAAGAGCGCCTGCTGGTCACGGTTCACTCAAGCGATGAAGAAGCGGCGGGCATCTGGAAAAAAGTGTCCGGCTTTGCCGATTCCAAAATCATCCGCATCCCCACCAACGCGAATTTCTGGATGATGGGCGATTACGGCCCGTGCGGTCCCTGCTCCGAAATATTTTTCGATCACGGCGACAAGGTTCCCGGCGGCCCGCCCGGCAGCAAGGATGAAGACGGCGACCGTTATGTCGAGATCTGGAACAACGTGTTCATGCAGTTCGAGCAGGAGCCGGACGGCAAGGGTGATTACAAGCGCAAGCCGCTGCCAAAGCCAAGCATTGATACCGGCATGGGACTTGACCGCATGTCCACCGTCATGCAGGGCAAGCATAATGTTTTCGACATCGACCTGCTGCGCGACATTATCGAGCACAGCGCCGATTTAACCAGCGTATCTCCCGATGGCAAGGACGCGCCGAGCCACCGCGTCATCGCCGATCATCTGCGCTGCTCCGCCTTCCTGCTCGCGGACGGCGTGATGCCGTCCAACGAGGGGCGCGGCTATGTGCTGCGCCGGATCATGCGGCGCGGGATGCGCCATGCGCATTTGCTGGGCAGCCAGGAACCGCTGCTCTACCGGCTGTTCCCGACGCTGCTGTCGCTGATGGGGCAGGCCTATCCCGAGCTCAAGCGCGCGGAAGCGCTGATCGTTGAAACTTTGAAGCTGGAAGAAGAGCGCTTTAAAAAGACGCTCGACCGCGGCCTGAAACTGCTCGATGAGGAAACCGCGAAGCTGGCCAAAGGCAAAACGCTTGCGGGCGAAACCGCGTTCAAACTCTATGACACTTACGGGTTCCCGCTCGACCTGACGCAGGACGCGCTGAGAGCAAAAGGCATCGAGGTCGATGTCAAAGGGTTCGAAGCGGCGATGGAAAAACAGAAAGAGGAAGCCCGCAAATCATGGGCGGGATCGGGCGAGGCCGGAACGGAAAAACTGTGGTTTGAGATTTTAGAGGAAGCCGGGCCGACGGAGTTTCTCGGCTATGAAACCGAAATTGCCGAAGGGCAGATCAAGGCCATCGTCAAAGACGGCAAGAAAACCGACAAACTCGAAGCCGGCGAAACCGGCATCGTCATTACCAACCAGACTCCTTTCTACGGCGAGTCCGGCGGCCAGACCGGTGATACCGGCGTCATCATCACGCCGAACGCATCGTTCGCCGTCACCGACACCAAAAAGCAGCTCGGTTCGCTGTGGCTGCATATCGTCAAGGGCGACAAGGGATCCATTGAAGTCGGCGAAGGCATCGAACTGCGCGTTGATTCCCGCCGCCGCGGCGCGATCCGCGCGAACCATTCGGCAACGCACCTGCTGCATGAAGCGCTGCGGCAGGTGCTGGGCGATCATGTCGCGCAGAAAGGCTCGCTGCAGGATGAAAACCGCACACGCTTTGACATCTCACATCCGAAACAGATCACGAGCGATGAACTTCAGAAGGTCGAAAAAATCGTAAACGATGAAATTAACACTGATACCGAGATCATAACGCGCGTTATGCCACTGGAAGAAGCGCGCGAAACCGGCGCCATGGCGCTGTTCGGCGAGAAGTACGATGATGAGGTGCGCGTCGTTTCAATGGGCACAAAAGCCAAGGGCGCTAATAAAGTATTTTCTGTTGAACTTTGCGGCGGTACGCACGCCAGACGAACCGGCGATATTGGCCGCTTTAAAATCATTTCCGAAAGCTCGCTTTCTTCCGGTATCCGCCGTGTCGATGCTGTAACCGGTGTGCGAGCCGATGCGTACGAAGAGCAAAAGGCGAAGACACATCAAGATAAAATTGACAAACTCAAAGCTGAAATTATTAAACTAACCAATGAGTTTGAATCACTGGGTGGAAAAGATTTAATAGATTGGAAAGATGATGATGAAGATAATCTGGTCTATCACATTAAAACGCTGCAAAAACAAATCTCCGAACTGCGACGCAACAGCGCAACCCAGTCCACCGATCAGGTCAAAAACATCGGCGGCGTGAAATTCACAGGCCGGGTGCTGGAAGGATTTCCGGCGAAAGACCTCAAGCCGATGGTCGACGACCTCAAGAAAAAAATCGGCTCGGGCGTCATTACCCTGATCGCCACCGATGACGGCAAGGCCTCGATCGTGGTCGGGGTCACGGACGACCTGACCGCCAAAATCAGCGCGGTCGAACTTGTCAAAAGGGGCGTTGAAGTGCTGGGCGGCAAGGGCGGCGGCGGCCGCCCCGACATGGCGCAGGGGGGAGGGCCCAACGCGAGCGCCGCCAACGACGCCGTCAGCGCGATAGAAGCCGCGCTGGCTTCATAAAAAATTTATGAAAATAATTCTCCAAAATGCTTGCGAAATACCCGCAAGGAATATATAACCCAAATCCCTGACAGAATGTAGTAAACGGAGAGACAAATGGGCACGCAACGCACCCTTTCCATCATCAAGCCGGACGCGACCAAACGGAACCTGACCGGCGCGATCAATCATAAAATTGAGGATAGCGGCCTACGCATCGTCGCGCAGAAGCGCATGCGCCTGACCGGCGACCAGGCGGGCAGGTTTTACGAAGTCCACAAGGCCCGTCCGTTTTACGGCGAACTGGTCGATTTCATGACCTCCGGCCCGGTGGTCGTGCAGGTGCTGGAAGGCGATGAAGCCGTGAAAAAATACCGCGAAGTGATGGGCGACACCAACCCCGCGAACGCGAAGCCGGGCACGATCCGCGCCGAATACGCCGAAGATATCGGCGCGAATTCGGTGCACGGCTCTGACAGCGCCGAGAACGCGACGAAGGAAATCGAGTTTTTCTTCAGCGAGATCGAACTGGTCGGATAAACGCGCGCGGCTTTAGCCGCCTTTCCATTCTTTAAGGGCCTCCAGCGCCCTTGTGTGCGCGGCCGAAAGGCCGGCAACCAGCTTTTGCAGTTCCGCCTCTTCATTATTTTTCGCGGCCATTTCGGCTTTGGCGGAAAGGCGGCTTACCTCGGTCAACCCGAAATTGCCGGCCATGCCTTTCAATTCGTGGGCGCGGGCGGCCAACTGCGGCATGTCTTTTATGCGCGATGCCTCCTCGATGGCGTCCAGAAGGCTATCGGCCTTGCCCGCCATTTCAGAAAGAAGGGAATCGAATTTTGCCTGTCCCACCTTGCTGCGCAGGCTTTCGATCATGTCATGATTGAGTATTTCCGCGGACGCAGACCCGTTGGCCCGGCCGTTCGATCTCTCCGATATATTCAGCGCGGCTTCAAAGCTGTCCTCGTCCAGTTCATCGTCGGAAAATGTCGCGGGCGCATGGCCCATCGCCAGCGCCGTGATCGGCGCGATTTCATCGCGGCTGTCCTTCAGGGTTTTTGCCGGCTTCTTAACCTTGTCGCTCCCGCCCTTTTCGTCTTCGGTCTGAAGCGGGAGAGACGCGCCCGGCCCGAATTTTTCCGTGCCGACGCTGAGCTGCGTTACTTGCGTGTGCCTATCCCTTTTTTCCTGCGAGAGTTCCACAGGGTTGTCGAGCCTGCCGTCTATGACTTTGGATATCTGGTCTTTCAGGCGCTTGGGATCGATCGGTTTTGCGATATGGCCGTTCATGTTGGCGGCGTAGCATTGCCGGACGTCCTCGTCCTTGACATTGCCGGTCAGCGCGATCACCGGAACGCCCGCCTTGACCCGGTCGGGCAGCGCCCTGATCGCCTTGGTCGTGCCCATGCCGGTCATGCCGGGAAGCTGTATATCCATCAGGATCAGATCGAGATCCCGGTTTTTTAAAATTTCAATCGATTCCTCGCCCGAACCGGCCGTGCAGGTTTCATGGCCCATGCGGTCGACAAGTTCCTTCATCAGTTTCTGGCTGATGTCGTTATCCTCGACGATGAGGATTTTAAGAACTTTCGAGGGTTTCTGCTGCGTCTGCGCGCCCGCGGCTTCCGCCTTCTCCACCGCTTCGGCGCTGCCCTGCTGCATGGTGAGCGTGAAGAAAAACGTGCTGCCGTGTCCAGGAGTACTGTCGATTTCGATGCTCCCGCCCATGCTCTGAATCAGTTTTTGCGAAATCGCAAGCCCCAGCCCCGTGCCGCCGAACTTGCGCGCTACGGCTGAATCCGCCTGCGAGAACGGGTTGAACAGTTTCTTCTGGCCCTCTTTCGTAATGCCGACGCCGGTGTCGATCACTGAAAAACGGATGCGCTGCGCGCTTCCGGCGCCCGATCCCGGCATAAGGCGGTCGGGCTTGATATCGACGGTCACGCCGCCGGTGTTCGTGAATTTGATCGAGTTGCCCGTCAGGTTGAGAATCACCTGGCGCAGCCGCACGGGATCGCCGATGACATAGCGGGGAACTTCCGGATGAATATTGACCTTGAGAGCGATATTCTTTGTCTCGGCATGGCCCGTCATCAGCGTTTTGACGCCGTTAAGAAGCCGGTGCAAATCGAAATCGATGTGTTCGAGATCCATCCTGCCGCTTTCGATTTTCTCGAAATCGAGAATATCATTGAGCAACGAGAGCATCGCCTCGCCCGAGTCCTGCAGCGTCTGGGCGTATCCCTTCTGCTCCTTGGTCAATTTGGTTTCGAGCAGAAAACGCACCATGCCCATGATCCCGGTCATCGGCGTCCTGATCTCGTGGCTGATCACGGCAAGGAAAGCGGATTTCGCGTTATTGGCGAGAATTGCGTCTTCTTTCGCCTTGCGCGTTTCCACGTTCTGCTGCGCTTCGCGGATCCGCAGTTCGTTCATGAGTTCGCGTTCATGCTCGATCATGCGCAGCAAACGGGAATTTTCCGACGCTTCCTTGGACTGCATGATGCCGGTAACGGATTGCTGCTCCTGCTGCTGCTCCTGCATGACCAGTTCCTGCTTCCGCTCTTCAAGAACAAGCCTCGCGACGGTGGCGCTTATCAGCAAAATTCCCTGAATGACGATACCGTACCAATACGCGTTAATCATGAATGCGGACGGAACAAAGATATTCATCAGGCTAACAAAACTGATGCAGGCGCCGATAAGGACCGCGAGCCAGCCGGTCGCGAGCAGATATCCTTCGGATTGCTCCGTGTAGCCCTGCGCGAGAGAGAGCATGAACAGGAAAAACAGCGCGGCGATGGGCGGGAAATACATCACCATGATCTGCGAGGGCAATTCATCGGCGATCAGGAATGTCGCCGTCGCGGCGGAAGCGATCAGCACGAAAGCCAGCGTGAATATCAGGCGGCCCTGCAGCCGGTGCAGCTTGCCTATGCCGAGGAAAAACCGGCTCATCACCAGCCCGATAATGACGCTGAGATTAAAGAGCAGGCCGGGAATATGCTCCGCCATCGGCAATCCGGTCCTGATAAAATCGTTCTGGTGGCGGAAGAGGAGCAACAGCACAAGAAAATATGAAATGAAAATAATCCCGCTCCACATCTGCCTGAATAAAATGGCGGCCAGAAAGAAACCGCAGACCAGGATCATGAAAAAGCTGAACAAATGAGTCTGACCGAGCAGGCCGGTCGTCTTGAGCGTATAAGCCCTTTCCGTCATCAGTTCGGGCGCGAGGGTCGCCGGCATGCCCGGCCTTGGCACGATATAAGCGAAGATGAGCGATTTTTTACCAGGAGGAATATCGAGAACCGTCGACGCGCCGACGGATTTCTTTTCATGCGCGTCCGGGCTCTTTGAGGATTTCAGCGTTTTGATATAGGTCTGTTTACCGTCATAATCACGCAGGAAAAGTTCGTCGACCAGCCCGACCCGCCCGTCCGCGCGCTGACCGAACGAGAGAACCCATTTTTGCGTCTGGCTGCGGTTATCGACCGAGAATACGATCCAGTGCGGTTTGCCGGCCGTGCCCAAATTGAACACATTCCCTTTATATTCATCGCCGCGATCGCCGGCGAGATGGCGGTCGATCATCTTCTGGTAATTATCGAAGTTGAACGGGACTCCGGGATTTTGGGTTACGTAAAGCGATGGGCCGAGCCGGTAGCGTTCCTGCCCTTCTTCCAGCACCAGCGAATCCTGAAGATCCTGCACAGTCTGCGCGCGGGCGGTTCCCGGATTGAGGCTTGCAAAGAACAGAACGGCAAGCGCCGCCAGCATGGTATGGCGCCATAAACGTCCGGAAAAATCTTTTAAGTTCAGATCGATAGCCTTCATAAGGTTTTGCCTGTGGCCGCGCCGTTTGCGGCTCCGGAAAAAGATCCTTTGCCCCCAAGGCTATCATGCAGGGAAAAAGTTACCGAATAATGAAAAAAATTCGGCTAACTTCGTGAATTTTCAAAGAGTTATTTGCCGATCAGTATATGAAAAACAGCATCAGCAGGAGGATGGCGGCAACGCCGGCGCAGCTGTATTTCATCAGCGTCGTGAAGTTATGCCACATTTCCCGCGAGGACTCGATTTCCCTCGGGCCGGGACTTGCTGTTTCGGTATGCGTTTCAGCCATGGTTATCTATCCTTTATGACCAGTGAACCTGGCCGTCGACGATTTTAATGCGCCCTTCGGCAATCTGGCGGACAACGTCTACATAGGCGATGTGCTCCTCCGCGAGAACGCGCTCGGCGATATCCTCTTCCGTGTCGCCAGGCATGACCGAGACTTTCCTTTGCAGGATGACGGGGCCGGAATCCATTTCAGGCGTCACGACATGCACGGTGCAGCCCGTTTCCCTCGCGCGATCCGCCAGCACCCGCGCATGCGTGTTCAGCCCCTTATAGGCCGGTAGCAGCGAGGGGTGGATATTGATAAGCTTGCTGCGCCAGTTTGAAATGAAGCTCGCGCCCAGCAACCGCATAAAACCCGCGCAACAGATCAGGTCGGGGTTGTAAACCGTCAGGGTCTTGTGCAGGGCCTGGTCGAACGTCTGATTGTTCGGGAATTTCGTATGATCGACGACCTTGGCGGGAACGCCCTCCCCCGACGCGATCTCCAGCCCTTCCGCGCCCTCCCTGTCGGAGACCACGACGGCGACATTCACCGGGAAATCCGGCTCGTAGCAGGCGTCGATCAGCGCCTTCATGTTGCTGCCGCGGCCAGAGATCAGGATTGCAATATTCAGTTTTTGTGCCATGTCGATTCCATGTTTTCTATGAGGACAGGATCGCCGCCGTGAAGCGCTTCGATCCTCCCTAATTTATACACGACTTCGCCCTCGCCTTTCAAGCAGGCGCTGATTTTGTCAGCCGATTCAGGGGCGCAGACGATGGCCATGCCGATGCCGCAATTGAAGGTCACGGCCATGTCCGCGGCGCCCAGCCCGCCTGCCGTGGCCAGCCAGCCGAAAACGGGCGGCAGCGCCCATGCTTTTGCGTCAAGAACCGCCCTCAGATGTTCGGGTATCACGCGCGGAATATTTTCGGTCAGGCCGCCGCCGGTGATATGGGCCATGCCTTTTATCAGCGGCTTGCCCGCCTTGTCTTTTTCCCTGAGCGCTTTCAGCAGCGGTTTCACATAGATGCGGGTGGGAACCAGCAGCGCCTCTCCCAAAGAGCGGCTGCGGTCGAACGGCGCGGGCTGATCGTATCCGCCTACATTATCGGCCAGCTTGCGGATCAGGCTGTAACCGTTGGAATGAGCGCCGCTCGAGGCAAGGCCGAGGATGACATCGCCTTCCTCTATGCGCTCGCCGGTCACGAGTTGATCTCGCTCCACCGCGCCGACGGTGAAGCCGGCGAGATCGTAATCGCCCGGCGCGTACATGCCGGGCATTTCCGCGGTCTCGCCGCCGATAAGGGCGCAGCCCGCCTCCGCGCAGCCGCGCGCGATGCCGGCAATGACCGTTTCGGCAACGCCGACATCGAGCTTGCCGGAGGCGAAATAATCAAGAAAAAACAGCGGCTCCGCGCCCTGCACGATCAGATCGTTCACGCACATCGCAACAAGGTCGATGCCGACCGTATCGTGACGGCCGGTCTTGATCGCGATTTTAAGCTTGGTGCCGACGCCGTCCGTCGAGGATACGAGCAGCGGATCTTTATAGCCCGCCTTTTTTACGTCGAACAAGGCGCCGAAGCCGCCAAGGCCGCCCATGACGCCGGGGCGGGCCGTCTTTGCGACATGCGGCTTGATGCGCTCGACCAGCGCGTCGCCCGCCTCGATATCCACACCTGCGTCCCGATATGCATTTTCTTTCATATTGTAAATCCCCGGTGAAGCGTTATATAAATAAAGCAGTTCTCATCAGGTGTTCCATGAGCAGATTTTATAAGCTTTTTGGCAAGTTCCGTACAGTCTTTTGCATCCTTTGCGTTGTTCTGGCCCCGGCTTTTTCGGGAGCCCTGGCGGCGCAAGGGTCGAACGACGCCGTTTTCACGGTACCGGGGGTGAAGGTCGACGTCACGGCGGACAGCGCGCTGGCCGCGCGGGAGGAGGCTTTCGCGCAGGCCCAGACCCTTGCGTTCCAGCAGCTTGCGGAAAGGCTGATGCCTGAAAACCAGCTGGCGATGTTCGTCCCGCCCGACCCGTCCGTTATATCGCCGATGATAAAGGATTTCGAGATCACCGATGAGCAGATCACCCATGTCCGCTATATCGCAACCTATACGTTCCGTTTCAACAACGACGCGGTGCGCGGCTATCTCGGCTCGGCGGGGGTTGCCTATACCGATGTCAGCAGCAAGCCGGTCCTGATCCTGCCCTATTATCAGTGGGGGGCGAAGACCGTCATCTGGGGGAACGAGAATCCGTGGCTTGCCGCGTGGAATTCCTCCAAGGCGGCGCGCGGGCTGGTGCCGGTCATCGTGCCGATCGGCGACTTGCAGGATGTTTCGGAAATGGGCGATGACGATGCGCTGACCTACAACCCGCAAAAACTTGCCAGCATGATCCAGCGCTATTCCGCGGGCGAGGCCATCATCCTGCTCGCCGTGCCGGAATGGGATTCGAGCGCAGGCAGGGCAAACGGGGCGCCGCCCGACAGGCTGGTCATCATGATCTACCGCACCGACCGGGGCCAGGCCGAGTACGCAAACAAGCTTACCGTCACGAAAGAGGTGATGGGCGATGCCGAGAACATCTACGCCGCCGCCGTCAAGCTAAGCCGCACGACCTTCCAGAGAGCCTGGAAAAATCAGACCGTCGTGCGCGATGAGCAGAACAGCCGCCTTAAAGTGCGCGTGCAGTTCGCAACGCTGCAGGAATGGGCGGAGACGCAGAAAAGCCTGCGCCGGGTGCAGGGCGTGAGCGACATGAAGCTGCTGTCCCTGACCCAGAACGAGGCCTATGTCGAACTCGCGTTCAAGGGCACCGAGCAGCGGCTCAAGCTTGCGCTTGCCCAGGCGGACATGACCCTTGCCGGCCCGGACGGCATGTACGGCGCCGCGAATGCGCCGCCGCCGGTGCATGATCTATACCTGAATAAATTCAGACGCTAGAAGCGGACAATCGCCATGGCCACCCGAACACCAGCACTGACCGCCCGGAATCACCTGCTGTTCTGGAGCTTTTCTTTCGCCGCCTTCATCGGCATCGTCTGGCTTTTGAGCGACGTCATCCTGCCTTTTGTTCTGGGAATCTCCATTGCCTATCTTCTGAACCCGCTGGTCGAGTTTCTGGGACGCCGGAAGATCCCGCGCTGGATCGCGGCGCTTTTGATCCTCGGCCTGTTTTTCGTTTTCATGACCGCCATCGCCGCCTTGGCCGTGCCGCCGCTCTACCGCGAGGCGGCCGCGCTGGCCGATGCGCTTCCCGGCTATATCGACCAGCTCTGGGCGCGGCTTGCGCCTTATATCGGCTGGGCGCAGCAAAAGTTCGCGGACGGCGATATGGCCGGCATCGAGGAGGCTTTCAAAGCCAATATCGGCAACGCGCTCAAAGTCGGCACCGGGGTGCTGGGCGGGCTTGCGAGCGGCGGGAAGGCGCTCGCCGGTTTTCTGGCGCTGCTTTTGCTCACCCCCATCGTCGCGTTTTTCGTGATGCGCGAATGGGCCGGCATGACGGAGTGGATCGACAAGCTGCTGCCGCGCGCGAGTTATCATACAATCAAGGACCTGCTGCGCCAGATCGACCGCAAGCTCGCCGGGTTCATCCGCGGGCAGATAACGGTCGCCTTCGTGCTGGGCGCCGCCTATGCCATCGCGCTCACGGTCGCCGGCCTCAAGTTCGGCTTCCTGATCGGGCTGACGACGGGGCTTTTCTCGATCATCCCGCTGGTCGGCTCGACTCTGGGCCTGCTGACGAGCCTTGCCGTCGCGTGGTTCCAGAGCGGCGGGGAGTGGGGTTATGTCGCCATCATCGCCGGGATTTTCTTCGGCGGGCAGTTCATCGAGGGCAACTTCCTTTCGCCGCGCCTGCTCGGCAAAAGCGTGGGGCTGCACCCGCTATGGATCATGTTCGCGCTGTTTGCGGGCGGCGGGCTGTTCGGCATCGTCGGCATGCTGCTCGCGGTGCCGGTCGCCGCGGTCATCAGTGTGCTGCTAAGCTTTGCCATTCTGCGCTATAAAGAGAGCGCCTATTACGATGACGCCGCCGTGAAACCGGCGAGAAAAAAGTGAACGGATGAGCCTTCCCGCTGAACAATTGCCGCTCGATCTCGGCCACCGCCCCGCGCAGGGGCGGGAGGATTTTCTCGTTGCGCCCAGCAATCAGGACGCCGTCGGCTGGATCGACCGCTGGCCCGCATGGCCCGCGCCCGCGCTCGTTCTCTACGGCCCCATCGCCAGCGGCAAAAGCCATCTTGCCGCCGTGTGGGGCAAGCGGACGGGAGCCGCGATCATTCCGACGGCGCGGCTCGCGGAAAGCGAGGCCGACGAGCTTGCCGCCGCAGCCAAACATCTGGTCATCGAGAATGTCGATCTCTGGCTCGGCGACCGGGCGGCGGAGACGGCGCTGTTTCATCTTTACAATTTGATGCGCGAGGAGCGGCGGAGTCTGCTGCTGACCATGACGATGGCGCCGCCGCGCATCGGCTTTGCGCTACCCGACCTCGCCTCGCGCCTGCGCGCCGCGCCCGCCGCCGCGA
>Ga0187892_10008073_pt1 | contig 14597 bp, 13 predicted proteins | sample MA1701073metaG_FD_139345 | JGI IMG/M metagenome (GOLD analysis project Ga0187892, IMG submission 139345) | Bio-ooze microbial communities from a basaltic lava cave in the Kipuka Kanohina Cave System on the Island of Hawaii, USA - MA170107-3 metaG ... | reverse complement strand
GGTTTCGCCGGAGGCGATGGTCGCGGTCAGTTCCTCGACGTGACTGCGGAGCCGGTCGAGCTCCTCGGCGACATCCATCTTCTGAATCAGGATGGCGATTTCCTGCTCGAGGCGCTCCGGATTGCCCTCCGCGCCCAATGAAGCGACCCGTTCTTGCAATTTCGCGCGAATCCGCGCTTGAACTTCGGGTAGGCGCGCCGCGACCTCCTCCGCGATGCCGCGCACCTGGGCGGCACGCGACGCCAGCATCTCTGAAATGCGCTCACCTTCGCCCGCGCGTGAGGTAGTAAATGCCGCGAGCGCTTCGGCGAGCAAATCCATTGCGGTCGCTGCGAGCGGCGCCGAATCCCGCTCGGTTTCGCGCACGACGCCCGGCCAGCGCAGCAGATCCACCGCGTCGATCTGGCCGGCCTCGCCGAGGCGCCGCTGCACCGCTACGGCATCCTCGATCAGCCGGTCGAGCAGGGCGTCGTCGAGCGACAACTCGCGGTCGCCGTTGGCGGTGGGACGGAAGTAAAACGCCGCATCGACCTTGCCGCGCCGTGCAACCGTGCCGATGGCGCGGCGGAAATCCGCTTCCGAGCCGCGCAATTCCTCCGGCAGCCGCAGGCTGATCTCGAGGAAGCGGTGATTGACGCTCCGGACTTCCCAGGCGAGTAGCCCGGTCGCCGTCGCCCGCTCGCAGCGCGCGAAGCCCGTCATGCTTCTCAGCATCGGATTGGCGTCTCCGGGTGTGGCACAGGCCGGTGTTGTAAGCTCTGCGGCAGTTTAGCAGGAGGGCGGCGGCGATCGGACCGCCGTAGCGCGCGTGGCAATGGAGTTCGCCGAGGTCAGTCTGACCGGCGATCGCGAAGACAACCAGGATCGCGCCGCAGTCGCATCAGGCGACGGCGCCGCGCTTCTCGTCGTGATGGATGGCATGGGCGGCCATGCTTACGGCGCGCGCGCCGCGGAAACCGCCTGCAAGATCGTGCTCGATATGTTTCGCGCGGAGACGAAACCGCTGTTCGATCCACTCGGCTTCCTGCATCTCGCGCTGGGACGCGCGCACACGGCGGTCGTGTCGCTCGGCAGCAAGCTCGCGGTCGACCTGCGACCGCGCGCCACCTGTGCGATCTGCCTGGTGCAACGCAAAGAAGCCTACTGGGCGCATGTCGGAGACAGCCGCGTCTATCACCTGCGAGACGGCGCGGTCATCGCACGCACGCGTGATCACAGTCATGTCGAGCAGTTGCTGCGCGAGGGCTCGATCCGCGAGGAGGAAGTACCCGGCCATCCCATGCGGAATTTCGTCGAATGCTGCATCGGCGGCGAGGCGGCGCTCCCCGAGATGTCGATTTCGGGGCGCCAACGGCTCCAGGACGGGGACGTGCTGCTCGTCTGCACCGACGGCGTGTGGGCCAACCTCAAGGACTCCGAGATCGCCGCATGCCTGCGGCCCAGCAACGGCGCGGCGAACGGCGGTTGGGCGACTGCGCTCGAGGCGCTCGCCGAGCGCGCCGTGGCCGCATCGGTGCCGCACAGCGACAATGCATCGGCGGCCAGCCTGGTCTGGCACCACTGACGGAGTCGCGGAGGCTCATGCGCATCGGGGGCCGCGCGGCCGATCAATTGCGACCCGTCGGCTTCACGCGCAACTACACCTCGCATGCCGAGGGCTCGGTGCTCTGCGAGTTCGGCGCGACACGGGTGCTCTGCACCGCGAGCGTGGAGAGCGGCGTGCCGCAATTCATGCGCAACAGCGGCCGCGGCTGGCTGACGGCGGAATACGGCATGCTGCCGCGCGCGACCCACACGCGCACGGCGCGCGAAGCGGCGCGTGGCAAACAGGGAGGCCGCACCCAGGAGATCCAGCGACTCATTGGCCGGTCGCTTCGCGCCTGCATCGATCTCGGCGCAATCGGCGAACGCACGATCACGATCGACTGCGACGTCCTCCAGGCGGACGGCGGAACCCGTACGGCCGCGATCACGGGCGGATACGTGGCGCTCGCGGACGCGATGGATGCGCTCATCAAGCGCCGCGTGCTCATGGCGAACCCGCTGCACGGACAGATCGCGGCGGTTTCCGTCGGCATCGTCAAGGGCGAGCCGATCATCGACCTCGACTATGCCGAGGACGTCGAGGCCGAAACGGACATGAATGTCGTCATGAATTCCGGCGGCGCGTTCATCGAAGTGCAGGGAACGGCGGAAGGCCATGCATTCCGCCGCGAGGAGCTCGACGCGATGCTGAATCTCGCGGTGACCGGCATGGCGCAGTTGTTCGGCCTGCAACTCGAGGCGCGGCGGGCCTGATTCCGCCGCCCATGCGCCGAGTCGTCCTCGCGACCGGCAATCCCGGCAAGCTCGCGGAAATGCGGGAGATCCTCGCGGCTCACGGGCTCGAAATCGTCGCGCAATCCGAGCTCTCGATCGAATCGCCGGTCGAGGACGGCGGGAGCTTCGTCGAGAATGCGCTGCTCAAGGCGCGCCATGCGGCGGCTGTCTCCGGGCTTCCCGCGATCGCCGATGACTCCGGGCTCGAGGTCGACGCGCTCGGCGGACGTCCCGGCCTGAACACGGCGCGTTACGCAGGCCCGACGGCCGATGTGCGCGCGAACAACGACAAGCTGCTCGTGGAACTCGCCGGCGTTCCCCTGCCCCGACGCACTGCGCGCTATCACTGCGCGATGGTATTCCTCCGAGACGCGGCGGATCGCTCGCCGCTCATTGCGGAAGCCTCCTGGGCAGGCAGTATCGGCTTCGAGCCGAGGGGCGCGGGCGGTTTCGGCTACGACCCGCTCTTCATCGTGGCTGGCGGTAACTGCACGGCCGCGGAGATGCCGGCAGCGGAGAAAAATCGCGTGAGCCATCGGGGACAGGCGCTCATCGCGCTCGCCGCGCAAATGCGGAATGCGGGCTGGTAGCGCGCGAGAGTCAGCGCACGGTCTTGATCAGGTCGCCGGTTTTCGGTTCTCCATCCGGGTAGAGATCGTTGAAGAGCCGAAGCTGCTGAACCGGATACTGCTTCACCTGGGCTGTTGCCGCCAGCGACTCGATGGTCGTGCCCTCGGTCGCGCGCAGGACGTGCAGCCGATACGGTTCGGAGAGCTTGAATTCGTCGCCGCGCAGGCGGCGGAATGTATTTGCAGTGGACAGGAAGAAGGGGTCGCCCGAGGGCGCCGTCGTGCCGGCCCGGCTCGCGCCTTTGAAGATCCACATCAGGTTGCCGTAGTAAATAATGACGTAGCGCACGTTAGTCGACTGCCCGTAGGGCGACGGATCGCCGCGCACGATGCCGGTCCAGGCCTTCAGCCCGTTGATGTCGAGGCTCTCCGTGCGGTCGAGACGGCGATTGGAAAGACCGCGCATCGCGAAATCCCGCGGGTCGGTGATGTCAGACGGCGGCGGCTGCGCCCGGATCTCCATCACATGCTCTTTGTTCGGTGCGACGGTGAGAATCTTCTCCGGCTCGTTGATGACCTGCCAGTTGCGGGGAAAGGCGAGTGTGAACTGCATGTCCGAGTGATAGAAACGGTTCTCGCGCACCATGCCCTGGCGAGCGCTCGAGCCGACCGGCAGGCCTTCGATGGCCTGGAGAAATCCTTCCTTGTTCGCGGTCGTGCCGGCCGCCGCGGGCCCCGCTTTTCCGGCGGTGGCAATGGCCTGCTGGAGGCGCGTGTCGTTGTCCGGGTGCGAAGCGAATACTCCGTGGTAGAGGCGCGGTTGGCGATTCTCGATGCGAGCGCGCTCGCGCTCGAAAGTGTCCTGATCCTTGAGCGTCGAAATGACGTCGATCATGGCCTCCGGGTCGTAGCCCGCTTTCGCGAGATAGCGCGCGCCGAGACGATCGGCTTCGAGCTCAGCTTCGCGGCCGTAGCCGCTGATGATCGCCTGGCCGGCCAGGTTGGTCAGGTCAGCGAGCGCCGGCATGCCCGTGAAAATGGCGGTCGCCGCGCTTGCGAGTCCGGCGAGAGTCCCCTTTCGTTGCCGGCTCTTCAGATGCTCGGCCGCGATGTGGCCGATCTCGTGACCCAGAACGGCGGCGAGTTCGGCTTCGTTCTGGAAGTAGGGCAGGATGCCGCGCGAGATGTACACGTAGCCGCCGAGTGTCGCGAAGGCGTTCACGTCGTCGGTGTCGATAATCGTGAACTTCCATTCGAGCTCGGGGCGCTCGCTGACGGCAGCGAGCTTTTCGCCGACCCGCTGCACGTATTCCTGAAGCTCGAGATCGTCGTGCACGCCCATCTGTTGCGTGAACTGGACGTGCAACTGCTTGGCAGTCCGGACTTCCTTGCTGTCCTTCTTCGGTTTCTCGATTTTCTCCTCTTTTTCTTCTTCTGCCGCGCCCATGACGGGATTGCCCGCAATCGCGGCCAGGGCGGCGAACGCAATCAGGCTGACGAGGTTTCCCCGCAAATCGCGCATGGATGTCTCCGGATCCCGGCCCCAAGCGTACCGGTCCCGTCTTAGACGTGGGGGAATCCGGAAAGTTGACGGCCGCCTGGCCGCCGAAACGGGCTTATTTCAGGCCGTACTTCTTGCGGAAGCGGTCGACGCGGCCACCGGAATCGACGATTTTCTGCTTGCCCGTGTAGAACGGATGGCAGTTCGAGCAGACTTCGACCTCGAGATTCGTGCCGAGAGTCGAGCGTGTCTGAAAGGTATTCCCGCAGGTGCAGTTCACCGTGATGTCGGTGTACTTCGGGTGAATGCCTTCTTTCATCGATGCAATTCCGGTGCCGTGCTGCGAGCGGGCGCGCAGTCTATCGGTAGCCTTGAGAGCAGGCAAGGCCCCCGGCCGCGGCCGAGATCCGATGCTAAGTTACCGGAAACACTGAGGTTTTTTGCTTATCCACAAATTGTGTGGATAACTCTGTGGACCGACAGGCGAGCTCCGATCACCCAATCGACCATTCGTGCATTTATGACGAATTGATTAAATTTTGAGCAGTCAATATTGTGAATAAGAAACAACAACTTACTGCGTGGCAGTTAAGGCACCTCGCTAACAAAGTGTCGAAAGTCCCTCTCCGGCGCGAACCGGGAGGGCGCTGTGTACAACTCGCCGGTGCCGCGGCGGGCATTTTCGCCGGGGAGGAACGCCGCAATCAGCTCGTTCAGGAAGCGAAATCCCAGCGGGGTCGGGCGATAGCGACCTGCGGCTGCAAGGACGAGGCGGCGGGCGGCGAGTTCCGCGAGCTTCGGAGTCACCACCGCAGCAGGCAGCCCGGTCAATCGCTCGAATTCGGCCAGTGCGAAGCCCTCGCTGAGGCGAAGTACGTTCAACATGTATTCGAACGGCAGTTCCGCAGGCGGCACCAACCGCCGCACGACGCCGGCCCTGCCGCCTCTTCGCAAGTACTCCCGCGGCGAGCGCGGCTTCTCGGTCCGAATGACCGCACCAGCGACGGTCGCCTTGCCGTGAGCGCCGGCTCCGATTCCGAGATAGTCGCCGAAGCGCCAATAGTTCAGGTTGTGCCGGCATTGTCGTCCTGCACGAGCGTAAGCCGACACTTCGTACTGCCCGAACCCTGCCGCTGCAAGCCGCTCCTGGCAGTCGAGCTGCATCTCGAACGCAAGATCGTCGTCGGGCAACTTTGGCGGGCGGTGATGGAACGCGGTGCCCGGTTCAAGCGTGAGCTGATAATGCGAAAGGTGCGCTGGCCCGAGGGCGATCGCCGCTTCGACGTCCGCGAGCGCGGCCTCCCGCGTCTGCTCCGGCAGCGCGTACATCAGATCGAGATTGAAGTTTTCGATGCCGGCGTCGACGAGTTCCGCGACCGCAATGGAAATCTCGCCGGGACCGTGAATGCGCCCGAGCGCCTTGAGCGCGCGCGCATCGAAGGACTGCGCTCCCAGTGAGACGCGGTTGATGCCTGCCTCTGCGTAGCCAGCGAAGCGGCCGTGCTCGACGGTCCCTGGATTGGCCTCCATGGTGATTTCGACGTCCGCGGCAAATGGCAGGCGCGTTGCGAGCCCGTCGATGAGCATCGCGATCGCGCGCACGCCGAAGAGCGAGGGTGTTCCGCCGCCCATAAACACGCTTCCTACTTCGCGTGCACCGGCGAGGTCGAGATCGCCGTCGAGATCCGCGAGCAGGGCCGCGACGTATTCCTCCTCGGGAATCCGGTCGGGCCGCACATGCGAGTTGAAATCGCAGTACGGACACTTGCGCACGCACCAGGGCAAGTGCACGTAGATCGCAATGTCACCGCTCATGCAAGCATTCTAGGTGAAACGACGCGCGCAGCCTTGATTCCCGCAGTGCACCATGACAGGCTCCGTCGCGGGAAAGCGATGTCCAGCAGGAAATACCAGTTGACGAATTTGGCGACCGGGCGCTCGAGCGAGCTCACGGCGTTGGCCGGTTCCGTCGGCCCCGAGGTGCTGGACATCAGCACGCTGTTGAAGGACCAGGGAGTCTTCACCTACGACCCGGCCTTCATGGCGACGGCTGCGACCGCGAGCGCCATCACCTACATCGACGGCGAAGCGGGCGTGCTGCTCTACCGCGGCTATCCGATCGAGCAGCTCGCTGAGCACAGCAGCTTCCTCGAAGTTTCGTACCTGCTTCAGAAAGGCGAGTTGCCGAGCGCCAGGGAGCTCGCGGCGTTCACGCATTCGATTACGCGCCACACGATGTTGAATGAATGGCTGCTGCGCCTGTATCGCGGCTTCCACCACAACGCGCACCCGATGGCGATGGTTGCGACCATCGTCGCCTCGCTCGCGGCCTTCTACCACGACACGACCGACATCACTGACGATCGTCACCGCGAGATCTTCTCACACCGGATGATCGCGAAGATCCCGACGATTGCGGCGGCCGCCTATAAACATGCGCTCGGCCAGCCATTCATCTATCCGCGCAACGACCTCGACTACACGGCGAACATGCTGCACATGTTTTTCGCCGTGCCTTGCGAGCCATACGAGGTCGATTCGCTTCATTCGAAGGCGCTCGACCTGCTGTTCATCCTGCACGCGGACCACGAGCAGAACGCGAGCACGTCGACCGTGCGCCTGGCCGGCAGCACGGGCTGCAATCCCTACACCGCGATGTCGGCTGGCGTATCGGCGCTCTGGGGTCCCGCGCACGGCGGCGCCAACGAGGCGGTCGTGGAAATGCTCGAGAAGATCGGTGATGCGAGCCACGTCGACGAGTTCCTGACGCGCGTGAAGGACAAGAAGGGCGGCGTACGGCTCATGGGCTTCGGCCATCGCGTGTACAAGAACTTCGATCCGCGTGCCACGATCATCCGCGAGGTGTGCCACAAGGTGCTTGCGAAGCTCGGCCAGAGTGACAACCCGCTGTTCGATCTCGCGCTCAGGCTCGAGGAAGTCGCGCTCAAGGACGAGTACTTCGTCAGTCGCAAGCTGTATCCGAACGTCGATTTCTATTCCGGCATCATCTATCGCGCGCTCGGCATTCCGCGCGAGATGTTCACGGTGATGTTCGCGATCGCTCGCACCGCGGGTTGGGTTGCGCACTGGCAGGAGATGATCTCTGACCCGGCGATGAAGATCGCACGGCCGCGGCAGCTCTACACGGGGCCTGCAAGGCGCGACTACGTGCCGGTGAAGAAGCGCTAGTCGGCGCGACTCTCGTCAGGGGTCCCTCAGCAATCCCTCGACTTCCTGCAAAGTCGCGCGGCGCATCGGCCGGCCGTCAACCGGGCCGGGCGGCGCCTGGCGGATCCCGTCGAGCGGAAAGATCGTCGCATCCACCTCATGCTGGCCGGCGGTGAAGCGCACCGCCGGGAATGCCTCGACCTCGTCTCGCTGCATGCGAAAACGACGCTCGACGAATTCGTGGGGAATGCCGCGATCCATCAGCCGCACCGCGACGGTCTCCGGCGTGTCCGCAAATAGATGCAGGGTGATGTCATTGTGCGCAGTCGCCGTACCCGAGAGCAGGGGCCCGACCAGGCGCGGCTCGAACTCCGCCAGGAGCCGCATCGCTTCCAGTGCCGAGCTTCGCATCGAGGAGAGCTGGCTCGCGTGTGCGTCGGGCACGAACAACCGCTGGTGCTCGGCGAGTGCCTCCTCGATCTCGATGTTCTTCGGCAGCACGGCAAGATCGGTGACGCCGAAGCGTTCCGCGGCCTTGCGCTTGGCAAAGCCATGGTCCTCATAGCCATGCTCGATCATGAGGCGCGCGGCCTCGCGCGCGATGGCCTGACGCATCATGTCGGCGCGTGCGGATCGCCGTGGCATCTAGAAGATCGGTTCCTCGTATTTCTGCGGGGGCGTCACGCCCTCGACCGCGCCGTCGCCGGCGAGGCCCCCGGGCAGGTGATCAGCGAGAAAATACTCGAACTGGGCGGGCGGCTCCTCTTCGAACTCCCCGGCGTCCGCCGCGATGCGCGCGGTCACGACGCCGTTCGGCATCGGCAGGCGGCGCTCCGGCAGGCCGGCGAGGGCCTCGCGCATGAAATAGATCCACATTGGCAACGCCGTGTGCGCGCCCTCCTCGTCGGCGCCGAGCGGACGTTCCTGGTCGAATCCGACCCACGCGGTCGCGACCAGGTCGGCATTGAAACCCGAGAACCAGGCATCGCGGCCCTCGTCGGTCGTTCCGGTCTTGCCGGCGATGTCGCTGCGTCCGAGCGCGCGCGCACGCTGTCCGGTGCCGCGGCGGACGACGTCGCGCAGAAGATCGGTGATGATCCAGGCGTTCGCTTCCGTGATCACGCGCGGCGCCCGATGTTCAACGGGGGGCGGCGGCAGGCGGCCGCCGACATCCGCGGCGCGCAACAAGCCCGATGCGCCGCCGGCAATCGATGTCGGCGGCGCGTTGACGGCTTGCGCGCCCGCCACGTCACAATCGTTGCAGGTAATCGCGGGATCGGACTGTTCCAGCACCGTGCCGTCGGCCGCCAGGATCCGCTCGATGAGGTACGGCCGCACCAGCGATCCACCGTTCGCAAACACCGCGAAGCCGTTCGCCATTTCGAGCGGCGTCAATTGCGCCGTGCCGAGGGCAGCCGTCAGGTCGGCGGGGATGTGCTCCTTCGGGAGGCCAAAGCGCTCGACGTAGTCGCGCGTGTAGCCGACGCCGATCTGGCGCATGACGCGGATCGTGACGAGATTGCGCGAGCGCGCGAGCGCATCGCGGAGCCGCGTGGGGCCATAGAAGCGCCGCGAATCATTGACGGGGCGCCAGTCCTCCTCCTTCGGCTGCTCGCCTTCGACCGCGTCGGGGCGGAAGCCGATACCGACCTCGGGATCCGGCGCCTCGTAGACGACGGGCGCGTCGAGAATCACGGAAGCCGGCGTGAAGCCCGCCTCGAGCGCGGCCGAATAGATGAACGGCTTGAACGAGGAGCCGGGCTGCCGGCGCGCCTGCATCACGCGATTGAACTTGGAAGCCGCGTAGTCGAAACCGCCCGACATCGCGACGACGGCCCCATCGTGCGGGTCGAGCGCGACGATCGCGCCCTGGACTTCCGGCAATTGCGCGAGAAGCGCCTCGCCCTCGGCGGAAGGGAGCACATAGACCACGTCGCCGAGAGCGATGACGTCGCGCGGCGACTTTGGCGTCGCATCGCCGGTTCGCGCCCAGCGAATGCCTTCCATCGGCAGGCGGTAGCGCAAGCCGCTTCGCGCCACGACGGTCGCCTCGGTGGCGTCCGTGTCGACCACGATCGCCGGTATCAGCCCGCCGACGACGGGAAAGCCCTCGATCCTGCCGGCGAGCGCGACATCGTCCTCGGTGTCGGGCTCGACACGGCCGGCGCGTCCGCGCCAGCCGTGGCGCCGGTCGTACTCGAGCACCGCGCCGCGAAGCGCGACGTCGGCCGCGCGCTGGAGCCGGCTGTCGACCGTCGTGACGACCTGGAAGCCCTCGGCGTAGATCCGCTCGCCGTACTTCTCGAGGAGCGCGAGCCGCACCATCTCGCCGACGTACGGCGCGTCGATCTGCACGCGCGGGCCGTGCAAGCCGCGCGAGACCGGCTTGTCCATCGCCGTCTGCCAGGCGGCCTCGTCGAGAAAGCCGAGCTGGCGCATGCGCCGCAGCACGTAAGCGCGCCGCTCCATGGCCTGCTCGAGACTCGCCACGGGATTCTGCCGCGACGGCGCCTGCAGGATGCCGGCGAGAAGCGCCGCCTCGCCCGCGTCGATCTCGGTGAGCGACTTGCCGAAGTAGGTCTCCGACGCCGCGGCGAATCCGTACGAGCGCTGGCCGAGAAACTGCGTGTTCACGAACAGCGTGAAGATCTCCTTCTTGGTGAGTTCGTTCTCGAGCGAGAGCGCGAGGAAGATCTCCCGCAGCTTGCGCCTGAGCTGCTTCTCCTTCGTGATCAGCGTCGTGCGCACGAGCTGCTGGGTCAGCGTGCTGCCGCCCTGCGACAGCTCCATCGTCGCTGCGGTGACGACCGCTGCGCGCAACACGCCCTGCCAGTCCACTCCCGGATGCTGGAAGAAACGGTCGTCCTCCGCGGCGAGCACCGCCTGTACCACGACCGGCGGAATCTCGTCCCAAGTCACGGGCACGCGACGCTGCTCACCGATCTGCGCGAGCAGGCGTCCGTCGCGGCTGTAGACGCGAAGCGGAACCTGCAGGCGCACGTCACGCAGTTGCGCGACGTCCGGCAGTGTCGGCTTCAGGTAGTAATAGGTGGCGAGAAAGGCAAGCCCGATCAGGCCCGCGACCGACACGATGACGGTCGCCGCGATGCGGAGCCGCTTGTTCAGTCGTGTTATCACCGGGCTTGATTATGCATAGTAATGTCAGGCGCCGCCGGGGACGGGGTCGCCGGCCCGCGACGCTTGGACCGTGACGGCAGACACGGTGAAGCAGTCCGATCGCGTGCAGCATCGTCCGCGGATCCGGGGCCGGAAGCCCGTGGGCGAGAAAGCCACTGGAACCAGGCGGATAGGCTGGCGGCGAACCCCGGCTGCCCCCGTCGAGCCCCGCGAATGGGCCCAAATGCGAGTGAATTGCGGGTCGGGTCACGTTCAATTTAACAGTTGCTTGCTATATAGTTGGCCGCTAACTTGACCCAGCGTAGCGATTGGCCTCGTAATAGCCTGACCTGAAAAGGAAATTTCTGTGCTCAAGCTGCCGAAGATCTCGCTGGGGCCGCGGTACACACCGCTCATCGGCCTGGACATCACGACCTCCTCGATCAAGCTCATCGAGCTCGCGCAATCCGGCGGCCAGTACCGGGTCGAGGCCTACGCGGCCGAGCCGACCCCCCATAACGCCATCAATGAGAAAGCCATCATCGACGCCTCGGCCGTCGGCGACGCGATCCGCCGCGCGGTCAAGCGCTCCGGCGTGCGTTCCAAGGAATGCGCAGTGGCGATCTCGGGCGACGCGGCGATTACGAAGGCCGTGCAAATGCCGCGCAATCTTTCGGACGCCGATCTCGAGCAGCAGATCGAGATGCAGGCAGACCAGTACATCCCCTTCCCGATGGAGGAGGTCAGCTACGACTTCCAGGTGCTCGGGCCCTCGGAGAAGGACCCCGACATGCGCGACGTGCTCCTCGTTGCGTCGCGCTCCGAGAATGTCGAGCAGCGCGTCGCCGCAGTGACTGCCTCCGGCCTCATCGCGAAGCTCGTCGACGTCGAGGCATTCGCGCTCGAAAACGCCTGCCGCCTCCTGACGCATCAAATGCCGGACGGAGGCATGGACCGCACGATCGCGGTCGTCGACTTCGGCGCGAGCACGACGACCTTCAGCGTGCTGCGCAATCTCGTCGTCGTGTACACGCGGGACTTCGCTTTCGGCGGCCAGCAGCTGACCGAGGAAATCATGCGCACCTACGGCCTCTCGATGGAGGAGGCCGGCCGCGCGAAGAAGGAAGGCGGCCTGCCCTCGAACTACCAGCCCGAGGTGCTCGATCCGTTCATCGACGACATGACCCAGCAGGTCAGCCGCTCGCTGCAGTTCTACCTGGCGTCGGGCAGTGGCCGCAGCCAGCCGGAGCAGATCCTGATCTGCGGCGGTTGCGCCAACATCCCGGGCGTCGCGGACGTGATCGCGAGCCGCGTGGGTATTCCGGCCGAGCGCGGAGATCCGCTCGGGCAGATGAAGATTTCCTCGAAAGCCAAGGCACTGGGCGTGACGCGGGATGCGACGGCGTTGTTGCTCGCTTGTGGCCTGGCACTGCGGAGTTTCGACGAAGATGCCAAGTATTAACCTACTGCCCTGGCGGCAGGCGCTCCGCCAGCGGCGACGGAAGGAATTCCTGGTCGGTCTCGGAGCGGCGGTGGGGTTTGCCGCCCTCATCACGCTGCTCACGCACCTGACGGTGAGCTCGATGATCGATTCGCAGCATCGCCGCAACGACCTGTTGAAGGCCGAGATCGCGGAACTCGACAAGGCGATCGAGCAGATCCTCGCGCTCGAGGAACAGAAGGCGCGGATGATCTCGCGCATGGAAGTCATCGACACGCTGCAGGCGAGCCGCCCGGAAGTCGTCAAGCTGTTCGACCAGATGGTGGCGACCCTGCCCGAGGGTGTCTACCTGACCTCGGTCAAGCAGAGTGGCAAGAAGATCGAGTTCAACGGCGTCGCGCAGTCGAGCACGCGCGTCTCCGCATTCATGCGCAACATCGACGCATCGGAATCGCTCTCGACGCCCGAGCTCAAGGTCATCCAGACCGGCAGCGGCGGCGGCCCGGGCGCGCAGTTCACGCTGTTCGCGTCGCAGCGCGCGCCGGTTGAGGAAGGCACGCCCGAGAAACGCAATACGCGCGTTTCGGAGGCGCGGCAATGAACTTCATCGAGCAGTTGCGCCAGCTCGACTTCAAGGACATCGGCCGCTGGCCGGTCCTGTTCCGCGCGCTCGGTGTCCTGATCGTGCTCGTCTTCGCGACGGGTCTCCTCGTCTGGTACTTCGTGATGAGCGAGAACGGCAACCTCCCGGACCTGCGCAAGGCCGAGGCCGAGCAGAAAGTCCTCTGGGCGACCTTCGACCAGAAGCAACGCAAGGCAGCGAACCTCGAGGCCTACCGGCAGCAGCTCGCGGAGATCGAGCGCACCTTCGGCGCGATGCTCCGGCAGCTGCCTGGCAAGACCGAGGTGCCTTCGTTGCTTGTCGACATCTCGCAGACGGGCCTCGCGGCGGGCCTGCAGGAACGCCTGTTCCAGCCCGGCAGCGAGACCAAGATGGATTTCTACGCGGAGCTGCCGATCAAGATCCAGCTCACGGGCGGCTTCCACGAGTTCGGGCTGTTCGTCTCGGGAATAGCGGCACTGCCGCGCATCGTTACACTGCACGACCTCGAAATCGCGCGCGGCAATGTCCGCTCCGGTTCGCGCCGTGGCGCGCCGGCGCCCTCCGACGATCTGACGCTAAACCTGACGGCCAAGACCTACCGCTATCTCGACGAGGACGAGTCCGCTCCGGCGCCGGTTGAGGAAAAAGGCAAGAAGCCCAGGCGGGAAAAGAAGACATGAGCCAGGAGCGCATACGCAAGATTCTCACCGCCGCCGGCCTTGCCGGCACGGTCGCGCTCGGTGGCTGCGGGGACGGCCTCGACGACCTGCGCGCGGACATCGAGAAGGCCAAGCAGCGGCCGGGCGGCCGCATCCAGCCACTGCCGGAAGTGCGGCCCTATGTCAGTCACGAATACCAGATGGCGAATCGCCGCTCGCCGTTTCTCCAGAGCCTCGCCGGAGAGAATCCGACCGGGCCGAGGCCGGACGTGCAGCGCCCGCGCGAATACCTCGAACAGTTCCCGCTCGACACGCTGAAGATGGTCGGCACGCTCCGTCTCGGCGGCGGGAATTACGGCCTGGTGCAGACGAAGGACGGGTTGATTCATCGCGTGCTGCCGGGCAATCACATCGGCCAGAACGACGGCCGCGTGATGTCCGTCACCGACGCCCGAATAACACTGATAGAAATTATTCCGGATGGGCTTGGCGGCTACCTCGAGCGCCCCGCGGCGCTCGCGCTGGCCGACTGATTTGTGGGAGAACGTCTGATGGCTGGCAACAAGCGGACTACGGTGTGGAAATTGAACGCGGTACGCGGCTTCGCGCGGCTGATGGGCGGCGCTTTGGCCACCCTGGCCATCGCGTGGTCGCAGATCGCTGAGGCCCAGAGCGCGCGGCTGACCGCGATCGAGGTGCAGCCGATGCAGGGCTCGACCCTGCAGGTCCGGCTGCGCACCGACGGCGTCGCGCCCCAGCCGCTGACATTCACGATCGACCGCCCGGCGCGGCTGTCCGTCGACCTGCCTGACGTCGCGCTCGCGCTCGAGAACCGGCGTATCGACGTCGGCGCCGGCGGCGTCGACACGATTGTCGCGGCCGAGGCCACGGGCCGCACGCGCGTCGTGTTCAATCTCGATTCACTAGTGCCGTACACGGCCGTGGCGCAGGGCGACAGCGTCCTCGTGACGCTCGGCGGAACCGCCAGCGCCGCGCAGGCGCCTTCGGCCGCGGCGCCCGCTGCCGTGGCGTCGGCGGGCGGCGCGCGCAGCATCACCGGCGTCGATTTCCGCCGTTCGCCGGAAGGCGCCGGCCGCGTCGTGGTCCAGCTCTCGGATCCCGCGACGCCCGCGAGCCTCAAGCAGGAAGGCAATCGCGTGATCGTCGATTTCACCGGCGTTTCGCTCGGCGAAGACCTGATGAAGCGCTACGACGTCGT
>Ga0187892_10008071_pt1 | contig 14601 bp, 10 predicted proteins | sample MA1701073metaG_FD_139345 | JGI IMG/M metagenome (GOLD analysis project Ga0187892, IMG submission 139345) | Bio-ooze microbial communities from a basaltic lava cave in the Kipuka Kanohina Cave System on the Island of Hawaii, USA - MA170107-3 metaG ... | reverse complement strand
CGGTCGCGGCGCGAACGGCGCGCGTCGCGCGGATCGCGCGCTGCTCGCTCCTCGTCGGGAAGATCCGGTTCGTGAGGAGGCACCGCGCGCAACGCTCCTCCGGGACGTCGAAGCAGACGTCGCCCTCCTCGGTCCGGCGGATCCCGCCGCGGAGGCACTGCAGCCAGTACTCGTGGAGCGTGAGCACGGTGGGGACTCCGCGCGCCTTCGCGATGCGCGGGTTCCCGAGCGAGTGGAAGAGGAGGTGCTGGAAGTGGACGATGTCCGGCCGGACCTCGTCCAGCGTCTCCTCGAATCGGCGCTCCATCGCCGCGTCGCTCACCGTGTCCTTGAGCGACCGGTAGAGCTTGTTGTTCACGACCTCGATGACCGGGACGCCGCCCACCTCGCGCCGCCGGACGGAGTAGTTCTCGTCCGACGGGCTGTCCTCGGTCGTCAGGACGGCCGTCTCGTGCCCGCTCGCGCGGAGTGCTCGCGCCAGCCGGTCGGCGTGGATCTCGACGCCGGTCCTGTGGCGCGGAAGGTACTGGTGGACGACGAACAGGACCTTCACGGCGGCCCCGGCCTTTCCCCTCCGCCCGCGGCGCCGCCGGACGCCGCGCGCGCGTCCGCGGCCTTCCCGCGGAGCCCGTCGAGGATGCCGCGCCCCTTCGCGAGCGCGCCCGCGGCCTCGCCCCGGAGCGCGGCGGTCGCGACCGCAACCGGCCAGAGGAGGACGTCGAACACCGCGAACCGGAGCCACCGGACGAAGCTCCCGTGGCGCTTGAGGAACCGGACCGAGTTCAGGCCCATGAGGTACTTCCGGCGCGGATTGTAGCCGCCGCCCGTCGAGCGCGACGCCCGGTGGAGCACGCGCGCCGCGGGCTCGTAGACGATCCGGAATCCCTTCTCGCGCGCGCGGAGGCAGAGGTCCACGTCCTCGAAGTACGCGAAGTAGGCGGGATCGAGGAGGCCCGCGCGCTCGAACACGTCCCGCGACGCGAGGAGCGCGCAGCCCGGGACGAAGTCGACCTCCTCGCTCCGGTCGAAGCGGCCGGAGTCCGCGGTCCCCGTGCCGCGGAGCGCGCCCACGTTCTCGCGCGCGGAAAGGGCCCCGCCCGCGGCCCAGAGGACGCCGGGACGGTCGGCGTAGACGATCTTCGGTCCGACGACGCCCGAGCCGCCGATCTCCATGAGCCGCGCCGCCATCGCGCGGACGGCGCCCGCCTCGACGAACGCGTCGTCGTTGAGCAAGATCACGGCGTCGCACCCCTTCTCGAGCGCGAGGCGGATGCCCGCGTTGTTGCCCTCGCAGTAGCCGAGGTTCGTCGCGTTCCGCACGAGAACGATGCGCCCGCCCGCTTCCCGCTCGAGCGCCTCGGGGGATCCGTCGGTCGACCCGTTGTCGACGACGATCACGTCGAGAGCCGGCGGCGGCGCCTCGGCGAGGAGCGCGCGGACGCAGCGGAGGACGTCCTCGCCGCCGTTCCAGGCGACCACCACGACGCCGATCCGGTCGGGCCCGGGGGCGGTCGTCATCCGAGGAGCGGCCTCACGCAGCGCGCGTAGAGCCCGATGACGAAGCCGAGGCCCGAGGCGAGGGCCCACGCCACGCCCCGCTTCGCGCCCGAGGTGACGAGAGAGAACGGGGCGGGCTCGATGAGCGCGCGGTCCGGCACGACGCGCGTCCGCTGCACCGCGGCCCGGAGCGGCCGGGCTTCCTTCCTCTCGCGCAAAAACGCGCGGATCCCCCCGATGCCGGTCCTCCCCTGGCCGCGGAGCACGAGGTAGAGGAGCCAGCACGCCTCGTAGAGGAGGAGCGCCGGGAGCGCGATCGCGATCGTCCGGGCCGCGAAGCACTTCGCGACGAGGCGCAGGTGGTTGCGCGTGAAGTAGTGCGCCCGCCTCGCCGGGAACGCGGCGCCCTCGCGGTAGGAAAGCCCCTTCGTGCCCGAGAGGTGGTAGGCGACGGCGCCCGCGACGGCCACGCAGCGGAGCCCCTTGAGCTTGAGCCGGAGGCTCCAGTCGAAGTCCTCGAAGTAGAAGAAGTAGCCCTCGTCGAAGAGGTCGTCCTCTCCGAGGAGGGCCCGGTCGACGAGGAGCGCCACCGACTGCAGCGAGGCGACGTCGGCGTCGCCCTCCGGCGCCTCGGCGACGCGCCGGCCCGAGTTCCTGAGCGACTGGAGGCCGACGAGCGTGAGGCGCCCGCCGTCATAGTGGATGCGCTCGCGGTCCTCGTCGAAGACGGCGCGCGCCTGGCACGCCGCGATCCGCTCCCCCGACGCCATCGCGCGGACGAGGGCGTCGAGCGCCCCCGGGGCGAGGACGGCGTCGTTGTCGACGAGCGCGACGAGCCGGGTCGCCGCGGAACGGAGCGCGCGGTTCCGCGCCGGCCCGGGGCCGCGGTTCTCGGGAAGCGCGACGACCTCGACGCCCGGGAACTCCCTGCTCACGAGCGCGAGGCTCCCGTCCGTGCTCGCGTTGTCGACGACGACGACACGCGCCGGGGTGGGCACCTGCGCGAGGACGGCCGCGAGGCAGGCGCGGAGGTAGTCCCGGCCGTTCCAGTTGACCACCGCGACGGTCACGTCTTCGCCGCCCCGGAGGGGAGCCCGCTCCCCGCTGAAAAGCGCGCCGCCCGGCTCGGCTCCGTTCATCGCGCGCCGCCGCTACTGGTCGGGAAGGCTGAAGTCCGGCGCGCGGCAGACCTGCCGGCGGCGGAGGCACCAGGGCAGCGAGGCGAACGCCGCGGCTGTCGCCCTGAGGAGAACGAGGACTCCCCCTTTCGTCGAAGCGACGTTTTTCCAGCCGCCGATCGCGCCGACCGACTCGACGAGGGGCACGGGCGGCCGACGCCGCGCCGGGAAGATCTGACGGAACACGAACGCCACGATGTCGAGGAGCGCGCAGTAGCGGAAGAGGAACCACCACAGGTTCCGCACGTGGAAGTAGAGGCTCCGGCGGCCGGTTTTCATCCCGAACGGCGTCTTGTGGAACGCCTGGATCGAGGGGCAGTACTTGACGCGGTGGCCCGCGTTGAGAAGCCGCGCGGTCAAGTCCCTCTCGTTCCCGTAGATGAAGAGCTTCTCCTCGTACCAGCCGGCCTTCTCGAGGGGCGCCCGCCGCGCGATCGACGAGCACCCGCGGAACGTGGCCATGTACCGCTCGCGGTTGACCTCGGGATGGTCCTTGTACCAGTCCGGCATCCCGGGCTCGACGACCTTGCACGAGACGATGGCCGTCGTCTCCGGCTCCGCGAGGATGCGCTCGACCATCTTTTCGACCCATTCCGGCGGCAGCACGACGTCGTCGTCGAGGATGAGGACGAGGTCGCCCTTCGAGGTCGAGAAGCCGATGTTGAACGTCTCGCACGCCCCGTATCCGCTGTTCGGCATCACGACGAGCCGCACCTCGGGGTACTCGGACCGGACCATCTCGATCGTCCCGTCGCCGCTCCGGTTGTCGACGAGGACGATCTCGTCGGGCTTCCGGGTCTGGGCCCTCAAGGCGTCGAGGTTCTCGCGCAGGTCGTCCTTCTTGTTCCAGGACGAGATCACCGCGCTCACCGTGGGAGCCCGCGGCGGCTCAGCCGTCATCTCGCTCCCCCGAGCTTGGCCTCGAGGGCTTCGACACGGCTCGCGAGGTCGTAGAGCCGCGCGATCGCGTGGCTGATCGCGAGGTGCGAGTACTTCTTGAAGAGCTTCTCGCGCGTCTCGACGAACTCCCTCTGCAGCGCTGTGACCGCGTTCGTGCCGTCGTCCCGGATCCGGTACTCGGCGGTCGCCTTCCTCACGTGGTGGAAGGCCCGTCCCTGCGCGTAGCGCATGAAGAGGTCGTGGTCCTCGAGGACGGGGAGGCTCTCGTCGAACCCGCCGAGAGACTCGAAGAGAGCCCGTTCGTGGAGGACGGTCACGAGGTGGATGTACGACTCGAAAAAGAAGCGCACGGGATCGAAGTCCCTCGACAGCTCGACCTCGCGGCTCACCGTGACGTACTTCCCCGTCGCCGGGTCTTTCCTCTGGCGGACGCAGAAGGCGTCCGAGTAGACGAACGCCGCGCCGCTCGATTCGGCGGCGGCGACGAGCGTCGCGAGGTGATCGGGATGGTAGAGGTCGTCGTCGTCGAGGTACGAGACGTACTTCCCGCGCGACTCCCCGAGCGCCAGGTTCGCGGCGGCGCAGCGGCCGAGCTTCCGCTTCGGGTCGAAGTGGCGGAGGGCGCCGCCCGCTCCCGAGAATTCCGCGAGGACCGGCGAGACGTCCCTCCCGCCGTCGTTCACGACGAGGATCTCGCGGTCGGCGAGCGTCTGTTCGACGGCGCTCCGGACCGACTCGCGGAGCATCTCCGGCCGGTCGAAGGTCCGGATGACGACGCTGACGAGCGGAGACCGCGCCATCAGCCGCGGCCTCCGAGCATTCGGGCGAGGAAGGAGCGGCGCGGGGCGCGCGCCGGCGGCTCGAACTGGACGAACGCCTCCCCGTGCGTCGCGCCGCGGTTCTTCAGATAGAGACTCCGGTAGGTCATGAGTCCGATGCCGACGGGGACGTAGTCCGTGTAGCGGAGCTGGCTTGCGTAGACGCGCGCGGCCTCGACCTTCCGCGCGAACACCGCGGACACGTCGAGCACCGCGCTCGGAAGGCACGCGGACCAGAGCTCGTAGCCGAGGAACGCGACTCCGGAGAGGCCGGCCGCGACCCGCTCGACCGCGGAGGCGACCGCGAAATGGTCGGGATGGGCCTCGCCGATCCAGGGATAGTAGACCGTGCCCGGCCGCGCCGCCTCGACGGCCTCGCGGATCCTCTTCGAGAGGGGAAGGACGCGGTCCTCCCGCGCCTCGAAGAAACCGTCGGGGAGCCCGTAGAACTCGACCTCTTCGACCCCGAGGATCCGGCAGGCCTTTCGGGCTTCCGTCTCTCGGAGCGCCACGTAGTCCTCTCCCGAATAGTGGCCGTTCGGGTCTCCTCGATCGCCCTTCGTGACGAAATGGACCGAGACGGGATCGCCCTGTGCCCGGTGGAGCAGGATCGCGCCGCCGCAGCCGAACGTCTCGTCGTCCTGGTGCGGCGCGAGGACGAGGACCGGACCCCGCGGCGGCGCGGACCAGAGCTCCGGGTAGGCGACGGGGAGCTGGCCGGGCACGACTCGCGTGCGGACTTCGCTCATCGGGCGGGCTGGACTCCGCGCTCCCGGGCTCTCGGGAAAAAAAGGGGAGACCGGAGCGTCGCGCTCCGGCCCCCTCGGTTCTCTCGATCGCGACCGCCGGGCGCCGTGCTCAGAGCATGGCCGACGCGACGCTCGAGGACGCCGAGTCTACCAGAGCGTCGGCCGCTCCGTGAGTCGCGAAGTCGCGGACCGCCTTTCGCGAGGCGCGGCTCTTCTCGCGGCGCTCGTCGATGCTGCGGCGGAACTCGTCGAACGCCGCCCAGGCCTCCTTCACGTCCTCGAGCGCCAGCGTGGGCTGAACGAGCGCGCCCTCGGGGTTCTGGTAGACCGCGTAGTAGACGTTGGGGAGGAACCCGTGCTCGCGAGCGACGTCGTGCAGATCGCAGCCCGGGAAAGCCTGGTAGACGAAGTAGTGGAAGTAGTCCGGGTCGAGCTTCCGGTTCAGCTCGAGCGTCTGGAGGACGTTCTCTTTCGTCTCGAACGGGAAGCCCATGATGTTGAGCGAGGCCCGCTCGAGGCCGATCTCGCGAGCGAAGGCGAACGCCTCGATCAGCTTCTCGTTGGTCATGTGCCGGTTGAGGTACTTGCGGCGGAAGTCCTCGTTGCCGTGCTCGACCCCCATGCAGATGAGGTGGCAGCCGGCGTCCTTCGCCATCCGGAGGTTCTCCCGGTCGGCGTTGTCGGCCCTGACGCCGAGAAAGAACGGGATTCCCACTTTCTCCCGGTACTTTGCGAAGAACTCGCGCAGCCACGACTTCTGGATCGCGAAGAAGTCCTCGTCCCAGAACTCGAAGGCCTCGACCTTGTAGCGGTCGATGAGCTCGAGCAGTTCCTCGACGACGTTGTCCGGCGAGCGGCGGCGCACGAAGACGCCCTTTCCCTTGTACATCTTGAGGAGCGCCTGGTTTCCGCAGTACGAGCAGAGGTACGGGCAGCCGCGGCCGGCCTGCACGGGCATGATCCGCGAGTCGAGCTCGTAGGTGAGAGCGCCGCCCTTCTCGAGCAGCGAGTCGAAATCGTACAGCTCGCGGTCCCAGAACGGGTAATCGTCCATGTCGCGCGCGAGCGGGCGGATCTCGTTGCGGATGATCCGGAGCTCGCCCCTGGGCCCGCGCTCCTTGGCCCAGATGTTCGGGATCGAGCGGGTATCGCCGCCGCGCTCGAGGGCCGAGACGAGATCGAGCACCGCGAAGTCGCCTTCCCCCTTGCAGACGAAGTCGACGTGCGGGCTCATGATGACCTGCTCGGGCGAGAAGGACACGTGGAAGCCGCCGCACATCGTCGGGACGCCGAGCGCCTCCTTCACCGTGCGCGCCAGCTCCTGGATCATCGGCCACTGATAGGTAAGAACGGAGAAGCCCACGAGGTCCGGATCGATTCGACGCAGGTGGTCGCGGAACTTCGCGAGGGTGTAGCTCCGGTCGTAGTTGATGAGCGCGGCCTCGTGTCCGTGCCGCTTGAGCATGGCCGAGATGGCGGCGGGCCCCGCGTAGAAGTACTTGTCCACGGAGTTGATGACGAAGAGAACCTTCATGCGGCGAATCCTCCGCGACCCGGGTGTCCGGGCGGCGCGGCCGTCACGGCCCTGGGATCGAGAAACCGCCCCGCCTCGCGGTCCGAAAGCCGCGCACCGCAAGGCACTGCGGCGCTTGGCCCAGAAATGGGACCGCACGAGTGCGATTCTCGCTTTGGCCCGCGGGCTTTTCAACCTCGACCGGCGGAGCGGGAATCCCGGCTAGACGAGATCCGAGTCGCCGAGCGCCAGGAACCAGCTCCTCCGGAGGTCTTCCCAGTCGAGCCTCTTCTCGGCGTAGATCCGTCCCACCCACTTCCAGGCCGACGTCTCGAGCGCGTACCCGGCCCGGCCGAGGACGAGGTCCTCGCGGCACCCCTCCGGCGTGAAGGAGCCGAGGATCTTCGTGCACTCCGCCTGCTTCGCCGCCTCCTCGCACGCCGCGACGAGGTGGCGCGCGACGAGGTCCTCGCCGGCGACCACCATGAGGTCGGCGATCGCGAACGTCTTCTCCCCGAGGAAGCGGTCGACGCCGATCGCGAGCCCCACCACCTCGTTCGCGAGGACCGCGACGAAGTACCTGTAGTTGACGTCGGGGTTCTTCCAGTACCGCCAGTCGAGATACAGATGGTCGCGGATGGTCCAGATCTCGTGCTCCGACTTCACCTTTCCCCAGAGTTCCTCGAGTCTCTTCCCCGGGGCGCGCGGCGTCTGGATCGAGAGCTTCGGCACCGCCTCGAGATCTTCCGGCGGAGCCGAAGGATCGAGGGGCTTCGCTCTCCAGACGAGATCGCGGAGGTCCGCGTAGCCCTGCGTCTTCTTCCCGATCCGGTACGCATTGGGGTTCGGAAGCCCGAATCCGAGAGACTCCTTCTCCGCCGCGCCCCACTTCTCGACGTACGCCAAGACGGTGCGCGTGAAGACGCCCGGCTTCCTGAGCCCCCGGCGGTACTCGGGATCCGACATCGAGTCGACCATCTGGGCGAAGACGTGCTGCTCGCCGCGCACGGAGACGCGCACGGGGACGCCAGCGAACTGGGCGACGACGCGTCCCGACACCGCCCCCTTGGCGAGCATGACGTGCATGCCGATCGGGTTCGCGAGGAAGCGGTAGTGCCACGACGCGAGCTTCCGCTCCTTGCCGAAGACCCGCTCGAACGTCTCGAGAATGCGGAACTCGTCCCCCTTCTGGTACGGGGCGATGACGACGTCCTCGCGCTCGACCGCTTCCGCCGGCGGCGGCGCGGGAGCGCTCAACTCCGAGAACGTCGGCAGCGCCGAGGTCGTGCGCGGCGCCCCCGGCGCGGGCGGCGGGAAGGGCGCCGGCGGGGCGGGAGCCAAGTCCGGCGCCGGCGTAGCCGCCTTCCTCACCCGCCAGAATCCGACGACGCGCTTCGAGGGGAGCGCGAGGAGCCTCAGAAAGTACTCGCCCGGACGCATGTGCGCCCAGACGGTCGGCGAGAGCCCGAACCGCTCGCCGTTCGGGAAGCCGCCGACCGAAAGCGAGAAGGACGGATCGCCGGCCATCTGGCAGAGGAATCGGCCGTTGCCCGGCGGAAGCTCGAAGACGGGAGACGCGAACCTCTCCCCGAGGTCTTCCGCCCCCTCGAGCGCCCTCACCGCCGGGTGCGCGGGGCTGAGCGCCTGGGCCCGCGCGTCCGCGCTCGTGAGGTACCTCCCGAGCGGCCCGTAGAACTTCTCGAAATAGCGCTTCCGCGACGCGTCGTGCCGCGCGGAGGCCGAGGCGAAGTCCTGGTTCGTCGACACGCTGTAGTAGTGCACCGCCTCGGCGCCCGGAACGAGGACGAGCCTCTGCCCCGACCGCCGCACGCGGCGGCACCAGTCGGCGTCCTCGAAGTAGAGGGAGAACGACGGGTCGAACTTCCCCGCCCGCTCGAGGACGTCCCGCCGGGTCGCGAGGAAGGCGCCAGAGAGCGAGTCGACCTCGATCGGCCCGGTCCGCGCCCAGTACCGGAGAAGGCCATCGACGCGCTTCCGCGAGACGTAGTGGAACGCCACCCGGCCGAGCCCCGCGAGAGTCTCGCGGGCGAGCAAGCGGATCGAGGGCTCCGGGATCGGCGGGTGCAAGAGCGTGCGCTCGGGGTCGAGCCAGAGCCGCGGGTTGGCGGCGCCGACGTCTTTGTTGTCGGCGAGGAACCGCAAGAGCGCGCTCACCGAGCCCGGAAGCGCGACCACGTCCGGATTCAGGAACAGGAGGAAGTCGCCCGCGGCGCGATCGATCCCGGCGTTCAGAGAGGCGGCGTAGCCCACGTTGTCGAGGAGGAGGACGACGACGCCGCTCCTCTCGAGCGCGCGCAGCCGCTCGCGGTCGCCCTCGGAGGAGCCCGAGTCGACGACGATCGCCTCGCCCGAAAAGCCTTCCGGCCGGAGCGAGCGCTCGAACTCGGCCTCGAGCGATCGAAGGCATCCCTCGACGTAGCTCGCCGCGTTGTGGTTGACGACGATCGCGGAGACTCTCGGCATGTCTCGCGGCCGCCGGGCCGGACGGGCTCCCGGCGGCGCCTCCTTTTCATCGTTGCCGGCGTTACGGGCGCCGTCGGGTTCGGGCCCGCGGGTGAGTTCTCGAATCGGGCGAATCAAGGCCTCAGTGCCCGGACCTGAGCTTCTCGATCTCGCGGCGAAGGTACGCGTTCTGGTTGTACAGCTCCACCACCTTGCGCATCAGCTCGAGGGGTTCGAACCGGCTGTAGTTGTCGACGATCCGCCGGTGCTCGGCGGAGAGATCCTCCGGCCTCAGGGAAGGCGTCGTCTCCGCGCGCGGCCTGAGCTCGACGGTCGCCTCGGGGAGGTGGTGCACTTTCGTCGTGCGCGACAGCCGCAGGAGCAGGTCCTGCCCGTGGAGCTCGTCGAGCGCTGCGTCGAAGCCGTGCACGGCCTGGGCCGCCGCCCTCCGGTGCACGATGCACGAGAGCGGGATCCCGCCGTCCGCCGGGAACGCTCCCGGCTTGAACTCGCGCGAGAGGAGGAACTCCCTCGCCCAGTCGAACCGAGGCGCCTCGCCGGCGCCGCGGCGGACCGCGATCCGGAGCGCGTCCGAGTGCACGGCGTCGCCCTTGACGGCGCCGAGGAGACGGAGCGCCCGCTGCACGTGGAAGATCCCGAGAACGTCCTCGCGGTCGGAGTACGCGACGAACTCGCCCCGCGCCTCGTTCAGCGCTCGGTTCAGCGCTTCGCCGCGCTTCGTCCCGGGCGGCGGCGGGTCGATCCGCCGGAACGCCACCTCGGTGCGCACGCGTGAGAGGAAGAGGGCGGCGGGCGACGCGGCCGGGGCGATCACGACGACCTCGATCGGCCGGTGGGTCTGCGAGACGAGCGCGAGGAGCGACTCCTCGCACGCGAACTTGTCCTCGGGCGCGACCGCGATCACGGTGACGAGCGCCGCCGCGGGCGCGCTCGGGGACGGGGCGGCCGCGAGCCGCGCGTCCGAGGCCCCCGCCGGGCCCGGGTCGACGCCGGCGCCCGCCGGCTTCTCGGGCAGGACGAGCGCGCCGGTGTCGCCGACGCCCTCCTTCCCGAGGCGCTCGAGGAGGTCCCGATTCGCGGCGAGGGCGGGCGAGCGGTCGCCCTTCTCCTCCGCGGTCGCGAGCGACCGCAGCGCGTCCCGGATCATGAGCAGCTTTCCCTGGTAGATCGCGAGCACGTGCCAGCCGAACGGATCGTACGGACGGAAGCGCGTCGCCTCGAACGCGTCCGCGAGCGCGTACTCGCACGGCGCCCCGGAGGCGAGGTTGTTCCAGGCGAAGAGCGCGTGCGCGAGGCCCGCCTGCCCCGGGTCGGAGTAGTCGAACCCGCTCCCCGTCCGGACGACCCGGTACGGGAACGAGCCGCGCCACTCGACCTGCAGGTTGAGGAGGTTCCGGTACTCGAGCTGCGCGAGCCGCTCGAAGCCGGGGTCCGCGAGCACGTGAGCGTGGAGGACGTTCCGGAACGGCGAGTCGAGGAACGGCCGCGGCTCGAAGACGAGCGTGCCGTCGGGGTCGCGCGACACCATCCACCGGTGGGTCGGGTTGCCGACGAGCACCTCCGAGTGGCGGCTCGGGACCTCGAGGTACCCGCGCCTCGCCACGCGCTGCAGCTCCGCGCACGCCCTCGCGGGGTCGATGGTGTGCTCGAGCACGTGCGAGCAGTAGACGAAGTCGAACTCCTTGTCCCGGAACGGAAGGCTCTCGGCCGCGCACTCGACGTACGTGCAGCCCTCGCGGAAGAGGAGCTGCGCCCCGTTCCGCCCGCCCGAGTCGCTGAAAGTGATGTCGGTGACGACGTCCGCGCGCGGGAACTGGTAGAAGCCGCCACCCACCTCGAGCACGCGGTCGCCGTCGAGGATGCCGAAGATCGCCTCCATGCGCTCGCCGTCCGAGGTCGGGTAGACGGGGCCGAAGACGTTCCGCGGCGGCGCCGCGCTCATCGGCCCTTCCCCGTCCGGGGCGGCTCGTCCTCGCGGAACCCCCACTCGATGTCGGCGCGGAAGAGCCCCAGCTCGTAGCCCTCGTACAGCACCTTGAAGTTCACCTCGTCGATGTTCTGGTCGTAGATGACGAGCGACTTCTCATCGGCCAGATAGACGGCAACGTTGAACTCGCCGGCGAGGAGCGGGAGGCTCTGGATGTGGAAGACCGCATAGCCGGTCTTCTCGATCGTGACCTCGTCGTGGTTGCAGGAGGCGCCGAAGCACTGGATGTTGTCCACGCGGTTGATCGCGACGCCGATGTTGAAGTCGATCGACTTGTCCGGCATCTCGTACCAGACGTGGACGTCGACGTCGTCGCCTGTCTTGACGACGTCGACCGGCTCCTTCGAGTCCGCCCGCGTGAACAGGACCTTCACGAGCGACGGGTACTCGGGCTGCTTCCCCTTCCTCTCCTGCGGGCGGTGCTCCACCCAGCGCATCGCGTCCTTCGTTCGCCGGCGCTCGTAAGCGCTGTACTCGTTCGTGACCTCGATCGGGAGCCCGTCCCGGTGGATCCGCCCGTCGTGGAGCCAGATCGCGCGGTCGCAGATCTGGCGCACGTGGTAGAGCGTGTGCGAGCAGAAGAGGATCGTCCGGCCGTCCTCGCGGTACTCGTGGATCTTGTCGATGCACTTCTTCTGGAAGTGCTGGTCGCCGACGGCGAGGATCTCGTCGATGATGATGATCTCGGGGTCCATCGCCATCGCGATCGAGAAGCCGAGGCGCATGTACATGCCGCTCGAGTAGATCCGGACCGGCCTCTCGATGAACTCGCCCAGCTCGCTGAATTCGACGATCGCCTGGTAGCGCTCGTCGATCTCCTGCCGCGAGAAGCCGAGGAGCGACGCGTTCATGTAGATGTTGTCGCGCCCGGAGAAGTCGGGATGGAAGCCGGCCCCGAGCTCGAGGAGCGCGGACACCTTCCCGTTCACCTCGAAGACGCCGGAGGACGGGTAGGTCGTGCGCGTGAGAATCTTGAGGAGCGTCGACTTCCCCGCGCCGTTGCTGCCGACGATGCCGAGCGCCGTGCCGGCCGGGACCTCGAGCGATATGTCCGTGAGGGCCCACAGCTCCTGGTGGAGGTGCAGGCGGTGGAACGTCAGCGCCTCGAGCACGCGATGGGCGCCCTTCGAGTAGATCTTGTAGCGCTTGCTCAAGTGCTGGCACACGACCGCGATCTCGCGGCCCGGCGGCGACGAGCGCTCCGCCGCGGCGGCGGGAACCTCGATCGGCGGGCTCATATCTCGTCGGCGAACCGGTGGGACGACGAGACGAAGAGGAGGTACCCGAACGCGAAGACGCCGCCCGTCACCGCGACGAAGGCGAGCGAGCCGGAGAGGTCCGGCAGGCGTCCCTCGACGAAGATCGCCCGGTAGGCGCTGATGACGTGCGTCATGGGGTTGAGCTGGTAGAGAAAGAGGAAGAACGAGTCCTCGCCGAGCTTGTCCCGCACGGCCTTCAGCGGATAGAAGACCGGAGTCATGAACATCCAGAGCGTCGTGAGGAGCCCGATCAGGTGGATGAAGTCGCGCACGAAGACGTTGACGGCGGCGAAAAGGTAGCCGAATCCCATCGTGAAGACGAGCTTCAGCACGGCGAGGAGCGGGAAGAGGACGATGAACACGCTCGCCTTTCCCATGAAGATCGCCAGGACGAGGACGAGCAGCGAGAGCCCGATCAGCTCGTTCACGAACGTGAAGAGCGCCACGCTGACCGGCAGGATGACGCTCGGGAACGCGGTCTTCTTGATGAGGTTCGCGTTCTCGATGACGGTCGTCGTCGACCGGTGCAGGCACTCGGCGAAGGACGTCCACGGCACCATGCCGCAGAAGAGGAAGAACGCGTTGTAGAGGTTGTCCGGCTCGCTCCCTGCTTCGACGCCAGCCTGCTCGAAGCGGATCGACAGAACGATGCTGAAGACGAACGTGTAGACCGCGAGCATGAAGAGCGGGTTCAGGACCGCCCACACGCCGCCGAACGCCGAGCCGAGGTAGCGGGACTTGAGCTCGCGGACGACGAGCGTCCGGATCAGGCCCCGGTGGCGGAACACGACGGCGGGGAACTGGACGAGCGACCGAGACGCTTCGGCGACCGTGATGGCCGGAACCTCCTGCCGCGGACGGCGCCCGCGATGCGCCCGGCCGCGGCCGCCCTCCGTTCCCGTCGCGGGCGGGGCGGACGCACGGGGCCGCAAGAGCGTCGGCGATCGACTGATCTCGAAGAGCGGCGACGAGAGCTCGTGTCCGCGCTCCGGACCCGACGTATCCCGCTCCTCTCGAACGACTTGAAAGAGCGCGATCCTAGCAGCGGCGCCGCCGATCGTCAACGAGATCGGACGCGCGCTTGAGCGACGCGGCCGGGAGAAACAGAATGCGCGCATGGCCCGCGCCCGCGCGATCCGCACGGCAATTCTTTTTTCCTTTGTCACTCCGTGGGCGTGCTTCACCCCCCTTCTCTCCGGCGGCTGCGCCCGCGAGGGCGAGCCCCTGCCCTCGGTGATCCTCCTGAGCGTCGACACGCTCCGGGCCGACCGCCTCTCGTGCTACGGGTACGGGCGGCCGACGAGCCCCCGGATCGACGCGCGGATCGCCGCGCGCGGCGTCCGGTTCACGAACGCGACGTCGCCGTCGAACAACACGTCCTGCTCGTTCGCGTCGATCCACACCGGCACCTACGTTCGCACGCACGGCGTCGTCTCGCTCGCGCCGCTCGGCTTCCGCGTCGAGGAGCGGTTCGAGACCCTCGCGGAGACGCTCCGGTCGCTCGGCTACAAGACCGCGGCCGCCGTGAGCGCGGCGCACCTGAACGCGGAGGTCTCCGGGCTCGGCCAGGGGTTCGACCTCTTCGTCGACCACGCGGGCAAAGAGCCGAAGCGCCGCGCCGCCGCGACGAACGCCGCGCTCCTTCCCCCGCTCAAGGACCTCGTCCGCCGCGACGGCGGGGCCGCGCCTCTCTTCCTCTGGGTCCACTACTTCGATCCCCACTGGCCGTACGAGCCCGAGGCCGAGGACCTCGAGGCGCTGCCTCTCCCGGAGGGATCGACCGGCGCGCCGCTCCCCACGCAGTCGCTCGGCGCCGCGTTCGATCCGGAGGACTCGATGGGCTACCGGGGGCGAAAGAGGGAGATCGCGGCGCTCTACGACGCGGAGGTGCACGAGTCCGACCGCGGGACGGGCGTTCTCCTCGACGCGCTCCTGGATTTGGGCGTCCTCGAGAACGCGATCGTCGTCTTCACGTCGGACCACGGCGAGAACCTCGGAGAGCACGGGCTCTTTTTCAACCACAGCCGCCTCTACGAGCCCGTCATCCGGGTCCCGCTCCTCGTGTCGGGCCCGGGAATCGCGCCGCGCACGGAAGGCGCGATGGTGCACACGATCGACCTCTACCCGACGATCCTCGAGCTCGTCGGCGCCGCCCGCCTCGCGCCCGGGAGCCTCGAAGGCGAGAGCCTCGCGCCGCTCTTGCGGGGCGAGAAGGT
>Ga0187892_10008070_pt1 | contig 14606 bp, 12 predicted proteins | sample MA1701073metaG_FD_139345 | JGI IMG/M metagenome (GOLD analysis project Ga0187892, IMG submission 139345) | Bio-ooze microbial communities from a basaltic lava cave in the Kipuka Kanohina Cave System on the Island of Hawaii, USA - MA170107-3 metaG ... | reverse complement strand
TCAGAAGTACGCGGCGCTCATCGACGCGCTCTATTCGGGCGTCGATCACGTGAAGGTGGAGGCCCAGGTGACGTACGAGGACGGCCGGACCGGCACGGTGCGCGCCGAGGTTCGGATCCGCGAAGCGGAGGCCTTCGCGCCGGGGATTGCCGGGTGAGGCCGGCGCCGCCGCCCCCGCCCGCGCTCCTCGAGGTGGACGGGGTCAGCGTCCGCTTCGGCGCCGTGCAGGCACTGGACCAGGTCAGCCTCTCGGTCCGCCGGGGCGAGATCATCGCGATCATCGGCCCCAACGGCGCCGGGAAGACCACCCTGCTCAACGTGATCAGCGGCTTCTACCATCCCTCAGAGGGGCGGATCCGATTCGAGGGACGGGACCGGACCCGCCTGGCGCCGTACGACGTGGCCGCCCTCGGGATCGCCCGCACCTTCCAGAACGTGGCCCTGTTCAAGGGCATGAGCGTGCTCGACAACATCATGACCGGCCGGCTCCTGAAGATGAAGGGGAGCTTCCTGCTCGACGCGCTGTACTGGGGGCCGGCCAAGGCGCAGGAGCTCGAGCACCGGGCTCGCGTGGAGCGCATCATCGACTTCCTCGAGATCCAGGCGATCCGCAAGACTCCCGCCGGCCGCCTGCCCTACGGGCTGCAGAAGCGGGTGGAGCTGGCGCGGGCCCTGGCCGCCGAGCCGACCCTGCTCCTCCTGGACGAGCCCATGGCCGGGATGAACGTCGAGGAGAAGGAGGACATGTGCCGCTTCATCCTCGACGTCAACGGGGAGTTCGGGACGACCATCGCCCTCATCGAGCACGACATGAGCGTGGTGATGGACATCTCCGATCACGTCGCGGCGCTCGACTATGGACGGAAGATCGCGGACGGGACGCCCGCCGAGGTCCGCACCGACCAGGTCGTGATCGACGCCTACCTGGGCGTGAGCCATGCGTGAGGCGAGGGCGTGATGGATCTGCTCTACCGGGTCTTCGTGGGGCCGTTCCAGGACATGGTCACCGCGCCGACCTTCCTGGCCGAGGTCCTGATCGGCGGCGTCGCGGCCGGCCTCATGTACTCGCTGGTCGCCCTCGGCTTCGTGCTGATCTTCAAGGCCTCCGGCGTCTTCAACTTCGCCCAGGGGGTCATGGTGCTCTTCGCGGCGCTGACCCTGGTGGGGCTGATGGAGCGCGGGGTGCCGATGGTGGCGGCGCTCGCGCTCACGATCGGGGTCATGGTGGCGCTGGCCTTCGCCATCGAGCGCGTGGTCCTGCGCCCGCTCGTGAACCAGGAGCACATCATCCTGTTCATGGCCACGATCGGGCTGAACTTCTTCCTGGAAGGCCTGGGGGAGATGGTGTGGGGCGCCAACGTCAAGCGACTCGACATCGGCATCCCCGACGAGTCCTTCACGGTGGCCGGCATCCTGATCAACAAGCTCGAGATGACCGCGGCGGCCACCGCGGCCGTCCTGGTCGGCGTCCTCGCGGTGTTCTTCCAGCGCACCAAGATCGGCCGCGCGCTCCGGGCGGTGGCCGACGACCACGAGGCGGCGCTCAGCCTCGGCATTCCGCTCCGGACGATCTGGGTGGTGGTCTGGTCGGTGGCTGGCATCGTGGCCATCGCGGCCGGGATCATGTGGGGAGCCAAGAGCGGGGTGCAGTTCAGCCTCTCGCTGATCGCGCTCAAGGCGTTGCCGGTGCTGATCCTGGGCGGGTTCACCTCGGTGCCGGGGGCCATCGTGGGCGGACTGATCATCGGCACCGGCGAGAAGATCGGCGAGGTCTACTGGGGCCCGCTGGTCGGGGGCGCGATCGAGAACTGGTTCGCCTACGTGCTCGCCCTGGCCTTCCTGCTCGTCCGCCCGCAGGGCCTCTTCGGCGAAAAAATAATCGAGCGTGTCTAGCGTGATCTATCGCGAGGCGGGGCAGTTCAAGACCAGCTACGCGGCCGACCAGGCCGTGTTCCCCATCGTGCAGGACCGCGTGGTCGTCGCCGCGTTCCTGGCGCTCGCCTTCGTGGCGCCGCCGCTGCTGGCCAGCGAGTACTGGCTGCAGGCGGTGCTGATCCCGTTCCTGGTCTACGCGATGGCGGCGGTGGGGCTGAATCTCCTGACCGGCTACGCGGGCCAGGTCTCGCTGGGGACCGGCGGCTTCATGGCGGTGGGCGCCTACTCGGCCTTCAAGCTCACCACCGCGTTCCCCGGGCTCAACATCCTGCTCGTGTTCGTGCTGGCCGGGGTGATGGCGGCCGGGGTCGGCATCGTCTTCGGCCTGCCGAGCCTGCGCATCAAGGGCTTCTACCTCGCGGTGGCCACCCTGGCCGCGCAGTTCTTCCTGATCTGGCTCTTCAACAAGGTGGCCTGGTTCGTCAACTACGCCCCGTCGGGGACGATCAGCGCGCCGCCGCGCACGATGCTGGGGGTCATGGTCACCGGCCCGGAGGCCACCGCGGCCGCCCGGTACGTCGTCGCGCTCGGTCTCGTCGTCGTCTTCGGGGTGATCGCCAAGAACCTGGTGCGGGGCCGGGTCGGCCGGTCCTGGATGGCGATCCGGGATCGCGACATCGCGGCGGAGATCATCGGAGTGAGGCCGCTGCGGACGAAGCTGCTCGCCTTCGCCATCTCGTCCTTCTTCTGCGGGATCGCCGGGGCGGAGCTCGTGTTCCTGTTCCTGGGCAGCGCCGAGACCCAGGCCTTCGACATCAACCAGTCATTCCTGGTCCTGTTCATGGTCATCGTCGGCGGGCTCGGCTCCATCCTGGGCTCGTTCCTGGGCGCCGCCTTCATCATCCTGATGCCCATCTTCCTGACCAACGCGCCCCACGTGATCGGGCTGGCGCTGCCGGTGGCCCTGCTGAAGCAGATCGAGCTGATGATCTTCGGAGGTCTCATCATCTTTTTCCTGATCGTCGAGCCGCACGGACTGGCGCGCCTCTGGCAGATCGCCAAGGAGAAGCTCCGCCTGTGGCCGTTCCCGCACTGACCGAGCAACCCAAGGAGGACCGCATGAACGCAAGAGCTTTCACGATCGCGCTGCTGGCGGTGGCGCTCACCCTGGCGCCCTGGACCGGGGTCGCCCTCGCGCAGGACAAGACCATGTTCATCCCGCTGCTGGTCTACCGGACGGGAGCCTACGCGCCCAGCGGCATCCCATCCGCCAACGGCTTCAACGACTACTTCAACCTGCTGAACGAGCGGGACGGCGGGATCAACGGGGTCAAGATCGTCTTCGAGGAGTGCGAGTTCCAGTACGACACCAAGCAGGGCGTGGAGTGCTTCGAGCGCCTGAAGGGCAAGCACGGCGGGGCGCTGCTCGTGAACCCGTTCAGCACCGGGGTCACCTACCAGCTCATCCCGAAGGCGCCGGTGGACAAGATCGTGATCCACTCGGCGGGCTATGGCATGACCGCCTCCGCGGACGGCCGGTGGTTCCCCTGGGTCTTCAACTTCCCGATGACCTACTGGAGCCAGGCCTCCGCGTTCGTCAAGTACGTCGGGCAGCAGGAAGGCGGGATGGACAAGCTCAAGGGGAAGAAGATCGTTCACATCTACCACAACAGCCCGTACGGGAAGGAAGCCAATCCCACCCTCGAGGACCTGGCCCGGCGGCTCGGCTTCGAGCTGACCCTGCTGGCCGTCGACCATCCCGGGCAGGAGCAGAAGGCCACCTGGCTGCAGGTTCGCCGCCTCAATCCGGACTGGATCTACATCTCGGGCTGGGGCGTGATGAACCAGGTGGCGGTGAAGGAGGCGGCCGCCCACGGCATGAAGATGGATCACGTGGTCGGGAACTGGTGGACCGGCACCGAGGCCGACGTGGTGCCGTCGGGGGACGGGGCCAAGGGCTACAAGTCGATGACGTTCCATGCCCCCGGCGGGACGTTCAAGGTCCACGCGGAGATCCTCAAGCACGTCTACGACAAGGGGAAGGGCGCGGCCAAGAAGGAGGCGGTCGGGGAGGTGTTGTACAACCGCACCGTGATCACGGCCATGCTCAACACCGAGGCCATGCGGACCGCGATGGCCAAGTTCGGCAACAAGCCCCTCACCGCCGAGCAGGTCCGCTGGGGCATGGAGAACCTGAACCTCACCGAGCAGCGGCTCGAGCAGCTCGGCTTCAAGGGGCTGGCCCGGCCCCTGCGGGTGACCTGCGAGAACCACGAGGGCAACGGGGTGGCCGCGGTCCAGCAGTGGGACGGCAAGCAGTGGAAGATCGTCTCCGACTGGATCGAGCCGATGCGTGAGGTGGTGCGGCCGAAGCTGGAGGCGGCCGCGGTGGAGGAAGGCACGAAGCTCGGCTACACCATGCGGGACTGCAGCAAGGAGAAGTAGGGAGACGTGCCGGTGAGCGATCGCGCCCAGGCGCTGCTGTCGATCAACAACATCGAGGTGATCTACGACCACGTGATCCTCGTGTTGAAGGGCGTGTCGCTCCAGGTCCCCGAGGAGGGCATCGTCGCCCTCCTCGGGGCCAACGGCGCGGGCAAGTCCACCACCCTGAAGGCGATCTCGGGGCTGCTGAGAACCGAGCGAGGCGAGGTGACCAAGGGGGGCATCGAGTTCCTGGGGGAGGCGATCCACCGGAAGGACCCGTCGGAAGTGGTGCGGCACGGCATCGTGCAGGTGATGGAGGGCCGGCACGTGTTCGAGCACCTCACGGTGGAGGAGAACCTCCTGGCCGGCGGCTATACGCGGCGCAACGGACATTCCCTGAGGCAGGACCTCGAGATGGTGTACACGTATTTCCCCCGCCTGCGCGACCGGCGCTCGGTGCGGGCCGGCTACGTCTCGGGCGGCGAGCAGCAGATGCTCGCGACCGGGCGCGCCCTCATGGCCCACCCCCGGCTGATGTTGCTCGACGAGCCGTCGATGGGCCTGGCCCCGATGCTGGTGCAGGAGATCTTCGAGATCGTGGGGCGCCTCAACCGCGAGGGGCGGGTGGCGGTGCTGCTGGCCGAGCAGAACGCCAACATGGCGCTGCGCTTCGCCCAGTACGTCTACGTGATGGAGAACGGGCGGGTGGTGCTGGACGGCGACGCGAAGACGGTCAGCGAGAACGAGGACATCAAGGAGTTCTACCTGGGGCTGTCCGGGGTCGGTCAGCGGAAGAGCTATCGAGAGGTCAAACACTACAAACGGCGGAAGCGATGGCTATCGTGAGGGCCCAGACATGAGCGCGCAGCTCGAGATCACGGATGTCTCCAAGTCCTTCGGGGGCGTGCAGGCGGTGTCGCGGGTCAGCCTGGAGGTCCGCCAGGGCGAGATCCTCTCCGTCATCGGTCCCAACGGCGCGGGCAAGACCACCCTGCTCAACATGGTCAGCGGGTTCTATCACCCGGACTCGGGCCGCATCGTTCTCGAGGGGTCGGACGTCACCCGGCTCAAGCCGAATCACGTCGCGGAGCGGGGAGTGGCCCGGACCTTCCAGAACATCGCCCTCTTCCGGGGGATGACGGTCCTCGACAACCTCATGCTCGGCCGGCACGTGCGGATGCGATCCGGAGTGTTCACCTCGCTGGTCTACTGGGGGCTCGCGCAGAAGGAAGAGGTGATCCACCGCCGGCGGGTGGAGGACATCATCGACTTCCTCAAGATCCAGGACCTCCGGCGCCGGCCGACCGGATCCCTCGCCTACGGACTTCAGAAGCGCGTGGAGCTGGGGCGGGCCCTGGCCCTCGACCCGAAGATCCTCCTGCTGGACGAGCCGATGGGCGGGTGCAACCACGAGGAGAAGGAGGACATGGCGCGCTTTGTCCTCGACGTCAACCAGGAATGGGGCACGACCATCATCCTCATCGAGCACGACATGGGAGTGGTGATGGACATCTCCGATCGGGTCGCGGTGCTGGACATGGGCCAGAAGATCGCCGATGGTAGCCCGGACGAGGTCCGCGCCAATCCGCAGGTGATCAAGGCCTATCTCGGTGACGCCAAGACCGCGGGGAATGGAGGCCGACGTGGCTGAGCCGATGACGCTGCCTCGCTTGCTTCAGAGGAACGCGCGGGGTCTCGGGGCCCGCCCGGCGATCCGCGAGAAGGACCGCGGGATCTGGCAGTCGTGGACCTGGCGCGAGTATCACGCCCAGGTGCGCGAGCTCGCCCTCGGTCTCGCCGCCCTCGGGTTCCGGCGGGGCGACCGCCTGTCGGTCATCGGGGACAACCGCCCGCGGCTCTACTGGGCGCAGGTGGCGGCCCAGTGCCTGGGCGGGGCTCCGGTCCCGGTGTACCAGGACTCCATCGCCAAGGAGCTCGCCTTCGTCTGGAGCCACGCCGAGGTGAGCGTCATCGTCGCCGAGGATCAGGAGCAGGTCGACAAGATTCTGGCCCTGCGCGCCGAGCTGCCGACCCTGCGCCTCGTGATCTACGACGATCCCCGGGGCATGGGCGGATACAAGCACGACTGGCTCAAGTCGTACGAGGCGGTGCAGGAGGCGGGGCGGCGATTCGCTACCGAGCGGCCCGACTACTTCGAGGCCGAGATCGCGAAGGGCCAGGCGGACGACGTAGCCCTCATCTGCTATACCTCGGGCACCACCGGCAGCCCCAAGGGCGCCATGATCAGCCACGCCAACGCGATCGGGGTGGCCGAGGCCTTCGCCCATGAGGCCCGCATCACGCCGGAGGACACCTCGCTTGCCTACCTGCCGATGGCGTGGGCCGGCGACTCGGTCTACACGCTGTTCGCGAGCCTCGCGGTCGGCTTCTGCGCCAACTGTCCCGAGAGCCCCGAGACGGTGCAGCGGGATCTGAGGGAGCTGGGTCCGTCCACGCTCCTGGCCCCGCCCCGGATCTGGGAGAACATGCTGACCTCGGTCCAGGTGCGGGCCGCCGACGCGACGCCGCTCAAGCGCCGGACCTTCGAGTATTTCCGCTCGATGGCGGAGCGCGCGGAGATCCTGCGCTCGGAGGGCAAGCCGGTGCCGACCGCCCTGCGGCTGGCCACCGCGCTTGGCGAGTTCTTCGTGTACGGCCCCGTCCGGGACCAGCTCGGCCTCGGGCGGGCCAAGTTCGCGCTGACCGGTGGCGCCCCGCTCGGCCCCGATACCTTCCGGTTCTTCCGGTCCATCGGGGTCAACCTGAAGCAGGTCTACGGCTCCACCGAAACCACCGGGCTCGTGTCCCTCCAGCCCGACGCCGAGGCGAATCCCACGACCGCGGGGCGCCCGGTGGCCGGGGTGGAGGTCAAGATCGGGGAGCGCGGCGAGGTCCTCGTGCGGGGGCACGCGGTCTTCAAGGGATACCTGAAGAACGAGGAGGCGACGCGCGAGGTCATCGACCCGGAGGGGTGGTTTCACACCGGGGACGCCGGCTTCGTCGACCCGCGCGGACACCTGGTCATCATCGACCGCGCCAAGGACGTAGGGGCGCTCGGCGACGGGACGCCCTTCGCGCCGCAGTTCATCGAGAACAAGCTCAAGTTCAGCCCGTACGTCCGGGAGGCGGTGGCCTTCGGAAACGACCGGCCGTTCGTCACCGCCATGATCGCGATCGACCTCGGCACGGTGGGGAACTGGGCCGAGCGCCGGGGCCTCGCGTACACCTCGTACATGGATCTGGCCCAGAAGGGGGAGGTGCGGGACCTGATTCGTGAGGAGATCCGCAAGGGGAACCAGACCCTGCCCGACGCCACGAAGCTCCGGCGGTTCCTCCTGCTGACGAAGGACCTCGAGGCCGACGACGCGGAAATGACCAGGACCCGGAAGGTCCGGCGGCGATTCGTGGCCGAGCGGTACGCCTCGGTGATCGAGGCGCTGTACGGAGGCGAGGAGGAGATCGAGCTGACCACCGGCATCACCTACGAGGATGGCCGGCAGGCCACCATCCAGTCGCGCGTCCGCATCGAGGACGTGGAAGGAGCGCGCAGCCGTGTCTGATGAGTTCGGGTTCTTCCTGCTGTTGATGTCGAACGGTTTCCTCATCGGGCTCATGTATGCGCTCATAGCCCTCGGCTTCGTCCTCGTGTACAAGGCGACCGACGCGGTGAACTTCGCCCAGGGCGAGTTCGTGATGATCGCGGGCATCCTGGTTGCGGCCGCGGTCGGTGTCTGGGGCGCGCCGCTCTGGCTGTCCATCGGGCTGGGGATCGGGAGCATGATCGCCTTCGGCTTCGGTCTCGAGCGCGCGATGCTCCGCAAGCTGATCGGGCGCCCGGTCATCGCGGTGGTCATGGCGACCATCGGCCTCGCCTCCATCCTGCGCGGCATCGGGCCCACCGCGTTCGGGGCCGGGTCGCGGCCGCTGCCCCTGCCGATCGCCGACGAGCCCTTCATCATCGGCCCGCTGTTCATCCCGCCGATCCAGCTCGTGGGTGGCGCCGTCAGCCTGTTGTTCCTCGCCGGCTTCGGCTGGTTCTTCGTGAAGTCCCGCAAGGGAATCGCGATGCGGGCGGTGGCGGACAACCAGCAGGTCGCGATGGCGATGGGTATCGACGTCCAGCGATACTTCGGATTGGCCTGGGCGATGACCGGCATGGTATCCGCCCTCGGGGGCATCATCTGGGGGAACATCATCGGGGTCGACGTCAATCTCTCCCTGGTCGGCTTCAAGGTGTTCCCGGTGGTGATCCTGGGCGGGCTCGACTCCATCCCGGGCGCGGTCATCGGCGGCCTCATCGTGGGCCTCGTCGAGAACATCGCGGCGGGTTACGTCGACCCGTACGTGGGTGGCGGCACCAAGGACTTCGCTCCGTACGTCCTGATGATCCTGGCCCTGATGATCCGACCCTACGGGATCTTCGGCAAGAAGATCATCGAGCGAGTCTAGGACGATGAGAAGGGCCCATCTGCTTCGTTCTCTCGGAGGGGGCCCCGGCGGCCCCCTCCGAAGCCTCCCCCAGGTCGGGGCGCGGGCAAAGCCCGCGCTCGAACCGGACCAGCCAACGGAGGGCGGTGAACCCGGCTTTCAGTCGCACGCGGCCGAGTGTCCCCACCGAGAAGGTCGAAGTGTTCCTTGTCCGAGCGCCGGCTTGGCCGGCGCAACGATTCCTGGGGGGAGGTTTCGGAAGGGGGGCGAAGCCCCCCGCCGAGCCGAACGTACAGGGAGTACGCCTCGGGGTGCCGCCGCGCTCGGCGCCTCGCAGCTGGACCCTTCTCATCGCCCTAGACTTCCCCATTCAACGATCAGTGGAGTGACCGAGCGATGATCCAGCGTGAATGCGGGGTGCTGAAGACGAGCTACGAGGCGGACATGGGGCTGTATCCGCTGCCGATCGCGAAGTGGACGGTGGGGATTCTGGCGGTGCTGTTCTTCGCGGTCATCCCCCTCTCGCTGCACGAGTACTACCTGTCGATCGCCAACCTCGTCTGGATCGCGGTCATCGGCGCCCTCGGCCTCAATATCCTGGTGGGGTACACCGGGCAGGTGTCGATCGGCCACGGCGCGTTCATGTCGGTGGGCGCCTACACCGCGGCGAACCTCGCCACCCGGCTCGACTCGCCGTGGCCGGTCAACCTCCTCGCCGGCGGGCTCATGGCCGCGGCGGTGGGGGCGGTGGTGGGTATCCCCTCGCTGCGCATCAAGGGACTGTACCTCGCGATCGCCACCCTCGCCGGCCAGCTCATCATCGAGTGGACGATCAACCACGTGACCTTCATCAGCGGCGGGGTCCAGGCCTCGATCGAGGTGCCGCGCCCGCGCCTGGGCACGATGGTCCTGAGCTCCCAGCGGGACATGTACTTCTTTCTTCTCGTCTTCGTGGTGCTGGCCATCGTGGGCACGATGAACCTGGTGCGTAGCCGGGTGGGGCGGGCGTTCATCGCGATCCGGGACCAGGACGTCGCGGCGGAGATCATCGGCATCGACATCTTCCGGTACAAGCTGCTGGCCTTCGCGATCTCGTCGTTCTACGCCGGGGTGACCGGAGTGCTCTACACCTACTTTCTGGGTATCGCCAACTACGAGCAGTTCCAGATCGGGGTGTCCATCGACTATCTCGCCATGATCATCATCGGCGGGCTCGGCTCCGTGCTAGGGTCCATCTTCGGGGCTATCTTCGTCACCCTGCTGCCGATCGTGATCCGTCTGAGCATGGAGGCCTTCGGCGGTCTGTTTCTGCCGCAGCAGGTCGTGCTCAATCTCATCCCCAACCTCCGCCTCATGATGTTCGGCGCCCTGATCATCTTCTTCCTGATCGTGGAGCCGGACGGACTGAATCGCTTGTGGCGGAACATCCGGAGCTACTTCCGCATCTGGCCGTTCGCGTACTGAGGTACGCGAAGAAAGGAGACACACTCATGCGACAGTTCGTGATCGGGTTGCTGGCCGCGCTCGTCGCGGCAGGGGGAACGTTCGGGACGGTCTCGCCGGCCGCGGCGCAACAGGAGATCGTCATCGGGATGCAGTGTGATCGCACCGGCCCCACCCAGATCGTGGGGACGGTCCTGTGCCCCGGCATGCACGACTACATCGCCCTCGTGAACTCCAAGGGGGGGATCGAGGGGCGCAAGCTCCGGGCCCTCGAGATCGACCACGAGTACAAGGTGCCGCCGGCGGTCGAGTCCTACGAGCGCCACAAGAAGGAAGGCGCGGTCACCATGGCGGTCTACGGCACGCCTCAGATCTACGCGCTCGCCGCGAAGCTGACCGAGGACAGGATCCCCGGGACCTCCCCGGGCTTCGGCAGCGCCGCCGCCGCGGACGGGATCCGCTACCCCTACATCTTCCCCATCGCCGCCACCTACTGGTCGCAGGGCGCCGCGGCGGTGGACTTCGCGAAGAAGCAGCTCGGCGGAAGCCTCAAGGGCAAGAAGATCGCGTTCATCTTCTACGACAATCCGGCGGGGCGGGAGCCGATCGAGGTGTTGGAAGACCTGGCGACCATCGAGGGGTTCCAGCTCCGGATGTTCGCGGTGCCGCCCCCCGGCGTCGAGATGGGTGCCCAGATTCTCGATATCGCCCAGCGCTTCCGCGCCGACTTCGTGATCTCCCACCTCTTTGGCGGCGCGCCCTCGGTGTCGATCAAGGAGCTCAAGCGCGTAGGCTATCCACTGCGGAAGATGGTCGGGTTCGTGTGGGCCTCGGCGGAGGCCAATATCGAGGCCGCGGGAGGCTTTGCGGCGGCCGAGGGCTACTACACCATGCAGTTTGCCGGGGTCGGCACCGACTACCCGGTACTGAACGAGATCCGGGAGATGTACAAGAAGGAGGGCAAGCCCGCGCCCAAGGAGATGGCGTCGACGGTGTACTACAACCGGGGCGTGCTCATCGCCGCGCTGCACGTCGAGGCCCTTCGCAACGCGGTCAAGGCGAACCCGGGCGGCAAGCTTACCGGCGCCGACGTGAAGAACGGCTTCGAGAAGATCTCCAACTTCACCCTCGGCGGCCTCGTGCCGCCGCTCAAGATCACCCCGGCCGACCACGAGGGTGGGGGGCTCGTGCAGATCTGGCAGGTGAAGGGCGGGAAGTTCGTGAAGGCGACCGAGTGGTACGCGGCGTACACGGACGTGGTGGCCAAGCACATCAAGAAGGCGGGCACGAAGTAGGCCGTCCATCCTCACCCCCTCTCCCTCGCATGGGGGAGAGGGTAGGGTGAGGAGGCCCCGCCTACCGGGAATCTCATGCTGAACCTCAACAACGTCGAGGTGATCTACGACGGCGTCATCCTCGTCCTCAAGGGGGTGTCGCTCGAGGTCCGCGATGGGGGCATCACCACCGTCCTCGGCGCCAACGGGGCCGGCAAGACCACGACGCTCAAGGCCATCTCCGGCCTGCTCCGGACCGAGCGCGGGGAGGTCACCAAGGGCTCCATCGAGTTCGGAGGGCAGCGGATCGACCGGCTGCCCGCCTACGAGCTGGTCCAGCGGGGCCTGGTCCAGGTCTTCGAGGGGCGCCGGGTCTTCGAACACCTCACCGCCGAGGAGAATCTCATCGCGGGGGCCCACACCGAGCGCGATCGCGGTCGGGTCAGCTCCGGCATCGACCGGGTGTACCAGTACTTCCCCCGGCTCAAGGAGCGGCGGGGGGTACAGGCCGGGTACCTCTCGGGCGGCGAGCAGCAGATGCTGGCGATCGCCCGCGCGCTCATGGCGAATCCGCGGCTGATGCTCCTGGACGAGCCGTCGCTCGGGCTCGCCCCCATGCTGGTGGAGGAGATCTTCGAGATCATCCGGCGGCTGAACCGCGAGCAACAGCTCACGGTGCTGCTGGTCGAGCAGAACGCCACGCTGGCGCTCACCATCGCCGAGCACGGCTATGTGATGGAGAACGGGCGCATCGTGCTCGAGGGCAGCGCGGAGGCCCTGCGGGAGAACGCCGACATCAAGGAGTTCTACCTGGGGCTCACCGAAGTGGGGGCCCGCAAGTCCTATCGCGACGTGAAGCACTACAAGCGCCGGAAGCGCTGGCTCAGCTGAGCGGCCGGGCGAGCCCGATGAGCGTTCACGCGTTCACGGTCTACGACATGATCACGCGGGGCGCGCTCGCCCACGGTGATGCGCCGGCGATCATCGTCGGTGATCGGGCGGTGTCCTTCCGGGAGTTCCAGGGCCGGGTGGACGCGCTCGCCGCCGGCCTCCACGGCCTGGGGATCGGCGCCGGGGACCGCGTGTGCATCCTGGCCCAGAACGACATCGCCTACCTGGATCTCTACGGCGCCTGCGCGCGCCAGGGTCTCATCGCCTACCCGATCAACTGGCGGCTCACCGCCGAGGAGGTCGAGCGAGTGGTGGATCGGGCGACGCCGACCATGATGGTAGTCGACGCGGCCACGCGCGGCCTCCTGGCCGGCTGGGCGGCCGGCAAGCGATCGGTCGCGCACTGGTATCAGCTGGGCGACCCGTCGGACGGAGGCCTCACGCCGCTCGCGACCCTGTATCGGGACGGTCCACCGGTGCCCGCGGCCGACGTGGCGCCCGACGACCCGTTCGCGGTCATCTCCACCGCGGCGGTGGACGTCGTGCCGCGGGGAGCCGTGCTCAGCCACGCCAACGTGATCACCGCAAACCTGACCGCGAGCGGTTGCATCGGCATCACGCCGGTGGACCGCTACCTGCTCGCCTTGCCCCTCTTTCACATCACCGCGCTCGGCCTCGCCCTGGCTCACATGCACGCGGGCGGCGCCAGCGTGCTCGTGTCCCGGTTCGACGCGGAGGAGGCGGTGCGGCTCATCGATCGTCATCACGTGACCCACGTGTCGGACTTCCCACCCGTGCTGAGCAATCTCCTGGATGCCGCCGAGAAGATCGGCAGCGCGCTCGCGAGCCTGCGGCACGTGTCCGGCCTCGATTCGCCCCAGACCATCCAGCGCCTGCACGAGCGGACGCGGGCCCAGTTCTGGACCGGCTTCGGGCAGTCGGAGGTGACTGGCTTCGTCACCTTGCAGCGGGTGTCGGACAAGCCCGGCGCGGCCGGCAAGCCGCTGCCCTCGTGCCAGGTGCGGCTGGTGGATGACTACGACCGGGAGGTGCCGGTGGGGACGCCCGGCGAGGTCGTCGTGCGCGGCCCGCTCGTGTTCCAGGGCTACTTCGGCCAGCCGGACGTCACCGCCTACACCTTCCGCAACGGCTGGCACCACACGGGTGACGTGGGCCGCTTCGACGCCGACGGTTATCTCTACTACGTCAAGCGCAAGCCCGAGAAGGAGTTGATCAAGCCGGGCGGGGAGAACGTGTACCCGGCGGAGGTGGAGGCGGTGATCGTACAGATGGCCGGTGTCACCGGCGTCTGCGTCTACGGGATTCCCGACCCCAAGTGGGGCGAGGCGGTCAAGGCGGTGGTGGAGGTCGCGGTACCCGGCACGCACACCGCCCAGCAGGTGATCGACTTCGTGGGCACGAAGATCGCGCGCTTCAAGCGTCCGCAGGTGGTGGCGTTCTGCGAGGCGCTGCCCAGGACCGCGGAGGGGACGATCGATCGGGATGCGGTCAAGGCCAAGTGGGCGTGAAGATCTTCGACGAGCACCACGAGATGTTCCGGCAGGCGGTGCGGGCCTTCGTGCAGAAGGAGGTGGAGCCGCACGTCGAGGAGTGGGAGCAGGCCGGCGAGATCCCGAAGACGATCTGGCCGCGGATGGGCGCGCTCGGCTTCCTCGGCGTGGAGTACGACGAGAAGTACGGGGGCGCCGGGGCCGACGTGCTCACCACCGCGGTGCTGTGCGAGGAAATGGCCCGCGCCCGGTGTGCCTCGCTCGCGATGGCGGTGGGCGTGCACACCGACATGGCCTCGCCCCATCTCTACTGGACGGGCAGCGAGGCCCTCAAGGAGAAGTACCTGCCCGCGATCTGCCGCGGGGAGGCCCTCACCGCGATCGCGGTGACCGAGCCGGGCGGCGGGTCCGACGTGGCCGCCATCCGGACCCGGGCGGTGCGTGACGGGGATCACTACGTGCTCGACGGCTCCAAGATGTTCATCACCAACGGGGTGCTGGCCGACATCTACTTCGTGGCCGCGCGCATCGACCAGGGGACCGGGGAGCGGCGCCACCGCGGCATCTCGATGTTCCTGGTCGAGCGGAATACCCCCGGCTTCACGGTGAGCCGGAAGCTCGACAAGATGGGCAACCGCGCCTCCGACACCGCCGAGCTGGCCTTCGAGGGCATGCGGGTGCCCGCCGGGCACCTCCTGGGCGTCGAGGGCCAGGGCTTCTACGAGGTCATGCGGGTGTTCCAGCGGGAGCGTCTCGT
>Ga0187892_10008068_pt1 | contig 14608 bp, 12 predicted proteins | sample MA1701073metaG_FD_139345 | JGI IMG/M metagenome (GOLD analysis project Ga0187892, IMG submission 139345) | Bio-ooze microbial communities from a basaltic lava cave in the Kipuka Kanohina Cave System on the Island of Hawaii, USA - MA170107-3 metaG ... | reverse complement strand
CTGGATGCGCGAAACCGTCGAAGGAAATCGAAGGCCATCTCTGGTGCGACTGGAGATGGAGTTTGATGTTTAACGCATCAACCTGTAATAGTGGAACAAGATGCAGCGTGCGATGTACCGCAGGCTGTCCAGCCTGCGGAGGCTTCATTATCAAGCCGCTTGGCGCCAACTGAACGACTTATTGATCGAGTCATCCGCAGGCTAGACAGCCTGCGGTACATTTTCGGAGAAACTGATCAATGTCACTGCAAACCAGACAAAATCCCGATACCGGAGTGCTTGAAGTCCTGGTCAACGACGAATGGGCGCCGTTCGAAGATTACCGCAAACGGCAAATTGATGAAGCCTACCAGAACTCGATCAGGTTTTTACGCGACCGGCTCGGCGAAGATGAAGCCGAGAAGATGGAACAACCAACCTCAACAGACGATTGAAAAAGTCCCGACCACCATGAAAAAGACAACTCGAATAACTTTCGTAGCCCTCTCCGTGATACTTGTGCTCACACCATTCAACTCTTTCGCTCAGGAGACAGTGGAACCGGATCGTCGCCTGGCTGAAATCCGCCACCTCGATCTGACCTACGACTTCCCCGGATATAAAACGAAGGAAGAATGGCTGGCGCGCGCCGCCAGTTTGAAGAAGCAGATTCTGACGAGCGCCGGGTTGTGGCCCACTCCGCCGAAATCTCCGATCAAGGCCACCATCTTCGGCAAAGTTGATCGCGGCGACCACACGGTTGAAAAAGTCTATTTTGAAAGTTTCCCCGGTTTTTACGTCACCGGTAACCTTTACCGTCCGAAAAATGCGACGGGCAAAGTACCCGCCGTGTTATGCCCGCACGGTCACTGGACGTATGGAAGGTTGGAGAATCAGCAACTGAATTCCGGGCCGGCGCGCGCGGCGACTTTCGCCAGGCAGGGTTACATCGCTTTCACCTGGGACATGGTTGGCTATGTTGACAACGCGGCGATCAGCCATCGTTTCGGCGCCGGCCATCGGGAAAACATCGTTGACCGCGAGGCGTTGTGGAGCGTCAATCTGCTGGGCCTGCAATTGTGGAACGCCATCCGCTCAGTTGATTTCCTGCTCACGCTTCCCGAAGTTGATCCTGAACGGATCGCTTGCACGGGAGAATCGGGAGGCGGCACGCAAACTTTTCTACTGGCGGCTGTGGACGATCGGATCAAGGTGGCAGCGCCGGTTAATATGGTCTCGTTCCTGATGCAAGGTGGCAGTTTGTGCGAAAACGCTCCGAACCTGCGAATTGACACGAACAATGTGGAGATCGCCAGCTTGATAGCGCCGCGCCCGATGATGATGGTTTCGGCCACAGGCGATTGGACGAAGAACACGATGACTTCGGAATATCCCGCGATTCGCAACATCTACCGGCTGTTCGGCGCGGAAGACAAAGTCACAGCCGTGCAGATGGACGCTCCGCACAATTACAACCAGCCGAGCCGCGAAGCCGTTTACGGATGGTTCGCTCACTGGATGAAGGGCAGAGCGGAAACCAGCCCGATCAGAGAAAGAGGCGGCGCAGCGACAACGATCAACGACCTGCTGGTCTTCTTCGGACGCGAGAGACCAGCCAATGAGATGAACGAAGCTCAATTGACCGCGAGCCTGATTGAGGCGAGGAAGAAGCAATTGGATGAAGCGCAGCCGCGTGACGCAGCAAGCCTGGAATTTTTTCGCCAGCAATTCGGCGAGGCTTTCAAATATTCGCTGATGGCTGAATATCCCGATCCGAAGGACGTGGTCTCAGGCAAGGCGCAAACAACCAGAGTCAATGGAGCGACAAAAGAAGATTTCGTCATCTCACGGCGCGGCAAAGAGGACAAAGTCGCCGTGACTTTGTCCAGGCCAGCTTCCGCTCAGACCACCAACTCATTCGTTCTTTTAGTCACTCCTGAGGCAGCGAATGTGACAAGCGCGAACAACCTGATCGAGTCGCTCAACAAAGCCGATCACAGCGTGATGGTGATTCGCGCCTTCCCCGGCGGACGAAAGATTCCCGACAACATCAAATTCTTCACCACCTACAACCGCACCGATGAAGCCAACCGCGCCCAGGATATTTTGACGGCCATCGCTTACCTGAAAGCCCGCCATCCGGGCGCGCGGTTGAGCGTAGTCGGAACCGGGCAGGCTGGATTGTGGGCGTTGCTGGCGAGAGGGTTGGCGCCCGCGATTGACCGGATGATCGTTGACGCCTCGGAGTTCGATTCGACGAGCGATGAAGCTTTCGTGAAAAGTCTGCCGATTCCTGGAATTCGCCGCGCTGGTGATTTCACGACGGCAGTGACTATCGCGCCGTTCACTCCGCTGCTGATCCACAACACCGGAAACAAATTTCACGTTGGAAAAATCGAGGCTGTTTACAAGGCTCTCGGCAAGGCTGAGAACTTCAGATCGCAAACGACGAAGCTCGGCGATTCCGAATTGGCCGCCTGGCTTTCGTCGAAATAACAATTCAGTTGCGGTACGGGGAGCGTGAGCGACCTGGATTTCGATCAAACGACCTCTTGATCGAAGTCCAGGTCGCTCACGCTCCCCGTACCGCATCAATCTCTCCTCACTAAAAGGGACAAGATGCCTGACAACCAGAATCAGAATCAGAACGTAAACTCGCAAACTTTGGTCATTGACGCGCACCAATTCGCCTTCGAAACCATCGAGCAACACAACGGCATAGCCACTGTGGTGAAATTCAAAGTTGAAAATCCGGACGTGAGACTCGGAGACGTGTTGCTGATTCTTTCGGGCACAGACATTCACTTCCACGGTTTCATCGGCGGGATTGAAGGCGGGTACGCGATGGCTGCGGATCGAAACGGTTCGATGCTGCCGGCCAGCGCGCACTGATGCAGGCGCCAGTCAATGGAAAACATTGGCGCCGAGAAGTCCGACGGCTACGGCGAAGAGCAATCCCACGATCCAGATGGCAATCGTCCTCAGTCGCAGGACCGGGTCTTTGTGTGCTTTCAGGCGAGCCATTCCCCGCCAACCACATTCGCGGCAACGGTAAGTTTTGTAGGGCGCCACGCGCTTGACGAATGACTCGCGGAAATTGCGTGAATGCGAGCGGTGCGTGATTTCTCCACAATTGGGGCAAACCATAGTCATCCTCCAATCGAAGAACGGGGGAGGGTGAATCCGAGGCTTTAGACCAATTGTTCGATAACTCGTCCGCCGAAATCTGTCAGCCGTTCGTTGCGGCCGTTGTGCAGAAACGTCAATTTCATTTGATCCAATCCGAGCAGATGCAGGATCGTCGCGTGTATGTCGCGCGGGTGGTAACGCTCGCCGACTGTTTTGAATCCGATCTCGTCCGTCTGGCCGATCACTTGCCCGCCCTTCACGCCGCCTCCCGCCATCCACATCGAGAATGCGGTCGGATTGTGATCGCGGCCCTTGCCGTTTTCTGAGACGGGCGTGCGGCCAAATTCGGTTCCCCAGATGACAAGCGTCGAGTCGAGCATTCCACGACTCTTCAGGTCTTTCAGCAAACCAGCCACAGGTTTGTCCGTCCACCGGCACATCTTCTCGTGGTTGCCTTTGATGTCGTCGTGCGCATCCCATTGCACGGCGACCGGGCCGCCGCCGGAAAACAACAAAATGAACCGGACTCCGCGTTCGACCAGTCGCCGCGCCAGCAAACATCGTGTGCCAAACTCGACGGTCTGTGGATCATCCAATCCGTAAAGCTTCTTCGTCGCTTCTGTCTCTTTGCCGACATCAACAGCTTCAGGCGCGTGCTGCTGCATTCTGAACGCGAGTTCGTAAGAAGCGACGCGCGCGGCCAGCTCGGTGTCAGCTTCGCTGAGCGACATCCCGTTCATCCGCCGCATGAATTTCAGCATCCCCCGCTGCTGATCGCGGCTGATCTCCTTCTGTGGCGCCAGGTGCAGGATTGGTGTTGATCCGTTTCGCAACAACGTGCCCTGGTGCACTGCGGGCAAATAGCCCGCATCCCACATCGGCGCGCCGCCTTCGGGCAAACCTTCAGGCTGAGTCATCACACAATAAGCCGGAAGATTTTCGCTCTCGTTGCCCAAACCGTAAGTCACCCAACTGCCCAAACTGGGATGAGCGGGAACCACTCGGCCAGACATAATCTGGTACATCGCAGGCGCGTGAACGAAGCTTTCGGTGTAACACGATCGGATGACCGCAATGTCGTCAACGCACGTGGCGGTGTGCGGCAACAGATCAGAGACTTCGATCCCCGATTGGCCGTACTTTTTGAACTTCCACGCGCTGCCCATAAGAGGCGTGCCGGGTTTGACGAACTGGCTTTTGACTTCGCCGAAAGACGGCGGCATCTGTTGGCCGTGAAGCCGGTCGAGCGTGGGTTTCGGGTCGAAGGTCTCCATCTGACTGGGACCACCGACCATAAAAAGAAAGATCACGGCCTTCGCTTTCGGCGTGAAATGCGGCGGCTTGGGCGCGAGCGGATTGAACAGCTTTCGCCCGCCTTCTTTCTCGGAGGCTGCGGCATCGCGCGCTAGCAGTGTTGAGAGCGCGAGCGCGCCGAAACCATTGCCTGCTTGCGCGAGAAAATCGCGGCGTGACGTGGCCGACTGGAAGTGACAATCAGGTGATTTCATAGGGGTTTTATGCTGTGGCGAACTCCGTATGCTTCCGCAGTTCAGGCGATTTGAAGCCGAGGACGATGTGATCCCTAGGGACGCCCGCGTCAATAAGCTCCTGAGCCACGCCGTATTCAGTGCCGTCATATTGAATCCAGATTTTGTCGTCTATGATATCGACGTGAATCATGCAATCGTGGACTCGGCGCTTATTCTCACGCCCAAGAGCTATCAGAAGGTAACGATCGTGTTCGCTATCGAAAACGACTTCTTGCCGAAGATCAGCGTTTGAATAAGGGATGCTGGCGTGTTGAGCCAAAATCCGGCGAATCAACTCTCGGTAATGATCTAGTCTATCCATCTGACAACCTCTTCTCGCTGTGAATCAAATTCGCTGGCATATCCTATTTCACATAAACAAACTCATTCAAATTCATCGTCGCCAGACACAGATCAACCCACGCCGCCGCCGCCGCAACCTCAACACCTTTTGGCGAATCTTTCAACTTCGTGACCGCTTCACCCCGCGTGGCGCGCCCACGGATGATGGCGGCTTGATCTTTCAGAAAGCTTTGCACTGCGCGCAACTCGACTGGGCGCGGCGTGCGAGCCAGCGCAAGTTCGTAGAGTCTCGTGATCATCACGCGCTCATTGCCGCCGGTTTCCTTGAATAATCGCTCGGCCAACGCGCGGCTCTGCGCCAGCATGAACTCGCTGTTCATCAGCGTCAGCGATTGCAGCGCGTGGACGCTCACGCTGCGCGCGCCGCACGAACTCATCAAATCGGGCGCGTCGAAAGCGACCAGCAGCGGCAATTTAACGTTGCGTTTGCGGATCAGGTAGAGGCTGCGGCGCGTGTGCTGGCGCAGGTCTGGATGAACCGGCCAGAGGTTGTCGGGTTCGGCCTCGGTGAAGATCGTGTCGTAGACCTCGGGTTCGAGCGGAACTTTGATCGAAGGCCCGCCCAACTGTTCAGTCAGATTGCCCGCGACTGCCAGCACGGTGTCGCGCACGGCCTCGGCGTCCAACCTTTGCCGGTTCATTCGCCACAGCCATTTGTTGTCAGGATCAATTTTCGCTTTCGCCGCGTCAACCGCCGACGATTGCTGGTAGGCGTTCGACGAAACGATCAACTCGTGCATCTGTTTCAAGCTCCAGCCGCGCGCGACGAACTCTGTCGCTAACCAATCGAGCAGTTCCGGATGGGTCGGCTGCTGCCCATTGCGGCCAAAGTCGTTGGGCGTGGCGACGATGCCGCGCCCGAAATGGTGATGCCACAACCGGTTCATCATCACGCGCGCAGTCAGCGGATGATCAGGTTGCGTCAACCATCGCGCCAGCGCCAGCCGGCGGCCAGTTGATTTGAACTCGCCCAGCCGCATGGGCGCTATCTCCGAGTTGACGGGCGCGCCCTTTGGCGACAACACGCTCGGAAATCGCGGCTGGACTTCGTCGCCAAGCCGGTGCGGATCGCCGCCTCTCAACAAATGCATCGGCGGAACCGGATTGAGCAGGTCACTGACGGCCAGAGCTTTTGGCAAAGGCTCCGGCGCGTAAAGTTCGAGGTTGTGCATTTGGCGGCGCAGCGCCGCGCGTTTCTCGCGGTCTTCGGGCGAAAGCGCCGGTATCACTTCATCCCAGTTCACGTCAATCATCCGCTGCGCGTCTCGGGCCAGCCTCTTCTCTTCCTCGTTGCGCAGCTTCGCTTCTTTCGCCAGCGCGTTGGCGTATGGCGGTTCAAGCTTGGCGCGTTTCGCCGCAGATAGTTTTTCTTTGTACGGCTTTTCGATGGCAGCGATTTGATCGAGCACTGGCTTGAGCTTCTCTTTGTGCGCCTTGACCGCCGCCTCGTGACCTAGCGTCTGCTCTTTCGTCGGACGTTTGAAATCGTAGTTGTCAGCGGCGGCGAAGAAAGCCTGCAAACGATAGAAATCAGCCTGCGGGATTGGATCGAACTTGTGGTCGTGGCAGCGCGCGCAGCCAACGGTCAACCCCATCACCCCATTGCCCACGCCGAACATCACCTCGGTCAACCATTCCTGGCGATTGACGGCCAAGTCCTGATTGCCCGCGACGACATGTTGTGGGCCTGCGCGCAGGAAGCCCGTCGCCACGCGCAGATCGAAGTTTTCCGGATCGAGTTCATCGCCGGCGATCTGCTCGACCAGGAATCGGTCGTAAGGCTTGTCGTCATTGAGCGATTTCACCACGTAATCGCGGTATCGCCACGATTGTTCGCGGTCGGCGTCAAGCTCGAACCCGTTCGTCTCGCCAAACCTCACCACATCCAACCAGTGTTGCGCCCAGCGTTCGCCGTAACGCGGGCTGGTGAGCAACCGCTTCACAACCTTTTCGTATGCTCCAGGCGTCGTGTCAGTGACGAAGGCGTTGATCTCATCGGGTGTGGGCGGCAAGCCAGTCAAATCGAAAGTCACGCGGCGAATCAGCGAGCGTTTATCCGCGCGAGACGACGGCTGAAGACCTTTCTCTTCGAGCTTCGCCAGGACGAAGGCGTCAATGGGCGCGCGAACCCAGGTCGAGTTTTTGGTCTTTGGAATCGGCGGGCGCGCAGGTTGGCGAAACGCCCAGTAATTCCGCTGCTCGTCCGTGATCGGTTTTGAAACCGCGTAATTCGTGGCCGGTTCCACCTTGAGGTCGCTCGGCCAGATAGCGCCTTTGTCTATCCACTGCTTCAACAGTTCGACCTGATACTCGGCCAGCTCTTCGCCCATCGGCATTCGCGGTTTCTCTTTGCCGGCGACGAAACGATAGAGCAGGCTCTGCTCGCCATCGCCGGGTTTAACGGCCGGGCCGCGCGAGCCACCATTGAGCAAGCCTTCGCGCGTCCGCAGGTCGAGTCCGGAGGTTTTGTCCGCCCCATGACATTGAGCGCAGCGCGCTTGAAGGATCGCCACGGCCTGCTGAGCAAATTGCCGGTCGCCTTCCTGAGCCATCAAATTGCCGGCGCGCGAAGAGTAGCCGGCCAACAAAGCCAGTCCGACGAAGATGCTGATGAGTTTGATCTGCCGATTGCGTCTCATTGCGATATTCGGTTGTGAATCGAGTGTTGAAGATACTTCCAGAATGCAGGAACAGGCGATAGCTATTGCCTTCCTCGCCCGTGGCCGAATGCTACTCTGTGGCGAAGCCGGTTTCAAGGATTCATCGGGCAAAAGATCTTGCGGTTGGAATGAAAAGAACAGCCTTTCACGCAAAGCTCGCCAAGGACATTGCCGCTCGCCAAGCTTTTTCTTTGCGCGCTACAGCGTTGCTCTTTGCGCCTTCGCGTGAAAGTTGATTCGTCATCACGCTTATCGCGGCGGGCGGCTAGGCGGAGTGACGCCTGGCAAGGAGCTTTCACCTTGAGACGGCGCCTCACCCAGGCTGCCCCGAGCCAGGAAATTGAGGTTGACGCCGGAGAGCGCGCTGAACATCACCACCAGCAGCACCACCAGCAGCACTTTCTGTCGCGCGCCCTCGCTCCGGATTGTCAGCGTGAGCAGTCCCACCAGCAACATCAGGCTGCCCAGCCAGCCCAGCGCGAGATGCCAGCGCATGCCTGCGGCTGAAGTCTGCGCGTCCAGCAGTTCCCGCCGGAGACTGATCGTGTCGTACTTCTTCTTCAATTCCTCCTGCTTCTGCTCCAAGGCTTTCTGGCGCTCGGTTTCGCGTTGTTGCCGTTCGGCCTCGCGCCGTTGCCGCTCCGCCTGCTGTTTCTCCTGCTCCTCGGGAGTCAGCGTGGAGATTGAAATTGCCGAGCGCGCGTCCCGCTCGCTCTCCTCTTTGTCTTTCTTGCGGTCCGCCTCCTGCGTCCGCTTGAGCTCTTCCAGATCGAGTTCAATGAGCGATTGGGCCTGGTCGGCGGCCACCCGCGCGCTTATTACTTCAGCCATCTTGAAGTTCGGGATGAGCGGGACAAACAAGACGAGCGCCAACCCGGCGATGATCAGCGCGTGCGCCGGTGTGCCGTCGAGTCTGCTGAACAGGTCCTGAAAGACTGGTCTTTCTGTGCTTTCCATAGGTTTTCCTCCGTTGTTGTGAGTGAAGGCAGACCGGTGACGGCGGGGTCTGCATGTTGCCTTCGGCTGATGGGGGATGATAGATTTCCGACCTCTTCGTAGTCTTACAATTTATCACCCCGCCACCGGCCTTTTTGTATAGTTTCATGTATACATGCGCTAAATGCGGCTGAAATGGCGGACGCCGCGAAAAATTTATTTTCGGTCTTGATCGCGCCAGCGGTATAGGCGTGCGACCTCTCCCCCTCGCACGTCGAACAGCGCGGTTCGACGCACATAAGGAATCCCAATGAACACTCCAGGCGCCGAAGATGTGACGGAACTGCTCCGGAAATGGAACGAAGGAGACCAGCAGGCGCTCGACCAACTGATCCCGCTGGTTTATGACGAGCTACAACGGCTGGCCCGGCAATGCCTGCGCCACGAACGCCCCGATCATTCGATGCACACTGGAACGCTCGTTCACGAAGCCTATCTGCGGCTGGTTGACTGCAACCAGGTGGAGTGGCGCGACCGCCGGCATTTTTTCGCCATCGCCGCGCGGGTAATGCGGCGCGTGCTGGTGGATGAGGCACGCAAACGCAACCACCAAAAACGCGGCGGCGGAGTATCTCTGGTCCTGCTGGACGAAGCGATTATGCTTTCGCACGAGCGGGACGATGAGTTGCTCGCGCTCAACGAGGCGCTCGAAAGTTTGGAGCGGCGCTCCGAGCGCAAATGCCGGGTAGTGGAGTTACGTTATTTCATCGGCCTGACCATCGAAGAAACGGCCGAAGTGTTGGGCATTACCGCAGACATTGTGAAGCGCGAATGGAATTCGGCGAAGCGATGGTTGCATCGCGAGTTGAACGGCGGAGAGATGACAAGTAATGGATCAGCGGCGATGGGAACAAATTGATGTGGTGTTGCAGCAGGCGCTGGAAGTCGAGCCGGGCAACCGCGAAGCCTTTCTGAACAAAGCGTGCGCCGGAGACGTGGAATTGCGCCGCGAGGTCGAAGACCTGCTCGGCCGTGAGATTGACACCGGAGAATTCCTGAAAAATTCGCCGCCAGCGGGTGTCGCCGGGAAAGCGGCCAAACAACCCGACGCTTTGCGCGCGGGAGAGCAGATCAGCCATTACCGGATCAAGGCGCAAATCGGACGTGGTGGAATGGGCGAAGTTTACCTGGCTCTCGACGAAAGGTTGCAGCGATTGGTGGCGATCAAGACGCTGCCCGCCGAATTCACCGCCGACCCCGAGCGCGTGCGCCGCCTCGAACAGGAAGCCATAGCCGCTTCCAAACTCAATCACCCGAACATCATCACCATCTTCGAGATCGGGCAAACCGATCAGGCTTATTTCATCGCCACCGAGTACGTCGAAGGGCAGACTCTGCGCCGGATGATGACCGACCCTGAGACCAAACGGTCGCAGCGGGTCGGCGTCGAGCAGGCGCTGGAGATCGCGATTCAGATCGCCAGCGCGCTCAAGGCAGCGCACACCGCCTGGATCATCCACCGCGACATCAAGCCCGAAAACATCATGGTGCGCGACGACGGCCTGGTGAAGGTGCTCGATTTCGGCATTGCTAAGTTGAACGAAGAAGAGTTTGTAGTCCCGCCTGCAGGCGGGACTACAAATGTTTCCGTTCCGCCTGCAGGCGGGACTACGAACTTCACCATTCCGGGAACGGTCATCGGCACGGCCAGTTATATGTCGCCAGAGCAGGCTCGCGGCGAACTGCTCGATGGACGCACCGACTTGTTTTCGCTCGGCGCCGTGCTTTACGAGATGGTGACGGGCGAGCGGTTACTGGGCGCAGCGACGCGGGCTGCGGCGACGCAAACCCTACGCGGCGAACAGGAGCCTTTGCAACCGCAGACGAAATTCGATCGCGCGCCTAGAGAGTTGGAACGCATCATCCGCAAATCGCTACGGCGCAAACGCGAGGAGCGTTACGCGTCGGCGGGCGAGATGCTGGACGACCTGAACACGTTGAAGCATCGGCGCGAGAACCGCGTGGGACGGCGGATGGCAAGATTCGGCGCGGTGGCGATCCTGCTGGCCGCGCTGTTTGTCGCCGTCTCGGCCTGGCTTTCAGTCAACGAGACGTGGGAGGAACGGGGACTGCGCGATGGACACATGGCGGCGGTGCGGCGCATAGCTTTCTCGCCCGACGGACGTTTGCTGGTTTCAGCCGGCGAAGACCATCAGGTAATCGTCTGGGATTTCGCGCGGCGCGAGCGGTTGAAAACGCTCAACGACCACACAGGCTGGGTTACGGCGCTGGCTTTTTCGCCTGACGGCAAATGGTTTGCGACCGCCGGCGCCGATGGCGCGGTAATGATCTGGGACGCAGCGCAACTCACTAAAGTCGCTGTCTTGCCCGGTCATCACGGCGTGGTCAGAGCAATCGCTTTTTCATCTGATGGACAGTTTCTCGTTACACCCACGGACGACTATCAGAAGAATGTGTGGTCCGTTGGGCGATGGGAAAAAGTTCGCACGGCGACCACCTACGATTTCATACACGGTTATTTCCTGCTCTCGCCCGATGGTCGCTTCTTCGTCACCCCAACGTGGACCACTTACGATCTGACAACAGATCAGCCGTTGGCTCTGGACACGACTCCGCACTGGGCGATGGGGATGTTCTCGCCGGACACGGGGCGGCTGGTGAGCGTCGGATCAGGAGGAGCAGTCGCCTTCTGGGATACGAGCCAGTTCTGGACCTCATTTCAGCCGAGGCTTCTTTCTTACCAGCGTATGCACCAGGATCACGGGCGCGCAGTCGCATACTCGTCCGATGGCCGGCTGGCCGCTTCAGGAGCGGAAGACATAGTTCTCTGGGACGCGGTGAAGATGACGAAGATCGTTCGACTGCAGCATCGGGCCAATGTGATGAGCCTGGCTTTTTCGCCCGATGTGAAGTGGTTGGTCTCCGCTCACACGGACGGCGCGATGCTTCTCTGGGATGTAGCCGAACGTGAGCTGGCGGCGAGTTTCAATGAGCATAGCGATTCGGTTCGTACCGTCGCTTTTTCTCGCGACGGAAAACGACTGGCCTCGGCTGGCGGCGACCGGTCAGTGATCATCTGGAATCAGGCTGATGGCCGCAAAGAGATGGTTCTGGAAGGGCATCAGCGGCGAGTGATGGCGGTGGCTTTCGCGCCCGACGGCGCCAGCGCCGCTTCCTGCGACATGGACGGCGAGGTCATTGTCTGGGACCTGACCCAACGCCGCGTCCGGCTGAAGTTCCCTTCCCCAGAAACAAGAGAAGACCGCGCCAGTTACTCCCTGGCCATCTCCCCTGACGGAAAATGGTTGGCGACCTCGTTCGGCGTTTACGACCTTGCGCGAGAGAAAATGGTGGTGGACTTCACCCCCGGAGAAACTGGGCTGTATTGGCAAATCTACGGAGTGGATTTTTCCCCGGACGGACGTTGGCTGGTTTGCGTGACGGCGCAGGGCCAGACGCTGCTCTGGGACGTGGCGCAGTGGAAGCTGATCGCCGAACATCAACTTCCCAAAGCGAACCTGGTCAGCGTCAGGTTTTCACCTGACGGCAAATGGCTGGTGACAGGCGAAGATCAGGGCGCAGTGCGGCTCTGGCAAACCACACCACTACGCGCGAGTTCCGTGGTCGGACGCCACACCGCGCGGGTCAGATCGGTCGCTTTCTCACCCGACGGACGTGAAGTGGCTTCAGCCGGTGAGGATCAAACCGTCACGTTGTGGAACGTCGGCCGCCGGGAGCTTATCACGAGCATCGGCTCGCCCACCTCGCCGGTTTACTCGATCGCCTTTTCACCCGACGGCAGACAACTGGTTGCGGGCGAGCACGACAAAGCTGTGCGAATTTACACGCGACGGCGCGCGCTCTGGGGATGGAGATTGGATTGAAAGGCAGGACTATTTTGCGATGTGCGTCTGCGCGCAATCACGAGAGCAAAACATCTGCGAGCGGCCCCGCGAGGAGATGGTCACGGCGTCGCGCGACGAGACAAAAGCTCCGCAGGATGCGCACCGGATCATCTCTGCGCTGGCGGCGGAACGCCCGCTCGCCCGCTCGCGGATTTCTTTCACATCTTTGATCGTCCCGCGTAGATGATGGCTCAGGCGCGCAATCGCCTTCATCACGTATACGATGAAGGCGAAGATGAGCAGGATCAGAACGCAGCGTAGAATGAAGCTCAATTCTTGCCTCCCGATGGTTTGGCAGGTTTGATCTTCGGCTCCTCAGGCCCGTGATTGAGCACTGACTTCGACTGCGGCTTCGCTTCCGGCCCCTGCGAATTGCCGGAGCGGGCAGCGTTCAGGTCTGCGCGGATTCTCGCCAATTTCGATGGATCGAGACCCTGAGCTTCAAGTTCTTTGAGCAACCGGTCAGCCTCATCCAGATTCTTTCCGGTCTCGATGTACGAACCGATGAGCAACGATGTGACCGTTGGCTCGCTGGCTCCGGCTGCGCGCGAACGTTTTAACCAGCCTGCCGCTACATCGAACTGCCCAAGCATAAAGTTAGCGACGCCCAGGCCGGCCATGATACGCGGATCGTTCGGTCTGGCTTTGTCCGCCTGCTCCAAAAACGGCAAGGCCTCCTGCGGGCGTTCGATCTGGATGAATTGGGACGCCGCGTCCATCTGGGCTTCGGCGTCATTCGGATTGGCTTTGGCTCGATCAATCATCGCGCGAACTTCGCCCTCGCCGCCTGAATTGGACAATCCGCCAGAGGCCTGCGCCACGGCGCGGTTCAACGACTGGGCCTGCTGACTGCGGTACTGGCTGTTGGCGATCTTGAACCCGCCGAACAATCCGAGCACTAGCCCGACGATGACCAACGATGCATTGCTCCTGAGAAACGCGTATTTGCTCATATTCAGTTCCTACTTCGACTCTCAATCAGGATTTTGAAATCACAGATATATAAAACTTTCAGTTGCGGAGCGGACTTGTAAGCCGAATTCTGTCTCCCGGCTCCGGCTGACGCCGGAACCAGGCGGTGATCATTCATCTGGGCGACGCATTACTGCGCCGCTCGAGCGGCCTACCCGGAAGCGAGCCTTTGCGCTTCGCGCGAAATTCAAATCCGGAATTTGAAATCCGCGCGAAGCGCGCCGGACTGAAGCGGACCGCCTTCAATACCGCCTCCCTATTTGGCCTTGCGCCGCAGGGGGTTTGCCTAGCCGAGCCTGTCGCCAGACTCGCTGGTGAAGCCTTTACCTCACCGTTTCACCATCGCCCGGCGCGCTTCGCGCGAATCTCGAATCTCAGATTTGAGATTCGAGATTCGCGCGAAGCGCGCTTAGGGCTGTCTGTTCTCTGTTGCACTATTCCGTCGGGTCACCCCGCCTGGCCGTTAGCCAGCCTGCTGTCCTATGGCGTTCGGACTTTCCTCCAGCCCGCTGCGGCGCAAAATTTCAAATCTCAAATCTGAAACTTGAAATTGCGCCAAGCGCGCCAGCGATCACCCGGTCTGCTCCGCAACTTCACACGCGAGTATAACAGAAGAGATATGGATTTGGCGGCTGTGGATGGGTTTCCTGCACGGGGTGAAGTCTGAGGCCAAGTGAGGTTTGAGCGTTTGTGCCGCAAAAAATCGGGCGGGCCTCTCCCCACAGTGAGACCCGCCCCTCTGCTGAACGGAGACAACACTTCCATCCCCATCCGGACAGAGCTTGCTTGCGCACCCAGCAGTTGTCAGGAGCCGCTCGCAGTCTGTCCCGTTCAAATCTCCCTCACTCATCACCGCGCTGCGAACTTTACCCAAACAAAACTCTGATGTGGTTAGCGTATCAACTGATCGTGTTCCAGTCTATGCGTAGAACTACCTGTTTTTTTTCCGCTTTGACGAAATGGCTGTGGAGAGAGGCGTCTCGGCTATTGATCGTGTCCTTGCGGCAACCGTCCATTGACGCCCGGAAATTCACCCACTTCATTTTTTGCCCCCACGCTCAGACATCTCCCATTTCGGTAACCGTGCATGATTTGTGATGGCCGTTTCATTTAT
>Ga0187892_10008067_pt1 | contig 14609 bp, 8 predicted proteins | sample MA1701073metaG_FD_139345 | JGI IMG/M metagenome (GOLD analysis project Ga0187892, IMG submission 139345) | Bio-ooze microbial communities from a basaltic lava cave in the Kipuka Kanohina Cave System on the Island of Hawaii, USA - MA170107-3 metaG ... | reverse complement strand
GCTACAACACGGAACGGCAACACTCGGCCCTGGGGTATTGCACCCCTCGTGCCTGGCGTGAACGCTTCTATCAACTCCCCCAGGCTGCATAAGTCCTGTTGACTTTCAGGGGGGCACTACACTGGCTGAACTCGAAGATAGCGGATCGAAGCCATGGATGGTACGGATCACCAAGAAAGAGGTCGAGGCACTTTCCCGGGAAACCCTGGCCTTTCTCGAATATCGAAGTCCACGTGACCAGGAGATCGTGCACAAGATGTATCGCGACCGGCCCACACTGGGTGGCGACGGACCGGGTTCCTGGGGAGCGACCTTTGTGAGCTGGCGGGCTCACGAAGGGATCTACAACGCTACAGAGGATAAAGACCTCTGGACCGATCCCTCTACCGCTCGCCTCTACACACCAGAATTCGTTTTGGGCAACGATCCAGCCGACACCGGGCAGACTATTCGCCAGATGGCTGAGCGCGGCTTCTGGCCGGTATTCGAGGGCAAACACGTCGAACAACATCTCGTCGGCATCAAACCCGTCAGGTGGTGGCTCTCCGTCGAAGCCGCCGAGCGTAAGTACGACAAGCCTCCCCGCCCTGAGGCTACACTTGCTTTCCGTGAGACCGCCAGCAACACGAATGAGCGTACGTGTATTGCAGCAGTTATCCCCTCCTTCTCCGTCGGAGCCCATACGCTGTCAGGTATTGGCTTGAATGGTATTGCGCCTGACGCTGCTGCGACCATCTTCAACTCACTCTGTTTCGACTTCTTGCTTCGCCTACGCACCGCTGGAACGCATGTCAGCTTTACTTACATGAAACCGATGCCAGTTCCGCCTTCGGACCTGGTCAACCGCCTTCCTTGCGTACTGACACACCTTACCTGGTTGGTGGGCGTCGATCACATCACCGACATTAAGGATCTGTGGCCTCTGCTCTGGGACGCCAATCGGGCTGTTGCCGAAGCCTATGGCTTGGCGCCCGAAGACTTCGAGCACATCCTCAACTCCTTCCCCGTCTTCGCACGTAAGCGCCCTGCGTTCTTGGACTACCTCAAGGAGCACCTTGCTAAGTGGAAGGAGGAGGCGGGGTAAGGGACTAAGAGACCATCTCTAAAGGAAGGAGGAGGCGATGGCAACTCAAGCGCGGGTGAGGCCAGACAGGGACCGATATTTCATGGGAATTGCTATGGCAGCGCGGGCGCGTGCAAACTGCCTCGGAAATCGGGTGGGAGCCGTTCCGCCGCCCTTGAGGACTTGTGACACGCAAGGAGGTACCTCATGAAATCTCAGTCTATCTCAGATGCCGAGACGTACGAGAGACCCTATGGTGAACTGGTACTTCTCGCGGGAATCGCGCGAGGCGACATGAAAACAGTCCGCGCTGACCTCAAGATATTGCGCATCCAACCCGGACACTCCACCAGCTTCCATAGGCACCTTATTGCGGAGTCCATCTTCCATATCCTAAGCGGTGAGATTGAGTGTCAGTTCGACTCAATCGGGACTATTCGTTTTGCAAATGGCAACACGTTCGTCGTTCCCCCTGGCGAGTGTCACAAAATCCGCAACTGTGGAGCCTCCGTGGCTGAGGTCCTGGAGGTAGAGTCACCTCCCCACGATTCCACTGACAAATATCCTCACGAAGCGACTCTTCCCAATGAGCGGATCCACCGTCACATTGGGCAATTTTGGAGAGACGCACCAGGGGTTCGAATCAAGATCTGTGGAGTTAAGAACGTAGATACGGCCTTCGCCTGTCACAAGCTTGGAGTCTCGGCCATCGGTATTCGTGGTATGTCCGTCGCAAGAGAAACCGCCCCATTTGAACGAATTCGCTCCTGGGCACCCTGGCTGGCTGTGCTTCCTGATGACCTCAGTATCTTTCTCTTAACCGACGTCACGGATCTCCTTGCACTTCGTCGCCTTATCTCTTGGAGCAACTGCGATACAGTGCAGTTGCAAAAAAGCCAGTCGTTTGAAGCAATCGAAACAATCCAGAAGATTTCTTCCTTCCTTCGTCCAAACGGATGGAAGCTTGTAAAGAGCATTGGCATAGAAGGCTATAACCAAGGTTGGTTACGCGAGTACATATCTGCGATCGAGCCGCATGTCGATGCCATCTTGCTGGATACAAGTGATAAAGGAGGCACAGGTCAGACTCATGACTGGTCGGTCAGCCGCGCTCTTTGTACATCGACCCATCTGCCGGTGATTCTTGCTGGTGGCCTCAAGCCGATCAATGTGGGAGACGCCATCCGGGTTGTCAATCCTCACGCGATTGACGTGGAGAGTGGCGTGGAACACCTTTACTTGCAGCAAGGGGGACGTGTCACCGTCAAAGACATGGACTTGGTAAAGGCAATGATCGAAGAAATTGCGACAAAGAGGACAACAAAATGAGAATTGGACGCCATGAGGTGCCTGAAGGGCTCTTAGAAGGACTGAAGTCGCTCTGTCATAAAACCAAAGATCACCTTTACTGGCATTATAGGGATGAGAAGAACTACTCCTACCAAGCATCCGTCAATGAGGCCCTCGCATTTCTCGAATCGAAGGGCCTCAATACCAAAGCGGCCCTCGCCGTGTTCTGCGCTGTCAGGTACTTGACCAAGGAAGAACTTGACAACGCCTGGCGCAAAGCAGTTGAAGGGCTTGAATCCTGGCTAAAAGAGCGGCGGCTTAACTTGTTCCTCGATTGTCATTTTCTGCAAGTAAGCGATGAACCACATTTCGTCGAATTATCTCGCGCCGCAAAAACTCACAGCCATCGCAAAGATCCCCAGAAGTTTCCATCATTGAAAACGGTTGAACAGATCTGGGACAAAATTAAACTGGCCGCGGCCAACCAGCAAACCCCCCAGGACCTTGAGCAATTGGAGGCAATAGCTGACAGAGAGGCCTGGATACTTCTTTGGGATTTGAACCTGAGCGGATCGACAATCGCTAAGGAAATCAGGCGCTTAGAAAGATGTAAGCGGATACTCGCTCCTTTCGATCCTCAGCAGTGCGTCCACCTTCTTTGCCAAGTTTCTACCAAGGCTGCTATTGATAAGATCACCGATACCTTCAAGTTTTTGAAACTCAGAGGCGAGATCTTCCGCGGTTTAGAACTCGCGGAACACGACAACGTTAACACTACACCGCATTTTTCCGATGATGTTCGCAAAAATGTACTTACTCTGTGTGATAAGTTCCACAATGACGTCATGAGCGGCGCCAAAGAGCAGCCATGGCTAAGAGACGTGGGGAAACTCGGATATCGCGACGGCGGCTGGCTTCTGGCCACGGAGGTCAATTGTCCAAACAACTCGCTTCCCTTGCTATGGTTCGCCCCCCCGAACCCAGAAGCCGCCGAATCACGCAACTTCTACAAGCCTCCGTTCCCAAGAATTCCCTCCACGCTGTCCCACAAATCACTTGCTCAATACGACCTTGATTCTCTTACTCTCAGCGCTGAGAACTGGTTTAAGGAGAAAATTCAGAGTCTCATTATCCATCAGGTAAAACACCCCTCCTACGACGACCGCAAATATCTGAGCATAATGCAAGCCAGGCCAAAGCCATGGGAAAGAACGAATCACAGCGACTTCAAGATACGGCTTCAGGAGGTACCTCCCGATGAATTTCATGAGATCAAGGATGCGATTCAGACGCATTATCATAATAAGGAGGATATCAACGCCGAAGAGATATCGGTTATAGAACGAATCGCCGAAGACACTGGGTCGGCCAATTTCAAGATCACACAATCAAACGGAAAAGATACCATTCTCTTCCGCGTGAACAAGCGCATCACCGATCCAGGCAAGATTGCGAGAATACATGCCCTTGCGGGGTACTTCGTTGACAGGAAGGTTCTTGACGCAGCGGGGCGCAAATGCCTCAAGCCCATCGAAGCAAAAACCCCGTTCCCTCAGGGTTGCAGCAAAATCCATGGAGAAGGGGGCGGCTACTTGGCTGCCTACAGATACGCCGAGGCCGACTCTCACTTTAGGGGTCAATCTCCCGATGAACTACAATCAGTTGCTAGAGAGTTCGCCAAGTTTCAGGCAGCACTGGCAAATTTGAAGAATGCCCGGCCGGACATCACGCTAGAAAAACCTGGAAGGAGCGCCGGAGCTCTCAACTATTATGGGGATGATCCAGCAAAACGCTATTTCGAAATTCTCGAAGAATCAGAAAAGAGAATGAAAAACCTCCTCCGCAATTGGTACGACATCCCTTACGTAGTTATTTGCGGCTCTAAGGACGTCCTCAGCCAAGCTGCCACAGTACTCCAAAAGGGAATGCGCCTGTTGAAACCCAAAGCTCCGAACGATGCGACTGCTGCCAATCTTGATTTGCATCCACACAATACCTTGGTCAAGGACAAGAAATGCGTTCTCATATACGACTTCGAACATTGCTACCTACAGCCAAATCAGGAAGCCAGCCTTGCTTTTGCTGTTCACAGGTTTACTCGTGAATGGTTCATCAAAGACCCAGATTTTCCAGGCTACACGAAACCGGCCGAGGTTCAAGCAACCACGAAAGATTTTCTGATATCCTACGAACAAGCTGGAGGTTTTATTCCCGAAGGTTTCATTACGCGACTCCATCTCCTCATCCTATGGGCTAATTTCCAAAAGTTACTCAGTATTTACGACAAGCTCGCCGGACATACTGAAGATAAGGCAGGCCGTACGCCAAGGACTTTGGTTAGTGAGCTCAGAAAATTTGTTACTTACATTCAGGAAGCTGATTCCTATCGGGAATGGCGAGAGTGAACGTAAGGAAACGCAATTTGCAGCCAGTCAGCGAGATAGCAACACTTGGACCTCCTGGCAGCAGGGACAGCCGAGGTTCAACATTCAAAAAGCGGTCGCCTCATGGCTTCAGGAAGGAAGAAGCAACGGATCATAAAATGAGGATCTGGGTCGAGGTTTATACCGCCATCTGGCTCGGTTGAACGAGAAAGTCCCCCCAGGAAATGCCAGCAAAGAGCCTCCGATGATTCTTCTTACCTGCCAGGTGGAGCGCTACCTGACACTCCAGGCTGCGAAGGCCTTTTCACTGTCATAGAAAGGGACTTCACTGTGACTGCCGCTTTCACCATACGGTGAAACCGGCTTGTCTCGCGAATACACTTGACTCTGCTTTCAACAGTGGATATAGTTTCACCAATCGGTGAAAACCTAGGATATGGTGAAATATGACTACTCGTATCACAGGATTAGAATCGCAGGTCAGAGGGCGACTCCAAGACGTCCTTGAAGAGGTACAATTTGCCCGCCTCAAGGGCTGGAAGAAAGACGCGCCGATCCGAGGAGGCAGGGTTGACCTTGCTCTTGACGTGAGGGTTACAGGCGAGCGCTGGCAGCTCCTCGTGGAAGTGAAAAACATCGCTGAACCCCGCCTGATCCGAGGAGCCATTCAGCAACTCCAAACTTATCTTTCGGGCTCGCCAAGGACCTATGGGGTTGTGGCATCTCCTTACATCAGTGCCCGTGCAGCAGAAATATGCAAGGCATCCGGGATCGGGTTTATTGATCTGGCGGGGAACTGTAGGCTAGCCTTTGGGCAGGTATTCATCGAACGCCGAGGATTCCCGAACCCGAAGCTCCGACGACGCGAACTCCGCACCCTCTTCTCTCCAAAGGCCAGTCGAGTGATCCGCCTGCTCCTAGAGGATCCCAAACAACCCAGGCAGTTGCAGGCAATCGCGAGGCAGGTGCGAGTCAGCCTTGGTCTCGCTTTCAAAGTCAAGCAGCGTCTCCTCGACCTGGAGTACATCCAGGATGAAGGTAACGGGCTGCGCCTCGACAGGTCTGTTGAGCTGCTCCGAGAGTGGGCAACCAGCTACTCTTACACTAAGAGTCCGTCGCTGGACTGCTTCGGTTCTGGTGATCCGCCGGAGCTTGAGCAGGCGCTCTGCGAGCTGTGTCGGAAGGACAAGATTCCTTATGCCTTGACTCTCTTCTCGGGCGCTGCCCGTGTCGCCCCGTTCGCGCGTTACTCGAGGGCATTCGCCTACGTGATGGGCGAGTCCGCCGAACTCGCCAAGAGGCTCGGTTGGAAACCGGTTCCCTCCGGGGCCAACTTCACTATCCTGACGCCGTTTGACGAGGGACTCCTGTATGGCGCCAGAAAGGTCAAGGGTGATGTCGTCGTCAGCGATGTCCAGCTCTATCTCGACTTGGCCTCCTATAAGGGACGGGGAGAGGAAGCCGCGGCGTTCATCCTTGAACAGCGGCTTCGCTCGCGATGGTAACTCGTCGGGACTATACCGCCGAGGCAGCGGAGGCCTGCAAGGCCGTTTTGATCGAGCTGATCCACCTGATGGGAGAGTTCCGGGATCATATGGTGGTTGTAGGTGGATGGGTTCCAGCCCTCCTGTTTCCCAAGGTTCAGGAACCCCACGCGGGCACACTGGATATCGATCTGGCGCTCGATTTCAGACAGATCCCTGATGATTCCTACCGGACAATTCTCCAGACCCTCTCTGCCAGAGGGTACAGGCAGGACCCCGCGCAGCCGTTCCGCTTCTTTCGCGAGGTCAAGGTGTCCGGACGCGAACCCGTCGTAGTCGAGGTTGACCTTCTCGCCGGTGAGTACGGGGGGACTGGCCCCGGACACCGAACCCAGCCAATACAGGATGCACGGGCCAGGAAGGCCAGGGGGTGCGACCTCGTCTTTTCCGAGCCGGTGCAGGTTTCACTGGAAGGTGAGCTTCCGGGCGGAGGTCGAGACCGGGTGAGGTTTTACGTCGCAGCGATAGTTCCCTGGCTCGTGACGAAAGGGATGGCTCTCGCGGATCGGCTCAAGGAGAAGGATGCCTATGACATCTATTACTGTGTTCGCGTCTATCCAAGTGGTTCAGGCGGCTTGGCTGAGGCCTTTCGTCCTCACCTTGGCAACAGGCTGGTCCGCGAAGGTTTAGAGAAAATCCGGAAGCAGTTCTTATCGGTGGATGATGCGGGTCCGAAGTGGGTCGCGGACTTTCTCGACGTGCAAGATCGAGAGGAGCGGGCCATCACGCAGCGACGGGCATACGAGACGATACGCGCCTGGCTCGATCAGTTGGAGATAGGACCTTGGCAGGGAGAAGAGGACTGGAGTGAAACCTAACATCCCCCAGGCTGTCCGCCACCTGATCGAAGAGTACCGGCGGTTTCTGCGGACCTCCTATCGGTTCCTGGACCCACACCTGCGGCGGCAGTTCGAAGCGCATCTTGCAGAGGCCGATGTCGTCGTGAGAGGTCCCTACGTTACACTCGCGCGGGATTTTGAGCGCGCGAGAACGTTGCGACAGCTTGTTGAGGCGGGGCGGATTGATAAGGAGCTTCTTAGGGCTCACTGGCCGTTTGGAGTGGACCGCCTCTACCGGCACCAGGAGCGTGGACTTGAGGTTGGCCGGGCCAGTAGGTCCTTTGTCGTGACGACCGGGACGGGCTCAGGGAAAACAGAGGCGTTCCTTCTCCCTGTGCTTGACGGAATCCTCCAGCGCAAGCGAGAAGGTGCCGCCGGCGTGCAGGCGATCTTCCTCTATCCGATGAACGCGCTTGCCAACGACCAGTTAGAGCGACTCCGGCGATTGCTGCGAGGGACCGGTATTGACATCTCCTTTGCCCTCTACACAGGCGACAGCGACACGGCCACGCGGAATCTTCGGGAGGAGCCTGCAGAAGTTGAACGGCTCACCCGGGCAGCAATTCGGCGAAGCCCGCCTGACATCCTCCTCACGAACTACAAGCAGCTCGAGTTCCTTCTGGTCCGCGCAGAGGACCGGATGTTCTTCACTTCGGCGCTCAAGTACTTGGTTCTCGACGAGATTCACAGCTACCGCGGCGCGCTTGCCTCTGAGATCGCCTGCCTGATCCGGCGGCTCAAGGCCCATGGGGGAATTTCACCAGGGCAGCTCATCGGGATCGGAACCTCGGCCACGGTAGCGTCGGGCGAAGGTGGGTTCGAGGCCCTCGCAGAATTCGCCACGGTGGTGTTTGGGGAGGAATTCCGTGCAGACGATGTCATTGGAGAATCCCTGGCGCCGGTCCCCGTCTGGTCCGATAGCTGGACGCCTGCAATGCCCGTCATCAGCGAGGAAGATCTTCTTGCCCTCGACCCCGAAGATGATGATGCGATGATTTCGCTGACAGAGCGACTTACCAGTCGGCAATGTCCGACACAAGGACATCTCACGGAACGGATAGCAGCCGTCTTGGGCGGGAATGCGGTGGTCGAGACCCTTGAGCGGACCTTCTCCGAACCGGCTTCGCTCTCAGACGCCGTCCAGGCCCTGCGGGAGCGGTTTGCGGACCGAGCCAGCCAGCCTGACGAGATGGTCCGACGGGAGGTCGAGGCCTACCTCCTCGTAGGAAGCGCGGGGGACGACGACCATCCGCCACCGCTGCGGCCCAAGCTCCACACCTTCTTCCACGGCATCTATGATGTGGCGCTTTGTCTCAACCCGGAATGCCGGTCGCTGGTCCCCCAGGGGGGGACGGAGTGCGTGAAGTGCGGGTCGGGCGCCAGGCCAGCAGCGCTGTGCCGCACCTGTGGCCAAGATTTTGTCAAGGTGCGCTTCGAGCGCGAGACCGACGACCTGCCCGTAGGAACAGGTGATTTTTACAGCGATGAACGGACCGCATTTGTCACCCACCAGGTGCACCAACTCCCCGAAGGTCCCGGCGCGGAAGGCGATGAGCTGGAAGGCGAGGATCAGGATAAGAAGCTGACCCCAGCGCACCGCCGGGAAGAGGCGGAAGCGCGGCTTGACATCAAGGGGCTCTGCACTCGCTGCGGAAGGATCTTTGCCGAGGGCGGAATCTGCCCGGCCTGCAACCAACAGGCAACGCGAGTCCTTCTTCACCGAGGCAGGCTCCACACATGTCCGGCGTGCGGCGACATCTACACCCAGGGGGATATCGTGACGCCGCTGCGCACCGGCACCGCCTCGACGGTCTCGGTCCTGGCAACGCATCACCTGGATCACTTGGAAAGGGAAGATCGAAAGCTCCTCGTGTTCGCTGACAACCGGCAGGATGTCGCCCACCAGGCGGGATACACCTCCGACAAGCATCGCTCCTTTGCCCTCAGGCACCTGGTCGCTCACGAGGTCAAGACCGCCGGCGAGCGCGGCATCTACCTTCAGGAACTGCCGCAACGGTTGTTGGATCACTATCGGGAGCTTGGCATCGTTCCCCGTCGTGCTACCAGGCCCGAGCGGGAGCGGTGGCTCGATGCGTTTACCTACCAGGCCGCCAACGAGTTCACCCGCTACTCTCGCCAGCGCGCATCGCTGGAGAATCTGGGCTTGGTGGCGGTCGAATATGAGTTTATGGAGGAACTCACCCGGCAGTCGGCCTTCACAGAGGCGGCCGCTCAGGCCGGCCTCGACGTCCCCACGGCTCTCACGCTCGTCCGGGCCATGCTCGACACTATGCGCAAGAGCCGCGCGGTCGCCTGGGACTTCTTCCAGGAATACATTGACCCGAACCAGAAGCGCCGATACCGAGAACTGGAGGCTGAGCCGTATAGCGTGCGGTTTCCCGACCGGGATCGGATGCCAAAAGCGTTCGCCCTCGATCGGCCGGACCATATCCGCAAGTCCGGCCGCCTGTTGGGCCTCTACCAGGAGAACCCGCGAGCCGGTCAATTAACCGCAATCCAGAAGGTGGCTTCCAGGCTGATCGGAGATCGTGGGCGGTCCGAGGCATTCCTCCGCGCGGTCATTCCGCTCTTGAGGCGGCTCGAGGTCCTTGTTGCCGTGCCCAATTTTCCCATTCCGAAGGCCGAACGGGCGCCGGGCCTTCATCCGCTGCAGATAAATCCCGGGATCATCCGACTGGTTGAGCCGCAGGAAAGGTTTCGCTGCAACGCCTGTCAAACATGGCGACCCTACGCCTTTCCCGTGTGCCCAACACCCAGGTGTGCACAGGGCAGCTTGCAGGAAGCCAACCTGGAAGAGGACAACTACTATGTTCGGCTCTATCTGGACCGGCCGCCGAGGCGATTGGCCGTCGCCGAGCACAGCGCCCAGATTCCCGGAGAAGAGCGTGCAAAGCGAGAAACTGATTTTAAGGACGGCCGCCTCGACGTTCTGGTGTGCACGCCTACCCTCGAGCTCGGAGTGGACATCGGACCTCTCCTGGCTGTGGTGTTGCGAAATGCGCCACCTACGCCGGCGAACTACACGCAGCGGGTCGGACGCGCAGGGAGGCGCCTGCGGATAGGATTTGTCTCGACCTTTTGTGCCGGGGGGGCTCACGACCGCAACGCCTTCGAGGACCCAGCCTGGCTGGTAGCTGGTCGTTTCGAGCCGCCCCGAGTGCGACTCGACAACCCGCGCATAGTTCACCGGCACCTCCGGGCCTATCTTTTGGAGTGCACGAGCAACCATCTCCCCGCTCGGATGGGAGAACTACTCGATGACTTGCGAACGCCCACTTGCTGGGAGAGGGGCCGTTTGGACCAACTATTAAAGGAGATCAGGGAAAAGCACACGCTACTTGTGGGGCAGCTCGCCTCGCTCTTTGAGCACGACAGGGAGGTGGGACGAACGGACCGCTATGGGGGTGACGAAACGCTACGCATCGTTGAAAGCTTCGAGACCGACCTGACTTCGGTGCTCGAACGGTGGTGGCAGCGCGTGACACAACTCGACCGAGAGTTCCGGGAATATTCCACCGTAGGGTCCCCCCGCCAGGACGAGAAGAAGGCCGCCGCTCGAAAGCGTGCATACTACGAGATCACCCAGGATCCGGAGAGGGCGTACACCCTTAATTATCTCTCCACGCAAGGCCTCCTTCCCGCCTACCAATTCCCGGTGGACACCTTTAGCCTCGACCCTGGAGTCGCGGATACGCCGACCCTGTACAGACCATCTGCCATCGCTATTGAGGAGTTCGCGCCCGGCAACTTTGTCTATGCCAACGGCCATAAGTTGCGCTCCATCCGCGTGCTGTTTGCCGGAGGCCCAGCGGTCGGTGTAGGAAGAGTCGGACGGTCGGACGCCGAGGCTTCTGGACGGCTTCAGTCCATCCATTTCTGCGATCGCTGCGACGAAGTAGTTGAGGAGACGCGCAACGCCTGCCCGCGATGCGGCGCAAGCCTTCCGGCTGCAGTGGATGCGGTCTTTGTGGACGCGTTCGAGGCCGAGGAATCACTGCGCATTGGGTCCGACGAGGAGTCCCGCCAGCGTCAGTATCACATCCGCCGCGAGAGTCTTCTGGCACCACATGGAGGGAAGTGTTGGCTCTACCCGTATCCGCTAGCCCCTGCGGAATATCGGAAGCTCGCTGAAATCCTCGTGACAAATTGGGGCCGCGCGGATTCTAAGACCGGCGATGGGTTCCGGTTCTGGCTGTGCCCGGACTGCGGTCGGCACCAGCCGTACGACCCTGCGAACCCCGCCCACAGCAAACCGATCCAGAGCTGGCGTGAGAACCATGCTCGGTACTGCCCCGGTGAGCCGGCATCCCTCATCCTGGCGTACCGGTTTCAAACGGACTGTCTCGTCCTGACCGTTCCCACTAGGGAGGATACGACTAGGATCGGCCGCTGGTCCTTTTCGCCTACGCTCGTCACCCTGGCGGAAGCGCTCCTGGCCGGGGCCGGGAACCTCCTGGAGCTCGAGCCCTATGAACTCAGTGCATTCGTCCGCCCAGCTCCGGAAGGGCATGTCGAAGAGCAGATCGTGTTCTACGAGACGGTTCCAGGCGGTGCCGGGTACGTCGAAGAGATGGCACGGCGAATGCCGGACGTGGCACACGCTGCTTCGAGGCGCCTGTATGCGCACCGCTGCTCCAAGGCCTGCTACCTCTGTCTCAAACACTACCGGAATCAGCGATGGCATGCCTTCTTCGACAAGGACAGGGTGAGAGACCTGATCTTGACGCTTTCCAAACAGGATCCCCATGAGCCCGTTGAAAGCACCCCCGGCGCAGCCGTGCAAGCGCTCGGAAAGATGCTCACGGAGCGCCGGGAAGAAGCGGGGACAGGCGGCGTACAGGACCCGCAGACCGGACGATATCGTAAGGGTGCCATCGAGGAGCCCCTGAAGGAGGCGCTGCAGCGGATCGCCGATCTGCCTCTGGGAGTGCGGGACCTCGAAATTCGTGATGGGGATCGGCTTGTCACAGTGCCAGACTTTGCCTGGGAGGATATCAGGCTGGCGGTCTACTGCGATGGCTTCGTAGTTCATGGCAATCGAGAGACGCTTGAGCTGGACGCGAGAAAGAGGAACTGGCTGCAATCTCGAGGTTGGGTCGTGCTGACGTACTGGGGACGGACAGTATTGAAGGACCCTGATGCGTGCGCGCGCCAGATCGCCGAAATCTACTTTTCCCGATCTCGAAATTCCCCCTGAACTACTTGGCGTTCTTCGAAACACCGCGGCCTGCGCCAGTCACCTCGGACAAAGCCACTAAGTTTGTGGAGCCTTGATGTGATAAACCGCAATTTTCTATCATCGGGACACGTCAGTTCGCTCGTTCTCGTCGTACGAGGCGCGAAAAAACGCTCACCATCAGCCCAAATCGCTAATACTAGGCCTTGAGAAAACAGCTAAAGAAGGTACCCTCTTATCCTGGCACGAGGGGGCCGGTGGGACGTTCGGAGCTTATACTGGCCGGATGAGGAGCGGAACCACGAGACCGGCGTGATCATCGCAGCCCTGGAGGAGAGACAAGAATGGACCTCGGAATCCAACTGCGTATCCTGGATCCTGTGCGCGGAAGCTCACGGGGTTCTTTGCTTTAAGGAGTGGGAGAGATGGAACACGCCCTCCGGATGGGTAAACCCTTCAACAGACTACCCATTCGCCGAATTCGGTATCCTTGGAGATTCCATCGGAACCGGGGATTGTTGGAAAGGAGGTCTAGGCCAGGACCATGAATCCGTCAGAGAAGGAGTTCAAGGACAGCAAGGCAAGGAAAAAGTCGTCGTTGAGAAAGATCGAATCGAATCGCAGAAATTCACTGCGATCCAGTGGACCGAGAACATCCCAGGGGAAACGAGCCGTAAGATGGAATGCCGTGAAGCACGGCCTGTTGGCGAAGGAGGTGGTGATCCGAGAGGGAGACGGCGCGGAGAGCGCAGAGGAGTTTAGGAACCTGCACGCTCAACTAAGAGAAGACCTGCAGCCCGAGGGTGTTGTGGAGGAGATGCTTGTTGAGAAAGTCGCAGTAGGATACTGGAGGCTCCGGCGCGTGCTGCGGTGCGAAATCGGGGAGATCCGGCACGGACTAGACACGGTTACCACACGTGAAGCGTTCAGAAGGGTTGAGGAGTTCCGCTATGAGAAGCGCTTCTTGCGTTCGAGTGAGTTTAGGGAGAATCTTGAGAAAAGTTCCCTTGGCCTTCAATACCTAATGGGGGTTTTGGCCGAGGTCAGGGAGGAGGTCGAGCAAGTGGGTCACCTCTCTCAGGAGGCTCAAAGGCGACTGGTTGAGAATTTCGGGGACGAGGAGTATGGCCTTTTCTGTTGGTGCAGAACTTTTTCTCGAATGGCCACTGAGGGGCCGCAGAGATCTGAAGAAGATCCTGACCACCCTGGAGAAATCCCCAACCCTGAGCAGTGTACGAAGATGATTCTGAGTCTGATTGATAGTGAAAATCAGAAGTTGCAGAATCTGAAGGAGCTCATCACAGCAAACGAGGCTCTTGAGGTGGACGCGAAGAGGGCCAGTCTTACATTGCCCTCTGCAAAGGCAACCGAAAAGATCCTCCGGTACGAGACGACTATCGAACGTCAGCTCTACCGGGCGATGAGCGAATTGGAGCGATTGCAGAGACAACGGAAAGGGGAACGTGTTCTTCCGCCGCTCAGCTTGGACGTAAGAAGTGAGAACTGATTTTGCGAAACAAAGCCAACCGTTCGTCTGGCGCGCTACGGAGCCAGACAAGGAATGCCCAAGGACCAAGGACATTGAAGGCAATTGGGGGGTAAGAACCGGGGGTTTCGGAAGCAGGCATGCCTGGGTGAAAGTCCCCGAATCTACGAAGAATATTGAGAGAAGGAACTGCGAGAATCATCAGGGGGGATATCCGATTCGGCAGCACACAGGTACCGTCCGTGCGGCTCCCTGGACGCAATAGATCAACGTGGTTATTGGATTAATGCTATGTTGGTCGCCTCACGGATGCGGGATGGGGGAGCGATTTTCGTATGATCGCATCGCCTCTAAATCTTTTGACCTTCTCAAGCGAATCGCCCCGCATCTCGTGTCTTTCGTACTTGCAACAGCCTTAGAACGGCCTGTATCGCGGGATAAAGAGAGCTTCCAGCGTAAGAGCGCTTGTGCTCTTATTATCATCGTTGTTGTTGGGCGAAGCGGATGGCCTTGGTGACTGTCTTATCGCTGACCTTAAGAGCCCGGCCGATTTCAGAGGCGGACATTCCTAGTCGATTGAGCCGCAAGGCTTTTTCCGCTATAATTTGGTAGGCAAATGGCTGATGTGTGTGAAGAACTGGGAACTCGAAAGGCAGCTCCGCAATGGTTCGAATTCTTTGCGACCGGGTCCACCAACATCTTCAATCGCAGCAAGATTCAGGAAGACTCTACCTGAGGAGACCGGGCTGTCTCGGGAGGGTAGGTAATCCGCCCATCGCCGACCAGCGCGAACGGGGTCATCCGGT
>Ga0187892_10008066_pt1 | contig 14610 bp, 12 predicted proteins | sample MA1701073metaG_FD_139345 | JGI IMG/M metagenome (GOLD analysis project Ga0187892, IMG submission 139345) | Bio-ooze microbial communities from a basaltic lava cave in the Kipuka Kanohina Cave System on the Island of Hawaii, USA - MA170107-3 metaG ... | reverse complement strand
CCGCGCGACGAGCTCGCGCTTTGCTTTCATGCTCACCATCCGCCTCCTAGGGTCGTCCCTGGGTCAGCTTTTTAGGTGAGGCATCGACCCGGCTTGGGTCAGCATTATAGTGAGGCAGAGCGGCCGGTTGCCGTAGGGCGGGCCGATGTGCCATCATCGGAACTCGCGCGATGAGCGCCGAGGCGATATGAAGGCAGGAATTCATCCCGATATGCATCCGGTGCTTTACGTGGACGGCGAACACGAGTGGACCGGTATGGCTTCCGTGAAGACCAACGAGACGCGGGAGATCGACGGCGTCACCCATTACGTCGTCAAGCTCGAGATAAGCGCCTTCACCCACCCCTTCTACACCGGCCAAAAGAAGCTCGTGGACACCGCCGGCCGCGTGGAGCGCTTCATGCGCAAGTACGGCCTGCAGGAAAAGAGCGGCGAGTAGCGCCGCGGACTGGCATCGGCGTGCAGGTCCCACGGAAGGCCGACACCCCTGTTTGCAGGCAAGGCATGCCGTCCTGCGTGCCCGGAGGCGCCCCCAGGCGCCCGCAATCGTCATAATGGTTGAAGAGTGGCCCAAAGAGCGGGGCTTCCTTGGCCTGCGCCGGCCCGCAAATCCGCTCGACGAGGAGCCGCGCCATGCCCGAACCTCCCTATCGCGACCGTTCCGTACTGATTCACGGCAAGTTTAAATCCGAAAAGTGGGACTTTCAAGACCACATCGTCCCCCCAATCCCCGCTTCTGTCTCTTTTTGCCTGCGCTCGGCAAAGCGCGGCGCTGAGGCGTTTCAACAGTTCGCGAACCCGGACCTCGACCGGGGAACGATCCACCCGATCTACATCTACGACCGCCTGGACGAGCCTGGGCAGGGGTTGCTCGAGGAGACGCTGGCCTTCGCGGAAAAGGGAGAAACCGCGGTCGCTTTCTCGACCGGAATGGCCGCGATCGTGGCCGCGCTCGGAATCCACCTAAAGGCAGGCGACCACATCGTGGCGCACAAAACGCTTTACGGCTGCACGTACAGCTTCATTACCGGCTGGCTGACGCGTTTCGGCGTCGAGCACACGCTCTGCGACTTCCGAGAGCCCAAGCAGATCGAGCAAGCGATTCGGCCGAACACGCGCGTAGCGTACTTCGAGACGCCCTGCAACCCGACACTCGACCTGGTTGGCATCCGCGGCGTCGTGAACGTCCTCGAAAAGGCGAACAAACAGCGGCCGGGCGAGGACAGGATCGTGAGCATCGTGGACAACACGTTCGCGACGCCCTTCTGCCAGCGCCCGCTCACGATGGGCGTGGACCTGGTCGTACACTCGCTTACGAAGAACCTCGGCGGTTTCGGCGTGGACATGGGCGGCGCGGTGATCGGGCCGAGGGCGAAGGAAACGGACCTTCTTCACTTCCGAAAGGACTTCGGCGGCGCTCTCTCGCCAAAGGCCGCATGGGACATCCTGGTGTTCGGTATCCCCACGCTCGCGCTAAGGGTCGAGCGGCAGCAGGCGAACGCCACGAGGGTCGCCGAGTTCCTCGACCTGCACCCTAAGGTCAAACTTGTCCGCTATCCCGGCCTGGACAGCTTCCCGCAGAAGGAGCTCGCGTGCGAGCAGATGCGCGATATCGACGGCAACTTCGCCCCAGGCTCGATGATCTACTTCGAATTGGATGGCGATCCCCAAGCATCATACGACCGGGCCGTGAAGGTGATCGACCACATCGCAAGCAACGCCCTCTCGATCACGCTCGCCGTTTCGCTGGGCCAGATCAGGACCCTCATCGAGCACCCCGCCTCCATGACCCACAGCTCCGTCCCGCCGGAAGCCCAGCTTGCCGCCGGGATCGCTCCGGGCGGCATCCGAATGAGCCTGGGAATCGAGGACGTGCGCGACATCTTGGCGGACATTGAGCAGGCGCTCGAGCCGGTCTGAGGATGCTCAGACCATCTCGCGAATCGCCGCCAGCGCTTTATCGACCTCTTCGTGCGTGTTGAGCAGCCCGGGAGCGAGGCGTGCGTAGGAGGGCGAGTACGGAGTCGTGCTCGCGACGATCTTGCGCTCCCGCAGCCGGTCGACGAGCTCGTCTTGTCGAATCCCAGACACGTCGAAGCACACGATCCCCGAGCTGAGCGCGTCTTCGAGCGGCGTGTAAAGCTTCACGTTTCGCATCTTCGCGAGCTCTTCCTTGCAGTGCCTGGCGAGCTCGTGAACCCGCGCTGCGATCTCCGCCTTTCCGATCCGGGCGTGAAGCTCGAACGCCTGGTCCAGCGCCCAGCGATGCTCAAAGGAGTGAAACCCTCCTGGCGTCATACGTCCGCCCCAGCTCATGTCGGAAAAGGACGCGAAGGTGGGCTGCACGTGACGCTGCGACTCCGGCCTGCCCCACAGAACTCCCGTTCCGCGGGGCCCGAATAGCCACTTGTGGCACCCGGCGGCGAAAAAGTCGCAGCCCATCGAAGGCAGGTCCACGTCCTCGACTCCCAACCCGTGCACGCCGTCCACGCAGAGCAAGATTCGGTCGTCTTCCGAGCGTCCCGAGTTGGCGCGTTTCACCGCTTCTGCAATCGATGCAAGCGGCAGCCGAACTCCGGTAGACGAATGAACCCAGGTGACCGCTAGGACGCGAGTCTTTGCCGAGACCGCTTGGGAAACTCGGTGCACGATCTCAGCTGCCGAGGCCTTCGCCGGGTCGTCGTACAGTTGCGCCCTTCTTGTCGAGAATCCCGTCTTCTGAGCTCGCAAGCCAAGGGACGCGTAGGTGACCGCGTGGTCGTGGGTGGTCGCCAGAGCCTCTTGGTCGGGGCGAATCTGGATTCCGTTGTAGATCAGCCCGAGGCCCATCGTCGTGTTGCCGGTAAGGGCGACGGCAGAGGCGTCGGCCCGCAGATGCTTCGCCGCCGACTGGCGCACGCGCCGCTCCGCCTGCCGGCTCTGGGCCTCCCACTCGAGCGCAGGGTTCCGGTCGAGGCGCGCGCGGTAGCCGGAGAGCGCGTCGCGCACGGGCTGCGGGTGCGAGGCGAGAAGCAGACCGGCAAGGTGCACGTACCCGGGATCGAGGTCGAAAAGCTTGCGGACGGCATCCCAGTCGGGACTTCCACCCTTGCCGCGAACGCTTCGCAGGGAAGCAGCCCACGGAATCCCCGCGACACCCGCGCCGAAGGTCAACCCGGCGAGTCCGATGCGTCCGATCATCGCCCTACGAGAAAGCTCTTGGGCCATCCGTTCGGCGCTTGCCTCCCGGTCCCAGTTTAAGCCATGGCGAAAGCGGTATGTTCGGACTGCGATGAACAAGGGGAGCCAGTCGCATGGAACCGTGCTCTCGGTCAACGTCGGCCGAGTCCAAAGCTACGTACACAACGGCCAGGCTAAGCAGTCCGCGATTTGGAAGTCGCCCGCGTCTGGGCGGGCTCGCGTGGCCAGGGTCGGGTTCGAAGGCGACGAGCACGCCGAGCGCGCCCACGGCGGCCTCGACCAGGCAGTCTACGCCTACTCGCGCGAAGATTACGAGTGGTGGGAGGGCGAGCTCTCCGATGAGCCGCTCGCTCCTGGAACGTTCGGCGAAAACGTCACGTGCTCCGGTCTCGAAATTTCCGAGGTCCTGTGCGGCGAGCAAATTCGCTTCGGCACGGCGCTCTTAGAAGCCACTTTGCCGCGCATCCCTTGCGGCACGTTTCAGTACCGAATGGCCTTGGACGGCTGGATCGAGCGGTTCAGCAAGGCGATCCGCCCAGGAGTCTACTTTCGCGTAATCGAAGAGGGCGAAGTCGGCGCTGGGGACGCGATCGAAGTTCAGTCCAAGCCGGAGTCCGGCATCACTGTTTACGAGATGTTCCGCATTCGCGTCTTTGAGCCGCAGCGGGCTCGGGAGATCCTCGAGGCACCTCGACTCAGCGAGAAGTGGCGCGCCTGGGCGGAGAGCGCCGTCGGCGGCTCCTCGAGCTGAGGCCGAAGGACGCTTGGCCGTTCTGGCCGGCACCAGAAACGTTGCGCTCGCAACATAATGGGAAATGCCCCAAACCGACGCCCTGGGACTTCACCGCGCAGACCTTGCAGTGGTCGATCCGGAGCTGTTCGCCCTCGTCGAAAAGGAAGTGTCGCGCCAGGAGGGCAACCTGGAGCTGATCGCCAGCGAGAACATCGCCAGCCTCGCCGTGCGCCAGGCGATGATGAGCGTGCTCACGGACAAGTACGCCGAGGGCTATCCCGGAAAGCGCTATTACGGGGGATGCGAGGTCATCGACGAGGTCGAGTCACTCGCGATCGAGCGTGCAAAAGAGCTGTTCGGCGCGCAACACGCGAACGTGCAGCCGCACAGCGGCGCGCAAGCGAACATGGCCGCCTATTTCAGCTTCCTCGAGCCGGGCGACACGATCCTTGCGATGAACCTCGCGCACGGCGGCCACCTAACCCACGGCAGCCCGGTCAACTTCAGCGGCAAGCTGTACAACGTCGTGCCCTACGGTGTGTCCGAGAACGATGAGTTGGTCGAATACGACCAGCTGGACGCTCTCGCGAAGGAGCACAGGCCCAAGTGCATCGTGTCCGGCGCGACCGCCTACTCCCGCGAGTGGGACTTCAAACGGATTCGAGCAATCGCGGACTCGGTCGGCGCGATCCACCTGTGCGACATGGCGCACTACGCAGGGCTGATTGCAGCCGGCGAATACCCAAGCCCGGTCGGCCATGCCCAGATCGTCACGACGACCACCCATAAGACTCTGCGCGGCCCCAGAGGCGGGCTCATCCTTTGCGATGAGGAGTTCGCAAAGGAGATCGACCGCGCCGTGTTTCCAAACGTTCAGGGAGGGCCGCTGGAGCACGTCGTCGCGGCCAAGGCGGTCTGTTTGGGCGAGGCTCTGCGGCCCGAGTTCCAATCATACGCCGGGCAAGTAAAGGCGAACGCGCGCGCACTCGCCGCCGCGCTCGTTGAGGAGGGTTTCCGAATCGTCAGCGGCGGTACGGACTCCCACTTGATGCTCGTGGACCTTCGCCCATTTGGCGTCACCGGCAAGCTGGCGCAAGAGGTCTTGGACTCGGTGAGAATCACGACGAACAAGAACGCGATCCCGTTCGATCCGGAGAAGCCGTTCGTGGCATCCGGGCTTCGACTTGGAAGCCCGGCGGTAACCACGCGCGGCATGAAGGAGCCGGAGATGGCGCAGATCGCGTCCCTGATCGCCCGCGCCCTGAAGGGAAGGGAGGACGAGTCCGAGCTGGCCTCCGTGCGAAAGGACGTGGCGAAGCTGACGGCGGCCTTTCCCGTTCACAAAGCCTGACCTTTCTCGTCTCTGGCTTGGAAGCTATCGGATTCGCTCACGATCCCAAGGGTGATAAGGTTCGAATCATTCCAGAATGGAACAAAGGCCCGCCGCCAGGTGCGGAAACGACGGCATTCGATCCCCGAACTCACCTCTCTGCGCGGCGGACGCTCCCTGCAGAGCGCCGCCGCAACACCAAGCCCGCCAGCCCAATAGTCGCGCAGACCAGAGTTCCCGGCTCCGGCACAGCGAACGTGTCCAGAACTACCTGGTCAACGTAAATCCCTCCGAGCGGACCATTTGGGAAGAGAAACACCTCCTCGAGACTCGGCGATCTGGGCAACTCCACGTAAAGGACCCAGTGCTTCCAGCCGTTAGGTAGTGACAGCTCTCCCACGAAGCTCAACTGGTACGGCGTCGTGCCGACCACGACCATGCCGCGAGGTGAGGAACTCGAACCCGGAAGGGCCGCCCAAGTCACTTGCATCCAGACGAGCTTGGGCGCGCCGGGAAGCAAGGCATTGGGAACCAAGAAGCCGATCGCGCCGATCGCGGGATCGCCTGGCAGGGTCCACACCCCCGCTCTCCCGAGCGCGGCCGCCTGCCAGTTTGCGGAAGAGTTCACGGTCAGGAATGGAGTGCCGTACGGGTTGAACAGTCCGGCGTCGGGAGTTGCGGCGGGATCTGCGGTCGGAAAGCTCCAATGTTGGAACGTTGTTCCCGGAGCGCCCCTCCAGGAGGGAGGCACTAGGTCGTCCGCCCTCGCAAACGCGCCGGCCAGGGCCAGGATCAACAAAACGCTTCTCATAGTTGGCACCTTAAGAAAAGGATACGCGATTCGAGAGCTTCGAGAAGTCGGCTGCCGGCCAGTGCGCTTGGCGAACATCGAATCGGCGTCGGGAACCCGGCGAGCACGCAAACGCGGTAAAAAGCTGCGAGGGTGGGGAAGATGAGGACCGGAGTACGGGCATTTCGTCGTCACATGGGCGCCTTTGCGCTCTCGTTGCTATCGGCGCTGGGCGGGGCTTCGGTGGCGCAGGGCCCCGTGGATCCTTTGCTTGCGGGAGGCGTCCAATGGCGTGCGATCGGCCCGGCCAACATGGGCGGGCGCATTGTTCGCCTTCAGGTCGACGAGACGAACTCGAAGACGTGGTACGTCGCAGCGGCGTCCGGCGGCCTGTGGAAGACCTGGAACGGCGGCAAGAACTTCCACGGCCTTTTCCAATACGAATCGGTAAATTCGATCGGCGACGTGGCCGTCTCCAAGAGCAACTCGGACATCGTGTGGATAGGCACCGGGGAGCACAACCCGCGCAATTCGGCCATCTATGGCAACGGCGTGTACAAATCCGAGGACGGCGGCAACACGTGGAAGCACATGGGACTCGAGGAAACGAGGCACATCGGGCGGATCGCCATCCACCCGAAGAATCCCGACATCGTGTACGTGGGGGCGATGGGCCGAACCTGGGGACCCAACCAGGAGCGCGGCCTCTTCAAGACGACGGACGGCGGAAAGTCCTGGAGGCGCGTGCTGTTCGTGAACGATCAAACCGGGGTGATTGAGTTGCAAATGGACCCGTCCGATCCCGACACGTTGCTTGCGGCCACGTGGCAGCGCCAGCGCCAGATTTACGACGACGGCGAGCCCGAAATGAGCCACGGGGAAGGCAGCGCCGTCTGGAAGACAACCGACGGAGGGCGCAGTTGGACGAAGATCTCGGGCAGAAACGGGCTTCCGGACTCGCCGTTAGGGCGAACCGGAATCGACTACTGCAAAAAGAACCCGAAGGTCGTGTACCTGATCACGGGCGCTGCCAGGCTCGGCAGGGACAAGAACGGGGTCTGGCGATCGAACGACGGAGGCGAGACCTGGACCAAGGTCAACGACACCTCGCCGAGGCCGATGTACTACAGCCAGATTCGAGTGGACCCATCCGATCCGGAAACGGTTTTCGTTCTCGGAGTGCAGCTGACGAAGTCCACGGACGGCGGGAAGACGTTCGCGACCGCCGGACGGGGCACTCACCCTGACCATCATTGCCTCTGGATCGATCCGGACGACTCGAAACACGTGCTCCTCGGCAACGACGGGGGGTTCTACGAGAGCTCGGACGGCGGCGCGACCTTCCAGCCGCTCCGAAAGATGGCGCTCGGCCAGTTCTATCACGTCGCTGCGGACTCCCGACGGGACTACCGCGTTGGCGGCGGGCTGCAAGACAACGGCACTTGGTACGGTCCCGCCATCAAGCGGGGTGGCCAAGGGCCGACGCTAGGGGACTTTCGCACGATCGGCGGCGGCGACGGCTTCGTCGTTCGGTTCGATCCGTCCGACCCGGACCTGGTCTACACCGAGAGCCAGAATGGAAACATCGGCCGCCGCTACCTCGGGCCTCGCGAGAAGGCGCCCCCGGGAGCCGTCCGGCGGCCCGCCGCGCCGGAGGGCGAAAGGGAGCGCTGGGCGTGGAAGACGGACTTCGTGCTTTCCCCGCAGGATCCTAAGACGTACTACGTTGCCGGTCAATACTTATACAAATCCACGGAGCGCGGCGCGAACCTAACGAGGATCTCCCCGAAGCTTCCTCTAACGCAGCTCGGCGCGTGCACCGCGATCGGACTGTCTCCCAAGAACCCGGATTTGATCTGGGTCGGAACGGACGACGGCGGGCTCTGGCTGACCCGCGACGGAGGGAAGAACTGGGCCCCGATCCACGACAAGGTTGGCATGCCCGTCAAGTGCTACGTCTCCACGATCGAAGCATCGCGGTTCGCGGAAGGCCGTTGCTACGTGGCCTTCGACGCGCACCGGTCGAACGACGACAAGCCGTATCTCTTCGCGACGGAGGACTTCGGACAAAGCTGGACGAGCTTGAATGCGAACCTTCCGGAGTTTGGATCCACCCGATGCCTACGCGAAGACTCGTCAAGCGAGAACCTGCTTTATTGCGGAACGGAGTTTTTCGCGTACGCGAGTCTCGACAGGGGCAAGAGCTGGCTGGCGCTGAACGCGAACTTGCCCACGGTCGCCGTGCACGACTTCGCGATCAGCGACGCGGCCGGCGAGATCGTCGCGGGAACCCACGGCCGAAGCCTCTGGGCGATGGACGTCTCTTGGCTGCGCGAGATGAAGCCTGAGCTTCGCGCGGTGGACGCCTACCTCTTCGGACCGCATCCCGCGGTGCTGTGGGAGGGCGGAAACGCGCCGGCGCAGCCTCCGACGGACGGCGTGTTCGTGGGCGAGAATCCCACCTTCGGCGCGGCGATCTACTTCTACTTGGGAAGCGGCGCGGCGAATCCGACGGTCACCGTTCTAGACGCAAGCGGCGGCGAAGTGGCGCGTCTGCAAGTGGACTCGAAACGCGGACTAAATCGGGTGGTTTGGGGCCTGGACTCCGGCGGACAGCTCGTGAAGCCTGGCTACTATCGCGTGCGGCTCGTCTCGGGAACTGTCGCCAGGGAAAGAACTTTGTTGGTGGAGGCGGACCGGCAAGGGGGCGGTTAAGCGCAATCGCGGCCTGCCAGGCAAACAATCGCGGCGCCCGGCTCGTCCTTGTCTGAATAGGGGCTGACGGCCTGCGCCGCGAGCCTGCGATCAGGTAGCTTTTAACCCGATGTCCCGCACCATGCCGACCGTTCCGTTTGCCGAGGTTCGAACTGGTATGCGAGCGCGCGTTGCGCGCGCGCCGATCGGCACCGTGGAAGCCAAACGGCTTCAGGAGATGGGCCTTACCGAAGGAGCGGAATTCGAGGTCCTTCGCGTTGCGCCCCTCGGCGATCCGGTGGAGATTCAGTTGCGGGGATACCGGCTGTGCCTTCGGAGGCGGGAAACCGTCGGCGTGGAGGTCGAGGTCCTGGAGGGCTGACGTTTGGCTTTGCGCGTCGAACAGGCAGGCGTCGCTAAGGAAGCCGCGCTGGTTGCCGTCGTGGGCAACCCGAACGCGGGCAAGACTTCGCTCTTCAACTGCTTGACCGGAGCGAAGCAGAAGGTCGCGAACTACCCCGGAGTTACCGTCGAGCGCGCAGCCGGCAAGGTGCGCCTCGCCGACAAGACGGTCGAAGTCATCGATGTGCCTGGGCTTTACAGCCTCGAGGCGGTCTCCGAGGACGAGCGTGTGGCCGTGGACGTGCTCCGAGGCGAGTTTGGCGGAGAGGGCCGCCCGGACTTGCTCGTAGTCGCCATAGACGCCGGGAACCTGGAACGCAACCTGTACTTCTTCAGCCAGCTCGCGGATGCGGGCTTTCCCTTGGTCGTCGCACTGACCAAGACCGACGTTCTTTCCCAGTCGGGTTCTAAGGTGGACGCAGACCGGCTCTCCGTGTTGCTCGGCGTGGACGTGATCCCCGTCGTGCCTCATAAAGGGCGCGGACTGGCCGAGTTGAAGCAAGCGATCTCTAGGAACCTCGAGTCCCCCAGGATGCCCATTCGGGAGCTCGGGTTTCCCCATGCGCTCGAATCTCACGTGAACGCGCTTCACGAGCGCCTAGCTCGTGCAGGTTTCGACGTGCAGCGCAATGACGTTCGGCAGGCTCTGCTTGGAGCAAAGAGCGAGTTCGCGGAGGGCCTAAGAGAGCTTCCTGAGCTCGAGATCGCACTTCAGGAAGCTCAGGCGGAGCTTCAGGCGCAAGGCTTCCTCAAACCCAGCCTCGACGTAACCGGCCGCTACCAGTGGGCGTCCGCGATTCAGAGCGCGGTCCTTCGAAAGGCGGCCATGCCCTTGCGGAAGTCCTTGACGGACCGCCTGGACTTCGCGCTCACGCACCGAGTGTTCGGGCTCGCCCTATTCGTCGGGGTGATGTACCTCGTTTTCCAGTCCATCTACACCTTCGCTCAGCCGCTGATGGCGGGAATCGGCTGGGCATTCGATCGCCTCGGCGATCTCGTCGGTCCGCCTCTGGCGGGGGTGCCCTGGCTGCGATCGCTCGTGGTGGACGGAATCTTGGCCGGCGTGGGCACTCTGCTGACGTTCCTGCCGCAGATCTGCATCCTGTTTCTCTTGATTGCCGCGCTCGAGGGAACCGGATACCTTGCTCGCGCGGCGTTCATGATGGATCGCCTTTTGGGATGGTGCGGACTCAATGGTCGCGCGTTCATCCCGTTGCTTTCGAGCTTCGCCTGCGCGATTCCCGGGGTCATGTCCGCGCGCATCATGCCCGACAAGCGCAGCCGCCTGGCCACGATTCTCGTCGCCCCGCTCATGAGCTGCAGCGCCCGCCTGCCCGTGTACCTGCTCTTGATCGGGGCGTTTATCGAGCCGCAGTTCGGCGCCGGCTGGGCTGGGTTCGCGCTTTTCGCGATGCACCTGCTCGGGCTGCTCGTGGCGATCCCGATCGCGTGGGTCCTCAACCGCACGGTCGTGCGTGGGAAGCGCCTGCCGTTCCTTCTTGAGCTCCCGCCGTACCAGCTTCCCAAGTGGCGCGACGTCTGGATCGCGGTGTACTTCCGAGGCAAGGTGTTCGTGCAGACCGCGGGCACGGTGATCGTCGTCATGTCCGTCATGATTTGGGCGCTCGTTTACTTCCCGCGTTCCCAGGCGGACGAGGCGCTGTATCGCGCGGAGTTCGCTCGGAGCGAAGAGGCCCAGCTTCTCCACGACGAGGAGCTCTTCGTGCAAGGAAGGCTGATGGAGAGCTCCTATCTCGGAAGGTTCGGACGGGTGATCGAGCCCGCGTTCGAGCCCGCGGGGTTCGATTGGAGGCTCGCAACGGCGATCCTTTCGGCCTTTCCCGCTCGCGAGACGATGGTGTCCGGGCTCGGGATCCTTTTCAACGTCGGCGGAAGCGCCGACGAATCCTCCAGAGACTTGCGCAGCGCCCTGCAAACCGCCAAGTGGCCGGATGGCAGGCCCCTTGTCACGCCCTGGACCGCAGTCGGCCTCATGGTCTTCTTCGCCTTGTGCTGCCAGTGCATGTCCACGCTGGCCGCGATCAGACGCGAGACGAACACCTGGAAGTGGCCCGTGTTCGTTTTCGTGTACATGACGGCTCTCGCTTATCTCGGCGCGGTCTTCGTGAACCAGCTCGGCATTTGGATGGGGTGAATCCTTGGACCGACGTGCGCCCTGATCGGCCCCCTCCCCTTGTTTCGCGTCCCCAAGGAACAGGGGGAGGGGGTTTGGGGGTGAGGGTTCCGGGGCGCACGCCAGCCTGCCGCTAGCCGGGCCGGCGCAGGTGATGCGAAGTCGCTCGCTGAAAGTCCCGGGCCACCCGAATGCAAACGTCCTCGCGAAATGAAGGCGCGACGATCTGTCCCCCGATAGGCGCCGGCGAGTATCCGAGCGCCTTCGCCTTCGCGCCGGACACGCCGGGGTCCTTTGGCGGCTCCTGCTCTACGCCGGGCTTTGCTTCCGGAGCCGGCGCGGGGGACTTCTCGCCGGGCGGAGGGGGCGGCACGACGTAATCGTCCATCCCGATCGGAAACGCAGACCCCGGCCAGCCGAGCAGGTTCGCGGGACCGTCGTCGCCCCCCATGTTCTTCCAGGTGTCTGTGAACTTGCCCGTAGCAGGGGGCGCGGCGTGGTAGAACACCGGCGAGAACACGCACTCGCACTTCTTCCAGACCTCCTCCGCGGCCCGCGCCTTCGTTCGAAGCCTCAACGCCCAAAGGTAGTCGGCGGCGCTCGTGTTCAGCGCGGCGAGAAAGCCCGCCACTTGATCCTTGTCGGGCAAAAGGTGAATCCGCTCGCTGCGGATGAAGTTCTCGTGCGCGCTGGCGCCTTCGGCGCCGATGATCAGCTCCATCGCGGTGCCGTAGGGGAGGTCCGGATACGCAACTTCCACGATCTCGTAGCCGAACTGCTCGAAGACCTTGAGCGCCGCCTTGTACGCCGCCTCGCACGCGGAAGCGTGGTTCTCATTGAACTTCTCCTTGAGCACCCCGATTCGCAGCTTCCCCCTGGATCCGCCCCCTGTGCGAAAGGAAGGCGCGTCCACGGAAGCCGGGTCGTTCGGATCGAAGCCGGACATCGCGGACACAACGGTCCCACAATCCTCCACGGACCTGGCCAGGCATCCGATCTTGTCGTGCGACCAAGCGAGCGCCATCGCGCCGTGGCGGCTGACACGCCCGTAGGTCGGGCGAAGCCCCGAAGCGCCGTTGAACGCCGAGGGACAAGTGATGCTGCCCCACGTCTCGCTTCCGAGCGCGTAGCCCACGCATCCCAGCGCCGTCGCCGCGCCCGATCCGCTGCTCGAGCCGCCTGCCCAGCGCTGCTTGTCGAACGCGCAAAGGCACGCCCCCGTGGCGCTCGCTCCGGCCATGTTGTAGTTCCCGCCGCCCGCGAGCTCGATCATCGCCAGCTTCGCAACGAGCACGCCGCCGGCAGCCTTCAGGCGCTTGACCACGGCCGCGTCATAGTCGAACACCTGCTTCTGGTGCGCCGCGGAGCCCCAGGTCGTGGGGAGCCCCTTCGTGGCGAACATGTCCTTGATCCCAAATGGGACCCCGTCCAGCGGGCCTCGGGGCTTGCCGGCCGCGAACCGCTTGTCAGCCTCCCGCGCCGCAGCCAACGCCGAGTCCTCCAGCAGCATCACGACGGCCCGATGCTCCATTCCGATCGTTCCCAGGCGCTCTAGGTACTCGCGGGCCAGCTCAACCGACGACACCTCGCGCCTCCGTAGGGCCCGGGCTATTTCTTGAACCGTGGAGTAGGGTCCCATCGCCATTGAAGCGCTCTCCGGGCTAACGCCCCTTGGGAGCCTCCATCGGGAAGATGTTCGCGGGCTCGCTAGTATCCGCGAGCTTGTGTTTCCAGCGCTTCTCGGAGAGGCTCTCGAGGTACTTCAGAGCGTCCGAAACCGGTCTTTTCATCTCTTCCGGCAAGGGCTTTGCGAGCAACCTTTCCACGGAGGGCAGGGAAGGGTGATCGGCCTCCGGCTTTGCATCGGATTTCGACTCCTGCGCTAGAGCGCTTGCGCCAGAAGCCGCAGCAATACCACCTGCCAACCGAGCGCCGAACTGTCGCCTTGTGATTCGCTGGGACATGCGATGCCTTTTGACGCAGGACCGGATTCCTCCTGCTTATCTCCCCACGCCGAACGGCGCTTCTTCGAAAGACGGATGTTACAGACGCTCAACCGTGTAGGAAGCGAGCACGCTCATGTCGCCCTCTCGGTACAAGAACGCGCCGTTGGCTTTAAACACCTTTCCGGAGCTTCTCTCGACCAAAAAGAGGCCGGGCTTCGTCGAGGTGACCGGCGCGCCCGGCGCGAACCGCGAAGCGATCCGGTACGCGCCGCGCCTTTGATAAGTCTCGACGCGCTGGAGCGTGTAGTTCGTCCGCACCGGCTTGCCGTGGACCGTCTGCGTGGCGCTCCAGGAGTCGCCCGCCCGAACCGGCCGCTCGGAAAACACGAGGTTCGTGGTCCCGCCGAGCGACTCCTTGCCGACCTTTGCGTCTCCCACGCTCATCGAGACGATCTGCCCGAGCGAATCGTAGACTCCCGTGAACTCCATGCCCTTCATCTGGAGCAGCGTGTCCTTCATGGCGGCGATCTCCCCGCTTCCGCTGCTTGAGACTCCCTCGATCTTGATTCGCCAGGTAGTTGCGCCCTGGTTCACTCTCTGGCAGGTCTCGCGCATGCGAAGCTCGAAGGAAATCCGTCCGCCCGGTCCCCCGTCCATCGTGGTGCGAATGCGATAGAGGTAGCTCGCGCCCTTGGAAACGGAGATCCTCAACTTGTAGGAGGGCTGGGAACCCGCGACAGGGAGCGAAAGCGCGAGCAGAAGCACCGCCAGGCGTCTCATGGCGATAGCGTACCGCTCTGCAACCCGTTACCTGCGATTGCTGAACAGGCGCAAACCCGTAGCCGCAGGTCTTCAGCCTGCGAAACTGAACAGGCGCAAACCTGTAGCCGCAGGTCTTCAGCCTGCGAAACAGACGGCCAGCCCTCGACGCGCAGCCTAAAGACCTGCGGCTACAGGCAATCCTGTGGATAATGCACCGCCCCAGGCTTGCGGTTGGATTGGTGGGCGTGTCCCTACGATTCCGCAGATAGAATGGCGGCATGTGGCAGCGCTTCACGGAAAGAGCGCGAAAGGTCGTCTTTTACGCGCAGGAGGAGGCGCAGAAGTTCGACGATGGGTACGTTTCGACCGAGCACCTTCTGCTCGGCCTCGTCCGCGAACCCGACAGCGGTGCCGCGCGAGTGCTGGAGAAGCTCGGCGTCGGACTCAGCCGGATCCGCGCGGAGGTCGAGAAGCAGCTCCCGAGGGGAGAGTCTCGGCCGAGTCAGGATATGACTCTGACCCCGCGCGCCAAGAGAGTGATCGATCTGGCATACGACGAAGCTCGGAACCTAAACAACAACTACATCGGAACCGAGCACCTGCTTCTCGGCCTCATCAGGGAAGGTGACGGCCTGGCTG
>Ga0187892_10008065_pt1 | contig 14612 bp, 26 predicted proteins | sample MA1701073metaG_FD_139345 | JGI IMG/M metagenome (GOLD analysis project Ga0187892, IMG submission 139345) | Bio-ooze microbial communities from a basaltic lava cave in the Kipuka Kanohina Cave System on the Island of Hawaii, USA - MA170107-3 metaG ... | reverse complement strand
CTGACGACTACATTCAGCTTAAACAATTAACCAAGGGTATACCCTAATGCAACCCTCAATTAACGTGGGAGAGATTTATGCTGTGGTGTATGACGCTACTCAACAGTTCAAAATAGAATCTATCTCAATCGCCGCAGACTTAATTAATTATAGTTATCCAAACGAACCTATTCGGGGAATTAAAACTGGTCAATTATCTGCGGTGTTGCATGAGATCTCGCTTGGTAACTACGTTTTATACCAACCAATGATGGGACTTAAAGAAATATTAGATAATGCCGAAAAGGAATCTAAACTAGCGTTAGAGAAAGTACCTTGCTATCACAGGTGGAAAACCTATACGGGTCTTACCAAATCTTTTTTTTACTGCGAAATTTGTGATGAGAAACAAGGAAACTAATCTTCGAGTTCATTGATAAAAGTTTTTAGCTCGTTGATAAACGACCTACCTTCAGTCTCTAGGCATTGTAGAGAATTCATGCCTCTCTTTGAGATGATAGGCTTATAGAGAAGTTCCTTCACCTCTTTAAGTGACAACCCCTGATGCTTCTTAGAGCCTCGGGAAAGGAAATGAACCAGCTCTACGAGCTTTTCCTCGTAGTCTGACATGATCTTTGACATTTATTTTTCGATTCTTTTTAAGATCTCTAGATCTTTTTCAGTTACTCGTCGAACTTCGTTTACCCTTTCTTCAGGAGTCTTGAAATGTGGTTTTACCCATTCCAAAGTTCTAGCTTCAGAATGTACGAAATTGTAGACGTATTCTTGAGGAACGATGTACGAATAGCTGAGTTCTCGACTGTTTGAGGCAAAAACCAAACCCGCAATCTGACCTTGGGAATTATATACCGCACTGCCTGAGTTACCAGGTTGGATCGTGTCACTTGTGTATTGAGAGTCATAAACTTCAACTACTGGCATACCGCCTAGCATTCGGCAATATCCTTGAGTTTCCAGGCTTTCCTCTTCCATCGGAGTGCACTTACGAATGCCGGTTATGATAGGGATCACAACCTTAGAAGAAAAGTGTCCTTTAACCATAGTAAAGGGAGCTAATCTAGGATGTCCAGCTACGGTAGCTTCCGAATACAGTTCAGGAGCTTCTTCAGCAACTTCAGTGTTAACTTTCAAGTTGTTGCGAACCTTGATAAGACAAAGGTCGTGAGTGTTTGATTTTTTAAACTCAGTTACGAGATACCGACCGTTTTGCTGAGCAATGAAACCACCTTCATCTACTACTCCACAAACGTGTCTATTAGTTAGGATGATGCTTTCGAGCTTGTCAGAATGTAGAATCACACCAGTTCCGCCGCTGTTGCCTTGAAGATTAAGAACTGCTACGGTAGCTTTCGCGTATTGTTCCGTAGTATTAGGTCGGAGGGTGTTTTCTTGAGTGAACCAAGATACCGCTGCGAGTATGATCGCGGTTGCAGCACCAACTTTAAGTGCTCGGGTTGCATAGGTTTTCAACTTCTGTAGTAACGCTAACAATTTTTGTTTCATTTGTCCTCTTGTTTAATGGAACCCTTGTCCGGGAACCGTCTCGTTTTTGTCCACCATCGCAGCTTCAAAGCCGTTAATGATATCTCCGATCACTTCCACTTGGGAAGCTATTGAGTCTAGAAAATCTTCGTCTGAGGGTTCTCCGAGACCTCTAACATAAATGTATTGGTCTTGGAGTTGTTCTTGATAAACCTTTAAAGCAGTGAGCGAAGCTTGGTAGACGTTCTTTCGAACCAGCAAGCCTTCTATCTTTTCGACTTTGTCAGTCATATGATCTCGTCTATAAGTCCCAGTTTCAGAGTCTGTTCGGCAGTCAGGTAACAGTTTTTACTGCACATTTTCTCGAAAACCTTAGCTTTTGTTTTGCCCTTGCTGAATTCTTCATACAGCCGGTAACAGTGCGCTTCGAGTTCTTCGGTATGCTTAAGTTCTACCTTAAGCTCAGACAAACTACCTCTTATCCAATCAGAGATTTCGTGAATCATAGCCCATGAGTTTTTACCCATAAGCCGCTCATCACCAGCTCCAAGAATGAAGGTAGCCGCCGACATGATCTTACCCAAACCCCTTGTAACAACATGACAAGGTGAGTTTCGAATCCTATCTATCATCCCTAGCATATCATAAACGCTACCCCCATATGAGGATATTTCTACACGCACGGGTTGATCAGGAGTCCGATCAAATTCGTCAAATGCTTTCTGGAAAAGCTCTAGGGATGAGCTATCTATGTCGTCATTGAGATAGATAACTCGTTCCTTAAAGTTGACGTTATTGTCGAATATGTTGTTGAAGTGGGTCTCGTCTTTAGTTAGACGATTCACCTTTCGATGCTTCTGCTTTAGGCGCTTCATTTGGAGTTCCTGTGATTGGAGTCACGTTTCCACCGTTAGCGGCTTCAGCTGTAGCTTGAGCAACAGCGTCGGCAGCGGTCTTAGCTTCTGCTTCCGCAGCTGCCTTCTTAGCTTTGATATCAGCTTTTTTAAGATCGTAGTCCATCTTAGTCTGTTCTACCGCAGTGCGAGAGAGCGGTACGTAGATCTTGTGAACGTACACCTGAAATTTAGCATGTTTGTTCGAAAGTTCAGGACCATAGTTGTCAGGGAATTTAACCGAGATTTCTTTCGATTCGCCGATATTCATGCCCACGAGTTGCTCCTCAAAGCCTGGGATGAGGGTACCGTTGCCAAGTCCCAAGATCACGAATTTTGAACCATAACCGCCATTGAAGTACATCGGATCACCGTCAGCATCGAGTTGGTCAGAACCATCTTCGTTAACCAAGCGACCTAGGTAATCGATCATTACGTAGTCGTTTTCTTTAGCAGCTGATTTACTGTCGACTGCAGCTGTGATCGTTGATAAAGAATTGACTTCTGGTCCCATGTTTTGTACTGCGCGTACTGTCTGAGACAGCATCTGACCTAAGAAGTTTACTTGTTTTTCAGCTCCACTAAGACGTTGAGCAAGTTGTTGGGCTAGTTGTGCGTTGTCTTGCAACACTTCACCTTTGGTTGGTTGTGGTGCTACTCTAAAGCCTTTGCGTGGGGTTCCGTTATTAGTATCCATTGTCTCTCCTATTTAATTTGGTTGGGATTCAAATTCCAAATCATCTGTTGGAATATGAAAGGTTGCGCCCTTTTGGGTCATTACTAAAGATCGTCCGTTTTCGGACTTCTTAACGTAAACTGTTGAATTCGAGTCCACCTTACTGCGAAGTTCTTTTGGAACATTCTCAAGGGTTAGAATAATGGCTTTCAGTACCGAATTGGCATTATCAACCTTAGGAATCGAGGGATCTTCTTTTGGTAAGGTTTGAGGGTTTGGGTTGGTAAAAGTGGTTTTTCCAACTACCGTACCGCCCGTGGTTTTATTTTTAAGAGTCGTGATGAGATCTTTGAGAATCTTAACATCGTCTTTGGTGAGTTCCGAAGCTTGGGGAGTCTTTAAAACGTTGCTTTCTTTATCCTCAGCCAGTTGAGTACAAGCTTTTTTAAGCTCTTCCATGACTTGTTCTTTCACTTCTTGAGGTAGTTTTGACATCTTAGGAAAGCTAAATTGTACCGAAAGGTATGCATTTTTAACGGCAAGTTCGCGTTCCAAACGTTTAATTTGGTCTTGTAAAGATTCACTCATAGAAAGACTTTAACATCTCCGGCCTCCCCAGTCAAGTAGTAATTTAATAGTTGACAAAGTTAGGTAGGTTTGTTAGGGTTAAAAACAGGACAGGTGCCAGCACGGTGATAGACGACTGTGGCCCCATCGTGGTGAAAGCTGGCTAAGTGATAAAGATTGAGCTAAACCCAGCCTGATCTCAACTTTAAAAGGAGTTGTTATGGAAGAGAAAATGACTTTACAGAAATTTATTGATCGTTTAAATGCCTTGCCAGATGATGTTAAAAGAAAAGAATGTCGTTCCTTTGATTTCTCTGGAAGTAAAGAAGACTTGGAAAGGTATTTAGAAAGACAAGGATGGTTGGATTGGGATGAGGATGGAGAATTCTTCTCTATTATATTTTAATGATTACTACTTTAAAAGGAGCTGTTATGGAAAAGAAAGTACTAAATCAAGCCTTAAAGGTTTTGATAAGCAAGTTGGAAAAGACGGAGAAGTTCGCTTTAGAACAAGCTCCCGAAATTTGTAAAGAGATGGTAAAAGAGAAGATCTTTGATGAATCAGTAGATCTGGTAACTCAAAGTTTACTATTAGTGTTTTTTTTGATTTTGGGTACCGTTTTTTATAATCTAGGAATGCACTACGAGCCTAAAAGTGCTTGGGATAGTAACGGAGGATTTATAATTGGTTTTGGAGTCGGCCTTCCTGGATTACTATCTACCATAGTTCTTGGATTCATAGTTCAAACTATAAAACATCTTTGGTACGTCAAAAACTGTCCTAAACTCTTTTTGCTTAGAGAATTCCGAAGACTGTTGAAATAACCCATGCCTAAGAGAAGTACAGCTCAACGAGCACGCCAAGACACAGAACACCGAACCAACGGCAAATACGCTAAGGTTAATCCGTGTTATGCCTGTGGTAGAAGTGCTGGTGTAAATTATTTTTCTCACCCTCTAACTGATACCGGAGATTGGGGCGATACCGCGTTGGTGTTGTGTGCTAGGTGTTCAGATCTTACACAAGAGCTTACTAATGTTGAGGATTTTTTAAAATATAAAGAACAGTTTGGTGATGCAGCATACCAAGCGTGGAAGAAACTTAGAGGAGAATGACCGTGTTAGTGACTTATAAAAAAGAGATACAAGTATACGACTGCAATAGTAGATCCTTTGATCGAATTTTGTTAGACGCGGAAGAAAAAGCTATACGTTTTCTAGAAGCCTTGGATGAATACCCAGCCGATGCAAAGCTGAATTTGGATCATATCCAAGTAGATATAATGAGTTCTCACATCGAAGATCGAACAAGAGAATACTCTTTTACCTTAACCTATTCAATTTACGAAAAAGAAGGAGCCTTAGATGAATGATTGTGATTGCAAAGATAAGTTAGACCTTATACGTGATCAGCTATTTAAGATTAGAATTGCCTTAGCAGAAGCAAGAGTGAGTACGGAAAATACTAATGACATTAAATGGGAACTTGCTCAAATCATTAAAGACGACTGGGACCGTCGGATGGGAGAAGATTCATGAAATTTTTATTTATTTGGTTGATGCTTTTATCTGGATGCAGTAAGCCCGAAGTATGCCCAGATGGTAGTTTAAATGGTTACTTAATTCACTCTTTAGATGATAAAGTTTCAGCATTTTGCGAAGACGTGATGGGGAATGACCTGGGGTTTATCGGTACAAATTGTTATTTTTCCGGTAAACGCGTTGCTCACAAACTTTATATGATAGAGGGTATGGTGAGTCGTACAAAATGCTACAACACCGGCGGAATTAAACTGTGAAATACAGTCATCGCTTAAATAAACTACTTAATCGTAAAATTTTTGTAAATGCGCTGGAGTGGTGGTTGGAGACTTTAGATAGAGACAAATCCGTAGGGATACAGACATTCCGTTGGCGCGGTGGTAAACATTTGAGCACAAAACAAGCGAAACTTATTTTGCAAGAAAAGTTATATGAAAAAAAACCTAAAAAATCAATGAAGGTTGTTAAAAAATGAGAGAATGGGGAATCTGGTATCGACCGCTATACGGGTATATGACTCGGTTGTTTGTAACTGTGAGAGCTAATTCACACACCGCTGCCATGATGAAATTCTATTCAGAATATGATGAAAAATGTGATGAAGTTCTTTTGGTGGAGTTACTGAAGTGACTAACCTAAAAAACGCTCTACCGCAGGAGCGTGACGAAGCTGACAACGACATTTCGGGTGAGTTTTACCGACGACTGGTTTCCACTGACTTTTCGGTTTACCGTCGTTCGTCCCATTTGCTTGCAGCTGTTTCAGAGAAAATAAAACAGGCTCGCCGTCTGCGTCCACGTAAAACTTCCGGCACCACTGGCAAAGATTCCCGTCGTTCTTAACAGTCTTAAACACCACTGCATCTTCGGGATTCCTACCGCTTATGACCGATTGAGCCGTGATTCGATCCATAGTGGCATCGTTAATGTAGTCTGTTAGAACCGAAGTAAAGGCACTATCAAAATTGGTTTGTATGACTTCCTTGATACCCGCAAGAGCAGCTATCAGAGCCGTGAGTTCTTTTTGTTCTTGCTTGCGCTTTTGATCCAAGCTTCTCATGCGTTGGACTGCTAGTTCTTGTCTAAGACTTCGATTAGCTTCCAAGATCTTAGCCCTAAGTCTTTTCTTGATATCTGCCTTAGTGTTCTCGATCACTTCATTCATGGCTTGGAGCCCATGCTCTAAAGTGTGGATGTGAGTGTCATTTACGATAAGGTTACCGCTTAAGCGTTCGGCTTCATCTAGCAAGTTTTGAATGGTATCCGTTCTGTGGTAACCTTCTTCAGGTCTTAGTCGGATAATGCGGTAAAGTAATAGCCAAAGTGCGGTACGAGTGATAGGTCTAAGCTCGTCGATACGTTCTCTCTGCTCGCTTGAAATCATGGAGTATCCCAATAGGTTCAACGCCAACATAAGATAAGCGTCTTCCACTAATTGGTCGATACGGTCCATTGAAGCTTTACTTATGAGCATTGGTTTTTAGCTCCGCTTCAATTTCTTCCATTAAATTGTCTAAAATTGATTTATTTCGAGAACAGACGTAATCATGAAATTCGTTGAGTGGTTCGTCGTGGTATCGTTCGGTATCCGAACACTCTTTTTTAAGCTTTGATGCTTTTTCCAGGATCTCTTCGGCGTCTGTTAATGTTTGTCCCGGTTCCAGCGTAATCTTCACTTTCATATTTTTTATTTTCCCGACGTTCAATATGCTTCATGCGACTCTTTTGTTTCTTTCTCCACTTCTTCTCAGGACCATCTTCAACAAAACAACAGTACCCTTTGGTACGTTTTTTCTTGAAGTTACTTAGATTCATCGAAGTGGTTTTTTGTCTTTTCGATTGTCGTTGATGCCGCCCATACTGAGTTGTTGTTTTTGAGCTTTCTCGTCGATCTTAACGCCTCTAGCTTTTTCTTGCTTAGCAATCATCTTTTCAATAACAGACTCTACGTCCTTATGTTCTTCTACTTGTCCGATGTTATCGTATTTTTTGATATCCAAAGGCTTAGCACTTTTGAAAAGATCCGCCATAGACGGTCTTTGAGGAACTTGCCAGTTTGTTAGTTTAATCTCTTTCTTACTCATCTTTTTTCTTATCGAAGTAGTATTCCACTACCGTAGGTTGAGATTTTTGAGTCGCTTCAGTTTTAGCTGCGAGCTTCGCTTCATCAGCTTCTTTTTTATCAGCTTTCTCTTGATCTTCTTTTTGAGTACCAACTTCTTTGTCAGCTTGTTCTAAAATCTGGTCGATCTCTTCGTTTAAACTATTAAGATCGCTACCACCTTCTTCGCCTTCGCCAGGACCGCCTTCAGGAGGCATACCGTCTGGTCCCATACCTTCTTTTTGCTGTTCAGCTTGAAGTTTCATTTGTTTGTATTGGGTGTAGGTCGCGTTCATTACGATATCGCCGTCATCAATAGGAGCTGCTCCCATTTCTACCCGAGCTTCGTTGAGTGTTTTCCAAACCTTAGTTTCTTTTTCTAAGCGGTCGATCTCTTGGCTACGAGACTCGGCTTGAAAACCTACGAACTTGAACTCATAGTTGCTGGCAAGCTTAGGGTCCCAATAACGTAGGATGTGGTTATTGACCAAGTTTTCGATATAATCCAAAAGTGGTCTAAGACCTTTGTCTTTTGAAGCTTTGAGCTTTTCTTCGTTGTTAGCTTCTTGTAAAGTTGAAGTGCTGTTCTTTGAAATGTCGAAGTTGATCTCAGCTGGATCGATTTGATAAATAGCGCATGAGATTCGGATGAGATAGTTCATCCACTGTTCGAATTCCATCTCACGGTTTGATTGAGCTAAAGATACCCACTTAACTTCGTCGGCCATACCGATGATTGGAGGACGGAATGCGTTGCGGGAGTTTACTACTTGATTAAACCATTGACGTTTAAAAGCTTCGAGCTGACCTCGATTGATGTTATCACCTTTGATGTGAAGGATGCCTTTAGTGCCGATACCTTGAGTAAAGAAGTTTCGGTTGTGGGCTTCTGCAAATAAGTGAGCAGTTACGATCTGAATCAAAAGTTCAAGTTCACCTGGAGCGTATCCGTTGTCTTCTGGATCTACGGTTGGGTTTGCTGGTTCGAAAACAAGTTCGTCTTCAGTAAACGCAGCTACGATCTTACCGCGAACGAGTTGAACATAACGGTAAGGTTTTTCAGGATCAAATCTTTTCTTGGTGTGTTCGGCGTCTACTACGAGATCTTTCAACATTTTTTGGTAAGCAGCTGAGCTAGTTTCCGAAACGTATTTAATAGTACCGGCGTCTACTGGATAAAAGTGGTGGAGTTTGTCGCCGTCTTTAGTTGGGATCAATTCAATAGCACCGTAGTTGTACACCATGCGGTTCCAAATCACCGACTTCATACACTTATCGAAGTCCCAGCGTTTATGGGTAGTGTCCGTTTCATCCTCAGCCATACCGCAATGCAAAATGAACTCGCTGATGTTTGCTATGTCTTTATCTTGTTTAGTTTTAGCTTTTTGACGTTTAGTGTCTAGTTCGTGTTTTAGTTGTTCGTAAGCTTCATCTTCGAGGTTTGGATCTGCTAGTTGCATCTTATCGTCATCATCGATATCTGCTGGTTTACGAGGAACTATAACCCAACCTGGAGAATACTTATCTTTTTGTTGCTTTAAAAAAGGAGCACATTGAGAAAGGCGAGTATTGATGATAGCGATAACAATGCTATCTTTACGTGCCATGTTTTTAAGCACGCCTGGTCCCAGCAAGCCGGTCTTTTCTTTGTAACCGTACTGCTGCTCGTCAGGGTAGCCGAGTTCGATGAAACTCTTACGTTCTAAAACTTCACCGTCAGTGCTTTGAGTTCGAGCTTTAGCGATGACGCCGTCTAGGTACGCTTCACCTGCTTCAACTACTTTTGAAAAAATAGACATGTTTTTACTCCACTTATCAGTATACCAGCGAATTTAAAAAAAGTAAACCGCTAGTTAATACCTGACTTGACTTATACACTAAACCAAAAAGAATCGGGATCGTTGGGATCTTCCTTTTCCTTCTCTTTTTCTTCCTTTTCTTTACGATTATCGTAGAACCTTGATACCCCCACGAAATCAGCTAAATCTTGAGCAGTAGGGGTTGCGATGAAGTTACCCATCGCGTCCTTGTTTTGAATCACATCTTCTTCTTCGATCACCGAGTATCCGACGTAGATCGGAGAAGTCTTATCGAACTGGTAAGAGCACAAGGCAATTACGATGGCATAATCGTCATGACAATTATTCGCTGCTGAGATCTGAATTTTGTTGCTGATATGTGACCTACGTTCTCTTAGGTCCTTAAGATGTTGGATGGCTATAGGGTTGTCTACCATGAGTAAGCTTTCAGTGTTAAGCTGAATCTGAAGCGAATACATCATCTTGATCTTGCTTTGATTCGATAGCTTGAATTCTTTTAAAAGACACCCTTCTTTAGCAAAGATCGGCTTTAGAGCTGCAAACGCATATTGGTCGGCCATACAATACGTAACGCCGTAACGCTTAAGGTACATACAAATCTGAGGTACGATTTCTTCCGGGTTTAACTCTGCGCCATTAGATCCTCGCCAGTGAATCAGAAGATCTATGTATACTTTTTCTTTCTTTTCTTTTTTATCACCTTCTTTTTCCATCACGAATTCTTTGTGTCCGATAGCGAATGCCCATAAGTCTTCTCGGGCAGCGTAGTCGGTTGCCGCTACGTAACGATAGCCTTTTTGAGGGTCTTGTAGCTCAAGTCCTTTGATGATCGAGCGTTCGATTGCTAAAGGATCAAGGTAAGACGCTTCGGAGGCGGTGTATTGTGCTCCGTACTCTCGGTTGAAAAAGTTGATACCCTTTTTCTTTTGCTTCTCAAGATATTTGATAGCGATGCTAGGGTTCGCTACCCAAGTAGGAACTTGCATGTGCAAAGTATCAGCGTCGGTACGATTCTGATAGTCGTTGAACATCAAACCAGCTTGTCCGTTCGGAGACGAAATCTTAAGAACCAATGCCATGCCTTCTACAGTTTGAAACTGAGACAATGCCGGAGCCAACGCTTCGTAGATGCCTTTGTCGGTGTTTTTGGTGTCATTGCCTTCAATACCGAAGAAGCACGTTTCATCCAGAATCGCAAAGGGAACTGCCATACCTCGGATCTTCGAGATATCAGCGGCCATAACTTTGATCACCACTTTGTTATTGAGTTTGATTTGTCCCCCGGTGATACGAGAAGGATTTTTCATGTCGTCTTCGGAATATTCTTCTTGGAACGAATCGATCTTACCGTCTAGGTACTTACCGAACAACCAAGGACTCCTCAAGAAAAAGTTTTTTATCGCCGCGTAGACTTCTCCCGCTTGTTCTTTGGTGGGGGAGATGATTGGGATTGTTGCATGTGGCGATGTGCCAAGATATGGAGTGTAATCAAACTGAGTAGCATAATATATCGCAAGGCCAGCACCGATGGTAGTACTTTTACCGCTCCGTCTGCCGAAACAAAGAGAAGCATCGGAATAGTGTGAGGGAGCGTAATCAGATTTACCGCTATAAAATTTAAACATCTCGACTTCATTTGTGAAGTCCTCCGTATCATAAGGATGAGCCTTGAGAATCACGTTCTTGGTGTCGAGCGGTTCTGCTCGAATAGCCTTGAGTGTAATTCTTTGGATTGGCGAAAGATTAGTTACCGTCAAGACTTCTTCAAAAAAGTCTATGATGGATTCGAATTGTACTTGACTCATTAGTTTAATTTTTTATGTTGGGCTTCTACTACGTTCATGGCTTCCTCTAAAGTAAGCTTAACTCCTTTTTTCTTAGATTCCAATACCAGCTTCATGGCGTTGTCTAAGTTGTAGTGAGTGTGAACGTGACTGATCTGTTTCTGATCTACCCCACCTGCTTTTTCTTTGTGGTGGGAGCTGTTAAATTTTTCTAAAGCGTTGATGAGTTTTTGCATCTCTCCAGCAACGGGAAGCGGCATGTCTGACAATAGAATTTTTTCCATTTTCAGGAGCGATATTCTCAGGCATCTAGCAGCGATGTCGTGGTTGCCAGAGTTGATAGCATCCCGGGTGACGTTGGGATCGGAAAGCTTTCTAAGTTCTTCAAGCATAGGACCTTGAAGTTCATCGAGGAGTCGTTTCTCTTCCTTCCAGTTCTCGTCGTGGGCTAGTTTGTATAACGTCGATTGGGCGATCAGGTTCTCGTTGTCCCGATGAATCTGGAGTAGTGAGGTCCCTTTCATATAAAGGTCTTTGAACCTCTTCACGTCCTCGTCGTTGAACCTTTCTCTTTTTTTGGATTCTTCCATCGTCAAATAACCTTTTGATAACTTTAAGATGTTTTTCAAGTCGTTCGGCGTACTCGCCTCGGTAACTGTGCGTAAAGCTGTGATAACGCGTATACCACTTCCGACCTTTTCTCTTGTCTATTTTATCATACTTGGCCTTAAGTTCCGATAGGAGTTTAAAAGTTTCTCCTATCGCGTAGTTATCGTCGGTGAGGAGTAGTCCTAGGTCTAACTTTCGGGCTTGGATAGTTTTGTAATGCATCTGGCCTATGCCGAAGTCCCTGCTCAGGTAGTTCACGGCCTTAAGGTCAAAGTTGGACTCTTGTTTAAATATGGCTACTGCGATCTCCCACTCCACTCCGTACTCTTGACTATACTCGTTTATGATCCCGGAATAACTGGTGATTTCGGGTTGCGGTAGGGATGGATTCAACGCTCGGATTGCAGTTGCGATGTCGGTTTGACTTGCTCCTACACTTAAGGGCAAAAGCAAAGACAAAAGTAATATAAATCTCACTCGGCTTCCTTGCGGTTCTTTTTATACCGCTTAACTTCCACCGTGATTTTATAGTCGTGAAGGTATTCCTTAACGAGATCCATAACTTTGTCGATGAGCTTTTCTTTGTTAGTGAGCAAGCCCCTCCAGAACCCCAAGTACAATACTACATGGATCTCACGCTTGTTGGGGAAGAGGTTCGGATCAGGCATGAAGTATTCTAAGTATTTGATCTTAGGGAAATTAACGTAAATGTTCGCTACGATGTTGTTGTGGGCGATCTTGCTTACTATGCCATATTTCATGAGCCAAGCGTCACCAGCAGCGAATACTTTTTCTAAATCCTGAACGGATTTTTCATCACTCATCTTTCAATAATACGGGATTAGGTGGGGTTTGTCAAATTAAAAACCCTCTGGAAAAACATAGTAATTCCAAAGGGTTCTTGGGGATCACGGGGTCGCTTAGGGTAAATTTTAGTCGGAGTCTACGAGTACTAGACCTACACTTTTTTCTTCAAACTCGCTATGAGACATCAGAGCACCGTCGTCTACTGAACCTCGGGTTTTTGCAACTTTGAAAATCCGGTCTGCGGGAGTTTTGGTATCATTTTTATTGGCATTAATGCGTTGGGTGATTTCATCCAAAGTGTAGTTTAAGCAAGTAACCGATCGGATAGCTTCTTTTACTTCATCGATTGAAAAACCTTCGGTCTTGGTAACCCACTCTTCTAAGTTTGGAATTTCACCTAGCTTTTGCTTAACATAGTAACCACGAGTCTCGGCAGATGGGAACTTCACCTCAACTACGATAGAAAACCTACCAGGACGGCGGATTCGAGTCGGGATATCGTTGATGTGGTTTGTGGTAGCCATGTAGATCACGTTGTCTTTTTGAATTTCTCCGTCAAGGATGTTAAGTAGTTTTCCTTCAAAAGACTTAAGCAAGGTGTCAAGTTCTTCGAAAATCACCAAAACGGGCGTTTCTGGTTGAACCGAGGTCAGAATCTCATAAGCGTTTGGTAGCAACAAAGGGTGGGGATTAAAAAATACTACACCACCGCGCTTGATGTGTTCTAGGGCTACTCGATCCACGATACAAGTCTTACCCGATCCTGGCAAACCGTATAACAAAACGCTGTGCTTATACAAGTATCCGTTTTTCTTAAACTTTTCTTTAGTATCCGGTTCCATGAACAACTCAAGTTCACTCACCACGTTATCATATTCGGTGTTCGGCAAGTCAACTAGTTCATCGTGTTTTATATCAAACCGCATAATGTGGAGTTGGCCGTTAGGGTCTTGTTGAAGTTGGTATGAGCCGGGTGGGAGCTTTTTGGCAACACTGATGTCGCCTGGGGCGGGGAGGTAGTCGTTGTCTTTTTGGATAAATTGGTCGTACTGCTTATTCATACCTAAAACTTAGCAGGTATGGAGGCAATAGTCAACGAAAATAGTACAAACCTAAGCAGATAGCGTCGGTTACGTCGTTATCGGCCTCGGTGAACTCTTTCTCGAATTCTTTATTTACGAATCGTACCGACAGAGTTTTATAGTTGATCACGGCTTTCTTGTTTTTCTTACGTCGCATAGTCGCGTTGTGCTTTTTGTCTGCTTCAGTGAGCTTAAGCCCCAACTTACCTCGCCATTGTATAGTATCAATAAATTGGACTATATCTAAAAGATCAACATTTTTTTGTCGAAGTTGCTCTAAAACCATCCAGTGTACGCCGTCTAAGGTTTTTTGAGATATCCGGTTTATGCCTCGATTGATTTGTTCAATCAGTATTTTCGAGGGAGCTTTTTCCAATATCATAGCGGTGACTTTCTCAGCCATACTGTTGATGGTGTAGAGTGCTCGCTTAGTGTTTACCCATTTGGTGTGACCCTTGGGCAGTTCCGGTTTGATTAGCCCGTACTCTAGTAGTTTTCCGGTATCTAATTCGTAAAGCGCCCATCCGGTACAGCTAGTTGACAAGTCGATTGCTAGTAAGGTTTTCATGGTAATTGGTCTACTACTTTTTTATAATGTTCGTAAAGCTTTTTGACGTAACTCTTCATAGTTTCAATCTCAAGCATGAGTTTTTCTCGGTGGGCGTTATCTCTGATGCTTCCCACCGTCGTATTGAGGTCTGAGAAATCATCATACATCAGTTTCAGAACTTTGATTGCGAGTTTGTAGTTAAGTTTTTCCACTACACCCTCTTATATTTCTTCACCCAACCGAACTTGAGGGCGTCGTTCATGCCGTGTTCTTCTACTTTTTGGGCTACTTCGTACTTGTCGTGGTGTTCGTTAAGTCGTTTTTTTAATTGTCGGTCTAGGTTTTTAGGTAAGAGTTTTCCCCTGCGAGGATCCTTTAGTTCCAGTGTTCTAGTTGAGACCGTGGTAGGTAATTTACGTTCCATGGGTTCGGGATTACCGCACGAACACTGCACCGATTCTTTCGCTCTTACGAGGTGCTCAGCTTCGCGTTTGCATTTTGTACAAACCATGGTAAAAAGAGGCACCTACTTCACTCCCTTTTCTGAAAAGTATAAGGGTAGTTCCTTCCACTCGCCGTTTTCGAATACTTCGGCTTTTACTTTACCAGCTTGGATATCGTGTTGGAGTTCAACCCAAGTTTTAAACTCAGGGGAGTTAGCCATTCGTTCGAATGCTAGTTTGCGATTATCTGATTGTTT
>Ga0187892_10008064_pt1 | contig 14613 bp, 11 predicted proteins | sample MA1701073metaG_FD_139345 | JGI IMG/M metagenome (GOLD analysis project Ga0187892, IMG submission 139345) | Bio-ooze microbial communities from a basaltic lava cave in the Kipuka Kanohina Cave System on the Island of Hawaii, USA - MA170107-3 metaG ... | reverse complement strand
TCGGCGAGTGGGCGCGCGACAAGCTCACGCGCTGGTCGCTCCTCACCGGCAACGGTGAGCCGTGGGTGTGGGACTTCGGCTCCGCGGCCCGCCACCACAAGCTCTACGCGCCGTGGATCCCCGAGCGCCAGTCACTGGCGGGCATGGTCGGCCTGCGCGGGGCCGTCTCGCCGAAGGCGGGGCTGTTCAAGCAGGCCGCGCAGGAGATCAAGCGCATCCTCCAGGCCGAGGGGGTGGCCGGGATGCCGCTGGGCATCGACGTGGTCGAGCCGCCGTTCCTGTTCACGCTCCAGGAGGCGGGCCTCGAGGTGCGCGATGGCCAGCAGACGATGCTCGAGGCGCGCATGATCAAGAGCCACGACGAGCTCACGCTGCTCAACATGGCGGCGGCGATGGTCGACGGCGTGTACCAGGACATCTACGAGGCGCTGAAGCCGGGCGTCCGCGAGAACGAGGTGGTCGCGCTGGCCACCAAGCGCCTGTACGAGATGGGCTCCGACAACGTCGAGGCGATCAACTCCATCTCTGGCGAGCGCTGCAGCCCGCACCCGCACAACTTCACCGACCGCATCATCCGTCCGGGCGATCAGGCGTTCTTCGACATCATCATGTCGTTCACCGGCTACCGCACCTGCTACTACCGGACGTTCAGCGTCGGCCGCGCCACGCGCTCGCAGCTCGACGCCTACAAGAAGGCGCGCGAGTGGATGGACACGGCGATCGCGCTGATCAAGCCGGGGGTCAGCACCGACAGGATCGCCCGCGCCTTCCCGAAGGCGCAGGACATCGGTTTCGACGGCGAGATGGCGGCTTTCGGGCTCAACTTCTGCCACGGCATCGGCCTCGGCCTGCACGAGCGTCCCATCATCAGCCGGCTCAACTCGTTCGACGACCCGATGGAGCTCGAGGCCGGCATGATGTTCGCCGTCGAGACGTACTGCCCCGCCGCCGATGGCGTCTCGGCCGCGCGCATCGAGGAGGAGGTGATCGTCACCCCGGCCGGCGCTCAGATCATCACGCTCTTCCCCGCCCAGGAGCTGCCGGTCGCGAACCGGTACTGAGCCGGCGCGGGCTCCGGAGAGGACTCTCATGAGGATCGACGCGCTCGACCTCTACTGGGTGCGGCTGCCGCTCGCCTTCGTGTGGAAGACCTCGTATGCCGATCAGCACTACTCCGACACGATCCTGGTGCGCATGGAGCGCGGCGGGCATTCGGCGTGGGGCGAGAGCTGTCCCGTCTACATCCCCGCGTACTCAGCCGAGCACACGATCGGCACCTTCCACACCCTGCGCGTGCACATGGCTCCGCGCGTGATCGGCCAGGACCTCGAGTCGGCCGGCGATCTGCTCGATCGGATCGCCTTCGTCAAGGGCAACGAGTTCGCCCGGGCCGCGCTGGAGATCACCTGGTGGGTGCTGGACGCGAAGCGCCGCGGCCTGCCGCTGCACGCGGCGCTCGGGGGCACGCGCGATCGGGTCGCGGTCGGCGCGGATTTCGGCATCCAGGACCCGCTCGACCTCCTGATGCAGAAGATCCAGGGCGCGATCGAGCAGGGGTTCTACGTCGAGGTGTTCGGCATGAAGCAGATCGGCAGGATCGACAGCCCGGCGGTCCGCGGCTACTTCCTCAGCGACGGCGAGATCAACTTCGCGATCCTCAACTTCAAGTCCGACGCCGCTGCCGGCGTGGAGCGGGGCAAGGGCTTCAGCGGGATCCATCACATCGGTTTCCAGGTGGAAAGCCTGGAGGCGATCGCCGAGCGCCTCGCGGCCGCCGGTTCCGAGCGCCGCGATGATGTCAACGACGCGCTGGGCGTCGGCCGCAGCGAGCAGCGCTATGTCAACGTCGAGGTGAAGTACCGCGCGCCTGACGACGTCATGGTCGATGTGTCCGAGACCGGCTGGGTCGGCACCTCGACGTTGAACCCGTCGCCGTCGGCGTGACCACGAGATCGCTCGAGGTCGTCACCGACGTCCCGGAGCGGGCGATGGTGATCTTCGCCCATCCCGACGATGCCGAGATCGGCTCCGGGGGGGTGGTCGCCCGCTGGGTGGCGGCCGGCGGCGAGGTCACGTACGTGCTGTGCACCGACGGCGGCGCCGGCACGGCCGATCGCTCCCTGACCCCGGCCGAGCTCGCCGACAAGCGCGCGGCTGAGCAGCGCGCCGCCGCCGACTTCATGGGCGTGAAGAACCTCGTGATGCTCGGCTACCCCGACGGCGGCCTCGAGGACACCGTCGAGTTCCGCGGCGACGTCGTTCGCGCGATCCGCGCCTACCGCCCGCACACGGTCTTCGCCCACGACCCGTACCGGATCCGATCGTTCCAGCATCGCGATCACCGCATGGCCGGCATCGTCACCACCGACGCGGTGTATCCCTTCGCGCGCGATCACCTGCACTTCCCGCGGCAGATCACCGCTGAAGGCCTCGCGCCGCACAAGGTGCGCGAGCTGTGGTACTGGGGCCCCGACGAGGCCAACATCATCGTCGACGTGACCGATTCCATCGACCAGCAGATCGCCGCGCTGGTCCGCCACCAGAGCCAGGTGCCGGGGCTGAACGTAGCGCCCGGCCAGACGATCGGCGAGCGCGTCAAGCGCGCCGCCGCCGAGGCGGCGAAAGGCTACGGCTTCGAGTACGGAGCCGCGTTCAGGCGTCTGGTCGCTCGACGATAGCCCGCTCGCGGCGCAAATCTGCCCTTGCCGCAGAACCGCTTGACTTCCGGAGCGAACGACGAGGGGCAGGATGCCTCCGGAGGTCCAGACCAGTTCGGCGCAGCGATCCTCGACAACATCAACGTCAACGGTACGCTTGTCGGCCGGGGCGCGACGGAAGCCAGTTAGCAGCGCTCGCTCTTACTCCGAGTCGGTCTGAGGCTGAGGCGGCCGGGGCGCGACGGCCACCTCAGCGGTCCGCCGAGCATGTTACGCTCCGATGGATGACCCCAGGATCGGCATGAGCACGGCGGCCTTCTCCTCGCTTCCTGTCACGACGTCGTGGTCGCGTGGTCGGCTGATGGGCGCCCTCTTCGCGGCCCAGGTCTGCGCGAGCGCGGGGCATTCCATCAGCATGGCGGTCGGCGGGATCATGGCGGCCGAGATCACCGGCACCAACTTGTGGGTCGGGCTGCCGGTCGCCACCGGCGCGCTCGGCACCGCACTGGCGAGCTGGCCGCTCGCGCGGCTGATGGCGCGCGCCGGACGCCGGCCCGGCCTCGCCGTCGGCTACGGGCTCGCGGTCGTGGGCGCCGGGCTCGGCATGGCGGGGGTGCTCCTCCGCAGCTTTCCCTTGTTCCTCCTGGGAATGGGATTGTTCGGCTTCGCGCAGACCTCCAACCTGCTCGCGCGCTACGCCGCGGCCGACGTGCATCCGCCCGGGCAACGCGGGCAGGCCATGGGCCTGATCATCTGGGGCTCCACGGCGGGGTCCATCATCGGCCCCATCCTGATGCCGCTGGCCGTGCAGGTCGGCCAGCCGCTCGGACTGTCGCCGGTCGGGAGCGCATTTCTCATCAGTGTGCTGGGCTACGGCCTGGCCGCCATCGTGATCGAGCTGCTGCTGCGGCCCGACCCGCTCGCCATCGCCCGTCAGCTTCACGAGCGCGCCGCCGGGTCCGCCGTGGCCGAGCGGGCGCGCTCGCTCGGCGCGATCCTGCGCGATCCGCGCGTGCGCGTGGCGCTCGTCACGCTGATGGTCGGCCAGCTCGTGATGATCGGCACCACGTCGACGTCGCCGGTCTACTTGTACGATCACGGGCATCACGTGCAGACGATCGGGCTGGCCGTGTCGATGCACCTGGGTGGGATGTACATCGCCTCGCCGCTGTCCGGCTGGCTGTGCGACCGGCTCGGCCGTCTCCCGGTGATCGGGCTCGGGGGTCTGGTGCTGATCGGCGCCGTGTCGCTGGCCGGGCTGGCGCCCGGCAGCGAGAGCGCGCTCGTGATGCTCGGCCTCTTCCTCAACGGCATCGGCTGGAATCTCGCGTTCGTCGGGGGCAGCGCGCTGCTGACCGACGCGCTCTCGCCGGCCGAGCGGACGTCGATCCAGGGCTTCGCCGACCTGTTCATGGGCCTCATGGGCGCCTTCGGGAGCGCGCTCGGCGGCATGGTCCTCGGTTCCTGGGGTTTTCTGGCTCTCAATGTGCTGGGCGGCGCGTTCGTCCTGGGCCCGCTGGTGGCCGCCTGGTTCTTCCGTTCTTCTCACCCCCTCCGCCCAGGGGAGCCGACCGGGTGAGCCACGTCAAAGAAGAAGGCAACGATCGATGAGTGACCCGTACGAGGAGCCCGAAGATTTCGCGGCACTGTTCGAGCGCGAAGGGGCGCGGCAGCGGCTGGAGGTAGGACAGGCGGTCAAGGGACGGATCCTTCAGATCGGCGAGGAGACCGTCTTCGTCGATGTCGGCGCCAAGGGCGAAGCGGTGATCGACCGGGCCGAGCTGGAGGACGAGAACGGACAGGTGAAGGTCGCGGTCGGGGACGAGATCGAGGCGACGGTCGTGAGGGCCGGAGACGAGATCCGCCTGTCCTACCGCTTGCTCCAGGGAGCGCAGGCGCGGCAGGGGCTGGCCCTGGCCGCGGACGCCGGGCTGCCCGTCGAGGGCAAGGTCACCTCGGTGATCAAGGGAGGGTACGAGGTCACGGTCGCCGGCCTCCGCGCGTTCTGCCCGTTCTCGCAGATGGACGTCCGGCGGGTCGAGGCGCCCGAGGAGCTCGCCGGGCGCGTGCTGGAGTTCCGCATCACCAGATACGGCGAGCAGGGCCGCAACATCGTGCTCAGCCGCCGCGTCCTGCTCGAGGAGCAAGCCGCCAGAGCGGCGGAGGAGACGCGCAAGAAGCTCGTGCCGGGGGCGGTGCTTCCGGGCACGGTGTCGTCGCTCGCCGACTTCGGGGCGTTCGTCGACCTCGGCGGCATCCAGGGGCTGGTACCGGTGTCCGAGATCTCGCACTCACGCGTGGGCCGCCCGGCCGATCGCCTCCACCTGGGCCAGGTCGTCACCGTGCAGGTACTGCGGGTCGACGAGGCCAAGGGGAAGATCTCGCTCAGCCTCAAAGCGCTCGAAGGCGATCCGTGGGTGGCGGTGGCGGGCCAGCTACGCGAGCGGCAGATCGTGCGCGGACGCGTGGCGCGCATGACCGACTTCGGCGTGTTCGTCGAGCTCCTGCCGGGCGTCGACGGCCTCCTGCATCTCACCGAGATCCCCCGCCACCGGCACGGCGAGATGAAGCGCGCGGCCGAGACCGGCGCCGAGCTCATCGTGCTGGTCACCGGCATCGATCCGGACAAGCGGCGCATCGCGCTGGCCCTGGCCCCCGAGGGCACGACGCCGGGCGAGCGCGTCGAGTCCAGGATCGCCGTGGGCGCGCTGGTCGCCGGCACCGTCGACCGGATCGAGCCCTTCGGCGTGTTCCTCCGGCTCGGCCCCGGCCAGGTCGGCCTGATCCCGAACGTCGAGATGGGCACCCCGCAGAACAGCGATCATCGCCAGGGCTTTCCGCCCGGCACCGAGGTCAAGGTCGTGGTGCTCTCGATCGAGGACGGGGGCAAGCGCATCCGGCTCTCGCGTGCCCAGGCCCTTCGCATGGACGAGGAAACCGAGACCAAGATTTACCTGCAGGACGCCGCCAAGAAGAGCTCCGGCTTCGGCATGACATTCGGCGAGGCCGTGCGCCGGAGCCGCCGCAAGTAGATGATCGGAGGGGGCCGTCTGATCAAAACGGGGCTTCGCCCCGTGGGGCCCCCTCCGAGAGCTCCGAAGGGTCAGATCACGCCCGCGTGGCGGGCGCGGTCGGCGATCTTGCGGGCGCGGGTGAGATGCGGCATGTCCATCATCTGCCCCTTCCACGCGAAGGCGCCGGCGCCGCGGCGCGCGTGGTCCTCGAAGGCGGCGATCAGCGCCAGCGCGTCCTGGGCCTCGTCGCGTGAGGGCGTGAACTCCTGGTTGATGACCTCGATCTGCCCCGGGTGGATGGAGATCTTGCCGGCGAAACCCATCGCGACCGCGTCGCGGCACTCGCGCCGGAGCCCGTCCAGATCCGCGATGTCGGTGTAGACCGTATCGAGCGCCTCCACGCCCGCCGCGGCGGCCGCCACCGCGCACATGACGCGAGCGTACCGGGCAATGTCGAGGTACTGGCCGTTCGCGTCGCGCGTCTTGGGCAGGCCCATCGCAGCCGAGAGATCCTCGATGCCCCAGCAGATCGCCGCGATGCGGGGGCTCGCCGCCGCGACCTCGTGGATGTTGAGGAGTCCTTCGGGCGTCTCGGTCGCGATCAGGACGAGCCGGGTCGAGCCGAACTCGAGGCCGTGCCGCTGCTCGAGCCGCTCGAGCAGCGCGACCACCCGGCGGATGTCGTCCGCCCGTCGCGGCTTCGGCACCACGTAGCCGTCGGGCTTGCCCGCGATCGTCTCCTCGAGGTCCGCCTCGGCGTACTCGCTGAAGATCGGGTTCATCCGCACCCAGCGCTCCCGGCCGCCGAAGTCCAGCGTCTCGAGCCAACCACGCACGATCGGGCGGACCGCGGCCTTCCGCTCCGGCGGCACGGCGTCCTCGAGGTCCAGGATGAGCCCGTCGGCCGGGAGGCCGAGCGCCTTCTGGATCATCTTCTCGTTGCCGCCCGGGACGAAGTGGAGCGATCGCGTCACGCGCCCGCTCCCGTCCGCCGCATCATGGCGGCGCGACGGCAGGTCATCACGATCTCGCCCTTCTGATTCTTGGCCCGGTGCTCGAAGATCACGACGCCCCACTGCGGCCGCGATCGCGACTCCCGCTTGTCCACGACCTCCGTCTCCGAGTAGATCGTGTCGCCGTGGAAGACGGGCCGCGGGAACTCGATCTTCTCGAAGCCGAGATTCCCGACGGTCGTGCCGAGCGTCGTCTCGCCCACGCTCAGGCCCACCGCCACCCCCAGCGTCAGCAGGCTGTTGACCAGCGGCTTGCCGAACTCGGCGCTCTGCGCCGCGTGAAAGTCCACGTGCAGCGGCTGCGGATTCATGGTGAGGCACGAGAAGAATATGTTATCCGCCTCGGTGATGGTGCGACCCGGCTGGTGCTGGAAGACCTGCCCCACCGTCAGCTCCTCGAACAGCTTGCCCGCCATGGAGACCTCCGTGATGTTGGGAATGGCGCGCGACGATGATCGGCCCCCCGACCGGCCGCGTCAAGCGCAGCCCCGCTTGACACCCGCACCTCGCAGCGCTTGACTAGCCATCAAGATGTCAGATCGCCGGCCGCTCGATCTGCTGATCAAGAACGTGCGCGTGGTGCGACCGCACCAGCCCGCGGTCGAGCTGTGCGATGTGGGCGTGAAGGACGGCCGCTACGCGCGCATCGCGCCGGAGATCCCGGCCGGCGACGCGCGGGTGACGTACGACGCCGGGCAGCGGCTGGGGTTCCCGGGCGTGATCGACGCGCACACACACGTCGGCATCTACGCCCCGCTCGCCGACGACGCCGCCAGCGAGAGCCAGGCGGCGGTCACCGGGGGCGTGACCGCGATGCTCACCTACTTCCGCACCGGGCAGTACTATCTCAATCGCGGCGGCGCCTACGCGGAGTTCTTCCCCGAGGTGCTGGAGGCCTCGGCGGGCCGGTACTGGTGCGACTACGCCTATCACCTGGCGCCGATCCAGTCGTCGCACATCGACGAGATGGAGGCGCTCGCGACCGCGCACGGCGTGCCCTCGTTCAAGATCTTCATGTTCTATGGCGGCTACGGGCTGCACGGCCAGACCGACCCGGAGGCCCAGCGCCGGTTCCTGATGCTCGAGGGTCAGGAGCTGACCGGCCAGGTCACGGCCACGTTCCTGCGCGGCGCGCTCGTGTACGACAACGGGCGGGTGCTCGATCGGGCGCGGGGGCGGTTCATCAGACGCCCGACGATGCCGCCCGCGGCGCCCGCGGGATAACGCGATGGCGGAGACAAGCCCGCCGACGGTCAAGCGCGGGTCGACCGCGCTCCTGCTCCTGGATCTCCAGCGCGACTTCCTGGACCCGACCGGCATCTACGCCCGCCACGGGCTGCCGGTCGAGCGGCTGCGCGGCATCATCCCCACCGTGGCGCGCGTGGCGCACGCCAGTCGCGCCGTGCACATCCCGGTCTTCGCGTCCAAGTTCACCATCTACACCTCGCCCGGCGGCGCGCCGCTCGGCCTCGATCACATCGTGAAGGCCCGCCCGTTCCTCATGCGCGAGGGCTTCCGGCTGCGCGATCCGGGACGCGAGCTGATCCCCGAGCTGCCGCCGCCGGACTACGAGCTTGACAAGCCGCGCTTCTCGGCCTTCCACGGCACGCCGCTCGAGGTGCTGCTGCGTTCTCTCGACATCGACACGCTCGTGCTGACCGGCATCGTGACCCACGGCGGCGTGGAGGCCACCGCGCGCGACGCCATGATCCGCGATTTCTCGGTCGTGATCCTGGACGATTGCGTGGCGGCCTTCGACGAGGAGTTACACCTGGCCTCGCTGCGCGGGCTGGGCCTCTATCTGACCGTGATGGACTCCGGCTCCTATCTTCGCGCGCTGGGGGCCTAGGCGATCGGAGGGGGCCTCGACGGCCCCCTGCGAGGCACTTAGTCGGACAGACTTCTAGATCGGCAATCAGCCAGGAGCGAACGCGCGGGTTCCCGATGGCATTGCGGGGAACCGATGGCTCCGCGCGCGGTGGCTTGTCCACGGGTTACCCACATGTTGTGGATAATCGACGCCGCGACCACTATATATCCAAGGCTGGCCGGCCCGGCGCGATCCTGAAAAGGCAAATGTTGACAAGGACTTGCGCTTAGAATAGAGTGATTTCCGATGTTTCACCCCGCTACCCCGACGCGCCCCATCAGGCGGAGGGCTTCATGATCACGGTTCCCGCACACCGGGTGAAGCAATTCGGCGTGGAATTCTTCCAGGCCTCCTTCTCCGCCAAGGATATCGACCGCCTCGTGAAGTTCGAGGTGCTGGGCTACGCCGGCGCGGATGCGCCGCCCAAGTCCGCCAAGCGGTCGAGTCGCGCGCGCGTGAACTGGGAGGCGCTGGAGAAACGGATCGGCGAGAGCGAGGCCGCGTACCAGCGCCCCGTGATCCGCCGGAAGATCGACGAGCTGGTCGCGTACTACCGGGATTGCAAGGACGCGGGCACGCTGCCGGCCATCCCGGGGGCGGTCATCATCACCTCGGAGAAGCGCTTCACCTTCACGCCGATGGCCAGCCAGCACGATCTCGGGCTGCTGCAGATCCCCGAGGAACACGGGGTGCTGCGGGTCCTGGACGGGCAGCACCGGCTGCTCGCGCTCCACGCGCTCACCCAGGCCGGGGAGAACCTCGCCATCGAGGTGCCGGCCGTGCTCTTCGACCGGCTCGATGCGCGGCAGATCGTCGAGCTGTTCGTGACGATCAATGCGAAGCACACGCGCCTGAACCCCTCGCATATCGTGAGCCTGGCCGGGCGGAAGCTCTACCCGGATCCCAACCAGGCGCTGGCCCACGACGTGATCCGCTCGCTCAACGAGGACGACACCTCGCCGCTGCACGGGGAGATCAAGATGCTCGGCACCGGGCGCGGCCGCGTCTCGCAGGCGCCGCTGGCCGAGGAGATCGTCGAGTTCCTGGAGGCGGTCGAGAAGATGGGCGGCGGCGCGCGGATGAACGAGCTGCGCCAGGGCGCCAAGCGCTTCTTCCTGAACTACATGAAGGCGGTGGCGGGCGTGTTCCCGACGGCGTGGGCCGGCCGCAAGTACTCGATCAAGACCGGCGCCGCCCTGCGCGCGTTCATCCGCGTGGCCCCCGACGTGATGGCGCGCGCCCGGCAGCTCAAGCGTGATCCGTTCGACTACAACGCCATCCGCGAGGCCGTCAAGCCCTGGGGCGAGCAGATGAAGGACCGCCGCTTCGAGACCGAGAGCGAGTGGAAGGCGAAGCTGGCCGGCGGCACGCGGGGCACCGTCGAAGCGCTCACGCGCGAGCTGCGGGAAGCGCTGCGGCCGTAGCGCCGCCGAGCTTCCCCCGCACCCTGCCCTCTCCCCAGAGGGGAGAGGGATCTTATTGATGTGCCCTCCTCTCGTCTCGTCCCCTCTCCTCGCGGACTAGCTGACCTTACCGTCCTCGTCGAGCGGGAAATTCGCCTCGAGGATGTCGTAGCGCTTCCTGCCGGCGGGGAGCTGGGCGACCACGGAGTCGCCGATCCTCTTGCCGATGAGCGTGCGGGCCAGCGGGGCCATGATGGAGATGCGACCGCGGGCCGGCTCGGCCTCGTCGGATCCCACGATCTGGTAGCAGACTTCCTTGCCGTCCTCGTCCTCGAGGCGGACGGTGGAGCCGAACGTGACGCGGTCGCCGGAGGTCGGCGCATCGAGCACCTCGGCGGTGCCGACCTTCGACTCCAGCTCGGTGATACGCGCCTCGATGAATCCCTGACGCTCGCGTGCCGCGTGGTACTCCGCGTTCTCGGAGAGGTCGCCGTGGGCGCGAGCCTCGGCGATCGCGCGCGTGATGGCGGGCCGATCCACCTTTTTCAGCCGCTCGAGCTCGTCCTTCAGCTTCGTGTAGCCGGCTCTCGTCATGGGCGTGCGTTGGATCGCCATGGCGCTCGTATCTTACGACAGCGCTCGGACAGGGTCGAGCACTCGCTGGCTGCTACGCGATGCGGTAGAATCGCCATTCATGGATGCGCGGACCGGGCGGGGCCTCATCCTTGCACTCGTCGTGACCATCCTGGGCGCCTGCGGCCAGTCCGACGCTCAGTCCACGCCGCCGCCGCGCGGCGCGCCGCCCGCCATCAAGCCGCTGCCGATCACCGTGTCCAAATCGGAGGCGCGCGAGGTCCAGCGCTCGGTGGAGACCATCGGCAGCCTGCTCGCCTGGGACGACGTCCAGGTCCGAACGGAGCAGCCCGGCACCATCACGCGGTTGCTGGTGGACCTCGGCGACGCGGTGAGCCGAGGCAAGGTGCTCGCGGAGTACGACACGCGCGAGTTCGAGCTGGCCGTGAAGCAGGCCGAGGCCGATCTGCTCGGCGCGCAGGAATCGCTGTCGCGCATGCGGGCCGCCGTGCAGTCCAGCGAGGCCTCGCTCCGGCGCGCCAACGACAACCTCGGTTCCCTCGAGGCCGAGGTCTCCCGCGCCCGGTCCCAGGTCGAGTGGGCCAAGTCCGAGCTCGAGCGCGCCCAGGAGCTGTTCCGCCGCGAGCTCGTCGCCGCGCGCGACGTCGACAATGCCCGCAACCTCCACAACACCGCCGCGGCCCAGCTCTCGGTCGCCGAGTCGGCCAAGAACCAGCACCCGGACCAAGTGCGGATCGCCGAGGCGCAGCTCGCCGCCGAGCGCGCCGCGCTCCGGGTGGCGGAGGCGGAGGTGGCCCGCCGGGAGGCGACCCTCGGCATCACCAGGAAGCGGCTCGGGGACACCACGATCCGCGCGCCGATGTCCGGGGTCGTGGCGAAGCGCTTCGTCAATGCCGGCGAGTACGTGAAGGAGAACACGGCGGTGTTCAGCATCGTCGCGCTCGACCCGCTCAAGTACACGGGCTCGGTGCCCGAGCGGTTCGCCCCCGACCTCAAGATCGGGCAGCGCATCGAGCTCACGGTCGAGGCGTATCCCGGCCGGAGCTTCGCGGGACAGGTCACGCGCGTGGCGCCCGCGGTGGAGGTGCAGAGCCGCACGCTGGCGCTCGAGGGGCGGGTCGCCAACAGCGACGGGCGGCTGCGCCCCGGCTTCTTCTCCAAGGGCGTCGTCCTCACCCGGAAGGATGCGACCGTCGCCTTCGTGCCCGCCGAGGCGGTCGTCTACTTCGTCGGCATCAGCAAGGTCTTCGTGGTCGGCAACGGCAAGGTCGAGGAGCGGCTGGTGAAGCCGGGCTCGCGGCAGGGCGCCTGGATCGAGATCGTCGAAGGCGTGAAGCCGGGCGAGACGGTGGCGGTCTCGAACCTCTCGCAGCTCTTCAACGGCGCCCCGGTCACGGTGCTCGAGTCCAGGATCGTCAAGTGACCGGCGGGCGCGGAGCGTAACGCCCCATGCGCTTCCTGGAAGTGTTCGTCCGCCGGCCGGTGTTCACCACCATGATCATCGCCACCATGGTGGTGCTCGGGCTCGCGTCGTTCGTCCAGTTGGGCGTGGACATCTTCCCGAAGGTCGACCTGCCCACGATCACGATCACGACCCGGCTCCCCGGCGCCTCCCCGGAGGAGATCGAGAGTCAGATCACCAAGTCCATCGAAGAGGTCGTCAACACCATCAGCGGCCTCGACGAGCTCCGCTCCTCCACGATCGAGGGGCAGTCGCAGATCTTCGCGACCTTCGTGCTCGAGCGCAGCGTGCAGGAGGCCGCCAACGACGTGCGCGAGAAGGTCGGGACGGTCCTCTCCCGCTTCCCGGCCGGGACCGAGTCCCCGATCATCGAGAAGGTGGACCCGGACTCGGCCCCCATCCTGGCCCTGGTCGTCTCCGGCCACCGCTCCGCGCGCGAGATCACCGAGATCGCCGACAAGCGCGTCAAGCGCGCGCTGGAGACGGTCAAGGACGTGGGCGCCATCACGCTCGTCGGGGACCGCAAGCGCGAGATCCAGATCTTCGTCGATCCGGACAAGCTCACGGGCTTCAATCTCTCGATCCAGCAGATCAAGGACGCGCTCCAGCGCCAGAACGTGGAGATCCCGGGCGGGCGTCTCACGGCGGGCGGCACCGAGGAGGGCCTGCGCACGCTCGGCCGCATCGAGTCGGTGGACGCCTTCAACGACCTGATCGTGGCCGATTTCAAGGGCAGCCCGGTGCGCGTGCGCGACGTGGCCACCGTGGTCGACGGCGAGGAAGAGCCGCGCACCCTCTCCCGGCTGAACGGGCAGAACGCGGTCTCGCTCCTGATCCGGAAGCAGTCCGGCACCAACACCGTCGCCGTGGTGGGCGCCGTCAAGGGTCGCCTCGCGGACATCCAGAAAGGACTGCCGCAGGACATCAAGTTCGAGATCGTCCGCGACCTGTCCAAGTTCATCAAGCGCTCGTTCCACGAGGTGCAGGATCACCTGCTGCTGGGCGGCCTCCTGGCCAGCTTGATCGTGGCCGCCTTCATCGGCCGGCTCCGCTGGTGGGAGAGCACGGTGCTGCTGGCCATCGTGGGCTCGGTGGCCGCCGCCTTCGTCTGGGCCACGCCCGAGATGATGATCAAGGTCACCGGCCTGGCCACGCTGGTCACCATGCTCTTCTTCCTCTCGATGAAGAAGCTCCGTCCCGCGTTCGTGGCCGCGGTGGCGATTCCCTGCTCGATCATCGCGACGTTCACGGCCATGCGCATGGCCGGCTTCACGCTGAACAACCTGACCATGCTCGGGCTGTCGCTCTCCACCGGCATCGTGATCGACGACGCGATCATCGTGCTCGAGAACATCTTCCGCCACACGGAGGAAGAGCGCCGTCCGCCCTTCGAGGCCGCCGTCGAGGGCACCAAGGAGATCTCGCTGGCGGTCACCGCCACCACGCTGTCGCTGGTGGTGATCTTCCTGCCCGTCGCCTTCATGGGCGGCCTCGTCGGCAAGTTCTGGAACTCCTTCGGGCTCACCGCCACCTTCGCCATCCTGGTCTCGCTGATCGTGGCGTTCACGCTGACGCCAATGCTGGCCGCGCGCATCCTCTCGCACACGCCGGCCGGCGAGCCCGGGCACCACGGGGCCCAGACCGGATCGAAGGAATCCGGGTTCTACCACCGGCTCGAGACGTGGTACGAGGGCGCGCTCGGCTGGTGCCTCCGGCATCGGCTGGTCTGTCTGCTCGGCGCCGCGCTCATCCTGGTGAGCGGCTTCTACCTGCTCAAGAACTCGCCCCTGGAGTTCGTGGTGGACGACGACATGAGCGAGTTCGAGGTCGTGGCCGAGGCCCCGCCCGGCGCCTCGCTCGAGCGGAGCGCCGACATCCTCCGGGCCATGGAGGTCGAGATCCGGACGATCCCGGAAGTGGTCACGCTGTTCGCCACGGCGGGCGTCCGCGGCCAGTACCAGTCCAACGTGACCGATCTCTCGATCTACGTGGGGCTCACGCATCTGAGCGAGCGGAAGCGGACCCAGCCGGAGCTCATGCAGGAGGTGCGGCGGAAGCTGGCGATCTTCCCCGGGCTGCGCGTCAGCGTGCAGAACATCAGCCTCATCGGAGGCGGAGGCTTCCGGCAGACCCCGTTCAACCTGATCCTGCGCGGTCCCGACCTCGCCCGGCTCGAACAGTACGCGGCGGGCGTGATCCAGGAGCTCAAGACCAAGACCGGCTTCGTGGACCTGGACACCGCGCAGGCGCTCCGCCAGCCCGAGACCCAGGTGAACATCGACCGCCACAAGGCCTCGGACCTCGGGGTGCGGGTGGACGCGGTCGCCATCGCGCTGCGCACCATGGTGGGCGGAGAGAAGGTCGGCTTCTACCGGGAGACCGGCGAGCAATACGACGTGCGGCTCCGCCTCAAGCAGAGCTCGAGGACCGACGCCTCGGTCCTGTCGGCGCTCAGCGTGCCGGCGGCGAACGGCACACTGGTCAAGCTGTCGAACGTGATGACCCTCGGCGCGGGCATGAGCCCCGGACAGATCGAGCGCTACGCCCAGGAGCGCTCCATGACCATCATCTCCAACCTCTACAAGAAGCCGCTGGCCGAG
>Ga0187892_10008063_pt1 | contig 14615 bp, 5 predicted proteins | sample MA1701073metaG_FD_139345 | JGI IMG/M metagenome (GOLD analysis project Ga0187892, IMG submission 139345) | Bio-ooze microbial communities from a basaltic lava cave in the Kipuka Kanohina Cave System on the Island of Hawaii, USA - MA170107-3 metaG ... | reverse complement strand
GCGGGTGGAAGCCGAGTCGCTGCTGCGCGAGATCACCGACTACTGCCGCCGGACCGGGGTCGCCGAGTCCACCTTCGGCCGGCTCGCCGTCAACGACGGCAAGTTCGTCAACCGCCTGCGCGAGGGCGGCCGCATTACGACCACCACGTTCGAGCGGGTCCGCACGTTCATCGCCGCTGCGCCCGCCTCCGACCACGCCGCGGGTCGGCCCTTCCTGATCCCGCCGCCCGCGGCGGGCCGCCCGGCAAACGGCGCGCCCGCGGCCGCCGCCGCCGCCGGGAGCGCGGCCGCCGCGCCAAGCCGAAACTTCCGCTTCTTCGACAACCGCCAGAAGTACCTCCTGTTCGTGAGCACCTGCTCCGAAAAGGCGGTGATCGCGCAGCGGGTCGCGATGGAGCTCGCCAACCTCCACCCGCGCCCGCCGGCGGTGCGCGTGTTCGACGCCGGGGTCGGCGACGGCACCGTGCTCACGCGCACGATGCGCGCGATGCACAGCCGGTTCCCGACGATGCCGTTCTACATCGTCGGCAAGGAGATCAGCCTCGAGGACGTGCGCCTCGCGCTCGAGAAGATGCCCGACCGGTTCTACGAGCACCCGGCGAGCGTCCTGGTGATGACCAACCTCTACTACCGCGAGGCGCCGTGGCTCGTCCCCGGCTCGGTCACCGCGGCGACGAGCCTCGTCTGGCACGAGGTCGCGCTGACCGGCACGACCGGCCACGAATTCGAGGAGCAGATCACCGCGCTCGGACCCTTCCTCGCCGAGCACTGGCGGGCGCACGTCAGCCCGGCGAGCGGCAACCCGGTGTACGAGCGCCCCGCGGTGCTGGTCCTCTACCGCGAGGACCACCGGTTCCTCCTCGACCCGATCGTCCCGCGCCGCGGCGGCGCCGCCGCCGACTACGACCTCGTCATCGCCTCGCAGCCCTACCGCGCGCGGGCGCCGCTCGACTTCAAGGCCGCCCGCGTGATCGCGCCGCTCGCGCGGAGCCTCGGGCCGGGCGGGCGGCTCCTCGGCATCCACTCCCACGGCGACGACCCGGGCCTCGAGATCCTGCAGGGCATGTGGCCGGGCGAGAACCCGTTCCGGCACGACCGCCACCAGATGCTGAAGGCGGTGAAGGACTCGCTCGGCGCCGCCGCCCGCAACCTCAACTTCAACGCCTACGCCGACGCGCGCTCGCTCTTCCGCTACCACATGCACACGCTGCCGAGCGAGATCTCGGACGCGATCGGCACCTCGACCCTCTTCGCCGCCTGGAACGCCGCGATCTACGTCGGCCAGGTCGAGGACGCGCGGCTCGAGGAGGCGATCGGCCGCACCCGCTACCTCGAGGTCACCGGCGAGGTCCTGCAGAAGCACGGCGGCCTGTGGTTCTGGGACGAGTCGTACGTGATCTCGCGCCGGCGCGACTGAACCGGATCGGAAGGACGAAAGAGGACCCATGCCGACGACCGCCACCCCCGCCGCCGTCGCGCCGCCGCCCGCCGCGCTCCGCGAGACGATCGTGCGGCTCGCGCGCGCGGCCTCGATCGAGACCGCGACCCGCAACCTCGCCGAGATCGACGGCTACGGCGCGTGGCTCGCGCCGGGGAGCGACGTCTACGCGACCTGGCTGCCCGGCACGTCTTACCACCATCTCGCGAGCGTGGCGAAGCGGCTGCGCGAGCAGGGCCTCAACCCGGTGCCGCACATTGCCGCGCGGCGGTTCGCGAGCCCCGCGGCGGCCGCCGAGTTCCTCGCGCTGCTGCGCGACGAGGCGCAGGTCACGCGCGTGCTCCTCGTCGCCGGCGACAGCCGCGTCCCGGTCGGGCCGTTCGACTCGAGCGTGGCGCTCCTCGAGACCGGGCTCCTCGAAGCCCACGGCATCGCGAGCGTCGGCTTCGCCGGCTACCCGGACGGCCATCCGCGGATCGCCGCCGCCGCGCTCGACGCGGCGCGCGAGCGCAAGCTCGCCTACGCGGCGGCGAACGGCCTCGACGCTTTCCTCGTCACGCAGTTCTGTTTCGACGCCGGCGCGATTCTCCGCTGGGTCGAGCGGCTGCGCGCGTGCGGCACGCCCGTCCCGGTGCGCGTTGGCGTGGCCGGCATCGCCACGATCCGCATGCTGCTCGGCTACGCCCGGCGGTGCGGCATCGGCAATTCGATCCGCGCGCTCGGCGCCGAGCCGATCTCGCTCCCGCGCCTGCTCACCCGGCGCGGTCCGGAGCAGGTCGTGCGCGAGGTCGCAGCAGCGCCCGCGGGCGCGACCGTCGCCGGACTGCACTGCTTCCCGTTCGGCGGCTTCGCGCCGACCGCGCGCTGGCTGCAGGCGGTGGCCGCGGGGCGGTTCCGCACCGACGAGGCGGGCCTCGTCGTGGACGTCTGAGGCGCCTATTCACGGGTGCGCGGGTACGCGGTTACCATTGCGGCCCGCTGCAGAAAGGAGCCCGCCATGACCCGCCGCACGAGCCCGCCGTTCCGCGCCGACCACGTTGGCAGCTTCCTCCGCCCGCAGGCGCTGCTCGACGCGCGCGGGGAGGCGCAGTCCGGCGCGATCTCCCGCGATGCGCTGCGCAAGGTCGAGGACGCGGCGATCCGCGACGTCGTGAAGTTCCAGGAGGACCTCGGGCTCGAGGGAGTCACCGACGGCGAGTTCCGGCGCACCTACTTCCACATCGACTTCCTCGAGCGCCTCGACGGGGTCGAGACGCGCGGGGGCATCACCGCGAAGTTCCACGGCAAGGCCGGCGACGTGAGCTTCGCCCCGCCGGTGATGCACGTGACCGGCAAGGTGCGCCACTCGCGGGCGATCCAGCTCGCCGACTTCGAGTTCCTGAAGGCGGCCACGAAGCGCTTGCCCAAGGTGACGATCCCGTCGCCGACGATGCTGCACTTCCGCGGCGGCCGCGCCGCGATCAGCAAGGAGGCCTATCCGGAGCTGGAGGCGTTCTACGACGACGTCGCCGCCGCCTATCGCGAGGAGTTGAGAGAGCTCGGCGACGCCGGCTGCCGCTACGTGCAGCTCGACGACACCAACCTCGCCTATCTCTGCGACCCGAAGCTGCGCGAGGGCGCGAAATCCCGTGGCGACGATCCCGACGAGCTGCCGCGGCGGTACGCCAAGCTGATCAACGCCGCGATCGCCGGGCGGCCGCAGGACATGACCGTGTGCGTCCACCTCTGCCGCGGCAATTTCAAGAGCGCCTGGGTGGCCGAGGGCGGCTACGAGCCGGTGGCCGAGGCGCTCTTCCGCGACCTCCGGGTCGACGGCTACTTCCTCGAGTACGACGACGCGCGGTCGGGCGACTTCGCGCCGCTGCGGTTCGTGCCGAAGGGGAAGACCGTCGTGCTCGGCCTGGTGACGACCAAGCTCGGCGAGCTCGAGTCGAAGGACGAGCTGAAGCGCCGCATCGACGAGGCCGCGCGCCACGTGCCGCTCGACCAGCTCTGCCTCTCGCCCCAGTGCGGTTTCTCGAGCACGGTCCACGGCAACGAGATCGTGCGCGAGTCGCAGGCGGCGAAGCTGCGGCTGATCGTGGAGACCGCGCGCGAGGTCTGGGGATAGCGCCGGGGCCGGCGCCATTCACCCGCGCCGGGGCCGGCGCCGTTCACCCGCGCCGGGGCCGGCGCCGTTCACCCGCGCCGGGGCCGGCGCCATACCCCGCGCCGGGAAGAATGCACGCGATTTGATCCTGATCAGAATCGCCAGCCCCGTTCCCGCGCACCATGGGCGCCTCCTGGTGTTCGGCGGGGCAGCCGAAGCCCGCAAGGGTCGCTCGCGTCCCGCCGCCTTTTTTGCCCTCGGGCCCACTAATTTCACTGCGCGGTCGGCCCGGGTAATGGCGTAATGCGTGCGTCCGGCCCCGGTTTCACGCCCGCCCGATGCACCTTCGCCACCTCGCCTTCCTCCGCCTTCTCCTCGGCGCCGCACTCCTGCTTGCCGCCGGCGGAGCGCGCGCGCAGGAGGCCGGGAACTGGCCGCAACTGCTCGAGCGGCGGGACTTCGCCGCCCTGACTGCCGCCATCGCGGCCGCCGACGGGCGGCGCCGTGCGGGCGAGCTCGACTTCCGCGCGTACCGCCGGATGCTCGACCGGCTGGGCGATCTGCCGGCGGAAGCGGCGCCCAGCTTCGACGCCTGGGTCGCCGCCGCGCCGGGCGAAGGCGTGCCGCGGCTCGTGCGGGCGCTCTACCTGAACGCGCAGGGCTGGAAGGCACGCGGCACGAAATGGGCGCGCGAGACGTCGCCCGACCAGTTCGCGCGCATGCATGCCGCGTTCGACCGCGCGGTCGACGATCTCGAGCGGGCGAAGACCGCGCTCCCGCGCTGCGACCTCTGCTACGCGCTACTCGTCAACATGTCGAAGGCACGCGGCCGGCGCGAGGAGGTCGGCGCGCTCTTCGACCAGGCGATGGCGGCGGACCCGCAGGCCGTGGCCACGCCGCTCGCCTGCCTCGAGACACTCGAGCCGCGCTGGGGCGGCGGCGCAGGCGAGGCGGAAGCGTTCGTCGAGCGCTTCGGCCGCGACCATCCCGCGAGCCCGGCGCGGCGCGTGCTGGAAGCCGAGCTGCTCGTCCAGCAGGCCGAGACCCCCTATCGCGACAACCGCTACGCCGAGGCGGCCGTGCTCTTCGAGCGCGCGATCGCGATCGATCCGCAGCGCTACCGGACGCTTTACCGGCTCGCCCGCGCGCAGGGCATGCTCAAGCAGTTCGACCGGGCGCTCGCGAGCATCGACGCCTCGCTCGCGCTCGCGCCGGAGCGGGCCGAGTCGCTCGCGCTGCGCGGGTGGATCCTCGCCGGCCTCGGGCGCGCGGCCGACGCGGTGCCCGACCTCGAGCGCGCGGCGGCGCTCGGCGACACGTGGGCGCTGCGCGAGGCGCTCCTCCTCTACGGCCGCGGCCATCGCGGTCTCAAGCCCGACCCGGAGAAGAGCTGGCGCGTCTGCCAGGCGGCGCTCAAGGCGGACCTCAGGGAGGGCTACGCCTGCACCGGCGGCCACTACTACTTCGGCATCCACGTGCCGCAGGACCGCCCCGAAGCGGCGAAGTGGTTCCGCATCGCCGCCGACCGCGGCTTCGGCGAGGCGATGGTCGACCTCGGGATCATGCTCTGGTCGGGCGACGGCGTCGCGAAGGACGAAGACGCGGCGATCGGCTACTGGCTCGCGGCGAGGCGCGCGGGCGAGGAGCGCGGCGAGCAGAAGCTGCGCGCGCATCTCTCCGGCTGGAAGTACTTCACCCGCGTGACGGTGCCGAAGTGGTGGGCCGATGCGGTCGTGACGCCGCTCGCGCGGGCCTGGGAAGGGATCCGCTCGCTCCTCGCCTGACCCACGGTTTGCCCCCCATCGGTCGCGTTCGGCGAGGGCAGGACGTGCATCGACTGCCACAAGGGGATCCGGGGGGAATCGCGCACCAGCTGCCGCCGATCGACCAGGCGATCGGCGCGCCGCGGGTGGAGCCGGCGGCGGGCAAGTTCGCGCCGCCGCGGTAGGTCTCTCAGACGGGCAGGTCGACCGGCGTCGCGCCGGGCCCTGCGGCGGCCGGCGGCGCGGCCTTCCCGCCCGGCTGCGAGCTCGCGAGCAGCTTCCCGAACATCTCCGCCGGCATCGGCTTCGCGAAGAGGAAGCCCTGCAGCTCGTCGCAGCTCTTCGACTTCAGGAACGCCTGCTGCGCCGGGGTCTCGACCCCTTCGGCGACGACCGAGAGGCCGAGGCAGTGGGCCATGGCGATGATCGCGATCACGATCGCGGCGTTGTCCGGGTCGGAGTCGACGCCCATCACGAACGAGCGGTCGATCTTCAGCTCGTCGAGCGGGAAGCGCTTGAGGTAGCTCAAGGACGAGTAACCGGTGCCGAAGTCGTCGATCGAGAGCGTGAGCCCCTGCTCCTTCAGCTCGTGCAGGGTGCGGATGTTGCGCTCGGCGTGCCCCATCAGCGAGCTCTCGGTCAGCTCGAGGCCGATGTAGCGCGGGTCGAGGCCGCTCGATTTCAGCGCGCTCACCACCGTCTCGACGATGTTGACGGCGCCGAACTGCTTGCCCGACACGTTGACGGTGACCCGCGGCACCCGCATCCCGGTGTTCTGCCACGCCCGGCTCTGCGCGCAGGCGGTGCGCAGCACCCAGTCGCCGAGCGGGACGATCAGGCCGGTCTCCTCGGCGACGGGGATGAACTCCATCGGCGACACCAGCCCGCGCTCCGGGTGGGCCCAGCGCACCAGCACCTCCGCGCCGGTGCCGCGGCCGTTGTGCGCGCGGACCTTCGGCTGGTAGTAGAGCCGCAGCTCGCCGCGATCGAGCGCCCGGCGCAGCTCGCTCTCGACGCTCAGCCGGTGGCGCGACTTGGAGTTGAGCTCCTTCGCGTAGAACTGGTGGCGCGCGCCGCCCGCCTGCGCGGCGTGGCGCGCGGCGACGCTCGCGTGGCTGAGGAGCGCGCCCGCTTCCATGTCGTCGTCGGGGAAGACCGAGATCCCGACCGACGCGGTGATCGCGAGCTCCTGGCCGGCGGCGCGGAACGGCGCCGCCATCGCAGCGAGGAGGCCTTGAGCGATCGGCGCGGCTTCCTCGCCGCGGGCGAGGCCGGTGAGGAGGAGGGCGAACTCGTCGTCGCCGAGCCGGTAGATCGTCGGCACGCCGCGGCGCTCGCCGTTCTCGCGCGCGCCGACGCTCGAGCGCAGCCCGAGGTCGAGGCGCATCGCGACGCCCTTGAGGAGCGAATCGCCGATGCCGATGCCGAACGCTTCGGTGATCTGCTCGAAGCGCTCGATGTGGACGTGCATGACCGCGCCGGTCGTGCCGGCGCGCGCGGTCTCGCGCAGCGCGCGCTCGAGCCGGTCGACCAGGAGCCGCCGGTTGGGCAGCCCGGTGACCGCGTCGTAGTTGGCGAGGCGGTCGCGGTAGGCCTTGGCCGAGAGCGTGTTGCGCAGGCGCAGCGCCAGCTCGCTCGGGTCGGTCGGCTTGGCGAGGAAGTCGGTCGCGCCGAGCTCGAGCGCCTTCAGCTTGGTCTCGGCGTCGGTGGAGGAGGTGAGGACGATGACCGGGACGTGGCGCATCGTCTCGTCGGCGCGCATGCGCTCGATGATCTCGAAGCCGCTCATCTCCGGCATCATCAGGTCGAGCAGCACCACGTCGGGGTGCCGGTCGCCGATCAGGCCGAGCGCCTTCAGCGGCTCGTGGCAGGAGACGAAGTCGCGGTAGCCCGCCTCCTCGAGGAAGGTCTGCAGCACCTCGAGGTTGAGCGGCTCGTCGTCGACCATCATGACCACGGGGTCGTCGGCGCGCTCGGCCTCCCAGCCGCTCTCGCGGGCGGGGTCGACCGGCGGCCGCACCGCCTTGAGCGCGGTCTTGCGCGCCGGCATGGGCAGCAGGCTCGGGGGTCCGTCGAAGGTCAGTGGCGCGGCCATGATTCCTCCATGCTAGAGCGGCTTCCGTGCCAGTGCGCGTGCAGGCTGCGCATTTGCGCGAAAACCTTCCTTGACTCGCTGTGCACGATGACGCAATTCACACCGTCACGCGCTCACGCCGCCTGGGCGTCCACGCCTTCCGGCACGACGAGCCGCGCCTCGAGGCCGCGGAGCTCCGCGAGCGCCATCCGGGTGCCCTCGGCGTCCGCCGCCCTGGCCAGGGTCTCGAGGTTGCGCGCCGGCGCCGTGAAGTCGTCGTAGCCGACCGTTCCGCCCGCGCCCTTGAGCCAGTGGGCGAGGGCCTTCAGCTCCTCGAAATTCCTGGCGGCGTGGGCGCGGTCCATCGCGTCGAGCTGCTCGCCGAGGCGGGCGGCGAAGCGGTACGCGGCCGTGCGCAGGCGCGGGTGGTTCGCGAAACGCGACACGACCGGCGCGCCGCCGAGGTCGATCCGCTCCTCGAGCACCGGCACCGGTGCCGACTGGCGCACTCGCGCGGCCGGCTGTGCGGCCGGCTGTGCGGCCGGTCGTGCGCCCGGTTGTGCGGCCGGTTGTGCGCCCGGTTGTGCGGCCGCCGCCGGCGCGGCCGGCATGAGCGGTGCGGCCGGCGCCTTCACGCGCTTCCCGGCGCCGAGCTTCTCCGCCAGCGTGCCGAGCAGGATGTCGATGTCGATCGGCTTGGTGACGTAGCCGGTGCAGCCGGCGACCATGATCTCCTGCTCGAAGCCCTTCATCGCGTGCGCGGTGAGGGCGATGATCGGGAGCTTCACGCCGCGGCTGCGCAGGAGCTTGGTCGCGGTGTAGCCGTCCATCACCGGCATCGACATGTCCATGAGGACCGCGTCGTAGCGGGAGCGCGCGACCATGTCGACCGCGATCTGTCCGTTTTCGGCCTCCTCGACGACGAGGCCGGCCTCGGTGAGCACGAGCGAGACGAGCTCGCGGTTCTCCGGGCCGTCGTCGACGACCAGGATCCGGCGCGCCGGGAACTCCCAGCGCAGGCTCGCATCCGCCGCGACGTCCTCCTCGATCCGGGTGGCCTCGGCCGGGTCGAGCATCCGCACGCCGGCGATCGGCCCGGCGTCGACCACGGCGGTGAACGTGCTGCCCTTGCCCGCGACGCTGGTCACGGTGATGTCGCCGCCGAGCGCGCGGGCGAAGTTGCGGCTGAGCACCAGGCCGAGGCCGGTGCCGCCGAACTTGCGCGTCACCGACGTGTCGGCCTGCACGAACGCCTGGAAGAGCTTGCCGATCTTGTCGTCGGGGATGCCGACGCCGGTGTCGATCACGTCGATCGCGAACTGCGGCGCCGAGCGCGTGCCGGCCATCCGCGCGACCACGCGCACCCCGCCGCGCTCGGTGAACTTGAGCGCGTTGCCGGCGAGGTTGGTGACGATCTGCCGCAGCCGCCCCGGGTCGGACTGGATCCGCTCGGGCAGCGGGCCGGCGGCCTCGAACGCGATCGTGATGCCCTTTTCGCGCGCCCGCGCGTTGAACACCTTCACCACCTCGCGGATGACCTTGTGCGGCTCGCAGTCGATGCGCTCGACCTCCATCCGGCCGGCCTCGACCTTGGAGAGGTCCAGGATGTCGTTGATCAGCTCGATCAGGTGCTTGCCGCTCGAGTGGATGGTCTCGAGGTGCTTGCGCGCCTCGCGCTCGTTCTTGCCCCAGCCGCGCTTGAGCACCTCGGTGAAGCCGAGGATCGCGTTCATCGGCGTGCGGATCTCGTGGCTCATGTTGGCGAGGAAGTCGCTCTTCGCGCGGTTCGCCGACTCGGCGGCGTCGCGCGCCTTGGCGAGCTCCGCCTTGTTCGACTCGAGCTCGGTCACGTCGTCGAGGCTCACCAGCACGCCGCCCGCCTTGCCGTCGGGCCCCATCACCGGCGAGCAGTTGGCGCTGAAGGTGTGGAGTCGCCCTGCGTGATCGGTGAGATGGAGCATGGCGTTGCGCTGCAGCTTGCCCTCGCGCAGCGCCGCCGACCACGGCGCCGCGTCCTTCGCGAGCGGCGAGCCGTCGGGCCCGAGCCAGCCGAGCTCGGACACCTGGTGGGCGGTGAGCGACTCCGGCGTCGCGCCGGTGAGGGTCGCGAACGCCTGGTTCGCGAGCACGATGTTCTGCTTCTTGTCGATCACGAGCAGGCCCTCGGCGAGCGTGTCGAGCGCCGAGCGCACGCGCGCCGGCACCGCGTGCGACACGTCGAGGTGCTTCAGCATCCGGCCGAGGTAGAAGTAGAACGCGCCGAGGCACGAGCCGAACATGAAGAGGACGAGGTGGAGCCAGGGCATCTCCATGCCCCAGACGTTCGGCACGCCGGTCGGTTGGAAGTAGAGCTCGAGCTGGCCCCAGCGCTCGCTCTTCGCGAGGATCGGCACCTGGAGCTGGCGGTCGGTCGAGTGGTCGTTCGCGAGCGGCTTCCACACGTCGGCGTGGTTGCCGGCGGATGCGACCAGCGTGCCGTCGGCGCGGCGCACGCCGGCCGAGATGATGTCCTTGTTCCGCTCGGTCATGAACTTGAGCATCGCCTCCACCCGCGGCGCGCCCTCGGGCACGATCGCGGCGGTCGAGTTCACCGCGGCGAGCTCGGCGAGCGCCGTGCGCCCCTCGCGGACCGCGATGCCGCGGTCGGGGAAGACGCCGACGAAGGCGCTCGCCATCACGATGCTCGCGACCAGGAACGAGAGCCCGATCGCGAGATAGGCCTTGGTGCTGAATCCCTTCATGTCCGCACGCTCCGTACGTTGTCGTTGTCAGCCGGCGCATCCTCGTCCGGCGCGCGCGGGGGCCCGTCGTCGGCGACGAGGTCCTCGAGCGAGTCGTCGTCTTCCTCGCCCGCGCGCCCGCCCATGCTTCCGAGCACCGGCAGCGGGTCCATCAGGCGCCACGCCGGCAGCGACGAGAGCAGGCTCGCGATCAGCGCGCCGCCGCGCAGCAGCCACAGCACGTAGCCGACCGAGAGGCCGGTGCTCACCACGAACACCGACCCTGCGACCCGCGCTTCGAGCTTGACGTCCTCCTGCACGCGCTCGCGCGCCTCGTCGAGCGCCTGGCGCACTTCCGGGGCGACCATCGCCGCCACGGTCTCCATCGCGGCCTTGACCTCGCCGAGCGGCGGATCGCCGCGGGTCTCCACCGGCGGGGCCGGGGCCGTCACGCCCGGGTTCGGCGCGACGCCGCCCGACTGGAAGCCGATGCTGCCCGTCGGCGCGGAGCCCGCCTGGCCGAGCGACGGGGCGGTCGAGACCACGGCCGCGGTCGCCTGAGCCGTCTCGGCCTGCGTCGGTGCTCCGTCGCCGGGCGTCGGGCCCGTGGTCGGCGCACCACCACCGCCACCGCGGCCGCCGCCTGAGGGCGGCGCACCACCACCGCCGCCCGGCTCGGGCGTCCCGCCCGGCACCGGCGGCGGGGGCGGCGGGGGCGGCGGCGGGGGCGGCGGCGGGGGCGGCGGAGGCGGCGGCGGGGGCGGCGGCGGCGGGGGTGCGGCCGCGAAGCCGATCGTCATCGTGTGGCTCGCCGCCTCGTAGAGCGTGCCGTCGCTCACGCTGAAGCCGAAGCTCGTCGCGATCGCGGCACCGCTCGTCGGCGTGTCATAGGTGAGGCGCCCGGCGGCGATCGCCGCGGCCGGGATCTGCTGGTTCACGACCACCGGGATGTTGTTGAAGAGGAGCTGGCCCACGGCCGGAAGCGACACGACGCGGATCCGGTCGAGCGGGTCGCCGTCGACGTCCGAGTAGCCGAAGTCGCCGACGTCGAAGACGTAGGTGCCGCCCGCGAACACGTTGCTGTCGGCGCCGGCGGGCGCGTCGTTGACCGGGGTGACCGCGATCGTCACCGTCGCATCGGCCGAGCCGAGCGTCCCGTCGGTGGCGCGGTAGGTAAAGCTGTCGGTGCCGAAGAAGTCCGGATTCGGCGTGTAGACGAAGCTGCCGTCGGCGTTGAAGGCGACCGAGCCGTTCGCCGGGCCGGCGACGAGCACGGCGGTGATCGGATTCCCGTCCTCGTCGCCGTCGTTCGCGAGCACGCCGGCGGCGGCGATCGCGAGCGGCGTGTCCTCCACGGTGACGTACGCGTTGCCGGCCGCGATCGGGGCGTCGTTCGCGTTGGTGACGGTCACCGTGAGCGCCTGGGTGTCGATCCCGCCGGCGCCGTCGGACACGACGACGGTCAGGTTGTAGACGTTGTCGGCGCCCGCGTCGGCCGGCAACTCGAAGTTCGGCGCCGGGTTGAAGGTCAGCACGCCAGTCGACGGGTCGATCGAGAACCGCGCCGCATCGATGCCGGCGACCGAGAAGGTGAGCGTCTGCGGGTCGACGTCGGTCGCGGTGACGGTGGTGACGGCGGTCGTGTTCTCGGCGACGGTGAAGGCCGCGGTCGCGCCGCCGCCGTCGGAAGTGATGATCGGAAGGTCGTTCACCGGCGCGACGTCGATCGTCAGCGTGTTCGGTACCGGGTCGAAGACCGGGCCGGGCGGCACGCCGGTGTCGCGCACGCTGAAGGTGAAGCTCGCATAGCCGGCGCCGAATGCGTTCGCGGGCGGGGTGAAGACGAGATTGCCGATGGCGGCGACCGGGATCACCGTGCCGGCGGTGACCGGGGTCGCGCCGAGCATCAGGGTCGCGCCGACGGGGAGCGCGATCGTGTCGATCCGCACCTCGGTCATCGCGTCCCCGGCGACAGCGTCGACGTCGTTGAAGCCGAAGTCGCCGGCGCTGAAGGTGTAGCTCGAGTCCTCGTTGAGGGTGACGGTCGTATCGGTCCCGTCCGGCGCGTCGTTGACCGCGAGGACGTCGATCGTCGCGAGGTCGGTGTCGGTGCGCGGGCCGGGCGCGCCGCTCGCGCCGAGGTCGTTGGTGGTGAGCTGGATGAACGCGAGCCCGTTGAAGTTCGCGGTCGGCGTGAAGACCAGGCCGTTCAACGCGGCGTTGATCGCCGGCAGGGCGCCGGTGAAGGTCATGCTCGCGTCGGCGGTGCCGTCGCCGGTGCTGAAGGCGAGCCCGCCGGTACCGGAGAGCGTGATCACGCCGTTCGTGCCGTTGAGCGTGACCTGGAGCGGCGCGCTGCCCGCGTCGACGTCGGTGATCGAGATCTGGTTGCCGCCGGCGGCGCTATACACGAACGGCGTGTCCTCGAGCGTCGTCGAGCCGCCGGGGAGGGTGTTGACCGGCGCGTCGTTCGTGCCGGTGATCGCGATTGTCCTCGACACCGTCGCGGCCTGCGGGCCGCCGGCGCCGGTCCAGCCGCCGTCGTTGACCGAGAGCGTGAGCGTGTCGGTCGCCGGCGGCGAGTCGGCGGTGATGAGGTAGCTCACCGTCGCGCCGCTGCCGCCGGCGAGGATCGTGTTGATCGATCCGATGCTGCCGGTAAGCGTGACCAGCGGCGTGCCGAAGCCCGCGACGACTACGCCGGTCGCGCCCGGGTTGACGAAAATCGCGCCGGTGATCGCCGACAGCGTCGCGGTGACGCTGTTCGAGCCCGAGTCGACGTCGGCGACGGTGAGGCCGGTGCCGTGGAGCGTGAGGAGCACCTGCTCGGCGGCCGCGTAGCCGGCCAGCGGGGCGGACGCGGTCGGGGCGTCGTTGACCGGGTTGACGGTGATCGTGAAAGAGTCGCTGTCGGTCAGCGCCGTCGCGTCGGTCGAGGTGATCGTGAGGAAGTCGGCGCCGTAGAAGTTCAGGTTGCCGGTGTACGTGACCGTCGCCAAGGTGGCGTTGATGTCGGCCTGGCTGGGGCCGGTGATGCTCACGCTGCCCGTGCCGCTGCCCGCAACGACCGCAGTACCGGCGGCGGCGGCGTTGAGCCTGCCGTTCACGACGTTGAGCTGGACGCTCGTCACGTCGCCGTTCGGGTCGTTAACCGACAGGCCGGGGATCGCGAGCGTCGCGTCCTCGCTCACGCTCTGCGCGCCCGGCACGACGTTGACCGGGTCGTTGGTCGGCACCGCGACGGTCACCGTCATCGTGTTCGGTGCGATGTCGAAGTCGGGGCCGTTGGTGTCGCGGACGCTGAAGTAGAAGCTCGTGCTGCCGGTCAGGAGCGGCAGCGGCCGGAAGTAGAGGTTTCCGGCGGTGATATCAGGCGCCCCCACCACCGTCCCTGCGAGGAGCAGAGGGGCGCCGAAGTAGTAGAGCGTGCCGAGGAGTGGCGAGGGCGGCGTGTCGATCCGCAGCGCGCCGAACGCATCGCCGGCGTCGGGGTCGCTGTAGCCGAAACTGGCGAGCGTGAAAACGTAGTCGGTGCTGACCGGCGTGAAGACCGTCGCGTCGGCGCCGCTCGGCGGGTTGTTGGCCGGAGTGACGACGTTGAAGGTGAGCGTATTCGGCGCGGCATCGAACGCCGGTCCGCCCGTGTCGCGGACGCTGAAGGCGAAGCTCGCGTAGCCGATGCCGCTCGCGCCCAGGGCGGGCGTGAAGACGAGGTTGCCGGCGGCGATGTCGGCGGCGACGATGATCTGGCCGATGATGACGTTCGCACCCGAGAGCCGCAGGGTGGCACCGAGCGGGAGCGAGAGGCCGTCGATCCGGACGGCGCTCAGGCTGTCGCCGGCGTCGGGGTCGGTGAAGCCGAAGTCGGCGACGGCGAGCGTGCGCGCCGTGTCCTGGGGCATCGTCAGGGTGCCGTCGGCGCCGGCCGGGGCATCGTTGACGCCGGTCACCGTGATCGTCGCGAAGTCGGAGTCGGTCAGCGCGCCGCCCGCGCCGCTCGCGCCGAGGTCGTCGACCAGCATCGACAGGAACGCGGAGCCGGCGAAGTTCGGGGCCGGCGCGAAGACGAGGTCGTCGAGCGCGGTGTTGATCGCGGCGACGGTGCCGGTGAAGGTCATGCTCGCGGTGCCGTTGGCGCCGCCGGTGAACGTGAGCCCGGTCGTGCCGGCGAGCGTGAGCGTGCCGCTCGAGACGCTGAGCGTTACCTGCACCGGCGAGCCGGCGGCGTCGACGTCGGTGATCGAGATCTGGTTGCCGCTGCCGGCGCTGAACGCGAGCGACGTGTCCTCGGGCGTCGATGCCGTGGCCGGGATGGTGATGATCGGCGCGTCGTTGACCGCGGCCAGGTTGACGGTGACCGACTCGGAGTCCCAGAACGCCCCGCCGGCGCCGGTCGCGCCGTTGTCGTTGATCGTGAGCGTGAGCGTGTCGGTGGGGAACGGCGAGTCCGAGCCGACGAGGTACGTCAGCGTTCCGCCGGTGCCCGCGAGCAGTGCGTTCACCTGCACGAGCGTCCCGGTGAGCGTGAGGC
>Ga0187892_10008062_pt1 | contig 14616 bp, 17 predicted proteins | sample MA1701073metaG_FD_139345 | JGI IMG/M metagenome (GOLD analysis project Ga0187892, IMG submission 139345) | Bio-ooze microbial communities from a basaltic lava cave in the Kipuka Kanohina Cave System on the Island of Hawaii, USA - MA170107-3 metaG ... | reverse complement strand
TCACCGTGGAGCGGCTGCGGGACTTGTATGAAGCCCGGGGGGTTGTCGCTGAGCACGGTCTGCCAGGAGCTCGGGCTGCGTAGCCACGCGGCCCTCAGGACCGTTCTCCGGCCGGCGGGCGTCCCCCGCCGGCGCTGACTTGGGGGGCCTCGCCCAGATCGGATCGGCTGGTGACGATGAGCTGTCGAGTCTTCTCCCCTGTGCAAGCCCACTTGCAGTGTCTAGTTGGCTTGTTCAAACGTTTCGAGATGCCGGGACTGTCGTCTCGGCTCGACGCGAGGACACGCGCGCCGAGTCTCTCGGCGGCGGCGAGCGCTCCCATGCGCCACGCGAGGTCGCGCATCGGGAGGACGAGCGATGCTGTCGGGCAGCCTCACGAACGCGGCGACCACCGCTTGACGCTCGACCGGGCCCGAGATCGCCCACGAGGGCGCCACCTGTGGACCGCGCCGCGCCCTTGCAGAGTCGGGCGTACCGCAGGTTCGTCGTGGCCAGCGGTTCGCGACCCACGGCCGTCGAAGCTCGCTACCGGCGCCGACCATCCAGTCCCGCAGCAGGTGATGGTCGAGAAGGACGGTCACCCACTGACCAAGTCGGGGTCCTCCTCAGCGGCCACGGCGGCGTAGTGCTCCTCCGCGGGCAAGACCGAGTCGAGGAGACGACCGGCTTGTCCCGCTGGGACCGTCAGCACGCCGATGCCCAAGTCGATGACATCGACCTTGCCGCCACGATCGAGACGCCAACGGTGGCGCGCCGCAGCCGGGAGCGACGTCTGTCCAGATGAGGACACCTTGAACGTCTCCACTCGTGCCATTCGGCCCCCGACTTTCGTAGTACAGCAGGTGCGTGACGACTTCATTGAAGCCTTGGCCGACATCACCTCGAAGCACGCTGACGGACGGCCCGGATTCCCGCGCCGACGTCGACGGAGCGGCACGGGGGCTTCTGTGCGACTGAGCTTTCCTGGGAGGAAAGATTCTCGCGCCAGTCGACCGACGGACTTCACTGGTGACAAACCGGGGTGACGCCTGAACGCCGGCCGCCCAGCCCGCCGCCGGTGGGGCTAGCTTCCCCCCACATGGCCGAGGTGATCGTGATCGGAGCGGGCCTGGCCGGGCTGGTCGCCGCCGACGCCCTCGCTCGCCACGGGCGGGCGGTGACGGTGGTCGAGGCTCGGCCGTGGATCGGCGGGCGCACCATGACGATGAAGCCGGCTGAGCTGGGTCCCGGCGCATGGCTCGACATGGGCGCCACCTGGCACTGGGAAGACCAGCCGAGGGTGCGGGCGCTCGCGGCGGAGCTGGGCATGCCCGTCTTCCCCCAGTTCCGGACGGGCCGGGTCGTGGCCGAGGACATGCCCGGGACGACGCCTTCGCTCCTCGACCTTCCGCCGCCGTCCCCCGCCGAGCTGCGTTTCCGGGGCGGCGCCCAAGACCTGTGCGAACGGCTGGCGGCGCGCCTGGCCGCGGCCGGCGGCGAGGTCAGGCTGGAGACGACGGTGGTGGCCATCGAGGACGAGCCGGCGCACGGGCACGTCGCCGTCTCCGCCGTCGACCCCGAAGACCGCGGCCTCGACCTCCACGCGCCGCATGTGATCGTCGCCGCTCCGCCCCGCCTCGTCCTGGAGAACATCCCCTTCACGCCCGAACTGCCGGCCGACCTGGAGGACGTGATGCGCCTCACCCCCACGTGGATGGCCACCGCCCTCAAGTGCGTCGCCGTGTACGAGGCGCCGTTCTGGCGGGCCGACGGCCTGGCCGGAACCGCGTTCAGCGAGATCGGCCCCCTCGGCGAGGTGCACGACGCATCCACCGACGACGGGTCGGTCGCCGCCCTGTGGGGGTTCGTATCGCCGCTGCACGAGTTCCGGGACCTGAGCTTCGACGACCGCATCGAGCAGGTCTTCGCCCAACTGGGCCGTCTGTTCGGGCCGACCGCCGCCGATCCGGTGCGCTACTACGAGCGGGACTGGTCCAACGACCCGCTCACCAACGACGAGACGCCCTACACTGGTCGGCCCCTTCTCGAGTACGGGCATCCCTCTTTCGCCGCCCCCCTCTGGGGCGGGAGGCTGCACTGGGCGGGCACGGAGACGGCCCAGGGCGAAGGGTCGGGGCACATGGAGGGCGCCGTCGCGTCCGGGCAGCGGGCGGCGCGGGCCGTCCTCGGCCCCTGATGTTCGAGGGCTGCCGGGCCGCCCACCGGCGGCTGCTGGAGACGGTCGCGTCCGTGACCGACGGCGACGCCGGCCGGCCCAGCCGCCTCCCGGGCTGGAGGGTGGGCCACGTCCTCACGCACCTGGCCCGCAACGCCGAGAGCCACGTCCGCATGCTGGACGCGGCGTCACGGGGCGAGATCGCCGACCAGTACGCGGGCGGCGTTCAGCAGCGCGCCGCCGACATCGCAGCGGGCGCCGGGCGCGCCGCCGCCGACCTGGCCGAGGACGTGCGCCGCACCGTCGCAGAGCTGGAGGCGGCCTGGGCGCGGACTCCCGCGGAGGCATGGGCCACGGGCCGCGGGCGCATGGCGTCCGGCGCCGAGCTGGCCGTCGCCGAACTGCCCTTCCTCCGGTGGCGCGAGGTGGAGATCCACCACGCCGACCTCGGGCTCGCGTTCAGCCACCACGACTGGTCCGAGGCGTACGTCGCCGTCGAGCTGCCCCGCGCCCTGGCCGAGCTGCCCGAGCGCTTGGGCCCGGCGGAGCGCCGGCAGCTACTGGCCTGGCTGGTCGGCCGGCTGGAGCGGGATGGCCGCGGCGGGCGCGGCCTCGCCGCCCTGCCCGCCCTCGCCCCCTGGCAGCGGGAGCACCGGGCGGCGCATCGCGAGCCATAGGGAGGCGAGCAGCGCCCACGCCGCCACCAGGCCGATCCGCCAGCCCCAGACCAGCAGGTCGGCGCCTTCGAACTCGGCGTGGGCGCGGATGGCGGCGATGCCGATGAGGGGCAGCGCCACCATGGGAATCTCGATGAGGATCTGCAAGGCGCTCCACCGCTTCTCGAAGGCGAAGATCAGGTAGCCCACGGCGGGGAACGCGGCGTAGGCCGAGAGCGAGCGGGCGGTCAGCGGCGTCAGGGGCCACGGCCAGTTGGAGGTGATCGCGGTGGGGCGGAGGAACAGCACCGCGGCGAAGCCGAGCTGGAGCGCTCCGACGACGGCCATGATCCGGCGGACCGCCAGGGGAACCTCCCGGTCGCCGGGCGCCAGCGTTCCGGGGTCGGTGCGCTTGTTCCGCCACCAGAGCCAGGGCAGGAGGAAGGGCGTGCTCGTGTAAAGGAGGAGCCACGCCCAGAACGAGACGTGGTCGTGGTTGAAGCGGTCCCAGTGCACGAACGTCCCGATGCCCAGCATGGCGGCGAAGACGGTCACGCAGATGAAGGCGTGGCCAACCCGGCTCCACTGCTTGGCCGTGGCGACGCGGACGAAGAAATAGGCGCCGGACAGGTACCCCGCGCCCATGAAGAGGGCGCTCATGGTGGGGTTGATCGTCCACGCCCAGAGCCTGCGGGTGTGGAACGGGAACAGGTAGAGGATGACGAAGGCCGCCGTGAGGATGGGGATGATGACGATGGCGGTGATGCGCGCCGGCCACCACACCCGATCGTCGCGCACGCCCTCGCTGATCGGCTCCTGGCTCACAGCGTGTGGTATAGGCCCACGGGGCCGGCGTTACAACGCCGCGATCCGCTGCCTGGGCAGGCGCGGCCCGAACCGGGGCGGCGCGGGGCCGCCGGCCTCGATGAGGCGGACGACCCGCCCGCGCTGGCCTGCGTAGGGGGCGAGCAGTTCGAGCATGCGGGCGTCGTCGGCCCGCACTTCACCGGCCAGCGCGTACGCGACCAGGTGGGGCAGGTGGAAGTCGCCCACGCTCACCGCGTCGGGGTCGCCGAGGGCACGCAGCCCGACCTCGGCCGCCGTCCACGCGCCCACGCCCGGCAGAGCCCGCAGGCGGGCGTAGGCGCTCGCGCGCGGGAGGTCGACGATCTCCTCCAGGCGACGGGCGTAGGACGCGGCGGCGCGCACGGCGTCGGCCCGCTTGCGCTCGACCCCGATCCGGCGCCACACGTAGGACGGCGTGCGGGCCAGCGTCTCGGGGGAGGGCGGGACGAAGAGCCCGGGAGGCCCGGGGGCGGGCTCGCCCAGCCGGCGCACCAGGAGGGAGAACGATCGCCACGCCTCGCTCCCGATGACCTTCTGCTCGAGGATCGCCGGGACGAGCGCCTCCAGCACCGCGCCGGTGCGGCCGAGCCTCAGGCCGGGGAATCGCCGGCGCAGGCCGGCGACGACCGGGTCGAGCGGAGTGAGCGCAGCGAGCGCGGCATCGTCGTCGTCGGCGCCGACGAGATCCGGAAAGCGGTCCAGCGCCCAGGACGAACCCGGACCCCACGCCTGCATGGTGAGGTCGGCGGTGACCCGGCAGGTGGCCGGACCTTCGGGCGTGCGGGTCGCCCGCCACACCTCGCCGCGGCCGACGCGCATGGTCGGATCGCGGTGGCCGCGCCAGAGCGGGCCGAGGGTGAGGCGGATGTCGAAGGGTCGGAACGGTTCGAGGCGCCGGCTGCCGTCGGGCGTCACAGTGTCACGGGGTCACGGGGTCACGGGGTCACGGGAGGGCGAGAGCCTTGACTTCCAGATACTCCTCCAGCCCGAACCGCCCCAGCTCCCGTCCGCGCCCGGATTGCTTGTAGCCGCCGAAAGGCGCAGCCACGTTGAACCCGCCCACGCCGCACACGTCGACCTGGCCGGTGCGCAACCGGCGCGCCACGCGCTCGGCCCGCGCCTTGTCACGGGAGAACACCGCGCCGTGGAGCCCGTAGGCCGACTCGTTGGCGATGCGCACCGCATCGTCGTCATCCTCGGCGGGGATGATCACGACGACGGGGCCGAAGATCTCCTCGATGGCGATGGACATGTCGTTGGTCACATCGGCGAAGACGGTGGGGCGCACGTAGTAGCCGCGGTCGAAGCCGTCGGGCGGCTCGGGCCCGCCGGTGACGAGGGTCGCTCCCTCCTCCATCCCCAGGCGGATGTAGCGCCGCACCTTGTCGCGGTGCTGGGAGGACGCCACCGGGCCGATGTCGGTGCCCTCGGCCAGCGGGTCGCCCACGACCAGTTGCTCGGCCACCTTGCGGGCGATGCGGGCGGCTTCGTCGTGGTAAGGGCGGGGCACGATCAGACGGCTCCAGGCCATGCAGGTCTGGCCCGAGTTGAGGAACGTCTGGCGCACGGTGGCGTCGACCGCTTCCTCCAGGTCGGCGTCGTCGAGGATCAGCGAGGCCGACTTCCCGCCCAGTTCGAGAGTGACCCGCTTCAGTTCCTGGGCGGCCAGGGCGGCGATTCGGCGCCCGGTCGCGGTCGACCCGGTGAAGGACACCATGTCCACCCCGGGGTGGGCGACGAGGGCCTCTCCCGCCACCGGCCCGTGCCCGCTCACGAGGTTGAACACGCCGGGCGGGAACCCGGCCTCGTGCACCGCGTCGGCCAGGGCGAAGCTCGCTCGCGGCGCGATCTCGCTTGGCTTGAGGACCATCGTGCACCCGGCCGTCAGCGCGGCGCCGGCCTTGCACGCCGCCTGGAACAGCGGGTAGTTCCACGGGGTGATGGCGGCCGCGACGCCCACCGGCTCGCGCACGATGGTCGAGGCGCCGGCGGGCTCCTCCCAGGGGAAGACCCGGGCCAGGTCGATGAAGCTCTTCACGATCGCCGCCGGCACGCCGCCCTGGATGACGGTGGCCGACGCCAGGGGCATGCCCACCTCCTCGGCGATCAGGCGGCCCACATCTTCGATGCGGTCCACCAAGCCGGCGTGCAGGCGCTCCATGCAGGCCAGGCGGTCCTCCAGCGAGGTCGCCGACCAACCGTCGAAGGCGTCTCGCGCCGCCGCGACGGCGCGGTCGACGTCCTCCCGCGAGCCGGCGGGGACCGACGCCAGTGGTTCCTCGGTGGCGGCGTTGACGACGGTGATGGTGTCCGGGCCTGCGGGCTCCACCCACTTGCCCCCGACATACAGCTGAGTCCTGTCACCCATAGTTACCAGGGTAGATCGCCTCGCCGTCGCCTAGCCTGCGCGGATGGTCGTATGGCAGGAGAAGGGCGGGACTCGGCTTCCGCTGTTGTTGATGTCGGCGGGCGGGGTCGCGCTGGTGGCGGCGCTGGCGTTCGTCCTCTTCGGAGGCGAGGACAAGGCCGCCGACACGTCCATCGAGTCCCGCTGCGCGTTCCCGGCGTGCCGCGCCGCCTTCGACCCGGGCGCGGGGCGCGGGTACGAGGGCGCCTCGGTGGCCGTCAACCCCGAGGACGAGAACCACATGGTCGTCACCGACGCCAACATGGCCGCAGGGTGGTGCATGTGGCACACCACCTTCGACCGCGGCAAGGAGTGGGTCGACGGGATCTTCTCGTCGCCGGGCTACACCGGCTGCCACATCAACAGCGCCGCCGGCGGGCACGTGCCCACGGGCCCCGGAGGCGTCGCCTTCGGGCCCAGCGGCAAGGTGTACGCGGCCTACGGGTCGGCCACCCCGAGCCAGGGGACGCGTGAGAGCGTGATCGTCGGCGTCTCCGACGATGGGGGGAAGAAGTTCACGACCACGATCGCGGCCAAGCCGCCGGGCGACGACCTCAGCTACGCCAAGCCGCTGCTGTCGGTGGTCGCCGGGCCGAGCGGGAAGGACCGGCTGCTGCTGTCGTTCTGGCAGTGCCGGCAGGGGGGGCGGTTCTGCGAGTCGGCCATGTTCGCCCGGTCCGACGACGGCGGCGCGACGTTCACGCCGCCGGTCGTGGTCAACGACAACCCCGCAGGCCAGAGCCCGTCGGAGCCGCTCCAGACGCCGGACGGGATGCTCTACGTCACCTTCGCCCGGCGCTACTCGGACGGGCCCACCGACCTCATCCTGGCCCGCTCGCGCGACAGCGGCCAGACGTGGAATCACGTGCTGATGGACCAGCAGATCCAGATCGGCGACCGTTACGACCCGGCCAAGTTGGCGTTCGACCCCCGCAGCAACACGTTGTACACGACCTACACCGACGCCCGCGCCAACACCCAGCAGGTGTTCTTCCGCACGTCCAAGGACCAAGGCCAGACGTGGACGCCGCCCGTCGGCATCGCCCCGGACGCCCAGGCCGCGACCAGCGGGTTCTCGCGCACGCCGTCGATGTCGGTGGCGCCCAACGGGCGCATCGACATCGTGTACTACCGCACACCGCAGGCCAACGCCGACAACGTGTTCTGGGCGTACTCCATTGACGGCGGGGCCAAGTGGGTCAACCGCCAGGTGAACGACCAGCTCATCGAGCGCTACGCGTTCCACAACGCCATCGGCACCTGGTACCCCCCCGACGTGTTCTCCCTGGACACCGCCGCGGTGATCACGTGGAGCGACACCAGGAACGCCCGGGAGCAGAATCGTGACGCCCAGGAGGTCCTGCTCCGCCGGATGATCCCGGCCGGCGCCGACATCCCGCCGTAGGCCCTACGATGACGCTCAGGGTCCGTGACGGCGGGACGAGCACGACGGGAGGCGCCACGCCTCCCGAGAGAGTGCGTCCAGCGAGAGTGCGGCACGCTGGCGGGGCCGCCCGTCGCCGTCCAGCGACGGCAGCAGCCGGACCCAACGCTCCAGGGCTGGGTGAGGGCGCTCGAGCCCAAGGATCGGGAGACGCTAGAGGCCTACCTCATCCGCCTGTACAAGAAGCACCAGGCGACGACCGACCGCGAGGACGAGGAGTTCATGAAGTCCCTCGCTGCGGTGCTCGAGAAGAAGAAGCGGGGCAAGGAGGAGCTTGCCGCCGCAGCAGTCGCCAACACCGCCTTCGTGTCCCTCGACGCCGACGTTGAGGTGGCGCGTACCGGGTCATGACCGCGTACAACGAAAAGCTTCGGGAGGCGAGCGGGACGGCTGGCTTCGAGGATCACTCGGAGGGGAAGTCGGTCGACGACACGTCGAGGAGGCGATCATGGCGATCGACACCACGGGATCGGTGACGGTGACGCACTCCCGCCACGACTTCCAGCCCGCCACCGCGGGGATCCACCAACCTCCAGGTGCAACTGGGAGGGGCGACCAACTACTGGGTCGGCAAGGGCGACACGTCCCAAACGCTGGTCGTCATGAGCGACGCGCTCTGGAACGCCATGGTGACCGCCGACCGGGCGCGCTGGGTGCAGGTCCTCAAAGCAGCGCATCGTCGGAGCTACGAGCAGTGCGCGCGGGTTGAGCTGACCGTGTGAGCCTTGCGGTCGCCCCTTGGCCGCTCCGCCCCTATCGCTGGTGCTCAGGGCAGGACCAGGTGGTGCGGCCGCCGACGGTGCGGCGGACGAGGGCCGCGCCGTCCTTGGGGCAGGCGCCGCCGGGCTGGCGCGCCGGCATGAGGTCGCCGGTGTGGGAGCCGCCCCGGGTGAGGAAGTCGGCCAGCGCGGCGCGCAGGTGACGGTGCAGGCGGCGCCGTTCCGCCGGCAAGAGCGAGCGGGCCGGGCGGGCCGGGTCGAGGCCGGCGCGCCAGAGGATCTCGTCGGCGGCCAGGTTCCCGACCCCCGCGACGCGCGCCTGGTCCATGAGTCTCGCTTTGAGGGGGGCGCCGCTGTCGAGGGCGCGCTCGAGGGCGGCGGGGGTGATGGTCAGGGCGTCGGGACCGAGGCGGGCTTCGGGGGGGTCCAGCTCGACGCCGCCCAGGCGCCGGGAGTCGCGCATGCGCAGGTCCCCGCCGTCGGGCGGCGTGAAGCGCAGGGCGAAACGGTCCCACTGCTCCAGCTCCTGGTTGCTGGCGTAGATGAGATTGTCGACCGCGGCGCGGCCGTCCACCAGCAGCCGTCCGCTCATCCCGAACCGCAGGCCCAGCACCGGGCCGCCGCCGGCGGTCTCCAGCAGCAGCAGCTTGCCGGTGCGGCGGGCGGCGGTGACGGTACGGCCGGTGAGCGCCGCGGCCGCGGCGGCGGCCGTCAGCCCCCGCTTGAGGTACCAGGGGTCGGGTGCGACCACCTCGCCGACCGTACGCCCCACCACCCCCTCCGCCAGCCGGCGGTAGGCCTCGACCTCGGCCAGTTCGGGCATCGGCGAGTCAGCCGGGGGGCGTCGATGCGCCGAAGTCCACCACGAGCGGGTCGGCCGGGGCGGAACGGCGAGCGCCCGCCGGCGGCGCGGCTGACTTGCCGCGACCGAGCCTGGGTACCGGCGCCACCGACACGGAACTGTAGTGACCGCATGGCTGGCGGGCAACGGTCGCCCGCGCGGCCAACGGCGGGGGCGGCCGGCGGCCCCGACCGGCGCCCGTACAGTGGAGCGTCCCATGGCCGCCGAGCGCGAAGTCCTCCACTGGTCCCACCTGTGGTCCGAGGTCGTCACCTCGGGTCTCTGCACCGGCTGCGCCGGGTGCGTGGTGGCCTGCCCGTACGACGTCCTCGGCTACGACGACGCCAACGGCGTCTACAAGCCCTTCCACCTGGAGGAGGAGGGCGGGCCGGGCGGGTGCGGGCACGGCGACCGGGGGTGCACGTCGTGCACCCGCGCCTGCCCCCGGTTCCGGGCGTGGGAGCCGGAGATCGACGGCCACATGTTCGGCCGCCCCCGCCGCACCGAGGAAGTCGACGGGATCAGCAAGGACATCGTCCTGGCCAAGGCGTCCGACGCAGCGGTGGCCAAGGCGGGCCAGGACGGCGGGCTGGTCTCGGCCATCCTCATCTGGGCCCTCGAGAAGGGCTACATCGACGCGGCCCTGGTCTCGTACCTGGAGGGCGACGGGACAACGTGGAAGGCCGTTCCCGGCGTGGCCCGCACGCCCAAGGAGGTGCTGGCCGCGGCGGGTTCCCGGTACACCTACTCGGCCAACACCATGGCCTATGACGAAGCGGTGGCGGGCGGGGCGGAGAAGCTCGCCCTCGTCGGGATGTCGTGCCAGTCGTCGGTGCCGCCGGTGCTGGACGTGCGCAAGGCGGGCAAGGTCGCCCGGCGGTTCGCCTTGAACATCGGCCTGCTGTGCTCCAAGACCTTCGACGACGCCATCTTCGACGAGCTGCTCGACGCCAAGTACGGGCTCAAGCGGGACCGGATCGTCAAGATGAACATCAAGGGCGTCCTCCAGATCTGGCTCAAGGACGGCAGCTACCACGAGGTGCCCCTGAAGGAGTGCCACGCCTGGACCCGCGAGGGCTGCAAGATGTGCCCCGACTTCGCCGCCGAGCACGCCGACATCTCGACCGGCGGGATCGGCGCCTACAACGACTGGACGCTCACCATCGTCCGCACCGACCTGGGCCGGGAGATCCTCGTCAGGATGCTGGAGGACGGGACGATCATCGGCCGTCCCGGCGACGACGACCCCGGCGCCATCGCCCTGCTGCGCAAGCTGTCCACCAACCAGCGCAAGCGGTGGCCGGAGACGGCGTTCGTCGACGCCCCCCGGCTCATCCCCCCCCAGCCGCCCAAGAAGAGGAAGGCGCCCGGCAGTCCGCCATCGGGCGCTGCCCCGGCGGAGGCCGCCACTCCTGAGGCGGCTCCGACGCCGGCCGCGCCGGCCCGCGGCTGAGGGCCGCCTTCCGCCTCATCGACCACGACTTCCCGGCCTTCCTTCACTGGCCACACGGCCAGGTGGACGGCGTCATGCGGACGCCGCCTTGGCGAGCGCCGCCAGGGCCGCCGGCGCCTCGGTGCGGGCGATCCGGCGGTTCTGGAGGTGCGAGGTCACCCGCTTGCGCACGAAGGTGACCGGACGCAGATCCCACGCCAGGGTGACGCGCGACCGCCGGCCGCCGTCCGCGGGGTCGACCCGCCACGTCCAAAGGGTGAAGGACGGGTTGTCGCCCGCCTGCTTGGAGCGGTAGACGAACCGCCGCTCGGCCAGGTCCAGCTCGACGAGGTGGGCGCGGCCGTAGGGCGCCACCCACTCTGCGCCTTCGTGGACGCCCGCGGTCGCGCCGACGACTTCGGGGAGGGCGGCGAAGGCTCGTTCCGGCGGGGCGTCGATCACGGCGGCAGCCTGGCCTCGGCGCGGCTTCACGGGTGCGCAGGATAGTATGAAAAGCGATGGCGCTCACGGCATCCGGCGCATCCAACGCCCTCACGATCGCTGATCTCGAAGCGATGCCCGACGACGGCAGGCGGTATGAGCTGATCGGAGGGTCCATCGTGATGACGCCGGCGCCGACTCCCGTTCATCAACGGGTATCGCTTCGCCTGGCCCGAATGCTCGAGGAGGCGTGCCCTCCTGGCCACGAAGTGTTCGTGTCGCCCATCGACTACGACCTCGGCGACGAGCAGCGGGTCGAGCCGGACATCATCGTCGTCCCCCATGCGAGCGTCGGCGAGAAGCGGCTGGCCGGTCCCGCGCGGCTGATCGTCGAGGTTGTCTCCCCAGGCTCGACGGCCAACGACCGCTTCCTCAAGCGGGGCGCGTACGCCGAGGCGGGCGTCCCGGCGTACTGGGTCGTCGACCCCGGGCGCGGGCACATCCTGGCCCTGCGGATGGTCGACGGGCGGTACGAGCCATACGCCGACACCGACGGCCCCGTCACGTTGGATTGGCCGGTGGCGGTGTCGTTCTCGGTGGCCGAACTAGCGCAGCCGCCCGCGTAAAGACGGCGTCGAACGCCGGCTCGGTGAGCTTGCCGGTGAAGGTGTTCTGCTGGCTGGGGTGGAAGGAGTCGAGCAGGGTGCGCCCGCCCGCCAGCGGGTGCTCGCCGAGGTGGCCGAACCGGGGCCGCCGGCCGGCGCCCGGCGCCCCGGCGCCGATCAGCCGCCACACCACGTCGTGGGCGAACTGGCCGAGGGCGACGACGACGGTGACCCCGCTGAGCAGCGCCAGCTCACGTTCCAGGTACGGCGTGCAGCGGTCCCGCTCCTCGGGAGTGGGCTTGTTGGCGGGCGGGGCGCAGCGGACGGCGGCGGCGACGTAGGCGTCGAGCAGCTGCAGCCCGTCCCCGGCGTGGGCGCTGGTCGGCTGGTTGGCGAAGCCCTGCTTCCACAGCGCCCGGAACACCCAGTCGCCGGAACGGTCCCCGGTGAAGACCCGGCCGGTGCGGTTCCCGCCGTGGGCCGCCGGCGCCAGCCCCACCAGCAACAGCCTGGCCGCCGGATCGCCGAAGCCGGGGACGGGCCGGCCCCAGTACTCCTCGTCCCGGAACGACGCCCGCCGCTGGCGCGCCACCAACTCGCGCCACTCGACAAGGCGCGGGCAGGCCCGGCAGGCGACGATCTCGGCGGTGACGGCGTGCAGGGTGTCCACGGTGCGAACGGTAGGTTGGCCGGCGCATGCCCACTCGCAGCCGCGCCGCCCGCCCCCGCGCCACGCTCCTCCTGCTCGTGCGCCACGGTCAGACGCCCACCACCGGCAAGGTGCTCCCCGGCCGGGCGCCGGGCCTGCACCTGGGCGACGCGGGCCGGGCGCAGGCCGAGGCGGCGGCCGCCGCCATCGGGGCGCTCAAGCAGGTCGACGCCGTGTACAGCTCGCCGCTGGAGCGGGCCAGGGAGACGGCCGCGCCCATCGCCGCCGCCCGCGGCCTCAAGGTCCAGCTCGACAAGGGCCTGCTCGAACTGGACATCGGCGAGTGGACGGGCGAGGAGCTGAAGAAGGCGGCCCGCAAGCCGGAGTGGCGGGCGGTGCAGCGCTACCCCAGCGGGTTCCGGTTCCCCGGGGGCGAGTCGTTCAACGAGCTGCAGGCCCGTATCGTGGGCGCCATCGCCCGCCTCGTCGCCGCCCATCCCGGCGGGACCGTCGTCGCCGTCTCCCACGCCGACCCCATCAAGGCGGCCATCGTCCACGCCACCGGCGCCCACCTGGACATGTTCCAACGGATCTCCGTCTCTCCCGCCTCGATCACCGCCATCGCCTACGGCGAGCTGGGGCCGATGGTGCTGGCCACCAACTGGCTCCCGAACCTGCTGGCGGCCCCGCCGTCATGAGCTCGTCGTTCGACATTCCCGACGTGGAGTTCCTGACCACGGGCGCCGTCGGACCGCCGGGGCAGCGGATCTTCTACCTCCAGGCTCGCCACGCGGCGCGGGTGATCTCCCTGCGGCTGGAGAAGGCGCAGGTGGCGGCCCTGTGCCGGTTCCTCGACTCGATGCTCGCCAACGTCGCTCCCACCGAGCCGGCCGAGCAGGACATGGCGCTCGTCGAGCCGGTGGTGGCCGAGTGGGTCGTCGGCAACTTGCGAGTGCAGTACTACGACAGCGACGACCGCTTCGTCCTCGAGGCCGACGAACTGGTCGAGGAAGGGGAGGACGGGGCCACCGCCCGCATCGCCGCCAGCCGGGCGCAGGTGGCGGCTCTGATCCGCCACGGCAACGAGGTGGTCGCCGCGGGCCGGCCGCCGTGCCCGCTGTGCGGGGGGCCGCTCGATTCCGAAGGGCACATGTGCGTCCGCTTGAACGGCCACCGCGACCTGGCGCCCTGAGCCTCCTCTCCGCCGGCGAGATCTCCGTCCGGGGACGGTTGCCGTGGAGTTCGAACGGCACGTTCCTGGTCGACCTGTGCCTCGGCGGCGAGACGGGGCGGGCGGTCTACAAGCCGCTGGCCGGTGAGCGGCCGTTGTGGGACTACCCCCGCGGGCTGTACCGGCGGGAGGTCGCGGCCTACCTCGTGTCGGACTGGCTCGCGTGGTGCCTCGTGCCCGAGACGGTCGAGCGTGACGGGCCCTTGGGGGAAGTGTCGGTGCAGCGCTTCGTCGCGGCCCGGTTCGAGGAGCACTACTTCACCCTGCTGGAGCGGCCCGAGCACCACGACGGCCTCAAGGCGGTGTGCGCCTTCGACCTCTTGGTCAACAGCGGCGACCGCAAGAGCGGGCACCTCCTCCTCGACGGCGACGGGCGCATCTGGGGCATCGACAACGGCCTGTGCCTGCACGACGAGCCCAGGTTGCGCACGGTGATCTGGGACTTCGAGGGCCAGCCCGTCCCCGACCACCTGATGGAGGGCGTGGCCCGCCTGGCCCTGTGCGCGGCGCCGCCCCCGGGCCTGGCCGGCCTGGTGTCGCCGCCCGAGTGGGAGGCGCTGGTGGCCCGGGCGGCGGCCCTGGTCAAGCGGCCGGTGTTCCCGCCCGCCCGTTCGGCGCGAGCGTTCCCGTGGCCGCTGGTCTGACCGTCGCCGAACTGGTCGACCGGGGCGACCTCGACGACCTGCTGCGCCGGGTCGACGACCTGGCCAGCGCGGGCGACTGGGCCGGCGTGCTCGAGCTGCGGGACCGGTCGCGGGCGGCCTTCGAGCGGGGCCGCCAACTGTGGCCCGCCGCCAGCCACGCCGAGTACCGGCTGGCGCTACAAGCGCCGGGCCGGTGGGCGGCGGCGGTGATCGGTCCCGGCGCCGGGCGCTTCGCCCTTGGGCCGCTCACCGAGGTGGCGGCGTCCACCCACACGTGGGACGAGTTGGCGCCCCACCTGCCGTTGGGGCTGCCGGAAGGCGCCCTCATCGCCGAGGAGCGGGTCATCCGCGGCGAGGACCTGCGGGGCGACGGGCGGATCGACCCCATGCTCGTCGAGCTGCCCCTGTCGCTCCAACCGTGGGAGCCGGCGTACCCGTTGGCGGCGTACCAGCCGTACACGGCCGAATTCGACGACGTGCCCGCGCCGGCGATGGAGGTGGTCGACGTGGCTGCGGTGGCCGGGGGGGCGGGGGCCGGGGCGGCGG
>Ga0187892_10008061_pt1 | contig 14621 bp, 13 predicted proteins | sample MA1701073metaG_FD_139345 | JGI IMG/M metagenome (GOLD analysis project Ga0187892, IMG submission 139345) | Bio-ooze microbial communities from a basaltic lava cave in the Kipuka Kanohina Cave System on the Island of Hawaii, USA - MA170107-3 metaG ... | reverse complement strand
GATCTGGCGGGCCGCGCTGATGCGGTCCGGGGGAATGAGCTTGAGTTCCTGGTTCAGGCGGACGAAGGCGTCATCCAGCGGGTCGGCCTGCATGCGCGAGGCGAGTATAGCAGGAGGAGGTCCCAAGTATCAGGTTTGACGTTCCAGGTCGTTGAGGGCCGGCGGTCGCAGGTCGTCTGCAGTCTGAGGGGTTGACGGTCCAGACGTCGCAGGTCGCTACGGCCTGCGGAAGTCCATCGTCCAGTAGTCGTTCCAGATCGACTCGGACTCGTGCTCGTAGCCCACGCCCGCGTAGACGAAGTCGGGGTCGTCGATGTTGGCGTGCATCCCGGGGCTGGCGAGCCACTCGAGGTAGACGTCGTACGGGTCGCTCCAGTCGTACTCGATGTTCTCGGCGTAGATGGACCACGCGATCCCGGCGATGTCGGCGCGGTCGCCCGGGTCATCGCCCTCGGGGTTGACGAGGCCGGTGAAATCGCCGATCGACATGTGGATCGAGTGGGCGCGCGCGACGTCGCGCATGGCGCCGCTGTCGATGAGCGCGGCGACTCCCATGCTGACGCGGTGGTTGTTGACGTAGGAGAGGAGGTCGCTCTCGCGCGACAGGATGAACGGGTCGGTCGTGGAGGCGGCGATCGGGTGGCCGTTGCCGTACGTGATGTACCAGGCGCCGCCCACCACGATGTCGGTGTCGTGGTCGTCCTCATGGACGTGGCATCCCGGGGCCCCCAGGGCCGCGATCAGCGCGGCCGCCGTCAGCATCTGTCTCATGCTGGATCAGCGCGGCGCGCGCGGGAAGGTTCGCTACAAAATCGCGAAGCTCCTCATCGAGAGGTTGCCGCGGAAGCCCTCGTAGACCGGCTCCACGCGCTCGCCGGCGGCGGCGGCGCCGAGGACGAAGAAGAGCGGGTCGAAATGCTCGGTCGTCGGATGCGCGGTTTCGGGCTCGGGCGCGGCGCGTTTCCAGGCGTGGAGCGCGTCGATGTCGAGCGTCTCCAGCCGCGCGCGGATCCAGTCGTCGAAGGCGGCCGCCCACGGCTCGGTGCGGCCGCGCCCCGGCCGGCGGAGGTTGTGCGTCATGCCGCCGCTTCCGATGAGCAGGACGCCGCGGTCGCGCAGCGGGGCGAGGGCGCGGCCGATCCGGGCGAGCTCGGCGGGCGACGGGGTCGAGAGCGCGACCTGCAGCACGGGGAAGGTGGCGGACGGGTACGCGATCGAGAGCGGCACCCACGCGCCGTGGTCGAGGCCGCGGTCTTCGAGGCGCGCGGGCGCCCCCGCGTCGTTGAGGCGGTCGACGATCTCCCTGGCGAGGGCCGGCGACCCCGGGCAGCCGTAGGCGATTTCGTAGAGCTCCTTCTCGAAGCCGCTGAAGTCGTGGATCGTCTTCGGGCGCTCCGACGAGCCGACGCGGACCGGCTGCTCCTCCTCCCAGTGCGCCGAGACCACGACGATCGCGGCGGGGGCGAAGTTCGCGGCCGCGAAGGCGCGGAGGGCGAAGGCGTAGTCGTCCTCGATGAGGGCGACGCGGGGGGAGCCGTGCGACACGAAGAGGGCCGGGAAGCGGCCCTCCCGCTTTGCGGGCGGGGCGGCCGGCTTGGGCTCTGCCGCGCACCCGGCGGCGAGCGCGCCGGAGGCGGCGATGAACTCGCGACGGTTGATTCTCATTTCTTGTCCGGGAGCTTCGCGGTGCCGGCGAAGACCGTGATCTTCACGGTCCACTCGTCGTTCACCTTGCCGGCGCCGACGTCCGGGATCTTGACGCCGTGGTCGGAGAGCCTGATCCTGAGCTGCGTCGTGAACTTCAGCCACTTCCCCTCCGGGAACTTGGCCCTCTTCACCGCGTCGGCCGGCAGCTCCTTCGACTCGACCTCGCAGGAGATCTCCTTCGTGACGCCGTGCATCGTGAAATCGCCGGCGACGGCGAAGCGGCCCGGCTTGTCCTTGACCTTCTCGACCTTCTTCGACTGGAACGCGATCTCCGCGAACTTCGCCTCGTCGAGCCACATCGGCGAGCGCAGGTGCTCGTCGCGCATGTCGATGCCGGTCTTCATCGACTGGACGGGGACCGTGAGCGAGACGAAGCCGGTCTCCTTCGCGGCGTTGACGACGACCTCTCCGGCGGCCTTGTTCGTATGCCCGACGATGGTCTCGAGGTCGGCTTCCGACTCGAACGAGATGTTCACGAACTTGTCGCCGTGGCCGACGAAGTACGTCTCTCCGCCCTCCTGGGCGGCGAGGGTGGACGCGGCGAGGGCGAGCGCGGCGGCGATGCGGATCATGGCTTCTCCTTTCGGCCGAGCCGCCGGCACAGGGCGCGCAGCGCGTCCTGCTCGCGGGCGGTCAGGCATTTCATTTCTTCGACGATCCCGCGCACGTGGCGGGGGAAGAGGCTCCGGATGAGCCGGCGTCCGGCCGGGGTGAGCGCGACGGTGACGACGCGGCGGTCGCGCGGCCCGCGGGTGCGGCGCACGAGGGCGCGCGCCTCCAGGTTGTCCACGACCATCGTGACGTTCCCGCCGCTCTTGAGGAGCTTGCGCCCGAGGTCGCGCTGCGCCAGCGGCCCGAGGTGGAGCAGCGCCTCCAGCGTCCCGAACTGGCTCGGCGTGAGCCCCCCCATGAGCGGGACGAGGCGCGCCGTGAGGGACTCGGCGGCGCGCATGAGGCAGATGTACGCGTTGAGCGCGCGGGCCTGGTGCGCCGTCCCCCGGAAGTGCGTCGGCATGGGTCACATGATATCGAACGATTCAACGTCAAACAATATTCCCCCCAGGAGCGCGTCGGGGTAAGGCTGACGCGCGTTCCCCGTTCGATCGTTCGACCGCTTGCCCTCCGAAGCCTTTCCAGCCGGCGACATCTCTGCGGCACGGCGAAGGAGGGTTCCACCGCTCGAACGGTCCAACGGCGAACGGTGAACGGTGCGACGGCCTAGCGGCCGTACTTGAGGCGTTCGGCCAGGATCTCCGGGAGGCCCGCCGCGACGATCTTCTTGGCGGCCTTCTCGACGTCGTACTTCACGCGGTTCACGCGCACGACCATGTCGTCCGAGTCGTACACCACGCAGACGGCGTCGGGGTTTTCGTCGCGGGGCTGGCCGATCGCGCCGACGTTGATCATCACCTTCATGGATTCGTCGATCTTGACCTCGGTCTCCATGTTGAAGGAGACGTTGCGGCGCTTGAAGAAGTTGACCGGCACGTGCGAGTGGCCCAGGAAGGACAGCGGCGTCGTCTGCTGCTCGAAGGAGAGGTGGGCGTCGTAGCTCGTCTGGATGTACTCGAAGAGCTCCGGGGAGTAGAGCGTCGAGTGCACGACGGTGAAGTTGTCGCAGTACTCGACGAGCTTCAGGCTCTTGATGAAGTTCTTGTCGTCCTCCGAGAGGATGGAGCGCGTCCAGAGGGCGCTTTCGCGGGCGTAGGTGTTGAAGAAGTCGATGTTGAGCTTGTCGACCGCCGCGAAGTCGTGGTTGCCGGCGGTCACGACGGCGTTGAGCTCGCGGATCTTGGCGATGCACTCGGTGGGGTTGGCGCCGTAGCCGACGAGATCGCCGACGGACACGTACTTCTCGACGCCCTGCCTGTCCATCTCCTCGAGCACCGCGTTGAGCGCCTCGAGGTTCGCGTGGATGTCGCCGAGAATTCCGTATTTCATGAGTCAGCGGATCTCCCGCCGCTCGAAGAGGGAGCAGGCAATGGTGAAAGCGAGAGCCGCGTAGATTCCCGCATGGAGCGTCGCGAGAAGGAGGTATTCCAGTGAGATGATTCTACCCTCGGAAAAATGCGTTTGCAAATTGAAATAGGAAAGGTTGGGGAGCAGGTAGGTCAGGAGCCTCCCGGCCACCGACACCGCCTTCACGTTCATCCGCTCGATGCTGCCGAGCATGTAGCTCGAGAGGTTGCCGAGGAGGAAGACGAGCGTGGCGGCGGCGACCGAGATGACGGGAGGCGCGAAGGCGGCGACGGAGACGCAGATCGACGCGAGCACGGCGGCCTGGAGGTAGCAGAGCACGAAGCCGGCGATCACGGTGCGCCCGTTGGCCTGCATGAAGCTGCCGACGAACTCCCACACGGTCTCGTGCCCGCTCTGAACGCGGAGGCGGTAGAACGCGCCGTCCCCGTCGGACAGCGTGCCGCGCGAGAACTCCATCGCCAGCATGAGGAGGACGGCGCCGATGACGATGGCGGCGAAGCCGAGACGCTTGATTCGCGCAGACGCGTCCTCTGCGCGCATCTCCGCGGAAATCGGCTGGGTCCCCCTTTCCCACCGGGTCCGAGCGAGTTCGACAAGGCGCCAGACGGCGTAGAGGGTCAATCCGACCACGCAGCCGGAGAGGATGATCAGAGTGATGATCACCGCCGGCTTCTTCTCGCCCGCCCCGATCGCCCACACCGCGACTCCGCCGAAGAGCCAGAGGCAACCTCCGACGGTGCACCATGCGGCCAGCCCCGGGTTCCCGAACATCTTCCCCTTCGCCATCCACCACAGCGTGTAGAACAGCACGCCGGCCAGGACGGTCATCCCCATGAACAGCGCCATCATGAGGCCGAAGTACTTCCCCAGGAGGAAGGCGCTGCGCCGCAGGGGCTTCGACAGGAGCGTCACCGCCGTGCGGTCCTCCAGCTCCTGCGTCACGATGACGCCGGTCAGCGACACGATGATGATGAAGCCCCAGAGCGTGATGGAGGCGAGCCCCATCTCGCGCACCATGTTGATTTCCTGGAAGAAGGTGAACTGCGTGAGGAAGCTCGAACAGTACACCAGGAGCGCGAACGCGCCGAGCGTGATGTAGTAGATCGGCCGCCGCGTGAGGTCGGCGTAGGTCGTGCTCGCGATCGTCCAGGTGTTGCGCATAATATATGGTGCTCCCGGCGGGGAGCGCGACGGGCATCCTAGCCCCGCGCCGCCTCCGCCCTCAAGTCTTTCGCGCGATCCGGCCGATACATCCACGGATAGGGATATGGAGGGGGACACACTATGATCGCACGCAAGCTCGGGCTCGGCCTCGACGCGCTTCTGTCCGGCGCCGCGCCCGCCCGGGAGGGCTCCGACGCGGCCGTCGACGAGATCCGCCCGAACCCCTTCCAGCCCCGCTCGCTGTTCGACGAGGAGGACCTCAAGTCGCTCGCCGCCTCGATCCGGGCGTCGGGCGTCCTGCAGCCCCTGGTCGTGCGCCCGCGCGACGGCGCGTTCGAGCTGGTCGCCGGCGAGCGCCGCCTCCGCGCCGCGAAGCTCGCGGGCCTGGCGCGCGTGCCGGTGGTCGTGCGCGAGACGGACGACCGCGCGATGCTGCAGCTCGCGCTCGTCGAGAACGTCCAGCGGCGCGACCTCAATCCGATGGAGAAGGCGCGCTCGTTCCGGCAGCTCCAGCAGCTCAACGCGTGGACGCAGGACCAGGCCGCCGAGGCGGTGGGGCTCTCGCGGCCGACGGTCGCGAACTTCATCCGGCTCCTCGATCTCCCGCCGGAGGTCCAGGAGGCTGTTTCACGTGGAACGATATCCATGGGACACGCGCGGGCGCTGCTCGGCACGTCCAATCGCGGCCTCCAGCTCCGGCTCGTCCAGCAAACCGTCGCGGAGGACCTGTCGGTTCGCGCGGTCGAGCGGATGGTCGCCGCCTCGGGCGCCGGGCGCCCCCGCCCCGCCCCCGCCGCCGCGAAGGAGCCCTACATCGCCGACCTCGAGCGCCGGCTCAGCCAGTTCTTCGGGACGCGCGTCACGCTCAAGACGCGCGCGAAGGGGGGCGAGATGGTCGTCGAGTGGTTCTCGAACGAGCAGTTCAACGGGCTGCTGAAGAAGCTCGGCGTGTAGGAGCGCGTCGGCAAACAGGTCGACGCGCAGGCGCACGTATCAAGCATCAGGTTCACGCCGTCGTCGGTCGAGCGTTTCGCGGTCGTCCCCGCCGGGCGGTCGCGTGCCGCAACCCTGACCTGAAACGTGAACCGTGAGACTTGAGACCAGCGCGCAGAGCGCGCTAGGGCGTCGGGCGGCGGCGCGTCCCGGTGAACGAGTCGTAGCGCAGCGCCCTGAGCTTCTCGAGCGACGCCCGGAACGTCTGGCGGTGCGCGTCGGCGTTCGCGCCGATCTCGCGGTCCCCCTTCCACGGCATCGCCAGGAAGACGTCGAACGGGAATACGTCGTGCGAGTACTTGCTGCTCGCGCGCATGAAGCCGTCGGCCAGGATGTTCAGCCACCCCATGCGGGTGTAGACGAACGTGTCGGTGTGCTCGCAGCCCTGGAGGATCGCCTTCACCGCGAGGGAGGGATGCTCGGAGCCGTCGGCGAAGCGGGCCATCGCGGAAAAGAGGCCGTAGGGTGTGCTCTTGCCGAACTCGCCCGCGAGCGTGAGCTCCGGATTGTTGCGGTCGTCCGTCTCGTTGTACAGGACGACCCAGTTCCGCCCCTCGAAGACCTCCGAGAGCGGGATTTCCGTGAGCCTCATCGTCCCTCCGCCGTTCCACGTGGAACGCGCACCATCATACCTTCCCCGCCGACGGACACCAACGATAGATGGGACACCCGTCGCAGGCCGGAGCGCGCGCCGAACAGACCTTCCGACCGTGATGGATGATGCGGTGGGAGAAGTCGATCCACGCTCCCGGCGGCAGCAGCGACATGAGGTCCCTCTCCACCTTGGCCGGGTCGGGCTGCCGGGAGAGCTTGAGGCGGCCCGCGATCCGGTGGACGTGCGTGTCGACCACCACGCCGGCCGCCATCTTGAACCACGTCCCGAGCACCACGTTGGCCGTCTTGCGGGCGACCCCCGGCAGCTCGAGAAGCTCGTCCATTGTTCCCGGAACGCGGCCGTCGAACCTGTCGACGAGCACCCGGCCGGCGCCGATGATGCTTTTCGTCTTGTTGCGGAAGAAGCCGGTCGAGTGGATTTCCTCTTCGAGCGTCCGCGGGTCGGCTTTCGCATAGTCGGCCGCGGTGCGGTACTTGCGGAAGAGGTCCGGGGTGACGATGTTGACGCGGGCGTCGGTGCACTGCGCCGAGAGGATGGTCGCTACGAGCAGCTCCAGCGCGCTCGAGTGGGTCAGGGCACAGGTCGCGTCGGGATACGCTGCCGCGAGGCCTTCGACGATGCGCAGGGCGCGGGCGCGGCGCCCATCCGCAGTCTCCCGCCGTCTACCCGCGGAGGACCGCGAGCGCGTCATCGGCCGTCCGCGTGTTGAGCACGTCCTTCGCCGTGAGCCAGCCGCGGCGCGCGGTGGCGACGCCGTACTCGATGTCCTCCAGCCCCTGCGTGCTGTGCGCGTCGGGCCCCACGGAGATCGGTATGCCCAGATCGCGCGCGCGCTTGACGTGCACCGAGTCGAGGTCGAGCCGGTTCGGATTGGCGTTCAGCTCGATCGACTTGCCGCAGCGCCTGGCTTCCTGCAGTACACGCTCCAGGTCGATCTTATACCCGTCGCGGTGCAGCAGCAGCCGGCCGGTCGGATGTCCAAGCACGTGCAAGTACTTGTTGTTCAATGACTTACATACTCTATCCGTCATCTCCTGCTCGGACATGTCGAAGCGCGAGTGGACGGAGCCGATGACGAAATCGAGCTGCGCAAGCGACTCGGGCGTCATGTCGAGGTTGCCGTCCGGGAGGATGTCGCACTCCAGCCCCTTGAGGATGCGGAAGTCGGTCCACCGCGAGTTGAGGCTGTCGACTTCCTTGAGCTGCTGTGACAGTCGCTCTTCATTCATGCCGCCGGCGTAGGCCGCGGCCTTGCTGTGATCGGACAGCCCCATGTACTTGAAGCCCTGGCTACGAGTCTTTTCGGCCATGTCGGCGATCGCAGCGGTACCATCTGTCCATGTTGAGTGCACGTGGAAGACGCCTACCAGGTCCTTGCGCTCAACGAGTTGGGGCAACTGGCCCTGCTCTGCCGCCTCGATCTCGCCGCGTGCTTCCCGCATCTCTGGTGGCACGTATGAAAGTCCTAGGAGCTTGTATATCTCCTCCTCGGATGCCACCTTTATGCGGTCATCACCCTTCAGCACCCCGTACTCATTGATCGACAGGCCCATCTTCTGTGCCCTTGCGCGCAGGAGCACGTTATGCTCCTTGCTCCCTGTGAAGTAAAGCAGGGCTGCGGCATACTCATCGTCCTTTACCACCCTCAAGTCGACCTGTAGGCCGCTATCCAGTTGGACGCTGCACTTGGTTGGACCCATGCCGAGCACGGTTCTTACCCCATTGGCCTTGCTGAAGTGGTCTATTACGTGCTCCGGATCGCTTGAGCTTGCCAGGATATCGGCGTCACCGACCGTGTCCTTCCATCTCCTCATGCTCCCGGCATAGCTTGCCCGTGCTACATCGTGATGATGCGCTACATAGTCAAGCAGGATTCGTGCCACGGGAATGACCTGATCGAGCCTGAACCGGCCGGCATGGCTCGCCACGAAGTTCATCCCATCGACAAGCTTCGCCTGGGACTTGTCTCCGAAGCCTTTGAGTGCTGCGACCTTTCCCTCGGCGCACGCCCTCTTCAGCCCCTCGAGATCCACGATCCCGAGTTCCTGCCACAGCACCCGAGTCTTCTTGGGGCCGCAGAAGGGGATGCGCATGACGTCGAGGAGCCCGATGGGGACCTTCTTTTTCAGATCCTCGAGATAGATCATCCGTCCGGTCGCCACCAGCTCTTCGATCTTCCTGGCCAGCCCCTCGCCGACTCCCTGCACCTCCTGCAGCTTTCCTTCCCGGATCAGGAGCGCGACGTTGCGGTCCAGCCCCTCGATCGTGCGGGCGGCGGTCTGGTAGGCGCGGACCTTGAACGAGTTCTCGCCGACGAGGTCGAGCAGATTGCCGACGGCCTCGAGCGCGGCGGCGACTTGAGTGTTGTCCATGATGAAAAATGCCCGGCGGTTGCGGCCGCCGGACATTCTATCAGACGCGCGGATTACTTGTCGCGCTTCCGCGGATCGCGGTCCCAGTTCGTGATGTCGTCGCCCGCGCCCTCGTCGTGTAAGGCGCCGTCGGGTCCGTGCGAGCTGAGGTCAAAGGTCTTCTTGTTGAAGGCCCGCTTGTCCGCGCGGTTGGCGGGCCAGCCTGGCGCGTTGTTCCTGTAGCGCAGGCGTACGCCGAAGTAGTCGATGAGGTGGCCGTCCTTGTCGAGGTCGTCGGCCAGGAACGTGATGAAGGGCTGGCCCTTCTTGTTGTTGCTCTTGAGAGCGGCCACGAGGTTGGCTTCGCGATCGTCGGGGTAGGCGCCCTTCTCGGCCTTGTAGGCGTCGATCGCCGCGCAGAGCTCGCTGATGAGCGTGCGCGTGTGCGTGATCTTGTCGTCGAGGCGCATGGGCTGGCTGAGGTTGCGAAGCGGACGGTTCGGCGCCGCCGGGCCGGCCTTGCGCGCCTCGTCCTCCTTGCGCTTGCGCTCCTCTTCCGCCTTCTTGCGGGCTTCCTCGTCGTCCTTCTTGCGGGCCTCTTCGTCCTTCCTGCGGCGCTCCTCGTCGGCCTTGCGGGCCTCGTCTTCCTTGCGCTTGCGTTCCTCTTCCGCCTTCTTGCGGGCCTCTTCGTCCTTCTTGCGGCGCTCCTCGTCGGCCTTGCGGGCCTCGTCTTCCTTGCGCTTGCGCTCTTCCTCGGCCTTGCGCTCCTGGTCCTCGCGGTCCTTCTTCTCCTTGTCCTTGTCCGCCTTGTCCTTGTCCTTGTCTTCCTTCTCCTTCTTGCGGCGCTCGTCGTCGAGGCGGCGCTCCTCGTCCTCGCACTTGCGGGCGCAGTCGCGCTCGGTGCGGTCGTCCCAGTTGGCGACGTCGTCGCCGGAGCCGTCGTCGTCCTTGCCGTCGCTGCCGTGGGAGCAGAGGTCGTAGGTCAGCTTGTTCTTGGCCTTCTTGTCGTTCTTGTTCTTCGGGAAGTTGAGGGCGTGGACGCGGTAGCTAAGGACGCGGCCCCAGGCGTCGATGACGTTGCCGCGGGCGTCGAGGTGCTCACGGGCGAAGACGAAGTAGGGGCGCTTGTCCTTGGCGCGTTCGGCGAGGCGCGAGAGGGAGTCGGGGAACTTCTTCTGCTCGGCGTGGTAGCGGTCGATCGCGGCGCCGAGGTCGGCGACGAACTTCCTGCAGTGGTCGTGCTTCTCGCGCTCGGCCTTGCGGCGCTCCTCCGCCTTGCGGCGCTCCTCTTCCGACATGCGCGCCTCGTCCTCGCGGCGCTTGCGGTCCTCCTCGGCCTTGCGGGCCTCCTCCTCCCTGCGCTTGCGCTCGTCCTCGGCCCTGCGGGCCGCGTCGTCCGCGCGCCGGCGGGCTTCCTCGTCGGCCTTGCGGGCCTCCTCCTCGCGGCGCTTGCGGTCCTCCTCGGCCTTGCGGGCGGCTTCATCCGCGCGGCGGCGGTCGGCGTCCTCGCGGCGCGCCTCGTCCTCGCGGCGCTTGCGGTCGTCGTCGGCCTTCCGCGCGGCCTCCTCGGCCTTGCGGCGCTCCTCGTCGCGCCGGCGCTGCTCCTCGCGCTCGCGCTCGGCGTCATGCCCGTGGCCGTGATCGTCGACCTTGGGCGGCTTCTTGGTGCAGGCGTCCTGGCCGCTGCGCACGCGGGCCTCGTACGCCCGGGCGGCGCCCTTGTTGCATTCGTCGCGCTTCACCCGGCAGGCGTCGCGCTCCTTCGCGCTCGTCCACGGGCGCTCGACCATGACGACGGCGCGCTGCTGGTAGTTCAGGCCGCCCTTTCCACAGCGGGTGTAGCTTCCGACAAGAACCTCGCGAGCGGGCCGCCGGGCCTGGGCGCAGGTCTCGTACTGCTGGAACCACTCGGCGTGCGTCCAGCCGTAGTAGTGCACGGCGATGCGCAGTTCGACGAGGGCGCGACATTCCGCGTTCGTCAGGATGTAGCCGCGCTGGCGCTTCCACCAGCAGCCGTAGGCGCGCTGGTAGGCGGTCGGGCACGCGGTGCTGGCCGGCAGGTCGACGAAGAACTCGTCGCCCGTCATGCGGCAGTGGCGCGCCACGGCGAAGAGGTCGTAGCCGAGGCGCTCGTAGAGGGCCACCGCCTGGTGGATCTCGATGCGCGCGTGCGCGGCGATGTAGGCGAGCACGAGGAGATCGCTCTCGTCGCACGCCCACTGCGACGCGTAATACTCGCAGGCGCCGGCGGCGTTCCAGTCGAAGCCGAAGTACTCGCGGCAGATGACGACGCGCCAGTCGTCGCGCGTGATGTGCACGGTGGCGGTCGTGCGCGCGGGCGCCTTCTGCGTGCAGCTGTCCTGGCCGGCGCGGCGGCGCGCGTCGTAGATCGAGACCGCCTCGCGCAGGCACGTCTCGCGGCGCGTGCGGCAGGCGTCGAAGTCCTGGCGGCTCTTCCACGGACGGTCGTAGGCGACCGCCACGTCGATGCGGTAGTTGCGGCCGCCGCGTCCGCAGCGGGCGTAGTCGGCCACGAAGATCTCGCGGACGGGCCGGCCGGCGTCGCACGTGCGGCGGTAGCGCTCGAACCACTCGGCGTGCGACCAGCCGTAGAAGTGGACGCCGAGCCGCAGCGCGACGAGCGCGCGGCACTCGTCGTTCGTCAGGATGTAGTGCCGCTCGCGGCGCCAGTAGTAATCGTAGCACGAGGCGTACGCGTCGGGGCACGGCGTGCCCTGCTGCATGTCGATGAAGAACTCGTCGCCCGACATGCGGTAGATGAGCGCGACCTGGAAGAGGTCGTAGCGGCAGCGCTGGTAGGCCCCGGCCACCTCGTGGATGTCGACGCGCGCCCAGGCGGCGATGAACGCGAGGACGAGCATGTCGTCCTCGTCGTAGCCCCACTGCGAGGTGTAGTACTCGCAGGCGCCGACGGCGTTCCAGTCGAAGCCGAAGTACTCGCGGTAGATGACGAAGCGGCACTCGGTCCAGCTCACGGAGGGCTGCCACGCGGGGGGCGGAGGAGGCTGCCGGTCGGGCGGCGGCGTCTGGATCGGCGTGACCGGGCGAGGCTTGGTCTCCTCGACGACCACGACGCAGCCGGGCGCCAGGATGGCGGCGAGGCCGGCGATCAGGATGAAGCGCTTCATGGGTCCCTCCTCATGGCATCGAGCGACGATGCCCCCTGTCGGGTTCGGATTAGAGCTTACACGACGGATGGAACGGCTTCGCCGCAAATTCCCGAATCCCAACTGCCGGACGCCGACCTGAGTCGTCGGTGCGAGCCCGGCGAGCACTGCGCGAGGCGTTCGCACGTACGCCCCGTGCTCCTGCGGCGGAGGCCCTGCGTCAGGCCCGCTCCAGGTCCTTGAAGTACGGCAGGTCGAAGGTGACCGACCGGCGCGAGCCGCACGCCTTGCACGCGAGGTCGAGGCGGTCGAACGGCTCGCCGCGGTCGGTGTGGCAGAGCGCCTGCATCGTGACGTCGTACTTCTCCTCGCCGCACGGGCACTTCATGCGGCGCACGACGAGGTACTCCCGCTGGATGTCGCTGTGGTGGCGCTCGAGCGGGCGCTCGCGCGTCTGGACGTACTTGTCGACGAGCCCGAGCAGGAAATGGACGAGCGAGTGCTCCAGCGCGCCCAGCTCGAAGCTCGTGCCGGCGTCGACGAGCTTCTGGAACGAGGTGAGCGACGTGTGAAGCGCGCCGAGGACCATGTAGCCCACGGGGTAGGGGGGCAGCTCGCGGACGGACGCGGCGAGCTTCTCCGAGACGAAGCGCAGCGCCTTCAGGTCGGGCGTCCGCTTGTGGCGGTCGACGAACCCCTTGAGGAGCGCGCGGACGGCCTTCGCGAGCCGCTCGTCGAGCGAGTCGATGACGAGGATGCCGCCGTAGTCCTGGCGGTCGAGGTGCTCGCCGGTGGCGGCGCTGTAGCGGCCGCGGTGGTTGAGCAGGACGCAGGCGGCCTCGATGGCGTCGGCGGGCGCCTGCGCGCGCCGGCGGCACTCGGTGAGCAGCGCGTCCAGCGTCTCGCCCTGCTGGTGGATGATGCGCCGCGCCTGCTCCGGGAGCGCCAGCTTCTGCGCCTGCGTCACGCGCGCACTGTACCAAAGATCGAAGATCAAAGACCAAAGATCAGAGGGAGCTCCCCCGGTCGGGGTGCGACAGGCTACTTCTCATGCTCCAGGATCGCCTTCTTCACGGGCTCGCTCACGGGCTCGCCGTTCACGCTGAAGACGGGCGCCCAGAACGCGCCGGTCGCCCGGATCGTGAGGAACGCCCCTTTGAAGATGTCGAGGAGCCACTGGATCGGGATGCCGACGAGCGGCAGCACATCGTCCATCGACTTGCCGAAGCGCGGCACGAGAACGACGTCCAGGTTTTCGCCGGTGAGCGCCATCGTGCCCTCGCCGAAGAGGTTGAGCGGGCGGCCGAGGAAGTTCATCTTGTCGATGCGCACGTGCGTGCGCTCGACGCTGAACTCGATCTGCGCGGCGCGCAGCTTGCGGTCGCCGGCCTCCGACAGCGCGAGCGTCGCGAGCACGCCGACGAAGGGCGGCAGGTCCCAGAGGTCGCCGTCGGAGATGTCGACGCGCCCCGCGCAGACCGGGCGCCAGCCGATCTTCTCCGTGTCGCTCTTGAGGGCGAGCACGCCGTCGACGCGCCCCTGGATCGGGCGCTTGAACGTGCGGCCCGCGGCGAGCCGGCCGGCGTCGGCTCCGTGCACGGTCGCCTGCAGGTTCATGCGGAAGGGGGAGTAGGACGTGACGTGCGCCTCGCCCGTCATGGTGCCCCCGTAGAAGCGGCCCTTGAAGGGGCCGAAGCGCAGGCCGGGCGCGGCACGGGTGATGACCATGTTGACGTCGGTGATGTCCCAGCGCGACTCGCTTCCGTCCTGGCAGAGGAACGTCGTGTGGATGATGCCGTGATGGACGTGCACGCCGTTGCGCGGCCAGCCGCCGCGCGGCGGATGGTCGGGCGCCTGCGGAGGGGGGGAGGGTGGCGTCGAGGACGGCGGCGGCGCGGGCCGGGCGTCCGCGGTCTCCGAAGGCTGCACCGCCCACACGATGTTCCAGTCCCCGTCGGTCTCCCGCACGATCCACATCTCCGGGTGGAAGAGGTCGACGCGCATAACGTGGACGGGCTTGCCGCGCATCGGCCACCCGTCGAGCGCGATCTCGATGCGCTCCGCGCGGTAGAAGATGCGCTTTGCGCCGCGCCGGTTGTGCGTCACGACGGCGTCGCGGAGCAGGATGTTGCCCTCGGGCGTCAGCTCGATGGAGCCGATCTTCTCGACCGTGCCGGTGGCGAAGCCGTTGAGCGTGTCCTGCGCGAAGCCGTAGAGGAAGCGGCGGTAGAGCACGTCCCGCGCGATCGAGTAGGTGACGAAAAGCGCCGCCATGACCGCCATGAGGGCGAGCCACTGCCGCAGGTGCGACGTGGGCGACGCCGGCTTCGGCTCCTCCTGCGGAGCCGGCGCCGGATCGGCGGGTGCCGGGACCTTCTCGACGGATCGTGCCATGGGCGCCTCTCCGACCATTATAGGCGGCCGTGGCGTCGGCGGTACTCCCGTTGCACGGCGGCGAAGTCGTCGTCCGGACCGCAGCCGAGCTCGTGATAGGCGTGCTGGAGCCGGGCGTCGACCGTTTCGGGCGGCACCCTGAGCTGGCGCGCGGCCGCGTCGCGCGCGAGGCCCTCGAGGTGGCGCAGCTCGAAGGCCCGCCGGAACGCCGGTCGCAGGCGCTGCACGTCGAGCAGCCGAAGGCGCCCCCGCACGCCGAGCGCCAGGGGCATCGCGAGCGTCGTGAAG